>JACXTT010009919.1_pt1 | contig 12939 bp, 14 predicted proteins | sample 9270951 | NCBI WGS metagenome assembly JACXTT01 (sample SAMN15532306, study PRJNA645909) | rock metagenome | isolation source: weathered quartz diorite | place: Puerto Rico | collected 2017-06-21 | reverse complement strand
ATACATTGGTACGCTTCCCCCCAGCGTAGGTGCAATCACCAAATCGTTGCCCGTTGCGTCCTTCATCAACGAGACGACTGCTTTCGATACCGGCAAATCCATCCGCGTCCGTGAAGCTCGATATCCGCCTTGCTCGATTACCTTCGCCACTTTCGCGTGCGTGCGCCGCTCTTCGATTGTCGGCTCGCGGTCGACAACGAAAAATCCCTGCTTTCGAATGAACTCGACAATCTGCCGCGATTTTTCTTTGGGATCCTCGCCTTTCACCAACCGCGCATCGAGCGAAGCTTCTGCGCGATCCGGCACCACATTCTGCGCTTGCTGACCCACGTACGCGCTTCGAATCCCGCGAATATTCAGCGACGGTTCCATCAACAACTCCGCCAGTTTTTTCCCGCCGCCCTCCGGCTTCGGAATTCCTAGCTCTTTTTCCAACTCCGCATCGTTGTCCGGTATCTCCGCGACTGCGCGTTTTTCCGTCTCGCTCAGCGGTGTCACGTCGTCGTAATAGCTGGGAATCCTTACGCGCCCGTTTTCATCCTTCATGGACGCAAGCAGTCGCGAAAGTTCGAGCGCCGGATTCGGTGCCCAATTTCCGTAGTGACCGCTGTGGAGTGCGCGCACCGGCCCGTACACGGTCACGTCGAATCCGATATCTCCCCGCGCGCCAAAAAACACGAGCGGACGCCCGCTCTGATGCACGGGTCCGTCTCCCGTCAATAAAACGTCTGCCGCCAACAGGTTTTTGTGCAGTTCCAGCGTCTGTTGCAAATGTTCTGAACCGGCTTCTTCTTCGCCTTCGAAAATCACTTTCAAATTCACGGCAAGCGGAATCTTTTTTTCGTTCAACGCATCCAGCGCCGCCAGCAAAGCCACAATCGGCGACTTATCATCCGACGCCGACCGCGTGTAAATTCTCCAGTCATCCTTGTAATGAGGCGTTGACCCCGTTGCGGGGAAGGGAATCCGCTTTCCGCCGGATTCGATCGCGTTGTCGTACAAAATCGGTTCGAACGGTGCATGATCCGTCCACGCCGCCGCATCTACCGGCTGCCCATCGTAGTGCGCATAAAAAATCACCGTTCGCTTTGCGCCCGAAACTTCCAACTTGCCGAACACCACGGGCCCGCGGCCTTCAATCGAAAGCAAATGCGTCTCAATCCCGCGCGCTTCCAGCATCCCGCGTAATCGTTCCGCATTTTTCTGGATATTCGCCGTGTCGCTGGCCACATTCGGTATCGCCAAAAACTCCCGCAGCTCGCGCATGATCCGGTCTTCATTCTCTTGCCGGTATTCGCGCACAGCCTGCACAACCGCTCCCGGCGCAGACGGCTTCTGCGCCAAAGCCTGAACTGGCAAAAATGCAATCACCAATGCGAGCGCGACTTTTCTCAAGAGATTTCTCCTCGATACCTACAGAGCTTTGCAATCTTATCCAAACTGTTTCGATTCAATCTTTATTCCTTTCGCGGCTCGAAAGGGTTTTCCGCAGGCCGTCCCCCACAAGCGATCAGCCTACCGTTGCGCAAATCTCCATCGCCGATCCCAAAATGGTCGATGTCCGCGCGCAACGCGGCTCCGTTCAATTCTCCTACCGTGGAGAAACTCAATTAGTTCCAGAAGGCGTCGCCTATCGTTTTGTCCTCGATCCATCCGATGAGGGCGCAACCGCATCCGCGAAAGTGTCCGCCTTCCCGCCGAAGCATCAGAGGAAGGAGCCGCAAGGATTCGTTTACTTCTTCATCGGCGCGACTGCCGTTGTGACCTACATCGCTATCGACGAAGCCCTCGAATCACCCTCCAAACCGTAACGGTTCTTCGCTCGCTCAATCTCCGCCGAGTTTCACCATCTCTTCTAACTTCTCTTTCGCAGCTCCACTCCTAATCGCCTCGCCAGCAATCTGTGCGCCTTCACCCAGCGTCTTTGCCACTCCTGTCACTACCAAAGCCGCTGCGGCGTTTACTGCCACAATGTCTCGGCCGGCTCCTTGCTCTCCTTCAAAAATTCTGCGAATCAATTCCGCATTTTCCGCCGCGGTTCCTCCTCGAACCGCTTCCAGCGGTGCTCGCGCCATCCCAAACTCTTCCGGCGTCACCTCGTAACGCCGAATCTGTCCGTCCTTCAGCTCAGCAATTTGTGTCGGCCCCGCCAGCGAGATCTCGTCCAAGCCGCCTGCTCCGTGCATTACCATCGCCCGTTCAGCTCCGAGTTCGCGCAAGGTTTCTGCAACAAGCTGCATCACGTCGGCCGAAAAAACTCCCAGCACTTGCGCTTGCGCTCCCGCTGGATTTGTCAGCGGCCCCAGCAAATTGAAAACCGTCCGCACTCCAATCTGCTTCCGCGCCGGCATTGCATGACGCGTCGCCGTGTGCGCCGTCTGTGCAAACAAAAATCCAATCCCTATGCTGCGAATGGCTTTTCCAATTTCCAGAAACGGCAAATCAATCCGCACGCCCAGCGCTTCCAGCACGTCCGCCGAGCCACTCAGCGAACTCGCGGCGCGATTTCCGTGTTTGGCCACGCGTGCGCCCGCAGCTGCCGCGACTATCGCCGCCGCCGTCGAAATATTGAACGTCTGCGCGCCATCGCCGCCCGTCCCACACGTATCCACCATGTTTTGCGGGGGAACCTCCCCTTCTGCAAAAACGCGCGCAGCATGCCGCCGCATCACGCGCGCAAAGGCAGCCAATTCTTCCGCTCGATACGGCCGCGCATTCAGCGCCGTCAGCAAGCGCACAATCGCAGGCGTTTCTAGGCGCCCGCCGAGCAGCTCCTCCATCAGCACTTCCGCTTCCGCGCGTTCCAGAGCCGAGCCCGCTTCTGTTTTTTCAATCAGCAAAAGACTCATCTGGCTCCCGTCCGCCTCGCCTTGCTCCAACGCTCAGGTTGCAGGTAAACTCTTATGTTTCTTGACTGAGCAAAATCTTAACAGTTGACCGTTCCGCGGTCACATCCAATACGGAACCTCACGAATGAAGATTCACGAATATCAAGCCAAGGCGATTCTTGCGCGCTACGGTGTCACAACCCCGCGCAGCGAGGTCGCTTTCACCAAGGAAGAAGCGCGCGAAGGCGCGCAGCGGCTCAAATCTCACGTCATCGTCGTCAAAGCGCAGATTCACGCCGGTGGCCGCGGCAAAGCGGGCGGAGTAAAACTCGTTCACTCGCCGGACGAAGCCGCCGAAGTCGCCAGCCACATGCTCGGCATGAATCTCGTCACGATTCAGACTAGTCCCAGCGGCCGCATCGTGAAGCGCCTGCTCATCGAAGAAGGCTTGGACATCAAGCGCGAACTCTACCTCAGCCTTCTGGTGGATCGCAGTGTCGGCCGCGTCGTCTTCATGGCCAGCGCCGCGGGCGGGATGGAAATCGAAGAAGTCGCGAAGACGAATCCCGAAGCTATCATCAAGGAAGTCGTTCATCCCGCCGTTGGTCTCCAGCCTTATCAAGCGCGCAAGCTCGCCTTCGGCCTCGGCCTCACGGGCGACGTCGCCAACAACGCCGCCCCGTTTTTCCAGGCTTTGCATCGCGCCTTCGTGGACACCGACGCTTCGCTCCTCGAAATCAATCCTTGCGTCCTTACGGGCGACGGAAAACTCGTTGCGCTCGACGCAAAAATGACCTTCGACGACAACGGTCTATTCCGCCACAAGGATCTTCGCGGCCTGCGCGATCTCGACGAAGAAGATCCTCTCGAAGTCGAAGCCTCCAAGTACGGCCTCAATTACATCAAGCTCGATGGCAGCGTCGGCTGCATGGTGAACGGCGCAGGTCTTGCGATGGCCACCATGGACATCATCAAGTACGCCGGCGGTTCCCCCGCGAATTTTCTCGACGTCGGGGGTGGCGCTTCGGCCGATCAAGTCAAAAACGCATTTCGCATTCTCATGAGCGACGCAGCGGTGAAAGCCGTCTTCATCAATATTTTTGGCGGCATTTTGCGCTGCGATGTGCTTGCAACTGGCGTCGTAGCCGCTGCAAAGGAACTCCAATTGAAAGTCCCCGTTGTTGTTCGCATGGAAGGCACCAACGTTGAGCAGGGCCAGCAAATCCTTCGCGATTCCGGCCTCAACTTCACCATCGCCAATGGTATGAAGGACGGCGCCGAAAAGGCCGTCGCGCTCGCCGGAGGTGCGCGATGAGCGTTCTGGTAAACGAAAAGACGCGCCTCATCGTGCAAGGTTTTACGGGTCGCGAAGGCACATTTCACGCGCAACAAATGATCGAGTACGGAACGAATGTTGTTGGTGGCGTCACTCCGGGCAAGGGTGGCACAAAACATCTCGAGCGCCCAGTGTTTGACACGGTCGCCGACGCTGTTAAATCCACCGGCGCAAACGCCTCGGTCATTTTCGTTCCCCCGCCCTACGCGGCCGACGCCATTCTTGAGGCCGCGGATGCCGCACTTCCGCTCGTCATCTGCATCACCGAAGGCATCCCGGTTCTTGACATGGTTCGCGTTTCACTGACCATTGATCGCGACAAGACGCGCCTCATTGGCCCGAATTGTCCCGGTATCATCTCTCCCGGCAAATGCAAAATCGGAATCATGCCCGGCCGCATTCACAAGCCCGGTCACGTCGGCGTCGTCAGCCGCAGCGGCACGCTCACTTACGAAGCCGTGGATCAGCTCACGCGCCTCGGCATTGGCCAGTCCACCTGTATTGGAATCGGTGGCGATCCCATCATAGGCACGTCGTTCCTCGACTCCGTCAAGCTTTTCAACGACGATCCCGATACGCACGCCATCATCATGATCGGAGAAATCGGCGGAAACGCGGAGGAAACAGCCGCGGCGTGGATCAAGGCCAACGTAAAGAAACCCGTCGTCGGCTTCATCGCCGGACAAACCGCGCCGCCAGGCCGCCGCATGGGTCACGCTGGCGCCATCATTTCCGGCGGGCAGGGAACCGCCAAGGACAAATACGCCGCGATGGCAGCAGCAGGAATCAAAACCGTCGAAACTCCCGCGGACCTCGGCAGCACTCTCTCCGCCGCTTTGAAGTAGTTGTAGGGGCCGCTTTCTGAAGCGGCCCGCCCTTGATTGATGACGCAGAACCGTCGCTTCAACGCGGCCTCTGTGATTCAAGAATTTTGTAGTGGCCGGTCTTTAGACCGGTTCTTTGCCAAATCTTTGGAGGAATTTTTCTCGTGTCTCTCGAACGCACTTTCGCAATCATCAAGCCCGATGCAGTTTCGCGCGGCATTCAAGGTGAAATTCTTGCGCGCATTCACAAAGCTGGTTTCAAAATTGTCGCCATCAAGTCCATGCGTCTGACAAAGGAAGAAGCCGGCGGTTTCTACGCGGTCCACAAAGCGCGGCCCTTCTTCAGCGAGCTCACGGACTTCATGAGCTCCGGCAAAATTTTTGCCATGGTTCTCGAAGCTGAAGGCGCCATTTCCAAATGGCGAGACACCATGGGCACCACCGACCCGAAAAAAGCCGCGCCCGGCACAATTCGCTACGACCTCGGCACCAGTATCGGCAACAACGTCACGCACGGCTCTGACGCTCCCGAAACCGCCGCGTTCGAAATCGGCTATTTCTTTTCTGCCCTGGAACTCATCTAACGGCTGATTTGTAGCGCCGGGCTGTCCCTCGATTTCATGAGGGTCCGACGGTTTTTGTCGGAAAACCCGGCACTTTTGTCTCCGGGTTTGCCCACTGACACGCTCGTTTCTCTACGCTATACTCCCCGCATTATGAAAGGCTCACCAAAAGTTCTGGAAGAACTCAACAAAGCCCTTCGCGAAGAGCTCACTGCCATCAACCAATATTTTCTTCATGCCGAAATGTGCGAAAACTGGGGCTACGAGCGCCTCTCCGAATACATTAAGAAACAATCCATCGGTGAAATGAAACACGCCGAAGTGCTCATGGAACGCATTCTCTTCCTTGACGACACGCCCTCCATGCAGCCGCTCGAACTAACCATCGGCAAGAACGTAAAGGACATAATCCAGAGCGATCTCGAACTCGAACTGGCCGCGGTCAAGATGTACAACGCCGCTATTCAAATCGCTGTCGTGGAGAAGGACAACGGGTCGCGCGATTTGCTCCAGACGCTTCTCGACGACGAGGAAGATCACGTGGACTGGCTCGAAGCCCAGATGCATCAGATCAAAGAACTCGGCTACGAACGTTACCTAACGATGCAAATGGGCGAATTCGAGGAAGAATAGCCGCCTGGCTTTCTGTCCTATTTTCGCTCTCTGTGTTAGATTTCTTCCCATCCGGGGATTCCAAACGAGGAAAATAATTTGGCCACCTCCGCTCAGGCCACTCCGCAGGTCCGCGGCCGGTATTTCTATATTTTGCTCGCTGTCATTGCAGCCGCTATCGTTTTTGTGGGTTTTTCTCGAACGTTCTTTCTCAATTCGCTCTTTGCCAAGCGCGATCTCTCCCCGCTTTATCTTGTTCATGGTGTTGTTTTTGCTTCCTGGATCGCGCTATTTATCGTGCAAACTTGGCTCGTTGCGTCGGACCGCACCAGCGTTCATCGCCGCCTCGGTGTAGTTGGCGGTATTCTCGCGGCGCTGATGGTCATCGTCGGTCTCACGATCGCCATTCACGCCGCGCGATACGGTTTTCAGACCCCCGGGCTGCCGCCTCCCCTTATCTTCTTTGTTGTTCCATTTTTTGACATCGTTGTGTTCTCTATCCTTGTTGGTGCCGCTCTTTACTTTCGCGGTACGCCAGCCACGCACAAGCGCCTCATGCTCCTCGCCACCATTTCCATTTTGCCTCCCGCGTTCGCGCGCATCCCCCTTCATTTCATCGCGGCCGCGCTCCCGATTTCCGCCTTCGCCCTTGGTGACTCCGTGTTTCTCGCCTGTGTTTTGTATGACGTGGTCGTCAATCGCCGTCTCCACCGTGCCTACTTGTGGGGTGGTCTGCTCTTCATCATTTCATTCCCGCTGCGCATGCTCCTAGCGGGAACGGCCGCGTGGATGGCCTTCGCCCGCTGGATTACCGGGGTCTGAGAATTCCACTTAGAAACTGAGATAACCCATCCGCATTCCCGTGCGTCTATCCGAGGTATAGAATCTCTTTGCGTCACGGAGGTCTCCATGCGCCGCCGCACATTCCTTCATCACGCCGCCCGCGGCATCGCAGCCGCATCTTTTGCTTCCCACGCACTCGCCAAACGCTTGTTTGCACTTCCGGTTCTCAATAAGAAATTTTCCGCGGCAGACGTCATTACCCTTGGCCGTACTGGTATTCAAACTTCGCGCCTCGCCATGGGTAGCGGCACTGTCGGTGTCGGTCATCACTCGCATCAAACCGACCTCGGCATCGGCGGCCTGTCCAAACTCTTCCTCAATGGCTACGACAACGGCCTTCGCTTTTTCGATTCCGCCGACTCTTACGGCAGCCATCCACACGTTGCTGAAGCGCTCAAGCATCTTGACCGCAGCAAGATCACCATCCTCACCAAATCCTGGGCGCGCGACGCCGACGGAATGCGCGCCGACCTCGACCGCTTTCGCCGCGAACTCAACACCGAATATATCGAAGTTTTTCTGATGCACTGCCTTACCGAAGGCGATTGGACCACGCGCTTCCGCCCCGTGATGGACGTCCTCGAAGAAGCCAAACACAAAGGCATCATTCGCGCGCACGGCTGCTCCTGCCATTCCATCGAAGCCCTTCGCGCCGCCGCAAAGTCTCCCTGGGTCGACGTTGATCTCGTTCGCATCAATCCCATCGGCTCGCACATGGATGCCGATCCCGAAACCGTCGTCAGTGTCATTCGCGAAATGAAATCCGCTGGGAAGGGAATCATCGGGATGAAAATCCTCGGCCAGGGCGATCTCCGCAATCGCCAGGATGAAGCCCTGCGTTACGCCCTCGGCCTCAATCTTCTCGATGCCTTCACCATCGGCGCCGAATCCATCGCCGAACAATCCGACCTCCTCCGCCGCATCTCCGCCCTTGCGTAGTGCCGCCTTTGCCCCGCGACCCTTTTCTCTCTCAAGGCTCATCGCTAAACTCTCTCCATGGACCTCCGCGACTTAGGCCGCACGTTTCTCATTCTCGGCGCCGTGCTCATCTTCGTCGGCGCATTTCTCTACTTCGGAGGTAAACTTCCTTTCCGCCTTGGACGCCTTCCCGGTGACATTGTGCATCGCGGTCAGCACGGCACGTTCTACTTTCCTATCGTCACGTGCGTCGTCATCAGCTTCGTCTTCAGTTTGCTTATTTGGATCATCAATCATTTCCGCCGATGACGTTTTTTTCCTGCACTTCGCTTCACACTCTCGCCCAGCAAGCCTAGATTCGCATCGTTGTTTTTTCTTCAGTTTCCATCCCCGGTTTTTTCCCGGAGGTTGCCATGAACATTCTTGTCGTTGGCGCAACGGGCTTAGTCGGCGGCGACATTGCCTCAAAACTCAAACAGAAAGGTCATCGTGTCATCGGACTCGTGCGTGGCGGTGATTCCAATCCAAAGTCTCGAGGGCTTCGCGAGGCGGGAGTTGAAATTCTCGATGGCGACCTTACCAAACCCGAAACTCTCCCTCGTGCTTGCAACGGAGTTGATGTCGTCATCACCACTGCGACCTCCATGCCTACGGGGGCCGATGACGGCCTTCGTCGCGTCGATCGCGAAGGCACGCTCGCTCTCATTGACGCCGCCGAGCGCCAAGGCGTCCACCGCTTCATCTATACGTCGTACTCGGGCAACATTCAGGAAGATTGCGCGCTCAAAAGTGCTAAGCGCGACTGCGAGGCGCGCGTCACCTCCAGCTCGATGGAAGCTGCGATTCTCCGGCCTTCTTATTTCATGGAAGTTTGGCTCAGCCCTGTGCTGGGTTTCGATCCCGCGGGCGGCCGCGCCCGCCTGTGTGGCACTGGTGAAGCCAAAGTCAGCTACATCTCTGCTTTTGACGTCGCCGATTTTGCCGTCGCCGCAGTTGCACAATCGTATCCAAACCAGAACGTCATTCTGGAAATGGGCGGCCCCGAACCGCTGTCCCAACTGGACGCCGTACTCCTCTTCGAACAAGCTCTCGGCAAGGAGATCGAAACAGAACACATTCCCGTCGAGGCTCTTCGCGGCCAGCACGAATCTTCCGATCCGCTCCAAAAAACGTTCGCGGCCTTAATGCTTGCTTATGCCCAGGGTGACGTTGTACGAGATGCCGTTGCGAATGCTCATACCCACGGCATCGCGCTAACCTCCGTCGCTGACTACGCTGCGGGCTTTCACGCTCGCGCGATAGCCGCCGGCGTTTGAAGCGCGCTCTTCCTCTCGATGAGCGGGCCGCTTTATTTCAGCCCAAACTCCGCACGAATGAATTGCTTTACTCCGTCTGCTCCCGTCAGCCGCAAACAAACGAGTCTGCCTTGCTCTTCCAGATCAATGTGAAAATCAAAAAACGGGCAGCACTTGCTTTCTGCCACCACCCACTCCGCAACTTCCGCGACCGTCACGTCCGCGGGGCTGTACTGAAACTCATATCCTTTCTCCGTCTCCACGGTCTCCTTCCGCACCGCCAGCAATTTTTTCGTCAGCGTTTCATGACGCGCCTGCTCCGCCGCGCTCAGAGCCTTCGTATTGCAGTAGTATTTTCCTTCCGCCACAGTTGCCGCATTGACTCCATCAGATCGCTTGTTCGCCATCTGCACGGTTCCTCCCATCGCTGCGCCTGCAAAACTGACCAGCGCCGCCATAGCTGCGGCCGCATATTTTACGTTCATGCCAAAAATCTTCGAATTCTCGCTCATTGTGACTCTCCTTGTGGGATTGTCTTTCCCCACTCCAAAATGCTAAAACTTGAAGTCAGCTTTAAGTCAAGTGGATCGCCGAGCCTTGAGGAGAAATAATGAAAATCGGTGAACTCGCAAAATGCGCCGGGCTCAACGCCTCCGCTATTCGCTATTACGAAAAAATCGGCCTACTCCCCGCGCCCTCTCGCTCCAGCGGCCAGCGCCGCTACCCTTCCGAAGCTCTCGACCGTGTCCTTCTTATTCGCTTCGCCGGCGAAATGGGTTTTACGCTAAGCGAAATACGGGTCTTTTTGAGCGGCATCCGCGAATCTGCTCCGGTCGGCCCCCGCTGGAAAAAACTTGCCTCCCGCAAAATCCTCGAAATGCGCCAAGCCATCGCTCGTGCCCGTCGCCTCGAAAAACTAATGCGCGGCCTCTCTCACTGCCACTGCTCTTCTCTCAAAGAGTGTGTCCAGCGTCTTGAACTCAGCCCAAATCGCCGCGCCATCGCTCGTCCCGCCTCGCCTTGACACACTTCCAGTGCGGCGCTAGCCTCCACTTCGCAAGGAGCGTCTGCGGTGAGTTCTCCTCAATCAATCCCCAATCCCGCCATGGAAAAGCCCTCGGGGGCGAACGCCCAGAGCGTCATCGCAGATCTCCGCGAACTCGCCGCGCTCACCTCCACTCCCCAAGGTGCGCAACGCGTCGCGTGGGGCCCCGTCTGGCGCACCGCCCGCGAATGGCTCCGCGGCAAACTCTCCGAGCTCAATCTTTCTCTCTTTACCGATGCCGCCGGAAATCTCTTTGCCACTCTTCCCGGTGCTTCCGACAAGACCGTCATCGTCGGCAGCCACGTGGACTCCGTCCCCAACGGCGGCTGGCTCGACGGCACGCTCGGCGTCGTCACCGCGCTCGAAGCCATGCGCCGTTACGCTGCCTTGCCGCAGCGTCCCGTGACTCTTAAACTCGTGGACTGGGCCGACGAAGAAGGCGCGCGCTTCGGCCACAGCCTCCTCGGCTCGTCTGCCGCTGCGGGCACGCTCCATCTCGACGAAGTCCGCTCGCTCAAAGACAAACAGGGAACTCTCCTCTCCGACGCACTCCGCGAAAACGGCGTCGAGCTCGATCGGATGCTCGACGCGCACGCCGCACTCAAAAAAATCAACGCCAAAGCCTATCTCGAATTTCACATCGAACAGGGCGGCGTCCTCGAATCGCAAAACAAATCCACCGGCGTTGTCCTCGGCACCTTCGGCCTGCAGCGCCACATGCTCCGCTTTGTCGGCCAGGCCGCGCACGCTGGCGCAACTCCAATCGACATGCGCCGCGACGCCTTCCTCGCTGCCGCTTCTACTGCACTCGCGTGTCGAGAAATTGCTCGCCGGCATTCGCAGCCCGGCGCCGGAGTCGTCTGCACCACCGGCGTGGTCAAAGTTGAGCCCGGCTTCGTCACTGCAATTCCCGGCGCCGCGGAAATTTCTGTGGATCAGCGCGCCCTCGATGCCAACGTCCTTGCCGTCATGCTCCGCGAAGCCCAGGAAGCCTCGCGCCGCTTCGCCGCCGAAAACAATGTCACTGTCGAATGGACGCCACTCTTTTCCATCGAACCGCGTCCGTTCGATACGCAACTTCTCCGTCTTTGTGAGGAATCCGTCCGCGAAATCACCGGTGATGCGCCAAAGCTTCCTTCCGGCCCACTGCACGACGCCGCGAATATGGTTCCCTTCATGCCCGTGGTGATGATGTTCACCTATTCGTCGCGCGGCCTTTCTCACTGCAAAGAAGAAGACACCCCCATCGCCCACCTCGAACCCTCCATTCGCGCCTTCCTCCTCCTCGTAGACAAGGCCGTCTCCCACGTCGCCCGTCAGTAGCACAGGCAATCTGCCTGTGCTCTTACGACCCCAAAACTCTGTTTCTTTTCGGCCCATCTCGGACCGACCAATTGCCCACTATCGTCCTGAGTCCGCCGTGGCGGACGGTCGCAGGTCATTCTCACGCGCTGTGCGTCCCGGCGGGGCATATCAGAGAGATGGGACTCTGTCCTTCAGCACCAATGAGCTATTCGCGCGGCTAACTCGCACTGAGCAAGAACTACTCAAGAAATACTTCGAAGGGCATGTCTTAAACTTCATGACTCGCCGGAACAGCGAGACTCTCCTAAAGAAATATCCGTTGGTGTTCGCTCCGTGAGCTAGATTTCGAGTAGACAGGATTTGGTTCGCTCAGAGTTTCGAATTGGCCAACTTGCGCCCAATGGTAAAATAGTGTTTTCGGCATCGCGAAGCCGTTCGCTTCGCACGCCGTCCGTGAAAGGTCCGGCGCATGTCCTCCCGGCTCCAACAAACAGCTCTACACAGCAAAAGAGAGGCAGCTGTGTTTTCAATCACTTCCGCACTCTTCTTTCACTCTTTTGCACAAGAGCGAAATCCATCTCCTTTCCCGTCAATCGTTTGCGCACTCTTGCACAAAACACCCGGAGTGTACCCCCTTGCGTCAGTTCTTTGCGCGAACGGCGCCGATACCCCGTTGAGGCCAACTTCCTCCTTTTCATACTCATGCAGGATCCTCTTCCCGCAACTCCTTTCTTTTGATACTCGTGCAAATTGCCCGTGGGTGGGGATACCCTCCTCTGCAGTTTCTCGCCACTCGCTTGCCCTGAGCACGGTCGAAGGGCCGCTCATCACTCGCCACTTCCTCCCATGACCACCCAGCTCCAATTCAACCTCCAGCCCGACCGCCGCGCCCTCTCCGTCTCCGAGCTCACCGCTCGCATCCGCGATCTCCTTGCCAGGAATTTCACGGACATCTTCGTTGAAGGCGAAATCTCCAATTGCCGCGAAGCCCAGTCCGGCCACCTTTACTTCACGCTTAAGGATGAGCGCGCCCAAGTCCGTTGCGTTTGGTTCAAGCAGGATCGCCGCGGCCCGAAATTCCGCGTCGAAGATGGACTCAAGGTCACGCTGCGCGGCAGCATCAGCGTGTACGAGCAGCGCGGCGAATACCAGATTTATGTCGAGAGCATGGAGCCGAGCGGCGTCGGCGCATTGCAACTTGCCTTCGATCAACTGAAGAAGCGCCTCGAAGCCGAAGGCCTCTTCGACGCAAAACACAAAAAGCCGCTACCGCTTCTTCCGAGCCGTATCGGCCTTATCACTTCGCCTAAAGGCGCGGCAGTGCGCGACGTCGTGCGCATCCTGCGCCGCCGTTTTCACAACGTTCATCT
>JACXTT010009918.1_pt1 | contig 12942 bp, 14 predicted proteins | sample 9270951 | NCBI WGS metagenome assembly JACXTT01 (sample SAMN15532306, study PRJNA645909) | rock metagenome | isolation source: weathered quartz diorite | place: Puerto Rico | collected 2017-06-21 | reverse complement strand
TGCGTCCAGTGCCGAACGGCAGCGCGATCGTGCCGTTTTCCTTAATCGACTGCGCCGCCATCGTAGTGAACAGCGGCGTGTCCAGGAACACCGTCGGCCGGATGTGCACCACGGGCAGGCCGGACCAGTTCAGTACCTGCTCCGCCAGCCAGTGCAGCCGCTGCTGGCGCGACTCCTCGGTGCTGGTGGCGGTCATCTGCGACACCGTCATCTGCGACAGGTCGACGAGGGCCTCCAGCTTCCCGTACTCCTTCGCAACGGACGCCACCACGGTCGCCGCCAGCAGGTGGTCCGGCGACACAGCCATCGCGAAGAACATCCGCGCCACGCCCTGCAGTGCGGCCGCTACCGTCTCGGGCCGGGTCAGGTCCCCCATGACGACCTCGGCGCCGAGCCCCTTCAGCTCAGCTGCACGCTCGTCCTCGCGACGGACCATGAAACGCACGGGCACATCCTGAGCACGCAATTCCTTGAAGACCGCGCGGCCCACGCTGCCGGCACCGGGGATAAGAACAAGGTTGCTGACAACCACGAGTCAATCTCCGCCGGAGTAACGGATCATCTGAGTTGAGGCGTTGTCAGGGCGTCAGAGCAGCTGTCAGCAAGGCGTTGGCCGCGGCGATGTGCGCGAGGCGCAATGCTCATAAGCAATCGTCAGGAGGCGCCTAACCGCTATTGGAGTAGTAGACGGCTCTGACCCTTCGCGGCCAACAGTCTCTCCACTCGCGGCGATCCTAGCGCATGATGCTAGCGGCCCCCAACAGCTTCCCTTCGATGCCGTCATCGTCACGGCGCGCCCGAGGCAATGGCGGGCGACGAGGGCAACTCCTCCTCAAAGTCGCGACGATTCCCTAATCCAAAACCGGACTCGGTGGTGCGCCCACCGCCTGCGCCTACCCCCCCGCCTCAGGCGATGGGCGGCCCTCCGTGGGACCGGCGGTCTCTAGGCGTGCCCGAGCAGCTGAATCAATGACGCGCTCGGTCGCCAATCATCGGGCGCATGTCGCACGGAGCCCGGGTCGAGGTTGAGGAGGCCCAGTAGAACTTCGCCGACGATGCGCGCGCCAACAGGTCCGAGCCGATTGCCACCGCACCGAACGTCAGCCTCGCGCTGGACGTAGTACCAGAGCGGCGTCTCTCCGCGCCAACCAACCCTCGCGGTGCCGATTTCGTCATGAGACAGCGGTGTTTCATCGAGCCGACGCGCGACCGCCTCGCCCGATGGAAGTCCGACACCCTGTCCCCGTTCGAGATCTCGGACGGCAAGGGAGTGGAACTCTTCGACATGGGACTCACCTGTCAATGCGACCGGAAGTGCGATGAGCGCACCGACCAGGCGGCCATCAATCTTCTTGGCGCGAGCAGCCCGCGGTCGACCGTTTGCATCGAAGAAGCGCGTCCAGTCGACACGGTGGTTGCGCGACACCGGTCGAAATCCGATCAGGTCGGGAAAGATTGCCGTCGGCGTACTCGCGCTGTTCAACGTGTAGAGGTGACGAATCTGCGAGTGCCCATAGCGGTACGCCGCGTCGGCGAACTCCAAAGGGATGAAGGGTTCGTTGGCCGGGCGATAAAAGCTGGGGCCTTTGTCCAGCAGGCTTTGCACCAGGTCCGCGCCCACGACCGTGGGGAGAAACTCCCGTAGGACCACCGTTTGATAGTGCCACCGAAGCTCTCGGGCCGCGCTTTCAAAGACGTTGGACTCCGGTGCGCCTCCCGATCGGACACGATCAACGAACTGGTTGTGGGCACGGACGAACGCGAGGTGCATCTGCGACATCAGCACGTGCGAATCGTTCCGCGGATCGCCGATGATGGCGGTGCCTTCCCCATTGCGTAGCACATCCTCTCCGTCCGCTCCCAAGAGGAGCTTTGCCGGATCGTTCCGCTGAAACAAGTAGGGATGTCCGACCGGTCCGTCACCGTATAGGCATTCAAGGTTCAGTTGCGGCGATCGAGCATTCCTGAGACGTGCCGGCTCGACGTGTGGTTGAAGCGCCGAGCGATCGGCCGTGATGTCATGCGCGACGAATTGACCGAAGAATGGCCAGCCGGCCGCTTCCGTTCCGAGAGACGCCTCGTCGTCTGCTGCGTCGCCGCAATCGCAGAGCCCGCCGGCTCGGCCAAGGGCGTACAAGAACGCTTCGTCGACGGTGAACGCTTGAAGATCGGGAAAGAGTCGAGCGTACGAGCTTGAGGTGACCGCGGCGTCAGCCGCGCGGGTCCGTGCCGGCGAGAGACAGTGCGTGTGATCCATTTCGCCATCGTAGCGCCGCCACGCGGCGGTCGCCCTGCCCGGACGGGGGGCCGGAAGTGGAATATCAGCGGTCTGCGCGAGGACTGCCCATCCGGTCGCTCGCCTTGAAATAGCTTCTGGCGTGGGCGACAATCTCGCCCCCGGTCGGATGATCCGCTGTTTCGACGCCTACGATCTGGGATACAAGGGGTCCGTGATTCTCGTGCACAAACTTGACGAATTCGTGCTTCGCTGAAGCGGGCCCGACAATGAGGACCGAGTCCACCCCATCGAGTCCTCGTGCGACGTCGTCAAAGAAATGCCGCGCATCATCCGGGTGCTCTCGCGGTTCTCCACGGCCTTTCGGATGGCGGTGAATATGGTGCTGCGGCGAGAGGATTCTGGACTCGTCTGCCGCCTCCGGATGGATGTGAAAGATCCGCGCTTCCTTGTGGTCGATCCAGACGACGGCGTGCGTCATGATCTGATCCTGTCTGCAAACCAATCGTGGAACTGAGGGCTGGCGGTTGTTAGAGGGTCGGCGTTCTCGACGACGCTGCGACCTCAAGACCCTGTGCGTGCTTTGCACAATATGGCGTCCAGGGCACGGCCTCGAGCCGTTGCTCTTCGATAGGTCCACCGTCGACGATGCATGTGCCGAACGTGCCATCCTCCACGCGGCCCAGCGCGTCGCGCACCTGTTGCAGCACATCCGAATTGTGTTCGGCTTCTGTAAATGCCTCTGCTGCCACCTCGTCCGCGACGCTCGCGTCGCCAACGTCATGCGCCGAGTCGATGAATTCTCTCCGGCCCTGGTCGCCTTGCTGGGCGATCCGAGCGGACAGAGTGTTTTCGAGGTCGAGGAGGCGCCGCTTGTAGAGCTGAATGTTCATGATGTGTTCCCCGCAACGCTGCGAATCCAGCGGTGCGTCAGCAATTACTGCTCATACCGCTCGATGACGGAGGGCGGGCGCACCTTGGCCTGATTCGGATCCTGGCCGAACTCGCGCCGCGCCTCCCGTTGCCGCAGCAAATCCCAACACTGATCGAGTTCGATTTTGATGGCGTCCAGCCGTACTTGATCGTGATCGGCCAGTGCGCCCTTCCCGTAGAGATGTTGCTCCTCGTGAACCAGACCTTCGATCTTCCTCAAGATGGAGTGATCGCTCGTCGATTCAGCCATATTCAATTACCTCGCTGATTGGCCTCTGGGTATTTCCCTGTGTTGCTGCCGAGATTCGGATCTACGGGTTCAAACGATCATGCATGCCTCGCAACGTCTCCTGATCATAGTTCGCTCTAATGAAAACAAGTTGAGAAGATGGGGCAAATCACATTGTGGGGCGTGTAACGCGCGAAGCTCATCTTCACGACGTGCGGTTGGCGACCACGGCGCACGCCGCGATTCACAACGGCATCGTCGAACGAGCGCAGGAGGTTCAAAGCGGGCGAATCGTGGATGAGCTCGTGGTGTTGCTCACGCGTTACTTGAAACGGTCTCGCACGCGATCGGGCCGGCCGACTCGGACCGATTGAGCCGCCGAAGACAGACGAGGCGTCGATGGTGAAGAGCATGATGACAACGCTGGCGCGCGACATGATCTCAGATGCCGGTTCGTTGGTCTGAATCACGCTGAGTGTGATGCACTACAATTCCGGCGGAGGCTTCGCGGCGTGACGCATGGATTTCCAATTGTTGATGACACTGCAAGTCGCAGTCGGCGCCGTACAGAAGGTCGGCGCCGTACCCCACGGTACTCGCGTGACCGCCCCGATAAGGGAAGGTAGTTTCGAGGGCCCGCGGCTCCGCGGGAAGGTACTCCCTGGAGGCGGCGACTGGACGCTCCTCCGCGGCGACGGCGTCCTCGAGCTCGACTTGCGCGTGACGCTGGAGACCGACGACGGCGCACTCATCCACATGACCTCGTTCGGGCTTCGGCACGGACCGCCGGACGTGATTGCAGCGCTCGCGCGAGGCGAACCCGTCGATCCCGACACCTACTACTTCCGAGCGACGCCTCGCTTCGAGACGGGGCATCCGAAGTACGCCTTTTTGAATCGGCTGGTTGCGGTCGCGAGCGGCGATCGCCGCCCTGAAGGACCAATCTACACAATCGACGAGATCCTGTGAGGCTCCGGTGCGATCGCGCCCACTGATGACACTTCGTTTGAGCACCGCACCCGTGCAAGACATCGGCGCCGCACCTCGTGGTACGCGGGTCACGTTTCCGATCACCGGCGGGTCGTTCGAGGGCGAACGGCTTCGCGGGAAGGTGCTGCCCGGCGGCGACGATTGGACGGTCAAACGCCCGGACGGCGTCATCGAACTCGACTTGCGCGTCACCCTGCAGACCGACGACGGCGCTTATATCCACATGACGTTCGAGGGCATTCGTGACGACGGAGCGCCGCGGGCTCCCTACTTTCGGACGGTGCCACGCTTCGAAACAGGGGAACCGAAGTATGCCTTCCTGAACCGACTGCTCGCTATCGGCGCCGCCGAGATCCGCGCCGACGGACCAGTTCACGTGATCGAAGAGCTTCTTTGAATTGAGTAGCAGTTGGTACTGAAGGAGAACGCGGAAGAGAAAAGGAGAACGTTGTGTTCAAGAGAATCTCTGTGCGTATTCGCCACTCCCGATTCACCCTAGCGGCGGCGGTCCTTGGAATGGTACTGGTCGCTGTAGGCAGCTGGGCAGTCGCCGGGCAAGACAAGTACACGCTGCAAGTGCCCAACGGGCTGCCGTTCTCCGACTTCAAGGGGTACGAAGACTGGCAAGTCGTCGCGGTGAGTCAGACCGACGCGCTGCTCAAAGTAATGGTTGCCAATCCGACGATGATCGCCGCCTACAAGAACGGCATCCCCGGGAACGGCAAGCCGTTCCCCGACGGGTCAAAGATCGCGAAAATCGAGTGGAAGCCGAAGAAGAGCACGGAGGCTCCATTCGACGTCAGGATCCCAGAAAACCTGCAAGACGTGTTCTTCATCGAGAAGGACAGCAAACGATTCACGGCCACGAAAGGCTGGGCATATGCCGTGTTTGATTACGACCCGGCATCTGACAAGTTTGCACCTGACAAGACCGGGACTATCAATTGCGGGTTCGCATGCCATACGCGAGTGGCGGCGAAGGACTACATCTTCACGGCCTACGGGAAGAGGTGATCGAGCCAACGTGAGCCCGTGAGCCGCTACTCGTCGCCGCCGCCTTCGCCAGTGTTTCGATGACGGCGAGATGCGGCAAGAGTTCCGGCGGCCCCGATGACGGGGTGTGTGAGGCCAGGTGCAGGCGCTCCTGACCGCTACATCAAGGGAAAGCTGCTCGGCATCGTGATCGGGACCCTCGGCGGGCGCCCCTTGGAAAAGGCGTTTGAAACTCCATCAAGGCCATCGAAGCCCGTAACAACGGCGGGAAAACCGCATCCGGAGTAACACCATGAGCCTCACCTACGACGTGTTCGTCAACGACCCGCCGCGGCGGAGCGATGGTCTCCTTCCGAACCGAGACCCGAAGGCCGATGTCCACGAAGCCAAGCACCGGGCGAGTTCGCTCAGCGTACGAATTCATCAAGGCGCATCGAAACCAATATACAGCGCTCAGACGATGTGCCGCGTCCTCGGCGTGACTGTCCGCCGTACATACGGGCCTAGATCGCTCGCGAAGAACAGCCGCGTTGAATGGTGAGCATCGTCGGCGGAACAAAGAGGAGAACATGTCATGACAACGCACCAAACGAACCAACGTCTGGATGAGATTGCGGCGCAGCCGACATTTCGCATCATCGACGGTCTGTCGATTCGCTTCGCAGAGAGCGAACAGCGAAATGCCGAGGCACTGGTGCTCAGTCCGTGGCCGGAAAGCGTGTTTGCCTACGAACCGATCTGGTCGCGGCTTGCGGAACAGGCCCACCTCGTCGCCATCGACTTGCCGGGGTTTGGCCGTTCCGAGCGACGCGACGCGTTGATGTCGCCGCGCGCGATGGGCGAATTCATCGTTCGCCTGGCCGACGCGTTCCGCCTGGAGAAGCCGCACGTCGTCGGGCCGGACATCGGCACATCCGCCGCGCTCTTCGCCGCAGCGGCTCACCCCGGTCGTTTCTGCAGCCTCGTCGTCGGCACCGGCGGTGCGGCCGTTCCGATTCAACTCGGAGATCCCTTGCGTGAATGGGTGTTTGCGCCGGACCTTGAACCGTATCGGCGGCTCGGTGGACGCACGATCGTCGAGCGGGTGATCCAGACGCTCGACCGCTATGTGCTCACCGACGCCGCTCGCGAGGACTACCTGGCTTCGTTCGAAGGCGATCGCTTCGCCGAATCGATGCGCTACGTGCAGTCGTACCCGTCGGAGCTCGAGGCACTGCGGAACGTCCTGCCACAGATTGAGACGCCCGTGCAGATCATTGCCGGCCGCAACGATGTCGTCGTCCCACCCGTCAACGCGGAATTTCTCCACGAACGACTGCCGCACAGCGAACTTCACCTGATCGACGCCGGCCATTTTGTTTGGGAGGACGCGGCTGACGAATACGCCGCGCTCGTCAGAGCCTGGTGGGCGGACGGCTACAGGACCTGCGGGACGAAATCAACCCCCGTTGCGGCCGATTGATTTCAAGGAGTGAAGAAGAGTGCCGCAGGAGTTCGACGTCATCTGTCTCGGTGGCGGCGTCGCCGGAGAAGCGATCGCCGCGGGCCTCCAAAACAGCGGCCTCACGCTAGCCGTTGTCGAGCGAGAGCTGGTGGGCGGCGAGTGCCCGTACTGGGGCTGTGTGCCATCCAAGACGTTGCTCCGCTCCGGTGAAACGCTGACCGAGGCTGATCGCTCTCGTCTGCTCGCCGCCTCGCGCGTGGAATGGACCCTGGACTTTCCCAAAGTGTCCACGCGCGTACTCTGGATGGCGCGCAACCTCGACGACAGCCGGCCTGCCGCCGCGATGGAGGCCACCGGGGCCAGGCTGTTTCGCGGTGAAGGAACGCTGACGGACCTGCGCACGGTCGCCGTCGGAAGTGAGCAACTCGTCGCGCATCGTGCTGTGGTGATCGCGAACGGCAGCACCGCGGCGATTCCCCCCATTCGCGGCCTGGAGACCGTCGAGTTCTGGACCAACCGCCAGGCGGCGATCCCTCGCGAGCTTCCGGCCTCGCTCGCGATCCTCGGCGGCGGTGCCATCGGCGTTGAACTGGGGCAGGCCTTTGCGCGCCTTGGCTGCAGGGTGGCCATCATCGAAGCCGGTCCCACGTTCCTGGGCCTCGAGGAGCCTGAAGCCGGAGCCGCACTCAGGCCGCACCTGGAAGCGGACGGCCTGATGCTGATGATCGGCGACCCGTGCGTCGGCGTTGAGCCGCAGTCCGTCGTGGGTCCCTCCCATCAGCGCTCGTCCGTGATCGTCCACCTGAAGTCGGGAGCGGTCGTGCGGGCCGACCGCTTACTGGTTGCCACGGGCCGGCGCCCCAACGCTGAGGCGTGGAGCGCTGCCGGACTCGCACGGACGGAACGCGGGTGGTTGAAAGTGGATCCAATGACGCTCGAAGCCCAGCCCGGTGTCTTCGGCGCAGGCGACATCACCGGCCTTGGTGGCTTCACGCACCTCGCCTACTACCACGGCCAGATCGTCGCGCAGCGATTGCGCGGCGTTGACGCAAAGGCCGATCATACGGCTGTCCCGCGCGTGACGTTTACGGATCCCGAAGTGGCGTCGGTCGGTCTCTCGGAGGCTGCCGCGCGCGCACGAGGTATCGACGTCCTCGTCGCGAGCGCGGATCCGGCGCAGGCCGTCCGCGGCTACATCCATGACTTTCACCGAGGCGCCCTCAAGCTGGTCGCCGACAGCGCGCGCGGTGTGCTGATTGGCGCCACGCTCGTCACGCCGCGCGCCGGCGAAATCCTGGGAGAGCTCGTGCTCGCGATCAAACTGGGGATTCCGCTGAAGGCGCTCGCCGACGTCATTCATCCGTTTCCGGCGTTCAACCGCGTGCTTGGGGAAAGTCTCGGTGCGCTCGCCGCGAACGTGGCAAGGAGATCACCATGAGCGGCGTCGATCAGAAACTCGAGGTCGTCGTCATTCCGGTGTCGGACGTCGACCGCGCCAAACGCTTCTACGAGAAACTTGGGTGGCGGCTGGACGCCGACTTCGCGTTCGACAACGGCTTCCGCGTCGTCCAGTTCACGCCACCCGGCTCGCCGTGCTCGATCCAGTTCGGCGCGAACATCACGACGGCCGCGCCAGGCTCGGCTCAGGGCAACTATCTGATCGTTTCCGACATCGCCGCCGCGCGCGAGGGGCTCGCCGCCCGTAGCGCCGGGATCAGCGAGGTGTTTCATCCCACGGTCCCGGGAGCGCAGTTTCAGCCGGCCGGCGCGACCGGTCGCGTCAGCGGGCCCGCGGCCGACCATGCCACCTACAGGTCATTTGCCACGTTCAGCGACCCGGACGGCAACGGCTGGCTCGTGCAGGAAATCACGTCGCGGTTACCCGGTCGAGTCGATCCTTCAACAACGTCGTACGGCTCCGTCGGCGACTTGATCGGCGCGTTGAAGCGCGCGGCGATCGCGCACGGCGAGCACGAGAAGCGCATCGGAGCCGCCGACCCGAACTGGCCTGATTGGTACGCCGCGTACATGGTCGCGGAGCGGGCCGGCACGGAGCTGCCGAAGTGACTCCAGAAAAGAGGAGGACGGATGGCCACGCTGCACTTTCACCAAACAACCACCTCGACACCCGATCAGTACATCGCCGGGCTCACTGACTTCGGGCCGGGCCGCTCGAAACTCTTTGGCAACAGTGCCGACGAGTACATGAAGGTGCATCAGCGCGGCCCCACTCAGGCCGATGTCACCGAGGGCTCGGGCGGCGTCTGGGAACGCCTGCACTACGACTGGTCCGATCCCAGCCACGTCGTTCTTACAACCACGGACTCCAACGTATGGGGAGGCGCGTCCGGCCACACGTACAACTTCACGCGGAAGCCCAACGGCACGACGGACATCGACGTCACGGTCGTCCGCGACGGCAAGAACCTGAAGGGGCGGCTCCTCGGCCTGGTCATCGGGACCATCGGCAAGGGACAGCTGGAAAAGGCGTTCGTCAATTCCGTCAAGGCCATCGAGGCCCGCAACAACGGCGGGAAAACTGCATCCAGAGGATGACCATGAGCCTCACCTACGAAAAGTTCGTCAACGACCCGCCGCCGCGAAACGATGGTCTTCTTCCAAACGGAGAGCCGAAGGGTGGATCTCCGGTCGCAAGCACGCTGATTTACGGGAGTAGAGATGCGGTGCTCACCGATCCGGCGTTCACGAGGGATCAGGCGCGAGCGCTCGGCGACTGGGTCGCCGGAAAACGCCGGAACGTGACATACATCTTCATCACCCATGGCCACGGCGATCACTGGTTCGCCGCCGGATTGCTGGCGGAACGATTCGGCGCGCGGGTCGTCGCCACGGCGGGAACGATCGCGCAGATGCACGCCGGCGTCGCTGGCCGTCCGTTCCTCTGGGACAAGATCTACGCAGGGATGATTCCGCCGTCGCCGGTGACAGCCGTGACGGTGCCGAACAACCGCTTCACGCTTGAAGGACATGATCTGGTGATGGTCGAGGTCGGCCACGCCGACACCGACGACAACAGCGTCCTTCACATTCCGGATCTCGGACTGGTCGTCGCCGGCGATGTGATCTACAACGGCGCTCACCTGTATCTCGGGGGAAGTGTTGCCGTCGGAGGCCTCGACCCGTGGCGGGCCGCGATCGACAGGGTCGCAGCCCTGAAGCCCCTGCATATCGTCGCCGGTCACCAGAACAGGCACCTCGACGACGATGCCGCGCGGACGATTGCGGAAACTCGCGGATACCTCGACGATGCCGACGAACTGCTCCGCACCGAGCCCACCGCTGTGGATTTTTTCAACGCCAAGATCGCGAGGTACCCGAACCACCTGGCACGGACGGTGCTCTGGGCCAGTGCGGCGGGACTCTACGGCGTGCGCGAGCACCCCACGGACGATGTTGGCCAGATCCTCGCTACCGCGTGGCTCTGAGCACGCAGGCAATTTGGCGGATCCGAAGCGCTGAGGAACGCCGTTGTGACCGGCCGTGTCGGCGAGTTGACGAATTACTCGGCGAGAACGCGATGGACAAACGAAATTGCGATCGATCCTTCTCCCACCGCCGATGCCACGCGTTTGACGTTGCCGCATCGCACATCGCCAACAGCGAACACGCCTGGAAGCGAGGTCTCGAGCAAGTACGGCGGTCGCTCAAGTGGCCATTCGGCAGCTGCCAGGTCCTTCTGTGTAAGGTCCGTTCCGGTCTTGATGAAGTTCTTCTCGTCGAGCGTGACACGCCTATTCAGCCAACCCGAATTCGCCTCTGCCCCGGTCATCAGGAACACGTGTCTGATATCGTGACTCGACACGGCGCCGGTGCCGTCGCGCCATGTCACACGCTCCAGGCGCCGATTTCCCTCAAGAGCCACGATCTCCGTTCTGGTTCTGACCTCGATCGTCGAGGCCTCTTCGATACGGCGAAGGAGGTATCGCGACATGCTCTCAGAGAGACTGCCCGATCGAACGAGCACATGAACTCGTCTGCCAGTCTGCGACAGGAACACCGCGGCCTGACCAGCCGAGTTCGCACCACCGACGACGATGACCTCATCGTCGTCGCTAAGCTGCGCTTCTTCCAAAAACGTTGCGTTGTAGTAGACGCCGACACTTTCGAACCGACCGAGATTGGCGAGCGACGGTTTACGGTACTGAGCTCCTGTAGCAATGATCACCGTGCGAGCTGGAATCGTCGCGCCACCCTCGAGTCTCACTCCATAAGCCTCGCGTTCGCAGGTCAACTCGGCGGCGCTTTTCGCGATCATGATGTCGGCGCCAAACCTCTGCGCTTGGGAATAGGCACGTGCGGCCAGTTCCTGGCCTGAAATCCCTGCCGGAAATCCAAGGTAGTTTTCGATTCTTGAGCTCGACCCGGCCTGGCCTCCAGGTGAACTTGTTTCGAGGACCAGCGCATCGAGTCCCTCGGAGGCCGCGTAGACTGCGGCCGCGAGACCAGCCGGCCCGGCGCCGACGATGACGACGTCGCGCCGGTGACCGTGGTCGATCCCGCTGTTGAATCCGAGACGGTCGGCGATCTCTTGGTTGACCGGGTTCTTCAAGACCTTCTCGCCGCGGCAGATCAGGACCGGTAGTTCGCCAGAGTCCACTCGGAAGCGATCGAGCAAGTCCCGTACGTCCGCATCACGGTCTATGTCCAGGTACTTGAAGGGGTGCCCATTGCGCGTCAGGAACGCCTTGATGCGGAGTGTTGCCGCAGAGTGGGCGGAGCCGATGAGCAGCGCGTCGCTAATGCCCTGCGCCACCAGCTCAATTCGTCGATAGATCAACGCCGCCATCAGCACTTCGCTCATTTCCGCGTCAGCCTGAATGAGGGCGAGCATCTGGTCGCGTGTCAGCTGGACGACTTCGCCCGACTCCCCGACACGAAGGCGCATCAGTGCAGGACGACCGAGGATCATGCTGATGTCACCCGTGAATTGCTTTGTGCGGACAATGGCGATCAAGAGATCGCCGAGACCCGAGGGCCGGATCACCTCGATCTCACCTGCCTTCACGACAAAGAATGGCACGTCGGTCTGGCCGCCTTCGATCAAGACCTCGCCGCGCGTGATGGGACGAACAACTCCGTGGGAGGCAATCCGCGCGATCTGCGAGGAACTCAGCGCCGGAAACAGGAGCGCCGCGTTCGGAGCGCTCGTGAGAAGAGTCGACCGTGTTGTCCAAGTCGACACGTCAGGCACCTTGGATCGCGTGTGCGAGCGGAACCTCGATGCGCCCAATGTCGCCATCCACGGTCACACGGTAGGTCTTGAGCGGATCGTTGGCCGGGCCTCGCAACACCGCACCCGTCCACACGTTGAATTGGGCGCCGTGCAAGGGGCACGTCACCATCGTGCCGTCAAGCGAGCCTTCAGACAGAGGACCATGCTTGTGTGTACACATCGCCTGGGTGGCGCAGAAACCTCCCTCGATGTTGAACACCGCGCAATCGCCGACCAGCAGCACCGATCCAGGCGGAACTTCGCCGACAAGGAATTCGTTCTCCTTGAGCGGTGATCGTTCGGTTCTCACACTGGCTGCGGGTGCAGGCCGAACGCCCGAATTCGGAATCGGGTGTGCGGTGCGACCGAGCCAGTCGTCGAACAGGATCTCGCCGAGCTCCGCTTGCTCGCCGGGGAGGAGCGAGCGTTCCTTGAGCTCAGCGCCGAAGTAGTGTGCGTGCGCGTCGGCGATCACTTCGCGTGGATCGTTGCGCGCGCCAAGAACACGTTGGAGGAGTCCGTCGAGGTAGAAGGGCTCGGGCCCGCCAATCTCAACTGTGCCATTCAGAGGAGCGCCCGTCGCAATTCTTGCGATGGCACGTGCGATGTCGTCAGCGGCTATCGGCTGGATGAGCACTGGCGGAAGACGAACGGCATTGCCGTGAGTGGCGGCGTCGGCTATCTTCTGCAGGAACTCGAAGAACTGCGTCGCCTGGACAATCGAGTACGGAATCGACGACTCCTTGATCAACTTCTCCTGCGCAGACTTCGCCCGAAGATAGCCGCTCTGCAAAAGGCGTCCGGTGCCCACCACCGATAACGCCACGTGATGTCTGACGCCAGCGGCAGCTTCGGCGCTGAGCAGGTTGTGCGTCGAGGTCTTG
>JACXTT010009917.1_pt1 | contig 12943 bp, 6 predicted proteins | sample 9270951 | NCBI WGS metagenome assembly JACXTT01 (sample SAMN15532306, study PRJNA645909) | rock metagenome | isolation source: weathered quartz diorite | place: Puerto Rico | collected 2017-06-21 | reverse complement strand
TGGACCACGTCAAGATAGGATACGCGATTATTCTCTCGATCCCTCCGAACCCTAGGCCAAGGTCAACTCCGAATCCTGATAGACCCGCAGCTCCGATCGTTACGACGCCGAATATGGTGAACACTCGGTCGATTGGCTTAGCCACCAGCTTGCGAGAGGCGATGGCTGAGAGTCCTCCGAAAAAGAAGACCAAGCCGGAAAATGCATCGTGGACTACCGCGCCCACGACCAGAAACACGGGAACGTTCGATAAGGGTGGTGCCAACTGTTGTCCGCTGTACGCGTAATAGGGAATGTAGGACAGTGGAAGCGCGAGGAGTCCGGTTGCGAAGGCTAGGAAGACCTTCCAGAATCTGTCAGCAGAAAATATCCGCCGGAACAATATCGCGGCCCCGAGGAATGTCAGACACAGAAATGTCAGCGAGGCCACATAGATCGCTGAAGCTGGCTGTTGAATCGTTATCACGCCCGATGCGCTGAGGGCAACGGAGATCGTAGCGCCCAGCTCACTGATCGTGTTCTTGGAGACACTGTAACCTGGAAAGGTAGCCTCGGATGCTTGCACCCCAAGAAGAAAAACCACGCTTCCAACAATGAGTAGGACTCCAGCAACAGCCTGTTGCGAGGCACTCCCGGTTAGTCTCATAAGATTTGGAAATCGCACGGACGAGCCTCACATTATGAGTGTTCCTGAATCGTAACGAAAATCGCGAAGTAGATTGCGGCCGCCAGTATTAGCAGAAGGCTCACAATGGGTTCGATTTCAGAGAACAATACTGCAGCGCCGTAGAATGCAGGCCCGGCGTAATATCTCCTGGTGATCGTAGAGATGTGCTCAGTGCCTTCACCTTCGGCTAACAGCCCCTCGGTCGTGCGCCCATAACGCCAGAGAACGCCCCAGACCATTGCGAGAAGGAAGAAACCAGCGGAATATAGCAAAGCTGCAGTTCTCGCATCCGCGTCCTGAGGATACAAAACATGGTCAGAAGCGATTAGTGTCGTAAACGGGGTCAGAACCACGAAGAATAGTAGTAGCCCGTTAAGGAACATGAGCTTCGTGTCCACGTGGCTGATGTGATTGAACATGTTATGATGGTTCACCCACATGATCAGAATGGTCGCGAAGCTCGTGCACAACGCGAAAAGTGAAGGCCACTGGCCCTCCAAGCCGGTGAATAGGCTGCCCGGTTGGACAGTGCGATCCAGCACTGGGTCTCTCAGGTTGAGGATGAGCAGGGTGATGGCGAAGGCGAAGATGCCGTCGCTGAAAGCTTCCGTCCTGTCGGTGTCCCTTCGCCCATGCCTCTCGCGTTCCACCAAATTCTCACGCCCTTTGCCAGTTCGTTCGCTGTCGAGGGTCGACGGTTAAGGACTAGGTTGCGGAAAGCGCCAGTAGAACATTCCTTAGGCGGACGATGCGTTCGGCCAGAGCGAGCGTATTGTCTCGTCGAGATAGGATTTGACCGTTTCGTTCTCAAATAGAACCCGAATCTTGGTTATCTCCCCGCCTCGTCCCCTTTCTCCTCGAAAGACCCGCGATTCAACAACAGATGCTTCTATCAGTTCTTCGAGTTGTCTCCCGAAAGGACGGCCATATTCGGGCTCGCCATAGAGATGGCTCTTGGGAATCCGGGTTGCCCTTATTGTTTCCATTAGCGTCCTCCACCCGCAGTGTTCTCGCGACAGTCTCTTATGGGTGTAGTCTTTGTTGTAAGCCGCTGCGAGAAAAGTCATGATCGGCGAGGTTGCGACAGTCTTCGGCGGGGTTAGTTGTGGGTGGTCGCCTCCATCCTCTGTCGCAAAGACGACTCTAGGAGCGATCACCATCAATCCGTGATGTTTTGGCTGTATGCTGAACAAGATCGATTCTCTCTTTTGAGGGTCAACCCGAAACTCAGGCTCGACCAGCAATGACTGTCCCTGCCTTCTCAAGGTTTGAGAGACTTCTGCGAGCTCTGCCGTCTCCGGAATGGCATTGTCTACTCTCGAAATCTTCACCTGCTTCCTAGTTGGGTTGATTATCTGAATCCGCACCTCGATCAGCGCAGGGAGCTTGGATCGTCCGGCACTCTCTGTTACCGTTATCCTGACATCGGCGCGTTCCAGTCGGTCGAGCCCTACTGCCTCTTCTTCACCTCGTAGAGGAGTGTGGAAAACAATGTTCGCAGACCCATGACGCCTAGCTTGCAACGCCTCTTTGAGCTGCACAGTGCGTTCCCATTCTGCTTGGGTTCTCTCAAGTAGCCTGCTCACCTGTTTTGCTCTCTCGAATTGGTGGCTCTTTTCAAACTCAATCACTGATTCTCGTAACAGCGACTCCGCGGAAGTGTAGGCTTCTGCCTTCTCCTTTGGGTCTTGTAGCGTGCTTCCCCTGTCAATCTGGGTGGAGGCATTGAGGACAAGTTTTTCCGCCGTGGAATTGTGGGAGGCAAGCGTGAACCCAGAATCCAAGTAATGGTTGGCTGCAGATTCGAAGTGTCTTGCAGCCGCATCGTACGACGCACTGTCTACCTTCTCATTGAATGTTGGGCTTGCAAGCAAACCCTGACAGAATTCCATGTGCCCGGATGAGAGTTTCTGCGCAGTCTTGTCCGGGCTGCAGCTTCTAGCCTCCTTGAACAAGACTAGTGCTCGTTCAAGCATGCCGCGTGAACCCTGCGCTTCTGCACGGGTGGAGACTGCCCAAGCCCTGGCCAGCTTTTGCAAGAATCTTGTTTCATTGCGTTCAAGGGCCGGGTTCGTTGGTAGCGTGGAAATCTGGTTCAGCTTTTCGGCGGCAAGAGCGAACTTTTCCGAGCTCGTTACGGGGTCCCCTTCCGCCTCCGCTTTTCGTGCCTCCTCGAGGAGGACTCTCGCTTGGCAGTACTGCTCTCTGGAAGCGTTGACCAGTTCGGAAACCATCGCCCTCTCCTCTGATAGGTCTAGGTACGAGAGTTGATTCTGGAAAAGACGCTTCGACTCTGCGAAAAGATGGACTGCTTCATTGAATGATTCGATTGCTGAGTTGAACCGTCCGTTTATGCTGTGGTTCTCAGCCGATTCCACGTGGGCCCAGCCGAGATAGTAAGGTACTAGAGAGCTCCATTCCGTTTTAGATCGATGCAAGCGCGCTGCTACCCGATAATGTCTGCCTGCTAGGTCATACTGCAACTGAGTGTGACATTGATGAGCTAACTCTATCTCTCTCCAAGCGTTCATGTATGCTGAAAGCTCTCGCCAGAACTCTCTTTGAGGAGGCTTTGTCTTGGACGCGGCGAGGCATGACTTTGAGGCCTTGTCAAAATTTTCGGCCGCGACGGAATAGGCCCTGAGGGTCTCGTACGATCGGGCAGCCTTCCAGTAGCATGACGCCTGCCCATTGTAGGCGGGCGTGTTCTCGTACCAGCCAGCGGCTGCAACGTAAGCTTGCGCTGACTTTCTCAGGTTTTCAATCTTCCCTGAGGCCTTATGGAGCAGGGAGAGGAGGTCGGCGTATTCTGCGTAATATTTGGCCAGCGGGGCCCGGAGCATATGGTTTCCAGACTTTTCCATCGATTGGACGAACCGATTAGAAAGTTCGACTCCCCTACGCTTCTGCCGGACCGCCTCTGTGAGCAGCCTGTGACTAGTTTCCGAGTCATTTTCTAGGCGTGATAAGTTGGCGAGTATATCGCTCAAGTATCTGAAACCAACACCGACGTTCCAATGGCCGGGCGACTCAACTCGTTCTGTCACCTCTAGCGACCGCTTCCTTAGTTTCAGTGCCGTCTTCAAAAGGGCCGTTTTTTTGATAATGCTGGGCTCGGTTTCAGCAAATTCCATGTTGCATTTGCTGGCGACATGATAGGCGTAGTGGTAGACTTCGGGATAGCCGGATTTGCCGGCGGTCTGGAGCAGTTGGGGAGTAGAGCTTAACGCTTTTTCGCCGAGAAGACGAGCCTTCTGCGGATTTTCTCCGAACCATGACAGCTCTAGGAAATGCTCCGCGTAGGGGGAGTGCACCCACATCACTCCCCCGCTAGGGCTAGTGAAGCCGATTCTCTCGTAATGTTCAACAGACTTCTCCGCCGCTTCCAATGACTCCTTCGCTATCATCGAGCTCTGTCTCTTGTCCACGGTCCTAAGTTCTGCTTTCCAGAACAGCCGGTTGGCCATGGAGCTCAGAAGCCATCCGATGGAGAAATTGTCCCCAGTCTGTTCCGTGAGCTTCAGCGCCTCCTCGCACAATGCAAGGCCTTCCTCATGGCTGAAAATTCGGCCGAATCCTCTAGGCGGACTTCCCAAAGCTGCCAGGGCGACACTTCGCGATTTGCGGACAGCAGAATTCCAATAGCCTAATGCTCGTCGGTCGCAATCCTTCTGCTCAGCTGGGCTCGCGATACATTCCGAAAAATCGTCGAGGAAGAGAGCCGTCTTCGCCAACACCATCGTCAAAACCTCTTTGTTCTCACGGGTGGCGGACAGCGTCTTTATCACCTGCCGACCACGCTCGACTGCCTCGATAGGCTTTCTCGCCTTCGACTCGAAGTCTCGCTCGTAGTAAGACGATAGGGCTGCAGCCGCAGAAAGGTAGTTGAAGGTCCGCGCATATTCCAGGTTATCATCTTGCGCTTGAAATGACTTCATCGCCCTCTTCGCCTGGACCCAAGCGTCATCCAGCCAATGCTTCTTTTCAACGGGAGTCTTAGACATCCAATATTGAAGGAGGGAGAGCATTCCCTTGAAGCGGAAGAAATAGCCTCTTCCATGTTTTTCGCGCGCCGCGATGTCAGAGGCCTCTTTGTAATCCTTCATCGCTTCCCTGATTCTGCTGCGGCATACAGTCGTGTCGGATGACTGCATTGCTGCTTTGAAACCGCAAAATCCAGCTTGTTCGAGGATTACTCTCCGATTCACAAGCTGGGACTCAGGGACTGAGCGGAGGAGATTTCTGTAGAGTGTTGCGACCTCTAACCAGCGATACTCATTCCTCATACCCTCTAGCTTCTGCAGTGACAAATCGTAGACATGGGCCGAGGCGATCGTCCACACGTAGCCGAACCATATTTCACCTATTGGCCTTTTTTGGTGTTTCGCATCGATACTGACCGAAATGCACGGGTCACAATAATCCTGGTGCACTAGTTTCAGGTCACCCGGAGGTTTCCGAAAAAAAGTAACATAATTTTCGGAATTGGACGACTGGCTCAAGGCCGATTGCAGTGAGAATAGTTAGCCCGTCGACGAAACGCAAGGGTCCCCCAACAACCAGCAGCCCTTTTCTGCCGAATACTGCTCGGGAGACAAATAATGGCTGGAACCGAAGGCGGTTCGCAGTTGCCATTTCTCTGATCCTTGTAGCGATCTTGCTATCCACTCATTCAGCTCCTGTTGGTGTCGTCCATGCGAATCCCGCCCCTACGGGAGATCTCTGGACATGGACTCCGGCCGGACCACAGATGAATTATCTTCAAATGCAATTCTACAGCAAGTGTAGCACAGAGTTCAACGATTTTCAGACGTCGAATCTCGACGTGACTGATTGTGCCGTTCCTTCAGGTCTGCTCTCGGGAAGCAGCTGTCGCGGCTTCTTAGGAGCATATGAGAACATTATGGATTGCCCCGAGTTTCAAGTCGGACCGTACTCGAGGTATACCGTCCACTCTTTCGAGTTTAACTTCGTAAACAACTTTTGGAGCTGTTTCCTCCAGAATGGCGCGAGTGGTTGCGGGAGGCAGATCAGACAGGGCCTTGCGCACTTGGTTGACAAAACACAGTTTGTGGACGACGAACTCAGCGGGCGAGGCAGCCCGATTGATTGTTTCGCTCCTCCAGTTCAAAACGTCCCTTGTAATGGGTCGGGCTGGAACCCTTGCAGTTGGGACACATTATACCCGAGCAAGTACAACTCCTGCATCTCGGGCTACAATTTTGCGTCTGAAAGTTTCGGGACGCTGGGTGTTCAGAAGGGAACCCCAGATTTTTGCGCCGCTGCAGATCACTTCCTGGCCGCCGGAATTGGCACGAGCAAGGACTCTAACTGCGTTCTTCAAGGATTGTCCGGGGCCGCAGCCACTGACACTTTGAACTTGTACTACGACAACAACAGCCCCGATCTCACCAACATGGCAAACCTTCTTGCCAATTCGGTCAATACGCTCATGAATCGTTCTGGTGCCGTTTCCCTCTGTCCCGGTGCGGGAGATGGCGCCGTTCTGGGCGCTGACACGCATGACTTTACGAATCTGGAGCCCCAGATGCCCGATAATCCAATAAGCAGCGTTCCACAATATCCCGACGACCCGCCCGGCAAACTCGACAACCTCAACCCATGCAACACGTGGCATATGGCGACCGTGACTTGGTCGCTTGATGCAAGCTACGACCAGTTCTACCTAGTCTACAACAGCAACTTCACTCACAAATTCGGCTATTACTGGAATACGACTGTAGACTCGTGGACAAGCCAGATCAAGTATGGCCCGGACAGAACAGCGGCGCTGAGGGCGGCCGAGTACGCGGAACTCTATCTTGGGTCAGATGTTGCGAGCATACCCGTCTACGCGGGACTGGATACGATGGCCTATCGTTCCAGCCTAAGCAACGTGATCAACCGTGCCGTGGGAGTGGGTCCGCCGGGATGGTGGACTGCCCTCAACGCGGTTAGTTCAAGCCCTTCAGGTTCGGACACAATCCGTTGGGGGATGAGCCACACAACGGACACACTCAACATATTCAACATAGGCACGTCCTCCGAAGCCTTCGTCTTAGGAGAGATTTACGATTCGCTTCTCATCGAGGACCCCGCCAACCCGCTGGCCCAAATCGGCTCCTTGGCTTCCGGCTACACGATCGATTACTACTCTAGCGCGATCTATTTCACGCTGCGAGGAGACGTGTACTGGCACGACGGGGTCCAGTTCACGGCGAACGATGTGAAGTTCAGCATACTTGCCGCTAGAAATACAACTCCCCCATCCCCATTCCAAGGTCTCGCGGAGCAGGTTCGCGACGTGACGGTCACCTCGCCCACTAACTTGGCAGTTTACTTCAACCAGATGAGCCCGTTCGACCTCTGGGAAGTGGGAGAAATGCCGATTATTCCTCAGCACATCTGGGCCTCCGTCAATCCGGACGGGAGCTATGCCTTCACGGCAGACCCGCAGAAGACTACATTGTCCTTCGACCCCGTCACCAATTTCGCTCTGGTAGGGACTGGCCCGTACGTTTGCCGAAGCGTCTGGTCCGACCACTCACAAGGGAAGCCTGGAGGATACTGTACCATGACAGCTTCCGGCCAAAGCGGCGGTGGAAATGTCGGTATCGGCGGAACAATTCTCCTGGAGCGCTTCGGACATGGCGGTACTCATGGCCTGTCCGATCAATACTTCAGGAGCACGTTCAATCTTGCGCAATGGGCCTGGTCAGATGTGGACCGCGACTTAACCATAAACATTCAAGACCTGGCGTCAGCGCAAAGTTGTATCGGGCAAAACGTTAACGCAAATCCCCAGTGCGCTCAATTTGACGCTGTCGTGCCCGTGAACAATCTGGTTACCGGGACAAATGACGGAGCGAACAGTTGTACTTCTGGTGGCACTTATTGTGTGGGAGGAAACGGTGACGGGACAGTGGAACAATCAGAAACTGATAAGGTGAGCCGATGGTTCGGCAACGCTCCTAATTGGCTCGGGGCTCAGGCCACTTGGGATCCCACAATTCTGCCTAACATTGCGACATTTCCGATCACTGGTTACGAGGGTCCCTCGGAACAATACGTGGCCCAGTTTACGTCGCCCGCCCCTGACTTCACGCTGTCCTCGACCTGGGTTACTGCTCCGGCCGGAACGACAGGAACCGCGTCTATCACTGTCACAGCCATCAATGGCTTCACTGGTACAGTTTCACTTACAGCTAATCCCACCGCCAATCTTTCATGTGGCCTAGTATCTCCGAGCAGTGTGACGAAGTCAGGAACTGCAGGTATATCGTGCAGTTCAACCGTATCTGGCACGTATAGTGTGACAGTCACTGGAACTAGCGGAGCACTGTCACGGTCGACCAGTCTGATGTTTACGATCACGGACTTCACGATATCGGCGGTGTCGCCGAACGCAGTCGACGTGGGCGTATCCTCGCCCAGTTCATCGTGCACGATATGCTACATTTACGTGTCCGCCCTCAACGGGTTTACGGGCACTGTTAGCCTCACGGACGTTGTGCCACCGAACCTGCAGTGCGGACAGATTATACCCAGCACCGTATCAAGCTTCAACTCCAACTCCTACGCAACAGCATCTCTCTCTTGCACGTCGACTCTGGCCGGGAACTATAATGTCACAATAACTGGCACCAGCGGGTCGCTAACCCATACGACCATCATGACCTTCACCTTCCAAGACTTCTCTCTGACAACTAACTTTTCTCCAGTGATGATCCCTGTAGGGTCTGAAAATCCCGCTTTCTTCAATCTAAGGAGCCTTCCAAATCCTGCGACCACGATATACAGTCAGATGTTTTCCGACACAGTCACTCTGGCTGCGACGCCTTCCTCGTCCTCGGTCGTATGCTGGTTCGACGGAGCGTCTAACACGACCGGCCGCATTCTGCAAGGAGGCCAGAGCTACCTAGTCTCGATGACCTGCACAGGTAGCACGGCAGGTTCTTACGTAGTGTCGGTCACCGGCTCCAGTTCCAGCGGGCCGTTGATTCATTCTACAAGCGTAATTGTAAACATAACCGATTTCACCATCTCCGGCTCGACCGTCCTCTTCATTGCAGGCAACCAGCGCAACGTCCCAGTCATTCTCTCTACTCTCTTCGGTTTTCCAGGCTACGGGTTCACAGGAAACGTGAATCTCACCATCTCCGCTCCGACAGCCATTAACGCAGTGTGTCCATCCTCGGTTACTCTTACCGGTGTTTCAACAACAGTCCAATGCTCTGTTTCGCCGTCCACTCCCGGCCGATACGCGATGACCGTCACGGGCAACTACAAATGCAACTTCTGCTACTACAACGCGCAAATAACCCATGTTGCGACGATCAATGTGAACGCAGTGCCCTCTTACATCAACACGTCGTCCACAAACACCTTCTCACCCTCCAACGGGACTACCTACTCGGTAAGCGTCGCTGGTGCCCTGACTGTGGACACGACTGCCATGAACCTAACCGGCACGTTGAGCGTCACAACAAAGGACGGAACGGGAAGAATACTTCACTCAGGACTGTCTAATGTGAAGATTCCATTCAATGCCAACGGCATCGCGACTTTCAGCGTTGAGACGCCCGCTTCCAGCGCATGGCTCATCCTCTCCGGTTGCACCATCGATATTCCGTTGGGAACCCAGTCCTGCGTAGCGCTAACTTGGAGCCCCGACGTGAACCAGGATGGAAGAGTGGACATTTTAGACCTCTCTGCGGTTGGCGGGGCATTCGGGTCAACGTCGGGCTCTCAAAATTGGAATCCAAGAGCTGACATTAACGGTGATGGTAAGGTCGACATCCTAGACCTGTCAACTGTCGGGAGTGCTTTCGGTGCGGACTATCGGCCAATGTTCGTCGACCCCGGACTGGCCAGCTACACTGCGCCCAACACACTGAGCGTAGCGATAGGCTCCGCGTCATCGTCAACGATCATCTACACGAGTACCAACAACTTTTCCGGCAATGTTTCTATTGCAGTTGCCATCTCCCCAGCGGGGCCATCATGCACCGTATCCCAGTCTAACATCTCCCTGTCTCCTGGCGGGAATGTCCCAGCGACTCTCCTTTGCTACGTTCCTCTAGCAACCACCGTTGGCCGGTATACGATCGCCGTTACAGGAACAGCTGGCTCGGAAATGGACACTGTACTGGTAACGCTTCAAGTAACCGACTTCACCATTACCACAAGCCTGCCGTCCCTGACGACCAAGGCCGGGGCTTCGGTGTGGGACAATGTCACCCTATCTGGCGTGAACGGGTTTACAGATTCCGTAGGCTTGACATTGACGCTCAGCCCCTCCGGGCTCTCCTGTTCGATCTCTCCATCAACTGGAGTCCCTGCCCTAGTAGCGGCATTAAGCTGCAATGGCTCAGCGGGAGTCTACACGGTAACGGTAACGGGGGCAGATGGTCAGCTGATGCACTCCGCAAGTGTCACCGTAACAGTTCAGGACTTTACGTTGAGCGCGAGCAAGAACAGTGTGACAATCAGGGCAGGTCAAGCTGGCACGACGGCGATCACAGCAAGCTCGGTTGACGGGTTCGCTGGCTCTGTAGGTCTCTTCTCGAACGTTGCTCCCTCTTCCGGGCTGACATGTGTGTTGTCACCAACGAGCATTTCATTGGGAGCTTCCGGGACAAGTATCCTCTCTTGCACTGGTTCCGCAGGTTGGTACTCCGTCAATGTTACGGGCACAGTCGGGGCACTTTCACACGTGGTGGAGATAGCCTACACTATTACCGACTACTCGGTTACTGCGGCTCCGACAAGCATTGCGATAATCGCGGGCTCATCTGGCAACTCGACCATAACCGTGTCCTCAAGCTACGGCTTCACCGGCACGGTGTTGTTGTCCTTCTCGGTTTCTCCGACCTCGGGATTAACGTGCAGCCTTAGCCCGACGAGCGTGACCCTGACAGCTCCGCAAATCCAGGTGAACTCAGTCGGCTCCCCTCTTCTTGGAAGTGTCGGAACATTGACTTATGGGCCCTTCCTCCGGCATGGAGGTTCGGTTTCACCCAACTCCGGTAGCGTTGGTTTCTCGAACCTTTCATGCCATGGATCCGCGGGGGTTTATTCGGTCACGGTGACAGGTGCAAGTAACCCGTTGAGCCACTTCACAAGCATAACCTATTCTATCCAAGACTTTTCCATCGCCGCCTCGTCCACGAGCATCAGCATCGCACATGGCACCTCAAGCAGTGTGACAATAACTCTTGCTAGCCTGAGTGGGTTTGCTGGAAACGTCACACTCTCGGTTTCGATCTCTCCAATAGCCAATCACGGCCCAACCGCGAGCCTCAGCTCGAGCAAGGTCTACATTTGCTCGCCGACGCCGGGAGCTTCAACTCTGAATATTTCGACCGTAAGCACGACTCCAAAGCAGCAGTACACGGTCACGGTCACGGCGACCAGCGGATCGTTAACTCACACAATTCTCATATCTCTCACAGTGACCTGAACTGATTACAATCCCAAGTTTACTTGAGGAAGGGGGAAGCAGGGTCATGACCTACTTGGTAAGTTCAGCTATCGTTGCGCGGCCAATCGTTGCCCCGAAATCGATTAGTTTGTCCCGGCTGTGGCCACCAGAGGTCCCCGTTCGGAATAGGACGAGAGCACGTCTCGCGCAAATTCCCTGACTCTGTCCACATACTCGTCCTGGGGAAAAGGCACCACGTAGAATTTGCAGCTATTGTTCTGGGCGATTTCAATTTCCTTCCGGAGAGCTTTCAGGTCGAACTTGCCCATGGCCCTCGGAGAACCTGCGCCGAAAATGATCTTGTCCCGTCTGTCTGTTCTTCTTGCCTGCTTCTCCACGATCTCTTTCGCTTGGACGAACGTCATATTTTGTGTCCAGGGTGGGATGAAGCACATATCGCCGTAACGTCCAGCTAGTCGCAGCATCCTCTTGCTGACGCCTCCGAAGAGCAGTGGTGGATGCGGTTTCTGTGTCGGTTTGGGGTCGAGCACTGCGCCGTTTGCCTTGTAGAACTTTCCGTGGAAACTGACGCTGGATTCCAGCCACAGTTTCAGGATCAACTGAACGCCCTCCTCCGTCTTGTCGACGCGAGTCTTCGGCTCGCTCCATTCGCTGTACCCCTCAAACTCGGTCTTGGACCATCCCGCGCCCACGCCGAGAATTGCTCGGCCGGACGATATGACATCCAATGTCGCCACCATCTTAGCGAGAATACCGGGTGGACGGAACGGAATCGGTGTCACGAGCGTTCCAAGCATCAGCTTCCTCGTTCTCGCTGCCAGATAGGTTAGCATAACCCAAGCGTCCAGTGTCGAGTTCCTGTTGGGCATGTCCTGCCAGTCCCACATGTAATGGTCGGGGAAAACGACACCGTAGTATCCGAGCTCGTCAGCGACGGGGACCGCCTGCTCGGCAAGCTTCCATGACCTGTCAAATTGCCTAGTCCAGAGATGATGAATTTCATGTGCAACCTCGTCCAATTTCACGAACCCGACCAATAACCTTAACCCCAATGCACTCTGGAGATTGGAGGCTAGGGCAGAGAGAGATTGTCCGTCTGCTCTGAGTGCGGAGCGGTCCTGCTCCCTGACGCAAGGGTCTGCCAGAGTTGTGGTTCTCGAGTCGGAGAACTTCTCGGCGTCACTCCCCAGCTTGGAGCTAACAAGGGCTTCGTCGGGTCTATGTCCTTTTGGAAGGTCGTCGCTGGACTCGTGGTCGTCGCGACAGGGGTGGTAGTGGCAACGCTAAGTTCGTCATATCAGCCGGCGGCCGCCATAATCGTGGTTATGGGCGTGGTAATAGTCGGTATGGGCGCGATAAGCGCTAGAAGCCCCGTCGACCGAGCAGCCTATCAGACCTGAACTCTCCGGTCCGGCACCGTATCTTGACTCCTCAGGACCCAGGTACACAGTAGCCATAGACCTGCAAAGCCAAGTCCGCCAAGTCTCACTTGGCATTCCATTTCCAGCTTAGACCCGCCTTCCTGAGCCTGATTCTCATAGTTCTAACCGTAACGCCCGCGATTTTCGCCGGACGGGTGAACGGGTCATCAGGAATATTCAGAATTGCTTTAATGGTTCCTCAGCCCAACACTGCTCGACATTCATGGTCTCTTGTCGTTCAGAATAATCGGCCAGCGCTCTGGATCGACGCTCAGCGGGTCGTTTTGGACTTGCCTACAATCTACACTAGGGCAGTAACTCCCGGCCCCAATGTTCTAGGTCAGACTTACGATAACGGTGGTTTCGACGCTCTCTTTCTCGGCTATGCCTTGGGAATAGACGCGGACCCAT
>JACXTT010009916.1_pt1 | contig 12946 bp, 8 predicted proteins | sample 9270951 | NCBI WGS metagenome assembly JACXTT01 (sample SAMN15532306, study PRJNA645909) | rock metagenome | isolation source: weathered quartz diorite | place: Puerto Rico | collected 2017-06-21 | reverse complement strand
AGCTCCCGTTTGAGTCGACGGATAATCGATTCGTTTTTTTCTCTTTCATCGCTTCTCCTTACCTCCAACGCCACTTTTCTGCTATATGCCCCTTAACTTCATGCCATTGCCCGCTGGGGAGAGGAGAACACATAGACATTGTGTATCCACATCTTGGCGGGTTTTCCCTCTAGTTACAACAAAAAGCAGCAGAAGCATGAGCGGCGGCAAAAAGCGCCCCAACAGCCCTCACGGCATTGCCACTCTACTCGTTGTTATAGCGGTTTACTTTTTGTATATGCTATTTATCATCCGCTCTGCATTGCTCCTTCCGGTATGCTTGCAGATCGGAAAGGAAGCAAAGCCCCCTTGTTATGCAAACAAGCTGTGATATCGCTATCATCGGCGCCGGAGCCGCAGGGTTAGCCGCCGGCATTTTCGCGGCGGAAACAGCGCACCTCCAGCGCCGGAGATTGCATGTTGTCATATTAGACTCTGCGAGGAAGATCGGCGCCAAGATTCTCATCTCTGGCGGCGGGCGTTGTAATGTCACGCATGACGAAGTGCACCCCAACGATTTTCATGGTTCCCGCAACATCATCCGTAATGTGCTGGCGGCTTTTGACGAGCACGCCACGGTGCGCTGGTTCACTTCCCTGGGTGTCCCGCTCAAGCGTGAAGAGACTGGGAAACTCTTCCCCGTCTCAGATACTGCCCGTACCGTACTGGACGCCTTACTGCACCGCAATAAAGAGCTGGGCGTTGTAGTGCTTGTACAGCATCGTGTCCACGCTGTAGATATGGAAAAAAGCGGTGAGACTGATGATGCAACATTCGTCGTGATGCATGAACAGGGAGAATTGCGCGCCCAGCGCCTTATCCTGGCCACTGGAGGCCGCTCCCTTCCCCGGACAGGCAGCGATGGCTCCGGCTTGAAGATTGCACGCCAACTCGGACACACAGTCACCGCAACCCATCCAGCGCTCGTGCCGCTCGTGCTGCAAGAATCAATGTTCCACTCTGCAGTGTCCGGCGTCTCACTCCCAGTTGAGCTTTCAACTCTGGTTGACGGAAAGTTGATCGATCGACGCACCGGCAGTTTGTTATGGACACACTTTGGCGTAAGTGGTCCAGTGGTGATGGACGCGAGCCGCCATTGGGTGATCGCCCATGCGAGTCAGACAATGGCAGAATTACGGTGTAACTTCTTGCCGGGGCAGTCATTTGAAGAAGTAGAAAAAAATTTGATCGATGCCGCAACGGTGCGGCCACGCCTTTCCGTGAGCAAGGCGTTAGGAGAATATTCCCCAGATCGCTTTGCTTTTGCCCTGTTGCGCTGGACGAGTCTTGATCCCGCAGCAACGCTCGGGCAACTTTCACGCGAACAACGCCGCACGCTGGTCCACGCGTTGACGAATTTCCAGCTTCCGGTTGTGCGGGAGCGGGGTTGGGATTTTGCTGAAGTCACTGCCGGAGGAGTCCCGTTGCCAGAGATTGATTACCGAACGATGGCGTCACGTAAAGTCCCCGGGTTGTACTTGATAGGAGAGATACTGGACTGTGATGGACGGATCGGGGGATTCAATTTTCAATGGGCCTGGGCGACGGGGTATATTGCGGGTCACGCCGCGGCGAAAGTGTAAACTACGAGGTCCGCTTACCCAACATCGGAAGCGGTATGGTCTTTTTCACCATCTTCTAATATTGCGACGTCGCACCAACGCTCAAGCGTACGCCCAAGCTCTTCTGATTTAAGCGGTTTACTCAGATAGTCATCCATCCCAGCGGCTAAACAGCGCTCTCGATCGCCCTGCATGGCATTGGCAGTCAGCGCTATAATAGGAAGCCTCTGTGTTGGAGCGGATGGAGAACGAACAGAGGCAGGCGATAAATCGCGCTCTCGTTCTTGCCTGGCCTCTTGCGTACGAATTACTCGGGTAGCCTCAAAGCCGTCCATTTCCGGCATCTGACAGTCCATGAGAATCGCCGCAAAAGGTCCGTCTTGCTCTAACCTGGCTAAGGCTTCTTTTCCATTGACGGCTACGCTTGTTTGATACCCCAATTTCTCCAGCAAGCGGAGAGCAAGTTTTCGATTGACCGAGTTATCTTCCACGAGCAAAATCCGTTGCTGGGTAGGATTGAAATTCTTCCGGGTCCCTGACAACACCGATGGAATCACCTCTTCATTTCTCAACAGTGTTGACAAAGTAGTTTTTTCTACTTCTTCAAGACATACGGTAAAGTGGAATGTGCTCCCTTGTCCAACAACGCTCTCCACCCAAATCCGTCCGCCCATCAACTCTACAAGATTACGGCAGATCGTGAGTCCAAGTCCGGTCCCGCCAAACCGACGGGTCGTCGAACCATCCACTTGGGAAAAGGCTTCAAAAATCTGTTGCTGTTGTTCAGGTGGAATGCCAATGCCAGAGTCACGTACGGAAAAATGCAGGTCATAAGTCACACCTCTAAGGTCCAAAGCCTGAGGGTAGGCGTCTCGACTTGTGACAGGTGACTTTTGGCTCGTAACTTCTACTGTGATTTCTCCCTGTTCGGTAAATTTGATGGCGTTGCCCACAAGATTGAGGAGAATTTGCCGAAGTCGGCCTGAGTCTCCATTAAGAAAAGCGGGCGTTTCTGAAGTGATCTTATACTGCAACGTCACTCCTTTTTCGCTTGCCCGGAAAGAGAGCAGCTTGAGTGTTTCCTTTACCATTCCACGAAGGGAAAAAGGAAGAGGATCCAAGGCGAGTTTCCCCGCCTCAATTTTAGAGAAATCGAGAATGTCATTGATGATTGTCAGCAGGGCGTCCGCAGAATGTTTCAGAGTCGTTACTAGATCCCGCTGATCCCCTGTGAGATCTGTATCAGCGAGAAGATCCGCCATGCCAATCACACCATTCATCGGCGTGCGGATCTCGTGACTCATGTTAGCGAGGAATTCAGATTTCGCCTGACTCGCCGCTTCCGCCTGATCCTTCGCGAGAGACAAGTTCCGCAAGAGATCGACATTTTCCAATCGTAATCGCAACGAAGTCACAATGGACGTGTGCAAATGATTCGACACGACGAGGACAACAACACTAAAAGACAGCGAAAGAAACCCCATTGCCAGTGAGAGGGAATCTCCATGAAGAAGAAGCTGCACGACGCAGGGAAGAAGATCTGGAATAACAAAAGCAAAAAAAGCCGCCCGAACCTCAGATAGTGTCGCGAGTGCTCCTGCCGCCATGCCGCCGGTAAGAAACGTCAAAAATACTTGATGAACAAGGGATTCGTGCGGAAAGAGGAAAATTCCAGTGCTCCCCCAGACCACGCCGGAGATTCCGGCGCCGATCGTGAAGCGCGTAAGCCACGGACGAACCTGTTCTGGAGCTGGATTTGCACGCCGGTATGCTCGCACGAGCAGGGAACGCGCTGCCGTCAGCGTGAGAACCGCCCCTACCCAGAGCATTAGAGCGTGATGCGCAACAACACTCCAGAGAACGGAAGCGGTAATAAAGGTATTGAATAGAGTAGCGACAAAACCAGCCGGGGCTTTGCTGTACAAAAGACGAACTTGCTCAGCAAGAACCCCTTGCGTTTGGGAATTTACCTCAGCCGTATGGCGCTTCTCTTCCACAAGCGAGATTTGCTGTGGAGGAAGAGGAAGATTTCGCTCAGGGTGTTTTGTTGAACGACGAGAAACCTCAACCACTCTATAGGTATCGGCGTTCGGTGATGGAAGTTTACCCAATGAAGCAGAGGCGTCTTTTATTCCTTTCTGCAAACATCAATCTCGATACGACGTATACTCTCGCCCGAACGCCTCACGAGCAATGACGCCTTTCATGATCTCCGGGACGCCATCGCCGATTTCTAATCCCACGACATCGCGCCAGCGTTGCTCAAGCGGCGCGTCCATGCTGTAGCCATAATGACCGTGCAAAATAATGCAGGCATGAATCGCTTCAGCCGAGAATTTCGGTCCCATCCATTTCGCCATCGCCGCTTCCTTGGTGTGTTTCAGTCCCCGCTCTTTCAGCCATAAGCATTTGTACGACACCAGCCGAGCGGCTTCGAGGAACGTTAGATATTCGGCAATCTGAAACGCTACCCCTTCAAACTTGGCAAGCGGTTTGCCAAACACTTGCCGTCCTTTTGTGTACTCAATCGTTTCTTCCAGCGATTGCTGCGCCGCGCCGACGCAGGCCAGGCCAATAATGGCGCGATTAAAATCGAAGGCAAGCATCGCTTGTGCAAAGCCGGCGCTCTCATCACCGACACGATTGCGCATTGGAATACGCACGCCATCGAAAAAAAGCGAGCCTCGTTGTGTCAATCTTTCGCCGGGAGTCTTATAAACCTGTCTCGTCACCCCTGGCCTATCGAGCGGCACGAGAAAAGCCGAAATGCCGCGCGCGCCTTGATCCCCCGTACGGGCAAAGACGATGCACGCGTCCGCGTAACCTGCAAACGTAATCGACGCCTTCTCACCGGTAATGACATATTCATCCCCGATCTTCGCTGCTCGCGTGGTAATGTTTGCAGCATCTGAGCCAGCGCTCGGTTCGGTGAGTCCAAAAGCAATGACTGCATCGCCAGTCGCATGGCGCGTCAACCATTCGGCCTGCACTTCGGGATGGGCGTAGCCCGCTAAGAGTTCAGAAGCGATCAGACCAAGTTGAATAAAGAGACTGTAATTAAAGTCACCGCGCGACAGCTCTTCGGTCATGACGCCGCACGAGACATAGTCCGCCATCTGCCCGCCAAATTTTTCCGGCACTCGCAGGCCGAAAACGCCCAGCTTGGCAGCCTCACGGAGTTCTTCTCGACTGATCTTTTCGCCGCGGTCCCAGCGAGCATAATTCGGCATCAGCTTCTCTTTGGCGTATTGACGAAGCGATTGTTGCAGTAAGAGCTGATCTTCGGTGAAAGCAAAATCCATGAATACATACCTCGCGAGATAGATTGAATCATTGCGTCAGTGAATCATCGCGTCATTGATAAAGATAAACTGTCAATGACTCAATGGCTCAATCACCTGATGACTTAATCTCTCAACTCCCTTGCCTGCGCCAGCAGGATCTCCCCTTTAATCCGATACAGCTCCGCCTCGTAGAAACGTTCCCCGGTCCTGTCTACAAAATCCAACGCTTCGGCCGCGGTCGCGAGCCCTTCTGCAACCTGTCTTCCCTTCCCATATGCTTCGGCCAGCAGAGTTAGCATGTACGTCTGGCCCTCCTCCGCTCCCGAAGCCTGATAGGCAGCGAGCCCCTGACGTATCTGGACACTCCCGGCCTCTTCGTTACCCTCCTCGACCAGCGCCCAGCCCCGTGCGATAGCTCCCCACGCCAACCAGAATGGCAGCCCTTGCTCAGTCGCCAGAGCAATCACTGCCTCTGCTTGTTCTCGCGTTTTCTGCTGCTCCCGACGGCCGCAATGGACAAAAGCAATAAAAAAGGTGGCGGAAGCCATACTGTTGGTGTGCGCCAGTTCTCGGGCTAAGGTCAGCGCCTCTCGGCTTTTCCGCAACGCTTGGTCTGGATAACCAAGCAAGAGGAGAGCATTACTATAAAATGGCAGGATGGTCATCGCTGGGTCCTCCCCGTACACGAAGGTCTGCACGCGCCGCTGTTGGGGATCATAGGCCACACTGTTCTCGCTATAGGTTTTAGCAGCAAGACACTCCCCAAGACAGAAAGAGACCTCTCCCAGCCCTCTATAGGCCCACAGTAGGAGGGAAGAGTCTTGTAAGCGCTGGGCTAGGGAGAGCATCTGTTCCCCATACTCCCGCGCCCTTGCGTAGTCCGCACGGCCCGTATAAAGCTGCTGGAGCCCCCATAAGACAGGAAAGAGTTGAGCGGTTTCTCCCAACTGTTGACAGAGTTCGTAGGCCCTGGTGTACGCGCTTTCTGTCTCTGGAGCCGCATAGCCCCTGGTAGCGAGCAGAAGGGGGCCAAGAGTAGTTTGCAGGGTAAGCTCCTGCTGGACGCGTTCAGGTGTGTCTGGCTGACGGTGAACCAACACCACCGCCTCCGTTAGCAAAGCCGCCGCTTCGGTATTTGCCGACCGCTGCACCGCTTGTTGACCGGCGAGATGGAGATATCGCACCGCCTTTTGGGCGTTCTCCGTGCGACTGTAGTGATGGGCTAGCTCACTGTAATGGTCATCTAAAGTGGCTTGGTAGAGGGCTTCAATCGCTCGCGCCGTGCGCTCGTGTAGGGTCCTACGTCGCTCCTGCAGCACCGTGCCGTAGGCCACTTCCTGCGTCAGCGCATGTTTGAAGAGGTATTCGACCTCGGGAAACGCAGATTGTTCGTAGAGAAACTCTTTGTGTTGGAGTGCAGCAAGCAAGCGATAGAGTTCCTCTTCAGGTTGGGAGACGACACGCCGCACAAGACTTAAGGGGAACTCTCGTCCCATGATTGCCAATTGCTGCAAGAACTCTTTCTCTTCAGTCGACAGTCGATCGATACGTGCAGCCAGAACACCTTGGACGGTTGTCGGAATGTGTAGGGGCGCACCTGGATGTGCGCCCGACCACCCTGGGCCGACACGTAGGTCAGCCCCTACACCGTCGCGCACAAGGACACCTTGCTCCACTAACTCCTGGACAATCTCCTCCATGAAGAACGGCGTGCCTTGGGTCTTCTCTAGAATGAGTTGCTTCAGGGTCTGTAGGGGCGCAGCATGCGGCGCCCCTACGATCGTCTCCAGCAAAGCGTCAAGAAATTCTTCCGCTTCTACTTTTCCGAAGGGCGCCAGTCGCAGTTGCGTGTAGCATGTCTTGCCGCCCCACTCATGCCGATACTCGGGCCGGTAGTTCGTCAACAACAAGATGCGGGTGCTCGCCACGCTCTCGCCCACGGTGTCGAGAAACCCCTGAGTCTCGCTGTCGATCCAGTGCAGGTCTTCAAAGATAAGGATCAGCGGCTGGTTGAGACTCTCGCGCACCAACAGGCGCTTGAGGGCCTCAAACGTCCGGCGGCGACGGATCTGCGCGTCCATCTGTTGGAGAGAAGAGGCAGGGTCCTCAATGCCCAGCAACGCAAAGAGATAGGGCAATGTATCTTCCAGGCTCCGATCCAGCATAAGCACCTTGCCGCCAATTTTCTCGCGCCGTTTCCGTTCATCATCCTCTACCTTGATGTCAAAATATTGCTTCAGCAGCTCAATCAACGGCAGATACGGCGAGGCTTTGCCATACGACACGGAGTAGGCTTCGAGCAGGAGACCGTCTGTTTGGGAGAGGAGTTTAAATTCGTAGAAAAGCCGCGACTTGCCGAGGCCTGGCTCACCCATCACGCCCACGATTTGCCCATGGCCGGCTTTCGCTTGCGCCAGAGCAGTCTGCAGCTGCTCCATCTCACTCTGCCGCCCAACAAAACGCGTCAGCCCACGCCGGGCCGCCACCTGAAGCCGCGTGCGTAGCGGGCCTGCCCCAAGGACTTCGTAGACATGAAGAGGAGTTTCTACTCCTTTAATCTCCGCTGCTCCCAAGGCTTTGAGATCGAAGTACCCTTCCACCAGCTTCCGGGTGTACTCGGTAATCAGAATTGATCCTGGTGTGGCCATTTGCTCCATACGGGCGGCCAGATTCGTTGAGTATCCCACTGGCACGTAGTCGGTGTGCAGATCATCTTTGCGGATCGAGCGCACTACCACTTCGCCGGTGTTCACACCCACCCGCATAGTTAAGGGCGCACCATGTTTAAGACGCACCTGATCTCCGTAGCGGCGCATCTCCTCTTGCATGCGCAGCGCAGCATACAATGCCCGCTGGGGATGATCTTCATGGGCGAGCGGCGCGCCAAACAAGGCAAAGATGCCGTCACCCAGGGCTTGGGCCACGTATCCTTCGTAGCGATGCACGGCGTCCATCATCAGTTGTAAGGCGGGATCGATAATCGCGCGGGCCTCTTCCGGGTCGAGCCCTTCGATCAGCGCGGTCGAGCCTTTGAGATCGGCAAACAGCGCCGTTATCGTTTTGCGCTCGCCGTCGGTTGCCCCACGGGCTTCCAATACTGCTTGCTCAGCGCGGATGCGCTCGGCTAAGTGCGGCGGCGTGTAGGCAATTGGGGGTTGGGTGTTCAATGCTAGGGATCGGGGGGAACTCAGGACTCGGGATTCAGGACTCGGAACTGGCGAAGCGCCAATCCACACAAGTCCGCGACCATCCGCTTCGGAAATTTGCGGATGAGCGAAAAGGAGCGCTTCTTTCAGGTCCTCCAGCAAATCATTATCCAATTCGAACTCCCGCCGCAGCGCCCGATAGGACACCCGTCCCTCTCGCTGGAGCCAAGCAAGCGATTGCGCCACCACTTCTGAAAATTTCATCCGCCAGATGCTTTCTTAGTGTGGATAATGTCTACTGCATCCTATGGCGGATAACGCTTCCGAACAAGGCGCAGAGCGTAAAGCCCTTCGTTCGGTGATCAATCATCGAGCTTACGAGACGAAGCCCGGTAAACCAGGCTCGCAGGAGGCTTCAGTCTCTTTTGTTGCGTGAGCACGAAGCTTCAGATCCGGGCAGCGAGTGCACCAATCTTATGCCGTCTAGGTCAGCCGCCCTTGTCGCTTGTCATAGCTTTGGTATACCTGTTGCGTTGTTAAGGAGGACTGCGTGGCGGGCGCAGAACTGAAGCATATTTGGTCACTGTTTTCCTACTCAGTCCTCAGCACTGGAGGAGCCTTATGGACTTTAGTTATTCATCCGAAGAAGAAAAGTTCCGCCAAGAAGTGCGGTCGTGGCTTGAAACGAATATCCCAGACGACATCCGGGGGGGCAGAGAAGAAGACCTTTCTCCACCGGAACGCTGGGAACGACAAAAGGCTTGGCATAAAAAGCTGCACGAAGGCGGCTGGATCGGCATTTGGTGGCCAAAAGAATATAGTGGTCGTGGGGCCTCTGTCATCGAACAGGTCATTTTCAACGAAGAACTCGCGCGCCTCGGGGCATCGTCCGGCGTGAATATGAGCGGCGTCACGCTCCTCGGTCCTACTCTCATGCAGTGGGGTACGGAAGAGCAAAAGCAACGATACCTCCCGAAAATTTTGCCAGCGGATGAACTTTGGTGTCAGGGCTATTCTGAGCCGGGCTCGGGGTCCGATCTCGCGTCCCTGCAAACGCGCGCGGTTGAAGACGGCGACTATTTTGTCGTAAATGGACAAAAAGTGTGGACGAGCTGGGCGCAGCATGCGGATTGGATCTTCTTGCTGGTGCGCACCGATCCGAGCGCGCCGAAACATCAGGGTATCAGCTATCTCCTCGTGGATATGCATAGTCCGGGCGTCACGGTTCGCCCCCTGGTGCAAATCAACGGAGATTCAGAATTCAACGAAGTCTTTTTTGAAGACGTGCGCGTGCCCAAAAAGAATTTGGTCGGCGAAATCAATCGCGGGTGGATGGTGGCGGTCACCACGTTGATGTTCGAGCGGGCGGCGACTGGCAACTTCTATCGCTTTGAGAAACTCCTGCCGCAGCTCTACGATTTAGCCAAGCGTTCAGAAGTCCAGGGTCAGTCAGCCTTGGAAGACACTTCAGTTCGCCAGCAACTCGCTCAATTCGCCATTGAAGCGCAAGCTCTCAAGTACAATGAACTGCGCCGCCTCACCCGCCAGCTCAAAGGCTTACCGCCAGGACCTGAAGGTTCGTTTGCAAAGGTATCGGCAACTGAGCTAAATCTACGGATCGCCAACTTCGCCATGGAACTGCTTGGCCCTTACGCGATCTTGGCCAAAGGTTCACCGTTCGCGGTGGACCATGCCCGATGGTCTCAACGGATGCTGAGCGCCCGGGCTGGGACCATCGCCGCGGGCACGAACGAGATTCAACGCGGTATCGCTGGAGAACGGGTGTTGGGATTGCCAAAAGGACGATAGAACAATTGCCTCATTAGATTCATCGGGTCATCTGGTCATTTAAAACCAATGGTTCGATGACTCAATGGTTCGATGACTCAATGGTTCGATGACTCAATCTTCCAATATCACTACTGTTCTCTTCGATGCTGGCGGCACTCTGGTGTACGTCGATTACGGATTTCTCCAAAAAGAGTTGCGGAAAGCCGGCATTTCCGTGACTCGGCAGCAGGTGCGTAAAGCAGAAGGCACGGCAAAAGCGGCAATCGACCGACGTATGGAGGCTGTCATGCCGGACACGGACGACACGCGCCGGCAACCCTATTTCGCAGCGCTCCTACAATATCTTGGAGTCGAGACATCGCTTGCCGCACAATTGCTCTCCACTCTTGAGACAACACATCGACGCGAAAACCTCTGGCGCACCATGTTGCCCTCCACGCCTAACATTCTCGCGCAGCTCCGCGAACGTGGACTTTCCTTGGGAGTTGTCTCAAACGCGGATGGACGTATCGCTTCAATCCTAGAACGCTGCGGTATCGCGCATTTCTTTCAAGTCATTGTGGACTCACACGAGGTAGGAATCGAAAAACCAGACCCCCGCATTTTCAATTTTGCACTCACAAAGGCGCAAGCACGACCTGAGCAAACACTTTATGTGGGCGACATCTACAGTATTGATGTCATCGGCGCGGAACGCGCCGGCATTCACCCCGTTTTAATTGAAAGTGTAGGGTACAGCGCCCCAGAGAAATGTAAAAAGATTTCGCATCTCCGGGCGCTGTTGGGAATGGTGGGAACGTCGATCTGAGAACAGTGAGTGGATAAATTTTTCGTAAGTCCGAGGATGATCCCTAACCCCGAAGCTGTCGCAGGATCGCGACAATGCGTTGCGAGGCTTTTCCATCCCACAACGGAGGCTGAATTTGCACTGGTTGAGAATTCGCTAGCACTCGCCGCGCTTCTTCGAGAATTTTCTCAGGCGAACTCCCAACGATCCGATTTGTCCCATGGGTCACGGTCACTGGACGTTCCGTATTGTCTCGCAGAGTCAGACAAGGAATTCCGAGAATGGTGGATTCTTCCTGCACTCCGCCTGAGTCGGTAAAGATGATGCGAGCACTGGCGGTAAGCGCTAAGAAATCGAGGTATCCCAAGGGCTCGATACAGATAATACCGCGTCGCGCTACATCTTCATTTTTTGAAGATAAAGACAACAACGCAAATTCTCCATTCACAGTTTCCAATTGCCGCCGCGTACGCGGATGCACGGGAAAAATTAACGGCAATTCCTTGGCAATTTCGGCGAGCGCGCCAACCACGCCGCCCAATTTCGACGCTGTGTCGACATTAGATGGCCGGTGTAAAGTAATGACCCCGTAGGAACCTTTCTCAAATCCCAATTGCCGATGAATGGTGGAATGCTGCCACAGTCCCCGAGACTCCTCTAACGAGTCAATCATGACATTCCCAACAACATAGATTTTCTCAGGAGGCGTCCCTTCATTCAGCAAATTCCGCTTTCCACTTTCTTCAGTCACGAAAAGATAATCGGAAATAGCATCCGTCGCCAACCGATTGATTTCCTCAGGCATCGTGCGGTCGAAACTCCGCAAGCCCCCCTCAACATGGACGACGGGAATCTGTAGTTTCACTGCAGTGAGAGCGGCAGCCAATGTGGAGTTCACATCGCCAACAACGAGGACGAAATCCGGACGTTGCTCTTCTAGCACAGGCTCAATACGTTTCATGACCTCTGCCGTTTGATAGGCGTGAGAGCCCGACCCCACCTCCAATGAAATATCCGGAGGGGGGATGCGAAGTTCTTGAAAAAATTGCCCCGACATACGCATATCATAATGCTGCCCCGTATGAACGAGGATGGAAATGATATCCGGATACTTTTGCATTTCCCTGATCAGGGGAGCAATTTTGACAAAATTAGGTCGCGCCCCAACTACACTGAGGATCTTCACTATAACACCCCGATTGGCATGAAAGAAATTAAAGGCGAGGTCATTCTTATCTCACTCCTCCTGCAAATAAAATAGCAGAAATTCATTGAGTTCTAACCATTGCGTCTCTAGGAATATCGCCTTGTGGCGACACAACTTGAACCCTCTTGCGCTCCAGGCTTCCCCTAGTATGGTATTCGATCGTATAATGGCGGAGCAAGGAAGAAACAACCCAAGGATAACAAATTCATGAAAATTCTTGTCGCTGAAACTGCAGGATTTTGCTGGGGCGTCAGACGAGCTCTTGACCAAGCAGTCGATCTCGCAAAGAAAATTGATGGTCCAGTCCAAACTTTTGGTCCCTTGATCCACAACGCACAGGTTTTAGAAGAACTCAAAGAGCAGAACATTCATGCGGTCGAGCAACTAGAAGAAATCCGCGGCGGCACCGTGCTCGTCCGCGCTCACGGGATCCGACCGGAAGTCTTTGATCAGTTACGTGCAACCGGAGCAGATGTCTATGACGCAACCTGTCCGTTAGTGCGCAAGGTCCAGAAGATCATTAGCAAATATGCTGCAGATGACTACGATATCGTGATTGTTGGTGATGATCATCACGCCGAAGTGACAGGACTACGAGGGTATGCCGCAGAGCGCTGTTTTGTGGTCGCGAATGAAAAAGAGGCCGAGCAGTTGCCGTCGTTTGATAAAGTCTGTGTTGTCTCTCAGACGACCCAGAATGACGCCACCTTCGCACGCACAGTTGACATTATTAAACGAAAAGCGCGCATCATTCGTTCTACCAATACGGTCTGTGAACCGACGCGTGACCATCAACGCGAAACGATTGATCTCGCGCGTCAAGTTGATCTGATGATTGTTGTGGGAGGACGCCATAGCGCCAATACCTGTCGCCTCGCCGAGCTAGCTGCGCAGGAAGGGCCTCAGGTGCTTCATATTGAGACCGAAGCAGAATTAACGAAAAGTGATTTTTCTGCGTGTCAGACAGTCGGCGTCACCGCAGGAGCCTCGACTCCTGAGTGGATGATCAACCGGGTCGTCGAGAAGATCGAAGCGTTCAACCCTGAGACAACAAGTCGCCTCAACACCTGGCTCAAGCGTATCCTTGGCATTCTCGCCGCCAGTAATATTTATGCCGGTCTAGGCGCCGC
>JACXTT010009915.1_pt1 | contig 12947 bp, 10 predicted proteins | sample 9270951 | NCBI WGS metagenome assembly JACXTT01 (sample SAMN15532306, study PRJNA645909) | rock metagenome | isolation source: weathered quartz diorite | place: Puerto Rico | collected 2017-06-21 | reverse complement strand
CCTTCCCATCCCGAACAGGACAGTGAAACGGGTTTGCGCCGATGATAGTGTGCCGTTTGCGCACGCGAAAGTAGGTTACCGCCAGGCCGTCTGCAGCAAGAAACCCCGGGCTCGAGAGAGTGCCGGGGTTTTTTGTTGATCGAGCCCGGCAGGCGCACAATTGCCTGGGGAGGATCCGCGCATGACGGCACGCCGTGCGATGTTTTCTGCTGTTGGCGGCTTTGCTCTGAGCCTGGTGCTCGCCTGCGATGGCGTGCGCGCGCAGGATGGCTATCCCTCCAAGCCAATCCGCATCATGGTGTCATTCGCTGCCGGCGGTCCGACCGGTACCGTGGCACGCATCATGGGCGCGAAGATGGCCGAGCTTCTCGGCCAGCCGGTGCTAGTAGAGAACCGCACCGGGGCCGGCGGCAACATCGGCGCCGACGTCGTCGCGAAAGCAACGCCGGACGGCTACACGCTGCTGATGGCGACGGTCTCCACGCATGCGATCAATCCCGGGCTCTACAAGAACATGCCTTACGATCCGATCCAGGACTTCGCACCGGTCGGGCAGGTCGGGGTTACGCCGTGCGTCCTCGCGGTGAATCCGTCCATTCCCGCTCGAGACGTGAAAGGCCTGATCGCCCTCCTCAAGGCCAATCCGGGGAAATACAGCTATGGGTCATCCGGCATGGGCTCGATCCTCCATTTGTGCGGCGAGGAGTTCAAGTCGATGGCGGGCGGACTCGAAGCCACCCACGTCCCGTACCGGGGCTCTGCGCCGATGATGGCGGACCTGGTCGGCGGGCAGATCGCGTTTGCCTTCGACGCGCTGCCGACGGTGCTGCCGCAAGTGCAGGGCGGTAGGATACGCGCCATCGGCGGCGGAATGGCGACGCGCGCGCGCACCATGCCCGAGTTGCCGACGTTGCAGGAGCAGGGCGTGAGCGGCTTTGAATGCTATACGTGGAACGCGATCGTGGCCCCGGCGAAGACGCCCGCGCAGATCGTAGGGCTGCTAAGCGGAGCAGTCAGCAAAGCGCTGGCCGACCGGAGCGTGCTCAAACGCCTGCAGGACGTGGGCGTCGATCCGACGCCGGACAGCACGCCCGAGAAGCTTGCCGATTTCATCAAGGCCGAGCTTGCAAAGTGGGCGCCGATCATCAAGGCGTCCGGGGCGCACCTCGACTGAAAACCGAGCGATCGCGAACTTCTAGACGGCGCTGACGCGCATCAGGGTCTGCGCGTAGGCCGGGGCCGTCGGCTCGTGCATGAAATACACATGGATCTCGCGCCAGCTGGTGGCGACGAGCTTGCGCGCCCATTGCTCGAGGTCGGCCTCGCTGTACGCTTCGAGCCGCAGGCGCACATAGCCCCACGGCGCCGTCTCCACCAATGGCGGCGGGGCGTTGTCTTCGCGCTCCGACAGGCAGAGCGCAGCGCTGGCGCTTTTCAACGCATCGTAGACGTCGTCCGCGAACCAGCTCTCGTTGCGAAACTCGAACGCTGCGCCGTGTCCCTCGGGCAGCAGGTGAAGAAACTCGCTCAGGCGCGGCAGGTCCTTCTTCATGAACGGCGGCAGCTGGAACAGCACCGGGCCGCGCTTGGCGCCCAGCACCGAAAGGTTCTTGTAGAGATAGGCGACCGAATCCGCTGCGGTGTCAGCTTTCAGCCGCGCCATGTGCGTGATGCGCCGCGATGCCTTGATGGCGAAGCGGAAACTCTCCGGCGTGGTCTTCGCCCAGTTTTCGAGCACGGTCACCTTCGGCATCTGGTAGAAGGTATTGTTGATCTCGACCGTCGGCAGGCGCTCGGCGTACCAGGGGAGCATGCCGTCCGGCTTCATGCTTTCCGGATAGAAGCTTCCCTTCCACTCCTTGAAGGAATAGCCGCTCGCGCCCGCCAGAAGCCTCGAAGCCGTCACGATTTTCGTATTATGTGCCCCATGAGCACGGCGAAAAACAAGCTCACAGAATACTCGGCCAAACGTAAGTTCGAAGCGACACCCGAGCCCGCGCCCGAGACGCGCGAGACGCGGAGCGGGCCGCTGCTGTTTGTCATCCAGCAGCATTCCGCCACCCGGCTGCACTACGACTTTCGCATCGAGTGCGACGGCGTTCTCGTGTCGTGGGCCGTGCCGAAGGGTCCGTCGCTCGATCCCGCCGACAAGCGCCTTGCAGTGCGGACCGAAAACCACCCGTTCGACTACGGCTCGTTCGAGGGCATCATCCCGGCCGGGCAATATGGCGCTGGCGAAGTGATCGTCTGGGACTGCGGCGTCTATTCGCCCGACGAGGACCAGGAGACCTGGTTTCACGATCGCACCCGGGCCGAGCGGCTGGTGCGGGAAGGCCTAGAGGCCGGGAAGCTCGGCCTTCTGCTGCGCGGCGAGAAGACTAAGGGCTCGTTTGCGCTGGTGCGCACCAAGGACAGCAAGAACTGGCTACTCATCAAGCACAAGGACCGCTTTGCGGCGAAGCGCGATCTGACCGAGCAGGATCGCTCGGTGCTTTCCGGCGTCACGGTGGAGGAGATGACCGCCGTGCCGGTGCAGCGCATCCCCGCCGAGCGGCTCGTCCCCAGCGGCGACAAGCGGCCGATGCCCGAGAAGCTGTCGCCGATGCACGCGGAGATCGGCGATGCGGTCTTCAACAGCCCGGACTGGATGTGGGAGCCCAAGCTAGACGGCTATCGCGCGCTCGCTTTCATCGGCAAGAGCGGCGTGCAGCTACGCTCGCGGCGCGGGCTGGAACTCGGCGAGGACTTCCCGCGCCTGGTCGTCGAGTTCGGCAAGCAAGCGGTGAACGGCATGGTGCTCGACGGCGAGGTCGTCGCCTTCGACGCGAGCGGCAAGCCTTCGTTCGGCGCGATGCAGAACCGGGGCGGCGGCAGCGAGCGCGCGGTGTTCTACTGCTTCGACCTGCTGCACTTCGCCGGCGTCGACCTGCGCAAGGCGATCTATGCGGACCGGCGGCGCTACCTCGCGCAATGCCTTCTGCCGTCGCCTCTGGTGCAACTCGTCCACGCCGAGGACGACGGTCTCGCCCTGCACAAGGCGGCGATGGCGAGCGGCTTCGAAGGCGTGATCGGCAAGCGCAAGAACAGCATCTACGAAGCGGGCAAGCGCTCTGCGGCATGGCTGAAGGTCAAGGCGATCAACAGCGCCGACTTCGTCGTCGGCGGCTACACGAAGGGCAAAGGTTCGCGCGCCCCGCTCGGCGCGCTGCTGCTTGGCTACTGGCAGGGCAAGAAGCTGCGTTTTGCCTCGCACGTCGGTTCCGGGTTCGATGACGAGACGCTGGCGCGGACCAGGAAGCTGCTCGAGCCGCTGCAGCGCAAGACCAGCCCGTTCGCCGACGAGCTCGAGCTGAACGCGCCGACTTCCTGGGTAGAGCCAAAGCTGGTCGCCGAAGTGAAGTTCCAGGGCTGGACCGACGACGAGCATCTGCGCGCGCCGGTGTTTCTGCGGCTGCGGGACGATGTTGATGCCAAAGAGGTGCGACGGGCCCAGCACGCGGAGCCCGCACCGCGCACGCACAGCGAGATCGACGACATCGTGCAGCAATTGGAGAGCAAGAAGGCGGCGTTCACGTTGTCGGTGGGCGCACACCGGATCCGGCTTACCCATCTCGACCGCGTGTACTGGCCCGCCGACGCGGCCCTCAAGCAGCCGGCGCTCACCAAGCGCGACCTGCTGCGCTATTTCGCGCAAGTGTCGCCTTTTATCCTGACGCATCTCGCAGACCGCCCGCTCACCATGATCCGCATGCCCGACGGCATTCACGGGCAGCGCTTTTTTCAGAAACACTGGGAGCAGGAGCGGCCCCCTTTCGTCGAGACCATTACCGTCTTCTCGGAGCACAAGGACGAGAAGCACGACTATCTGCTGTGCAACAACCTGCCGACGCTTCTTTGGCTCGCTCAGTCCGGGACGCTCGAGTTCCACGTCTGGCACTCGCGTGCGAAGCCCGGCCGGGACACCGTTGGCAAGGGCACCGACTACGCGAACTCCCTTGCCGCGCTGGAAAGCTCGGTGCTCAACTATCCCGACTATGTCGTCTTCGACATCGATCCGTACATCTATTCCGGAAAGGAGGCGGCTGGGGAGGAGCCCGAGCTCAACACGGTGGCGTTCGAGAAGGGCAAGGAGGTGGCGTTCTGGCTGCGCGAACTGCTGCAAGGCATGTCGCTGGAGGCCATCGTCAAGACGTCGGGCAAGACCGGCCTTCACGTCTTCGTGCCGATCCAGCGCGCCGTGGATTTCGACGCCGCGCGCCAGGTGTCGGAGATCGTCGGGCGGCACCTGATGCGCCAGCATCCGAAGGACATCACTTTGGAGTGGAGCGTGCCCAAGCGGACGGGAAAGATCTTCATGGACTACAACATGAACGTGCGCGGCAAGACCCTCAACGTCGCCTACTCGCCGCGTGGCGCGGCGGGCGCGCCGGTGTCGATGCCGCTCACCTGGGACGAGCTCGCGAAGGCCCACCCCCTCGACTTCAGGCTTACCAACGCGGCCGAGCGGCTTGCCCGCACCGGCGACCGGTGGCGCGACGCGCTCACGCGAAAGCAAAGCCTGGAGCGAGCCCTTGACCGCCCCAAGGCATAATGCGGTATGCTTCGAACCTTTCGCTCGAAGTACGTGGTTTAAGCGATTGATTTTAAGAGGTGAAGCATGGCTGCACGATCCATTGCGACATTGACCATCTCCTTCGGAATGGTCTCGATACCGGTAAAGCTTTATTCGGCTACCGAAGCGAGCCGCGCGATTTCGTTCAACCTGCTGCACAAAGCCTGCGGATCGCGCCTCAGGCAGCAATACTTCTGCGTCAAGGAGGAAGTGCCAGTCGCGCGCGAGGACATGGCGAAGGGCTACGAATTCGCCAAAGACCAATACGTGATGTTCACCCCCGAGGAGCTGAAGGCGATGGAGGAGGCGGGCACGCACAGCGCCGAGATCACCGAGTTCGGTCCGCTCAAGACAGTGGACCCCGTGTACTTCGACAAGGCGGACTACCTCGGACCCGACAAGGGGGGCGCGAAGCCCTATGCGCTGCTCGCGCGGGCGCTGCGCGAATCCGGGCGCTGCGCGCTCGGCCGCTGGGCCGCGCGCGGCAAACAGTACATCGTGATGATCCGCCCGGTGGAGGATCTGGTCGAGGGGCTGGTGATGCAGCAGCTGCTCTACGCCGGCGAAGTGCGCTCCATCAGGGACGTCGACATTCCCAAGACCGAGGTCAAGCCGGCCGAGCTCAAGCTCGCGCAGCAGCTGATCGAGCAGCAGGCGTCCGACAAGTTCGATCCGGGTGCATACACCGACGAGGTGCGCGCGCGCATCGAAGCGGCGGTGCAGAAGAAGGTCGAAGGCCAGGAGGTGACGATGGCCGAGCAGCCCGAAACCGGCGCGCAGGTGATCGACCTGATGGAGGCGTTGCGCGCGAGCCTCGGCAAGAAGCCGGCCAAGAAGGCAGAGCCGGCGAAGCCCGCCGCCCGGAAAGCCGCCAAGAAATAAGGTGCACTCGTACGGCGTGCGCGAGGTGGAGAAGCTGCTCCGCCTGCCGCGCAGCACCATCCGCGCGCTTATCGATGCCGGATTTGTATCGCCGACGCGCGGGCCGCGCCGGGCCTGGCGTTTCTCGTTCCAGGATCTGATCGTCCTGCGCACCGCGCAGGCGCTTGCCGCCGCCAGCGTGCCGCGCAAGCGGATCACGCGAGCCATGAAACAGCTGCGGCGCCATCTCCCCGCATCCATGCCGCTCTCGGGCCTGAGCATTTGCGCCGTGGCCGACCGCGTCGTAGTGAGGGAAGGCGATAGCCGGTGGCAGGCGGAATCCGGGCAGTACCTGCTCGCGTTCGAGGGTGATCCTGCCGAGGGCTCCTTGAAGGTGATCGAGCCCCCGAAGGGGCAGCCGCCGGTGGGCCCCGGCTCCTGGTTCGACAGGGCAGTCGCCTTGGAGAGCGAGGATACCGAGGCCGCCCTGCAGGCGTACGAGCGGGCCGTTGCCGCAGAGCCGGCGCTGGTCGATGCGTACGTCAATCTGGGATGGCTGCTGCACGAAACTGGGCGTCTCGCGGCAGCCGAGCGCGTGTACCGCGATGGGATAAAGGCCTGCGGCGGCGATCCTCAGCTGCTGTACAACCTCGGTGTTCTGCTCGAGGACATGGCGCGCAAGTCCGAGGCGATGCAGGCGTACGAGACCGCGCTGCGCGCCAACCCCGAGCTCGCGGATTGCCACTACAACCTTGCGCTGCTGTGCGAGGAACTCAAAAAACCAAAGGACGCTATCCGGCACATGGCGCAGTACCGCAGGCTGACCGGGACGAAGCCGCGCTAGACCGGCCTACTGCCAGGCGCGGTTGTCCACCGTGTTCTCGTACGTTGCGCCCGGGGGAACCAGCCCCCAGCCGACCGTCCACTGGTAGGTATGGTCGAAGCGCTCGCGCGTGTAGGGCTCTGGGGGCGCGTTCACGATGCGCGAGAGCTTCAGGTCCTTGAGCTCGATCAGCCCGCCGGCCTCTTCGAGCAGGTAGCGCGCATAGCGGTCCGGGTTCTTCTCGATGGCCTCCGCCGCCTGCGCCTCGGCGCGGAACATCTTCGCCAGCGTGGGCCCGTCGAGCTCGTCGCCGGCGGCCTCGCTGCGCGTCGAATGCGACTCCATCAGGACGCGCAGGCCACGCTTCTCTGCGATGCTGATCCACGGCTCCATCAGGCTGACGGCCGCGACTTCGCCGCGGCTCACCGCCTCCAGCCGCTCCTTCATGGTCCCGGCGAAGGTGGTGCGGATCTGCTCTCGCTTGAGGAATCCCTCGAGCAGCTTGAGCGTCGTGAAATGCGAGCCGTTGAATGGGCTGACGCCGATCGGTTTGTCCTTCAGCTGTTCGGGCTCGTAGATGCGCGACTTCGGATCGGTCACGATCGCGAATGACGACATCGCGGAGCCTAGCGCCACGATCTTCGCGGGGCGATGGCCGGAGGCGGCGCGGGATTCGACTGCGCGCTTCATCACGCCCCACTCGCACATCCTGAACTGGTCGCAGGCGCCCTGGTCGTAAAGGGCCTCCATGGTGCGCTCGAAGATATTGGAGCGCAGAGCTTGATGGTCCGAGTCGCGCTGTCCGGAGCCAGGAGTGCGGATGATCTCCACGTCCAGCCCTTGGTCCCTGAAGAACCCTTCTTCGCGTGCAACCAGCAGGGGCAGGTCGTGGATGGCGTTCATCATCGACGCCCTCACTTTCTTCAACGATGCCGTCATGGCGAGCTCTCCGACAAGTGCTGAAGAGGCATTTTACTATTCACGCATCCGGCCGTTTGTGCCGGAAGCCTTTCTCGAAATGGCCGCGACCCGACAAGTCGCCCTGCTCGAAGATCCAGGTATAGCCGCCCTTGGGATTGGACAGGATCTCCCAGGCGTTGTCGTCGCCGTCCCAGAACAGGAAGCTATAGGTGCCGTGCCGTTCCGAGGGCTTGGTGATGTCGTGCAGGCCCCACTTCGCGGCCTGCTCGGTGCACTGGCGCCAGGCTTGGTCGACATCGGCGCCGAGCTCGAAAAGCCTTTGTTTCGCCTTGGGGTCATCGATGACCGCCTGCAGGTTCTCGTTAAGCAGCCGCACGATCTCCGGTGCGGTGGTGCCAGACGCGAAGATGCCGAACCACGCGCTGATCTCCCAACCGGGCAGCCCTGCCTCCGCCGAGGTCGGCACCTCGGCGAGCGCCGCGAGCCGGCGCCTGGCCGTGCTCTGTCGTCCGTTCGACGCTCTGCTGCGTTGATGCTCCATGCGGGCTCTCGTGGTGCTGCTGTCCTCATCAGTGCTCATCGGTGTGGCGTCGGCGCGCGAACGTTGTCTGGCGATCGACGGCGACACGCTGGTCTGCAATCACCGGAAAGTACGCCTGACCAACGTCTACGCCGCCGAGCTCAACCAGGCCGGCGGCGCGGCGGCAAAGCGCCGGCTCCAAGCGTTGGTGGCAGCCGGCGAGGTCACTCTCGTTCCCCACGGCGCGGACCGCTACGGCCGCACGCTCGCCGAGGTGTATGTCGACGGCAAGCGCATCGAACAGGCCGATATCGGCCCGAGGGCTGGGCGCGGCAGCCATTGGGGCGGCGACCGCCACCAGTTCAGATGCCGCCACATGAACTGCCAGTATGATCGACATGGCGCTTCCGCCGACCGTCAACTTTCGCGAGGAAATCATGAGAAAAGTCTTGTGCTTCGCCGCGCTCACCTGCATCGCATCGTCCACCCTGGCGCAAAGCGGCAATCACCTCGAGATCATCCATCATCCGGATTACGACAAGACGGTGTTCATGCCGTTCTCGCCGGCGATCAAGATCAAGAGCGGCAAGATCCTGTGGCTCGCCGGCGGCACGGCGCTGCCGGTTTACCACGACCATCCACACAAACGCGAGCAGATCCTGAAGCATCTCACCAACGACCTCGAGGCGCAGGTCCGCCAGACCATGGACGGCATCATGCAGACGTTGAAGGCGGCAGGCGCGTCGCCCAAGGACGTGGTCCACGTCTTCATCTTCCGCGCGCGGCCGCGCATCGGCGATATCGGCAAGGCGAGCGCGGTGGTGAACTCCTACTTCGCGCCCTACAACCACAAGCCGACGACGACCAATCTCGCCGTGCTCGAGCTCGGGGAGCCCGAGCAGCTGGTCGAGATCCAGGTAGTTGCCGTAGTGGACTGAGGCGGGTTTGCGGTCAGAACGACCGTCCCAGCCTGAGATAGAGCTTCGTCGTCCCAGGGGCGTCGAGGCCTTTCGCGACGCCGGCGCGCATCTGCCATTCGAACACGTAGGCGGCGCGCGGCTCGGTGATCAGCTCGACGCCAATGCCGCGGTGGTAATCCGGGTCGCCGCCGCGCTCCCACGCCGCTCCGACGTCGAGGAACAGGTTGAGCGAAACGCGGTTCAATCCCAGCGGCGGGGTCATGGAATGCCGGTCGACATCGGCGAGCGGGGTGCGCCATTCCGTGGTCAGCACGCGGGCGCGGTGCCCGGTGAGCACCGGCTCGCCGCTGGTGTAGCCGCGCAGCGCAAATTCGCGCTGATTGAGCACCGGCAGGGGAATCCAATCGTCCGACCTGCTGCCGCCGAGCTGGAACGGCTCGGCGCCCGGCTGGCCGTAGGCCTCGTTCCAGCGCAAGGCGAGCACCGAGTGGCCCAGCGCGAGGTGACCCCGCCAGTCGGCGCGGTACACATTTCCGGTATAAGCGGCGTTGAGCCGGCTCGAGGTCTCCGCGAACAGCCGCAGCCACTGCCCCTGGCTCGGGCCTTCCGAAAGCCATTGCGCGCGCCGCGTATCGACTCCGGCCACCAGCCCTAATACGCGCTCGTTTTGCACCGGCGAAGTGCCGTCGTCCACCTGGTGCAGCTTTTCCTGCTCGAGCGCTGCGCCCAATCCCCAGTAGAAGCGCTGGTTCAGAGCGAGATGGCGCCAGGTCGAGACCCATTGCGCGTTTTCCCTGATGCTGTAAGCCGTGATCTTGCGGCTGCCGTTGTTCGGATCGCTCGCCTTGACGGTGAGCGTGCGGTTGACGAGCAGGCTGTGCCGCCCTTCGTAGAGATACGCTGCGCTGCCGAGAAGCTGGCGCTGGGTGATTTCGTACATCGGCGCGACGAAGTACTCATGCAGATCCAACGCGTCCTGGCCGTAGGTGACCGCACCCACCGCGAAGGCGCCGTCGGCGATTTCGAGCTGCGGCAGCCATGTGCGAGGCCGAAGAGATGACCACGGCGAATACGGCCGGTCGGCGCCCGCCACCGCGGGTTCCGCGCGCGGCGCAGGCGGAGCCTCCCGGGCAGGTGCTTCGCGTTGCTCGAGCGGCGTATCGGGGAGGCGATACAACCGCAATGCGTCTCCGTCCGCTTCGATGGTCGTAAGCAGCAGCTCGCCGCCCACGGGGCCGCTGATCTCCTTCACACCGTTCTGTGCCCGCGTCCAGCGCGCCAGCGTGCCGCTCGCGCGCTCCAGCGACCAGACGTTATAGACCTTGCCGTAGTCCGCGATGAAGAAGATCTCGTCCGACGAGTCGCCGAAGCGCGGCGAATGCTTGATCGCCGGATCGGATAGCAGGACCGAGACCTTGCCGCCAGTGATGTCGAGGAGCGACCAGCGCCCGCCGCGCAGGCTCGTTACCACCACCGTGCCGGCCCCGGCGGCGAGGCCGGTTAGCGACTCGCCTTGCGCTGCGCGGTAGAGGGTGCGCTCGACGGCTCCGCTCGGGCCGAGCACGACCACTTCCGCTTCGCCGGCGGACACGCGCAAGGCGGCGATGCGGCCATCGTCGAGCGGCGCGGCGAAGCGGTTGCGGCCGCAGTCCGTGAGCCGCCTGCGCTTGCCATTGGCGGCGACCTCGTAGAGATCGTAGAGAAGGTTGTGGTTCCTGCAGATGTCGAGCTCGGACGCCAGGACCAAGCCCCCCGTAGTCGCGGTAAGCCTCGTGTCCTGCTCGACTTCGCGGATCACCTCGGGGGCGGCGCTGCCGGCCTGTCGCATCAGTTTCGGCCGCGTGTAGCCGTCAGCCTGGACATACCAGCGCGTTCCCCCGGGAGCGAGCACCGGGCTGAACAGCGAAAATGCCCGGACCAGGACTTCGCCCTCCTCGATGGGCGCAGCCGGCGGCGCAAAACGCGCACGCAGCCAGTCGTGATACTCGGCCCACAGGACGTGCATCGGCTTTCCGGTTGCGCGTACCGGGTTGCTGTCCACCGGGAACCAAAAGAACTTGCCGCTGTAGCTCTCGATGAAGCCGATGATCGCCTTCTCGCCGTAGCGCTCCCGCAGGAAAGCGAAGAAATAGCTGCCGTACAGGTAATCGCGGTTGAGCGGGAAGCCGCGCCCTTCGGCGTGCACTTCGACGAGTGGGCGTAGCTCGCGCGCGTTCTCGGCGCGCATCATGCCCTCGAAGTGGCTGTGCTCCAGGCGCCCGTAGCCGCTCGCCGCATCGGATTCGGCATATACCGCCAGGCCCTCGATGATCCAGTGGGGCTGGAGCGCATTCGGGAACGTGGGCCAAAAGCGGCCCAGCACATTGCGCACCGCGAGCGGAAAGCCGCGCACCTTGTCGAGGTGCACGATATGGAAGAACTCGTGCGTCAGCACCAGCTCGAGCCAGTCGCGGTTCTGCAGCAGCTCGCCTTCATCGGGCGGTGAAAGAAAGATCCACGTGTAATTGAACGGTAGAGGCGAGGCGAGGCCGTTCGAGAAGTCGGCGGAGTCGAGCACCACCACGTGGGTGCGCGATCGCGGCTGCCAGGCGAGCATGCCGGTGATGCGCGGATAGACCCCTTCGGCGACCGCAGCCGCAATACCTGCCTGCGCGCGGTTGTGCTCGGCGAAATGCACCGAGAAGTGCGCCGTTTCCAGCGTGCGCCAGCGCAGGGCGGGATCGACCCAGTGGAATTCGATCAGTTGCGCGCGCGCCGGCGAGCTCCACAGCAGGAGGAGCGCTGCGAGTATACGCAGCAGGGGTTTGATAACCACCTCTAATCGATCTTGGCGCAGCCCGGCGGATTCGGTACCAGCGGGCGGATCGGGCGCGACGGATACTGGGCCGCCGCCGAAGCTGCGGCGAGCGACAGAACCAGAAACAGCGCTAGCCGAGCCCGGTCCAAGCGAGCAGCCAGCCTGCGGGGAAGGGAAGATGGAGCAGCTGATCGAACAACCCGTAGAACAGCGCCCAGACGATCGCCGTGAAGACGAGCGAGAAGATCCAGCCTTCCTTGCCCTGCAGCTTCAGGTAAGCAAACACGAAGAGCGGCACCGCGACCGGAAAGCCGACGAGCACGATCGCCGCGAGGAAGCCGAAGATCCAGGCGCACGCCAGCAGCGTTCTGCGAGCAGCCGCCTCGTGCACGGGCGCCTCTTCCGGCGGCGTTTTCGAGAGCAGGTTCCAGAAGAGCTCGGCGAGCGCGAGGAAAAAAAGCGGGATGCCGATGACCAGCGGAAAGAGCTTCGCCTTCCAGGGCCAGTCGGTGGCGACGAAGACACCGGCACCGGCGACGATGAGGATGCCGAACGCGAGGATCAGCGAGGCGCGGTTAGCCATGGCGCGCGCGCTTGCGCAGGCTGTCCGTCAACGGATACGCGATCACCGCGAGCGCGATCGCGAACAGCACCATCACCACCGGACGCGTCAGCCAGGCGGCGTCGTAGCGCGCCACCGAGATGTAGAGATAGTTCTCGGCGATCTTGCCCAGCACCAGCCCGAGCACGAACGGCGCGCGCGGCCAGCCGGCGAGGGTCATCAGGTAGCCCACGGCGCCGAACAGCAGCGTGACCAGCAGGTCGGCGTAGTGGCTGTTGGTCGCGTAACTGCCGATGAAGACCAGCACCAGCACCACCGGCACCAGGAAATGGCCGCTCACGTACGTGAGCGCAGCGAGCCGGTTGAGGAGCATGAAGCACACGCCGACCGTGATCAGGTTCGCGAGCACGATGGTCCACACCATCGAGAAGGTGAGCGAAAGGTGCTTGGTCAACATGTCGGGGCCGGGGATCAGCCCCAGCAGGAAGAAGCCTCCGAGCAGTATCGCCATCGAAGTGCTGCCGGGGACGCCGAAGGCGATGGTCGGGATAAGCGAGCCGCCCTCCTTCGAGTTGCACGCCGCGCCGGGGCCGAGCACGCCGCGCACGTCGCCCTGGCCGAAGCCCTCGCGCTCCTCGGCGGTACGCGCGCTTTGCGTGGCGTGGCCGTAAGCCATCCATTGCGCCACCGCGCCGCCCAGGCCCGGCATGATGCCGATGAAGGTGCCGATCAGGCTGCAGCGGAACGTAAGGCCAAAGTGCCGGAACGCATCCTTGACGCCTTCGAACGCACCCTTCCTCAAGGACACGGCCGGCAGGTTGCCTGCGATCGAGGTGCCGCGCACCACGAGATCGATGACCTCTGGAATGGCGAACAGGCCCACCAGCACCGGCACCAGATCGAGCCCCTGCCAGAGGTACATGCTGTCGAA
>JACXTT010009914.1_pt1 | contig 12947 bp, 17 predicted proteins | sample 9270951 | NCBI WGS metagenome assembly JACXTT01 (sample SAMN15532306, study PRJNA645909) | rock metagenome | isolation source: weathered quartz diorite | place: Puerto Rico | collected 2017-06-21 | reverse complement strand
GGGGGGGGGAAGGGGCGCCGGGTGGGGGTGGGGGGGGTTTCTGGGGGGAAGGTTTATTAAAAATATGGGAAAGGGGGGAGGGTTTAATTTGCGTTCGGTTATTTAAGACATCGTTTGGGGCCGTGGCCCGGGGGGCGGAAATTCAGGCTTGGGCGGAAGCCCGGGCTTCGACACCAGCCCCCGCCGCTGAACAGGCGCCCGCCGCTCCTGCGGAGGCCACTGCGGCCCCGGCGGCTGAACAAGCCCCCGCCGCCCCGGCCCCCGTGCCTATGCCGGTCGAGGCGCTCAAGCTGGTTGGTAACTCTGAGGCGGGTAAGAAGATCTTCGCAGAAGGTAAGGGTGAGGCCCCGCCATGCCTGTCGTGCCACGGCGAGCAAGGCTTGGGCGATGACAACATGGGCACCCCGCGCTTGGCCGGCCAAGGTTTTACCTACATCAGAAAGCAGCTCTATGAGTTTGCCGCCGACCGCCGCACCGATACCACCATGGGTGTCATGAACGGCGTCGCCAAGGCGCTTTCCGATCAGGACAAGGCCGATATTGCCGCCTATGAGTCCAGTATTCACCACGATACGCTTGCCTCGGCCTCTAATCTGGACGAGATCAAGACGGCCGGCACCGTACCGGTCGGTGAGCGTCACCTCGGTAAAGGCATAGTGCTCTATGGCATACCCGCCCAAGGCGTACCGGCCTGCAGCAGCTGCCATCAGTTCAACGGCCGCGGTGCATTGCCGGTCTACCCTACCATCGGCGGCCAGCGTTACGTCTATCTGGTGAATCAGCTGAAGAAGTGGAAGGATGGCAGCCGCGCCAACGACCCGCTGGCGCAGATGCGCGCCGTGGCGAGCAAGCTCAAGGATGAAGACATCTACAATGTTGCCGCCTACCTGACCAGCGCGCCGCCTATCTCCATGGGCAATTCGCGTCAACCTCACCAGGTGCCGCCGAATACCGCCGGCGCCGCGCACGAGTAGCCGCTAAGCGCCATCGAGTTGTGGGACGTAAGTCCCACTAACAGGAGGCTAAAAAAGTCCATCCGGGACTTTTTCAGCGCAAGGCAAAAATGACATCTTTGCCTTGCTTCATTTTTCAAACACTTGTAACGCACAAGGATGTGCTAATGTCGCGCTAGGCAGGATATCGAGAGCGACCGTGTTTGAAACATGGCGGCACATCCGTGTGCCGCACCGCAGGCTGCTGAAAAACGAATTTTTCAGCAACCTGCTAAGGGCGGGGGATACATACCCGCCCTTTTGTTTTTTCCTGCCTGCCTATGCGCAAGGTTGACCGTGACACTGCCTACAACGAAACCCAAACAATCTCTCAAACCCGGCGAACGCGTGCTGTTTGGTGTATTTGGCGCGTTTCTGGTTCTGGCCGTGATCGGCTACATCGTGCTCGAGACCGTGCGCAGCCACATGAAGGAGCCGATGTTCACCTCACGCAACTCCTTCGACGCCACCGTGGAAGGCTTGCGCGGTTCGAAATTGTTCCGCGAGGCCAATTGCACCGCCTGTCATCGCGCGATGCGCAACGGCACCAACAACGGCATCGTGCTGGACGGTATTGGTTCGCGCCGCAACCTGGAGTGGATAGAGAATTTCCTGAGGCGGCCGGAGCTGACCTATGGAACGCCGACCATGGATCACGCACCCGGTAAGGAAGCGGGCTACACCATCACCCTGCCGTCCGCGGACATCCATGACATCGCCGTGTTTCTCTCCGAACTCAAGGCGGAACAAGGTTCGTCCATGGCGCGCGAGCCGCCGCCGGAAAGCTCCGGCTTCATAGACAGCATGGTCAAGCTGTGGGCCCCGCAAGGCTGGAAAGATAAATACCAGGACATACGCACTAAACCCCCCGGGCAGGACGGGCGGACAACTGAAAAGGCGCCACCCCCGTGAACGAGACTTTCGGTCAGGACACCCAGTACCGCCGCTACATCTTGTGGTTCATCGCGGCCTGCGTGATTTACAGCATCATCGGCTTCTCCTGGGGTGTAGTGGTGGGTATGTTGCCCAAGCTGCGCGACTTCATTAACCATCAACCGCACGCTCATCTCATCATGCTTGGCCATGGCCATCTCAACCTGCTGGGTTGGGTCGAGATGGCGATATTCGCGGCGGTGTATTACATCGTCCCGCGTCTGGTGCGGCGCAATATCTACAGCCTACGCCTGGTCAATATCCATTTCTGGGTGCACAATTTCGGTCTGCTCGGTATGGTGGCGTCGTTTGTGCTGGCGGGCAGCTTGGGCGGTCTTGCCAGCGCAACCATGGACATAGACGAGGTCAATAAAATCGTGCGGCCGTTCATGATTATGGTCGGGATGTTCGGCAGTTTGGTGCTGCTTTCCAACATTATCTGGGCCTACAACCTGTTTCGCACCGTGCGTGGCTGGAAATGAGTATCCGGGGTATAGCTGTTAGCCTGCTGTGCGCGGGTTTGCTCACGGCCTGCGGCTTTGGGCCGCGGGTGGGCGTCGGCATGCAAGCCCCGCCCATCGCCACCAAAACCTTGGCCGACGTAGGCGGCGACTTCGCTAAGATCACCACCTACCGCTATCCCGACGCGCGCATGTATCAATATTCACTCGATCAGGCGCTCAAGACCGGCAAGCCCATCGTGCTGGCCTTCGCCACCCCCGGCCATTGCACGCCCTGCGATCAGCAACTCCAGATGCTCAAGGCCATGATGAATAAATACGAGCCGCGGGTGGTGTTTATGCACATAGACCAGTACCAAAACCCGCAGGCTTTTAAGGCCTTCGGCATCATGGGCGATCCCTGGACCTACGTGATAGATCAACACCAGACGGTGCGCTATGTGCAGGCCGGACGGGTTATGTACGGCGAACTCGAGGCGCAGCTTGGCCGCGTACTGCCCGCGGCAACCACCAAGCAATGAGTGGCGTCACGCGCTACGTCCTTCAGGCGGACCGGCAGGGGGTACTGTGGGATTTGCTGTTATATGTGCCCACCGTCTTCGTGCTCGGTCTGCTGGGTCTCAAGCTCGGATATGGCGAGAACCCATCGCTGACCTACATCCTTTATTTTATGGCCTCGTTTTTCTTCATCGCGGGCGCCAACCGCATTCTTAAAACCCGCCTGATGTGGCTGCCTAGCTCCCCGGTAGCGATCGAAACCAGCCCCCAGCAGGTGCGTCTGGAGTTGCGTAACGGCGACGAGATACAACTAATCAAAGACGTGCGCTACTACAGCGACACCCAAGGCAAGTCCTTCGGGCTCACCGGCAAGGATGTCATGGCCCAGACTAGGCAATTCGTCTTCCACCGCGGACAGTTTCAGGATGCCGCGGCCTTCAAAGCGGTGCGGGAGGCTTTGGCGGTTTATAAATAAAGAGGTTAGGGGTTAGCAGGCTGTTGAAAAACAACCTGTTAGGGACTGGAAGTTGTGTTATTCCCTAATCCCTTCTTCGTTTCACAACATCCCAGGCGAGAAAGCCGAGTACTGTTGCGCCGATGAGCACGGCGAGCGCAATCACGGCGTACTCCGTGGCCTTGCTGACCAGCCCGCCAATCAGCATGTGCACCGAATAACCCAGTATGGTCAGACCGGCAATCGCCGCAATCAAATAAACGAGAATTTCTTTCATATTAGGTGTTGAAATTGTAACGTGACCTGGGTTAAATTATAAATGTTAATTGGGCGGACGCTAGTACATGGGCCACCTGCGTACATTTAAACAAGTCCAAAAGCGGAGAGAGACATGGCGCAGTCTGTCAGCATGGTGAAAAAGTCCCTGATCCTTAGCCTGGTAGTGGGCATGGTGGTGGGCATGGGTAACGGCAGTGTATTCGGTATTTATCTGATGGCCAATCTGGGCCGTGGCGCCTTCCGCGATTGGGGTGGTTGGGGCGCTGATTCCTACAGCCCGTTCGGCTACTTCAACGGCTTTATGACCTGGACCATGCTGGTGTTCGGTTTCGCCTTTATCTGGATTTTATTGTCCGCCCTATATGGCCATGATAAAATGTCCAAAGTAAGCCAGGGCGGCGGCCACTAAAGTATCTGGCGGTGTCTTAATTTCAGAATTTACATAGTCGAAACCAATAGCGCACGGAGTTAACAAATGGGCCTTTTAGCAAAAATCGCCGCAGTTTTCAGTATGATCGCCGCGTTTTCCAGTATGTGGCTTGCCTGGTATCTGATGATCCCCTGCAAGGTGTGTGGCAAGGTCGGTAACCGCGGGCTCATCAAGCCGTGCTGCGTGGCACCGGCCAAAAAGTAAGCGCCGCTCCAATCGGGCAAATAACTAAAATATTTTACGGGGTGTGCGCATACACGTCCCACAGATTTCGAGTTTGATGAGGTGTTAGCATGTTGACCAAATATCTGTTTTCCAAGAGCGAAGACATCCCACCCGGCACTGCCACGCTGTTTTTCTCTTTTTCGGCCATCGTCTGGTTTATCATAGGCACGGGTTTAGGCTCGTTTAACGCCGCCAAACTGGCCTTTCCCGACTGGGTGACCGGCTTCGAGTTCTTCGCCTTCGGCAAGATGCGCCAAGTGCACGTGATGGCGGTGATCTTCGGCTGGATCTCGATGGCCTTCGCCGCCGCCATGATGTATATCACCCCGGCGCTCGGCAACACCAAACTCTGGTCAGAAAAGCTCGCGCTGTGGAGCTGTATGAACTGGAATCTGGGTCTGGCGCTAGGCCTGATCCTGCTCTGGATGGGCATGACCTCGGGGCGTGAGTACTCCGACTTCATCTACCCCATCGACCTCATTCTCCTGGTTGGCGTGCTGATCCCCGTGTCACTTAACGTTTGGATGACCATCGCCAAGCGCCGCACCCAGGGTATCTACACCACCAACTGGTTCTTCGCCGGTTCGATTTTCATGTTGATGATCGTGCTGCTGGTAGGCAACCTGCCGGAGTACTTCCACCTCACCGGTCTCACCGAGGCCTACCTCACCTGGTGGAACGCGCATAACATCCTCGGCCTGTGGATCACCCCGGTGGCCGCGGCGATTGCCTACTACACCATCCCCAAGATTACCGGCAACCCGCTGTACTCGCACCGTATCGGCCACCTGCACTTCTGGTCCATCGTGATCTTCTACTCCACGCCCGCCGCGCATCACCTGATGTCCGCGCCGCTGCCGGAGTGGCTGAAGTCCTTCGCCTCGGTGGAGGGCGTGCTGATTCTGGTGCCGGCCATCGCCTTCGTGTCCAACATCCTGCTCACCTTGCAGGGCAAGTGGAACATGTTCGTGGAGAATATCGAAGTGCGCTTCACCGTGACCGGCGTGCTGCTCGCCATTCCGCTGAATATGCAGGGCGGCTTCCAGCAGACGCGTTCGATCAACTGGTACATCCACGGCACCGGCTGGATCGTGGCGCACGCGCACCTCGCGCTGCTCGGCTTCTCCACCTTCATCGAGGTCGCCGCCGTGTATTACGGCCTGCAGATGATCATGAAGCGCAAGCTGTACTCGCTGGCGCTGGCCAACTTCCATTTCTGGATGCTGCTCATCGGCTTCTCGATCTACTGGATCTCGATGACCATCGCCGGCCTGATTCAGGGCGCGGGCAAGATTTACGAGGTGCCCTACATAGACATCGTGGTTGCGGAACATCCGTACATGATCGCGCGCTGGTTCGGCGGCACCCTGGTGTTCCTCGGCAACTGCGTGTGGCTGTACAACATGTACATGACGGCGCGCGAGGGCACCGTGGTGCCGGCCGGCCGCATGGTGCATGAACTGGCCTACGAACGCTAATCATTTTGCTTAAGGGAGTATAGACGTGGCCTTTAGAGAATATAGAATCGGCGCCGTAATGTTCGGTTTGGCGCTTAGCATGTCCATGTTCATCACGCTGGTGATGCCGAGCTTTAACATCTTCTCGGTGGGCTCGACGGCGCTCGCGCTCGATAAACAGTTGACCTATGGCTTCAACAGCGGTTTTAGTTTCAGCGATCCGCGCCTAAAAGGCCACGCCGCGCCCACCAAGGTGTTGCTGAACAAGGACCCGGCCTCGGGTGCGGATATGGAGCCGATCTACGCTTATGTATTCCGCGCCGGCGCGCCCTTTCCCAGCGGCATCAAGCATCCGAAAGTGCTCGGCGCCGGTAGTGCGGAGCTGAGCGTTGAACGCGGCAAGATTCATGAGGCAAGCGAGACGCAGGGCGCCGTATTCTTGGTTAAGAATGGCGACTACGAAGGAAAGCCTTATCCCTATATCGAGAATGCCAGTGCCACTCTTGGCTGGACGCCTGACGCGGTGCTCACCGCGGCCGGCGACGCCAATGCCCACTACGCCGGTTCGGGAAAGGTCATCTTTGTGCGCGAAGGTTGCTGGTGGTGCCATACCCTGCTGCCGGAGCAAACTCAGGACTTCCAGTATTTCGGCGCGCCGCCGTACCTCGGCGACTTTAACGGCGAGTCTCCGACCACGTTCGGCTCCGACCGCAAGGCGCCCGACCTGCTGCACGTGGGTGCGCGTAACTCTTCCAAGGAATGGATGATGATGCACTTTTTCAACCCGCGCCTGGTGCAGCCGCACTCCATTATGCCACGCTTCGATTACCTGTGGGGCGAGACCGATGCCAACGGCAACAAGATTGACTATGCGGCCTGGCGCAAAGAGTTTCTGGAATATCGCCGCGGCGAGCGTGTGACGCCGCCTGAGGTGCCCGCTTATGCGAGCAACAGCGAGATTCGTTACCTGATAGACTTTGTCTTGAACTTAAAGTAGGAGGATGAGCCATGGCTTGGAGATTCGATAACCCGCTACGTACTCTCGCGGATGATGAGAGCAACAAGACTGCCATGGAGATATGGGAGTCCGAAAGCTTGGGTGGTATCACCGAGAACAACAACCGTCTGCCTCAGCCTGTGGTGTACCTGCTGGTGCTGACCATCATATCCGCGTACCTTATTACTTTCCCCTTGTGGGGTCAGCGTCCGACCGCGGCGATTTATCAGGAGTACGTCGCTGCGATGGATAGTCCTGAAGTGCAGGCCTTGCCGAACGATCAGGCACGCATGGACTATCTGGTCAAAGAAGTGGGCGCCAAATCAAAGTACAAGACGCAACTGATACAGCACCCGGTCGAGATGGACGACCTACGCGTGTTGAAGCCACTGATCGCGGATTTACAGGCGAAGAGCGCCATCCTGGATGACTATACCGTTCTCGGCAATAGGATCGTACTGGCCAACTTTGAGGGCAATCTCCGTTCCGACGGCACCCAGGTGCGGCAGCAACCGTGGTGGGATCAAGGCTACACCATTGATATCTTCTACGTGATCTATTTCTGTCTCGCGGTAATGATCGTGGTGAAACGCCTGCCCCCCAATACCGTACAGCCGCGCCACGGCAGCGAGCGCATGTTGAGCGATGCCGAGATTGCCGAGTTGAGCGTGCATGGCCAAAAGAGGAGAGTAGCATGATAGATCTGGACAACCCGCCGCTGGTGCTGGCCGGCATAACCCTAGTGGCCTTGCTGGTGCCGGTGCTCTACAGCTTTATCGTAGACCGTTACGCACCTAATTTGTATAAGAAGAAAAAATAATACGCCGCTGCAAACAAAAACAACAATGCCGCTCCTAGTAGCGGCATTGTCTTTTTAGGGCTTTAGATTCCCGGGATACGCGTTGTCAGCTCCATGCCATTAAATCAGACCACGATTGTACAGACGCAAAATCCGCTCGCCGTGGACAGGGGAGTGGATAGCGTTTACAGCCAGGAATTCAGCATCGGGGTGTTTTTCTTCATGCTGCTCGCGATCATATTTTTTTCCACCATCGTGATTGGATTTATGGCGGGGAAGAATGTCAAAGGCTTAAAGACCGGTGAAAAGTGTTTGTTTGCCTTGATATTCGTGGGTATTGTGGTCGCAGTAATCATGGGTTCGTTGCAGTTGTTGGGCGGTTATCTGCTTTAGGGAATCTCTGATTTACTCATAAGTCAATAAGTATAGCTATACTTCCCGCTATGTTCCCGCCCCCTATGCAGGGGTGAGGCCGTGAAGCGGCCGAACACCAGGCCAGGATGACCTGGCTGGACTTTTGCGCAGAGCAAGGATAGCACAGCGCAAAAGGGGACAGGGACGTGCCCGGACGGTGCTTATAGAAGAGTTTGAGGTAACACCAGGGATGGCTTCACGACAGGAGGATGGAATTATGAATGCGGATCTTTTAGTTGATGGCTGGACAATTTATTTATGGCTGGTGGTCGGCGCGCTGATCCTGATCGCTGTGGTATTTGGGATACGCTGGGCGATGCGTAACGAGCAATTCGATGAGGACATCAAGTACGTGATGTTCACCGAGGATGACAGGGAACGGATGAGCCCGGAAGAGTACACCAAGAGCCGCGAGGTGATCGCACAACAAATCAAGCGGCGCGAGGAGTTAAGCGGGCATCGTTAGAGGACGATGGCAGGTGATGCGTGCGGGTGAGAAGTGGGTGCTCGGCATTATCGCCGCGCTCGGCCTGTTTGCAGTAGGCAAAAGTCTCTGGCAAATGGGCTTGCCCAGGAATCAGGACCCCGGCATCCCGTTTTACAGTACCGCTACTCCCGAGCTTGCGCGCAACGGCTCTGATTTATACCGCAGCCTGGGCTGCAAGGATTGTCATACGCTCTGGACGGTACGCAACATGTTCGAGTCGGTGCCCGCCCCGGCATTGGATGGGATAGGCTCGCTGCGTGATGAAGCGTGGTTTTATGCCTATTTCTCCGCGCCCGACCCGCAGGCGATTTTGCCCTCCCGTCTCAAAAAACAATACCGCATGCCCTCCTACGTGCAGCTGCCCGAACAGGACAGACGTACACTTGCCGCCTATATGGCGAGCCTGAAGGTGAAGGACTGGTATCTGATGGAGACCCGTAAGGCCGAACACGAGAAGCTGACAGGCAAGCCGTAGCGGCCTTGATGGGCTTAGTGTTATGAATACGACATTACCTGGCCGGCTCGCGCTAACAGCGGCCGAGCGCACGAAGCGCAAGCGTTATCTGATAGCCACTTTGGTGACCTGCGTAGCGCTGGCCATGATAGGCGGCAGTATTCATGTGATTCAGCTCGGCGCCAACCGCATGGCCGAGATGCGCGGCAAGGCGACCTATGACTTGAAGCAAGAAGCTACGCGCATTCGTGCCGCGGGTGAGGACGCCATGCGGCGCAGCGGTGCGTCCAAGGTAGCGGTGGGACTTTACACACCTGAGCAGGTCGAGCAACTGCTTACTCCGGGGCAATGGCACGAAGTGGCTACGATGCTGCCTATTCCGGCAGGGCCGTTCATCATGGGTACCGACAACGAGCGCGCCGACGAGCAAAACCGGCCGCAACACAGCGTGACACTGCCTGCCTACCGCATGGATAAATACCCGGTGACAAATGCGCAGTATGCCCGTTTTGTGGTGGCGACCGGGCATCGTCCGCCGGAAAACTGGGCGGGGGGAATGATCCCCAAGGGCCGGGAGCTCCATCCGGTGACGATGGTGTCGTGGCATGACGCCGAAAAATACGCGCAATGGGCGGGCAAGCGCCTACCGAGCGAAGCGGAATGGGAAAAGGCCGCGCGCGGTGCGGACGGACGGCGCTGGCCTTGGGGTAACGAGCTGGATGTGACGCGTCTTAATACCTACTATAGCGTGGGCGCAACCACACCGGTCACGGCCTATCCGCGCGGCGCAAGCCCGTTTGGGGCGATGGATCTCGCCGGCAATGTCAGTGAGTGGACGGCGGACGATTTTGTGCCCTATCCCGGGAGCACGGCGCCGGGGGATTTGTTCAAGGCCAAGCGCGGTAAGGTCACCTCCGCGCAAGACCGCAGTCTTAAGGTGGTAGACCTGGTGATAACAGATCAGCGCTACAAGGTGATGCGCGGCGGGTCGTGGAAGAGCGATCCGTTTTCCACGGCGACCTATCACCGCAACTATTCGCTGCCGAACTACGCCTCGGATTTTTATGGTTTTCGTTGCGCGCAGAACGCGCCCTAAGCAGGCCTTATGAAGAAATTGTCCCTCTACATTTGGCTGCTCACACCGGGAGCGGCCTATGCCATGGATAGTTACCGCTATCTGCATGTTACGATTGATACCTTATGGTACATCTTCCTGTTTTTGGTTCCCGGCGTGCTGGCGCCCCTTGGTGTCGCCGCATGGCTATATTGGCGCAACGCGAAGCGCGCAGCGGGCGCAGAATCCGACCGTGACGAGTGAGCTCGGCGTATGAGAAGCACTTGGTCGTTGCCGTTGATTGCGGCGTTGTTATATCCGCTGTTTCTATCCGATTTGGCATTGGCCGCGGAGCGAAGCAATGAAACGGTGATTCAGGAGTTTGTGCAGCAGGAGGATCGGGCCAAACTCAGCCAGCTAGAACAGCAGCGGGCGGAGATGAGAAAGAAACATCAGATCTTGTTTTTGATGGGCCTGGTGCTGCTCATCAGTATCCTGACGACGGTGGGGCTGGGTATCGCCATGGGGGTGTATGGGAAGCAGGTCTTTATCCCGCACATGGTGATGGCGGGTATCAGCACAACTCTGGCCATCGTGCATGCGGTGGTTGCCATTGTGTGGTTTTATCCGTTTTGAGTTGGCGGTAGGACCCTTCGCTGCGCTCTTCCCTGTAGCGCAGGAATCTTTGGATAAATCAGAGACTTCTAAGTAGGTGAGGCAAATTCGCATGCCTAGTGGCCAGCCCGGTTTCCAAATATAAATGCTTGCTTCCCGCACCTGGCCTTGGGCCCTGCTCTTCATTTACACCCTCTCCGGCACGACCGGCATCGCTTACGAGGTGTTGTGGGCGCGCATGTTGACGGTGCAATTCGGGGTGAGCATCTTCGGCGTCGTGGTTACGGTGGCGGCGTTCATGCTGGGCCTCGGCTTTGGGAGCCTGCTGGGCGAGCGGTTATCCTTGAGGCTGCGCAACCCACTCCGCGTGGTTGCAATGCTGGAAGGGGGTGTCGCACTGTTTGCGCTCGCCTTGCCGCAATTAATGCAGCTGTTGGACGACGCAGCCGGCAGTCTCGCCGTGCAACTGGACCTGAACGGCTGGTATCTCCTGCAGGGCGCGGTGACGCTGCTGGTGCTGGCGCTTCCTGCTCTGGCGATGGGCGTTACCTTTCCGCTGATGCTCAAGATCCTGGCGCCCACGCCGCTGACACTCGCTGAGATTTATGGTGCGAACACCTGTGGCGGTGTCGCGGGCGCCTTGTTGCCGCTGTGGCTGTTGCCCGCTTGGGGTTGGGCTCAGGCAATAGAGGCCGTTGCGTTGCTGGGACTGCTGATTGCGCTGACGGCAGGGTTGCTTTCCAGTTTCGCGGCGCTGCGCAGTTCGCCACAAGCTGCGACGACAGACGTTCGCCCTGATTTGTTAACCTTGCTGGCCTATGCGGGTGTGGGCGCCGCGGCCCTGATGCTGGAAATCGCCTGGACGCGCCTGTTCGGCATGATCCTGCTGCGTACCGAATATGTCCTGGCGTTAATTCTCGCGGTGTTTCTGCTCGGGATAGGCTTGGGGAGTCTGTTCGCCAGGCGCATGGTCAGCCGGTTCTGGTTGAGTATCTTGCCAATACTGGCCGTGTTGTTTTCAGTAACCGGCTTGTGGAGTGTACCCATCATCTCGGCCTGGGCGGAGCGGGGGCGGTTTGATTCGCTGCTCGAGGCGCTCACCCTGCAAGGATACGCGCTGACCGCACTCACCCTGCCGGTGACGGTTGCGCTGGGTGCGTGGTTGCCGCTCATCAGTGCGCGCGCCGGGCGAGTACAAAGCGGCGCATGGTTGTACGGCAGCAACGCTTTGGGTGGGGCGCTGGGCGCGCTGCTCGCGGGCGGGGTATTGATCCCGGCATGCGGCGCGCCCGGCACGCTGCTGCTCGCCGCAGTGCTGCTGCTGGTGTGCGGCCTGGCGTGGGTCAGCGGCCCTGCCCTGAAAGTTGGGGTGGCGGTAGCGGGGCTTGTTACGCTCGCAGTAGTGGGCTGGCCGCTGCGCGAGTTACCGGAGATTGCAAGACTGTTGCCCAAGGCGCAGGAGGGAAGCCATGACGTGTATCGTCACGAGGATGCACTTTCCATCACTCAGGTGGTGGAACGCGCCGATGGTCAGCGCGTGTTGCTGACCGACATGCAGCGCATGGATGCGGCGACCGATCAGGCCGCTGTGATCGTGCAGCAGAACCAGGCACGCCTGCCGCTGTTGCTGCACCCCGCGCCACATAGCGTGTTGTTTCTTGGTTTGGGCACGGGTATCTCGGTGGCCGGTTCGCTGCCGTTTCCGGATCTGCGACGCAGCGCGGTGGAGGTGTCTCAGGGCGTGATAGCGGCGATGCCCTGGTTTGCGCCCCTCAATCAAGGCGTCACTGCCGCCACCCGCATCGTGCGCGACGACGCGCGGCGTTATTTGCGCGCCGACAGCGGGCATTACGATATCATCATCGGAGATTTGTTTCACCCCGATCTGGTCGGTCACAGCACGCTGCTTTCTGTACAGCAGTTCGCCCGCGCCAAAGCGCGCCTCAGTGAAGGCGGTCTGTTTGTACAATGGATTGCGCTCAATCAGTTCGACGCCGAGTCGCTTGCTGTAGTGCTACGCAGCTTCGCGCATGTCTATCCGGACGCCGTGATCTTCATGGACGGATTTCGCCTGGCGCTGGTTGGCGCAACGGATACCATAGCCGGTGCGCCGGCCGTGCTCGCCAATCTCGGCCGGATGAATGCCGAAACCCAGTCGCAGGCGACCGGCGCTGAAGGCGCTTGGGCCTGGCTCGGCCGTTACTGGGGGCGAATATACGCCGAACCCGGCCCGCTGCAGGATGAATGGGCTCCGCGCATTGAGTATAGCTTGCCGCGTGCCCGTTACAGAGGAACAATGGATCTCGCAAATATTATCGAGGAATTGTTGCGCCAACGCCCGACGCTGGAACAGGCTGCGAGCGAACTGCATGTCGCGGCATCCAGTTTCGCCGAATTT
>JACXTT010009913.1_pt1 | contig 12947 bp, 16 predicted proteins | sample 9270951 | NCBI WGS metagenome assembly JACXTT01 (sample SAMN15532306, study PRJNA645909) | rock metagenome | isolation source: weathered quartz diorite | place: Puerto Rico | collected 2017-06-21 | reverse complement strand
CGGAGCATGGTAAATCCCCTTGAGGTCGTTTTGTTATATGAAAAGTGTTGCGATTTCGAGCCAAACAGGCCGAGTTTAGCGTAGCCGGGGTTCCTTGTGGCGGGACACACTTCAGGCCTGCGGCAGGTCCGTATAATGGCGCCATGTCTGCGTATTCCCCCGCCACTGCCGTCGGTGTCAGCTTCAAGGCCGATGCAACGGTCATTTCCCTGATCGGCTTCGCCCACGCGACCTCGCATTTTTTCCATCTGCTGCTGCCGCCGCTGTTTCCCTGGTTCATGAAGGATTTCGGCCTGGGTTTTGCCGAGGTCGGCACCCTGATGACGGTGTTTTTCGTGATCTCCGGCATTGGCCAGGCCCTGGCCGGATTCGTCGTCGATCGCTTTGGTGCGCATCGCGTGCTCTGCGGCGGCGTGGCCCTGCTGGCCACCGCCGGCCTGCTGGTCGCGGCGGCGTCGGGCTTTGCCTCGCTGTTCGCCGCGGCCGCGGTGGCGGGCCTCGGCAACAGCGTATTTCACCCGGCCGATTTCACCCTGATCAACAAACGCGTCTCGCTGCCGCGCCTGGGTCATGCCTTTTCCATGCACGGCCTTACCGGCAATCTGGGCTGGGCCATCAGCCCCATCTTCATGACCACCATCGCCATCGCCTGGGGCTGGCGCGCGGCGGGACTCGGCGCCGCACTGGTCGGCGCCCTGGCGTTGGCCTTCCTCATCTGGAAGCGCGATTTGCTGCAATACGAACTCAAATTGACGCAGGCGGCAAATCCCCCGGCGGGCAAGGCGGCCGATGGCGATGGCAGGGACCATGGCACCTGGGCCTTCCTGCGCGTGCGAGTAATCTGGCTGGCCTTCGCCTACTTTCTGCTCACCACCTTTGCCTTCGGCGCGCTGCAGAACTTCGCGCCTTCCCTGCTGCGCCAGCTTTATGATCTGTCGATCGCCTTGTCGACCTCGGCCCTGACGGCCTATCTGCTCGGCGGCTCGGCGGGCCTGGCGCTGGGCGGATTTCTGGTGAAAGGGCGCAAGTCCTTCGAATCCCTGATTGCCGGCACCCTGTTGGTCGGCGCCTTGCTGGCCATGCTGCTGGCTTTCGCCATCGTGCCGGCCTGGCTGGTGCTGCCGTTGATGGTGGCGATGGGTTTCTTTGTCGGCATCGCCGGCCCTTCGCGCGACATGCTGGTGCGCCGCGCGGCTGCGGCGCGGCTGGGCGAGGGTGCCTTCGGCCGTGTCTATGGATTCGTCTACTCGGGTCTCGATGTTGGCCTGGCGCTGGCGCCGATCGCCTTCGGATTGCTGCTCGATGCGCATTTGCCGAAACTGGTGTTCATCGCCGTCAGCGCCACTTTCATGCTGGCCATTGTCGCCGCGCTTGCGGTCGGACGTGATCGACCGTCATTGCGCGGCGCGACGGCCCCGGCATCCTGAAGGCAGCGCTCAGCTGTTCGCCGTCCGGCTCGCGGCCAGGCCCTGCAACCAGGCAGCGGTATGCGAAGGCCCCAGCACCTCGCAATCAAAGCGCGCCTTCATGCTGCGTTTCATGCCCAGCACCGCATTGTCTTTACTGATGAGAGCGGCGGCCCCGGCGTGGGCAGCCAGTTCGAGAAACTTCTGGTCGTCGCGGTCGCGACAACGCGGCACCACGCCGAGCAGGGAGGCGCGTTCGGGAACGAATTCGGCATAGTCCAAATAACGTCGCAGGGCTGCGGCCTGCGCGGCAGCGTCGAGCTTGAAAATCGGATAGGCCAGCACCCTCGTCAACTCATCGACACAGGCCGCATTGGTGGCGATCGTCACCTCGCGCTGGTTGATCGCATCCATCAGCTGCGGCATGCCGCCATCCTCGAACACCAGCCAGTCGAGGACGATATTGGTGTCCAGCACCACGCGCGGCACTTTGCTGTGGTCGTTCATGCGGCGGCGATGGCCAGGCCGGCAGCCATGGCCGAGGCCCAGGCCCACTGGAAATTGAAGCCGCCGAGGTGCCCGGTGACATCGACCACTTCGCCGATAAAGTAGAGACCCTTCACGGCGCTGGCTTCCATCGTCTTCGAGGACAGCGCATGGGTATCAACACCGCCCAGAGTGACCTCGGCCTTGTTGTAGCCCAGGGTGCCCGAGGGTTTTACCGGCCAGTCTTCAAGCGCGGCTACCGCGTCCTCGAAGGCGCGATCGGTAAATTGATTGGCAGCCTTGACCAGCCCATGCGCCTCGCTCCATTGCTGGGCAAAGCGCTTGGGCAGGATTTCCGCCAGCAGATTGTTGAGTTGCGCTTTTGCATTGCGCTGCCCGCGCAGCCAGGCCGCCCGCTTGCCATCGGCCAGCAGATTGATATGCACCGGCTGCGTGGCCGGCCCATCCTGCCAATAGGAGGAAATCTGCAATATGGCCGGGCCGGAAATGCCGCGATGGGTCAGCAATACCGCCTCGCGAAAGCGCCCGCCATTGCAACTGACTTCCGCGTCCAGCGACAGCCCCGACAGATCGCCATAGCGCGCCAGGGTTTGCGGATCGAAGCTCAGTGGCACCAGGGCTGGCCGCGGCGGCACGATCGGCAGGCCAAATTGTTCGGCGAGTTTGTAACCGAAGGGCGTGGCGCCGATTTTCGGCACCGAGAGGCCGCCGGTGGCGATGACCAGTGCGCTCGCGCTGACCGGACCTTGCGCGGTATGCACCAGGTAATGCTCACCCTCGCGCACCACGCCCTCGACGGCGCAGGGCAGCCGCCATTTCACGTGGCCCTGGTCGCATTCGTCCTTGAGCATGCGGATGATGTCGGCGGCGCTGTCGTCGCAGAACAGCTGGCCCAGGGTTTTTTCGTGATACTTGATGCCGTGTTTTTCCACCAGCTTGATGAAATCGGCCGGGGTGTAGCGCGCCAGGGCCGAGCGGCAGAAATGCGGATTCTTCGACAGGAAGTTTTCCGGACGGGTATGGAGATTGGTGAAATTGCAGCGCCCTCCGCCGGAGATGCGGATTTTTTCGCCGAGCTTGTGATAATGGTCGATGAGCAGGACGCGCTTGCCGCGCTGCCCGGCGACTGCTGCGCACATCATGCCGGCCGCGCCGGCGCCGATGATAATTACGTCGAATTGCGGATTTGCGCTTCCAATCATGGCGGGAGGACCGATAATATCGACCGGCATTGTTACACGTGGCGCCTGTGGCGTATCGTTGTCGCTGTAATGTTTGAAAGGAGTCTGTAGATGCCTGATGAAACTTGGGATTCCGTGTCCGACGCCGCCCTGCGCACCTGGATACTGGGTCTGCTGCTGGTGGTTTGCGCGGGGGGCGTGATCGCCGCCCGGCTGATGTTTGGTCAGACGCCGATGGCGCTCGCCTGGCTGGTCGCGGCCTTCCTGTCGTTCGGCGTTTACCGCAGCGCCAGCGGCGACAAGGCGCGTCTCTGGGCTTATTGGTGCAGCCTGTTGCTGGCCGCAACTTGCGCCATCCTGCTGAGCCTGCGTTTTTTTACCTGAGGAACCAGCCCATGCCGGCACCGGATTACACCTTGTATATCGGCAACAAAAACTATTCTTCCTGGTCATTGCGCCCCTGGGTGTTGATGCGCGAGCAGGGCATCCCTTTCCAGGAAATGTTGATGCGCTTCACTCCCGGTTCCAGCTGGGACGCGTTCCGTGCCTTTTCGCCGACCGGCCGCGTGCCTTGTCTGCGCGACGGCAATACGGCGATCTGGGATTCGCTGGCCATCATTGAATATCTCGCCGAACGCCACCCCGGTGTATGGCCGGCCAATGCGCAGGCACGCGCCTGGGCGCGCTGCGCCGCGGCGGAAATGCATTCCGGCTTTTCGGCATTGCGCAATCGCTGCAGCATGAGCTGCGGGGTGCGCATCCAGCTCAATGAAATCACGCCGGATCTGACCAAGGACATCGCGCGACTCGATGAACTATGGGCCGAAGGATTGTCGCGCTTTGGCGGGCCCTTCCTGGCCGGCGATCATTTCACGGCGGTCGATGCGTTCTTCGCTCCGGTCGCTTTCCGCGCGCAAACCTACTACCTCGATTTCGCCGGTCCTTCGGCCGAATATCTGGCGCGACTGCTGGCGCTGCCGTCCATGCAAAGCTGGTACCAGGATGCACTCGCCGAGACCTTCCGCGAGCCCGAGCATGAAAACGAATCCTTGCGCGCCGGGGTCGTGCTGCAGGATTTCCGCGCCGCCGCGACGCCCGCCTGAGTGCCGGGATGCCCGCCTTCAAATTGCTCGGCTTCATGGTCTTCGCCTATACCGTCTACGCCATCATCCAGGGCCGCATCTACGCCCGCTCGGGATTGGGCGGCAAGCTGATCGACAAAAACGAGGCGCCCGATTCCTTCTGGATTGCGGTGGTGGTCTATTTCATTTTGAGCATCGCGCTTTGCACGGTGTTTTAGGGAGACGCTTCGATGGACATGAAATTGCGCGTACTCATTGCCATCGCGGTATTCAACCTTGTCGCCTGCGCCACACAAGCACCACCGCCAGCGCCGGCCAAAGTGGAATCGCGCACCGAGGCCTATGGCGAAGCGATTGTCGATGCGCCTGTCGCCCAGGTCTGGCATGCCTTCACCACCAGGGAAGGGGTGGAATCGTGGATGGTCGCTCACGCCGAAGTCGATTTCCGCGTCGGCGGCCTGGTGCGCACCACCTATCGCAAGGAAGGCGTGATCGGCGATGAAGGCACCATCGAAAACGCGGTGCTGAGTTTCGACCCGCAGCGCATGTTCTCGATGCGCATCGCCAAGTACCCCAAGGGCTTTCCCTTCGTGAATGCCTATAAATCCACCTGGTCGGTGGTGTACTTCGAGCCGCTCGGCGACAACAAAACCAAAGTATCGATTCGCATGCTCGGCTACACCGAGGATGAAGAGTCGCAGAAAATGCGCGCCTTCTTTGTGCGCGGCAACCAGTACACGCTCGATCAACTTGCCGCGAAGTTTCGCGCGGCCAAATAGGGAAATCGTATAAGCAAAAAGCCGAAGTCCAGCATTGGCGCGGCTTTCAGGCCAAAAATGACTGGAAAAGCGCGCCAATGCTGGGGTTTGGCTTTTAAAAATTGACGCATGATCATTAAATCTGCACCCACCTCCGCCCCGCAAACCCATCTTCGCTTCCTCGAAAACGCGCTGGATACCTTCCGCACCGATGCGCGTATCGCCGGCGTCGCCATCGGCGGTTCCTGGCTGAGCAATACGATGGACGAGTTCAGCGATCTTGATCTGGTGATCGCATCTGCGGCCGAACATCATGCGGCGTTGCTGGCCGCCCGACATCGCCTGGCCGCCTCGATTGGCACACTGCTGTCGGCCTTCAGCGGCGAGCATGTGCATGAGCCGCGCCTGCTGATCTGCCTCTACGATGCGCCACTGTTGCATGTCGATCTCAAGTTTGTGGCCTTGCCCGATCTCGTGCAGCGCGTCGAGGATCCCGCCGTACTCTGGGAACGCGATGGCCTGATGACGCGCGCACTGGAGGACGGTCGCGCGCAATACCCGGCGCCGGATGCGCAATGGATCGAGGATCGCTTCTGGGTCTGGCTGCATTACGGCGCCACCAAGATCGCGCGCGGCGAGTTGTTCGAGGCGCTGGCCATGCTCTCGTTCCTGCGCATCCGCGTGCTGGGGCCGCTGGGTTTGCAGCAAGCCGGCGCCACCCTGAGTGGGGTGCGCAAGATCGAGCAGCAGGCGCCGGCGCTTGCCGCGCAATTGCGCACGACGGTGGGCGCGCATGATGCCGTGGAATGTGCGGCGGCCCTGCAGGCTTGCGCAGAGATATATCGCCAGCTGCGCGCGCCCGGCCTGCAGCGCCACGCCGCCACCGAAAAAGCTGCCGGCGATTATCTGCAACGCATCCGTGCCGGATTGCGCTGAACTACCGTTTCAGAACCGCAGCGCCTTGGCGTAACCGGTCAGTTCCAGATAGCCGCGCCCACGCCGCGTCGTGCCCTGCATCACATCGACGGCGCCTTCCCAGTAGGTGATGCCGGTGGAGCGCGAGCTGTCGAGCTCCTGGTCGTCCATCCACGGTTTCAGCTCGAAGGTCTCCGCGCCCGCGCGCACCTGCATTGCCACCGGCCAGTCGGCGCCGGTGCGCGGCGAGCGCCAGGTGCGCAGGGGCGTGAAGGCGATATCGGCCGGGCCCAGCACCTGCGCGCGGCCATCGGCCTGCACGCGTGTGCCGCCGGCCCAGATGACCGCGCCATCCTTGCCGCGCATACGGAACGCCATCAGCGCGCCACCATCGTCGAGATTCGCCCCCAGCCAGTCCCAGCCTGTGGCATCGGCGGCCATGTATTCGCTCGACCATTCATGGTCGAACCAGGCGACACCGCTGACGGTTTCGCGCTTGCCGTCCACCACCACGTTGCCAGCAACGAGCAACTGCGGAAAGCTGAGGTAATAGCTCGCCTCCTGCGGCGCCGGCCCCTTGCGGCTATAGCCACGATCACCCTGCAATAGCGGTGGCCGGCCGGCATTGAAATCGAGGTCCAGCGTGAACTCGCGCGCGGCGATATGCGCTTTCATGGTGTTGCCCTGCATGCGCAGCGTCCAGTCCTCGAGCGAAACATCGAGTTTTTCGCTGCTGGTGCCGACGCCGAAACCGGCGCGCGCCACGCGCTCGTCATGGCGCAGTCGGCCAAATGCGGGATCGGCGATGGCGGCATGGGCGAACAGGATTTGGGTGGGCGCGAAGCGGCTGGCCGAGGTTTCGCCGACGCCGCTGCGATTGCGGAAGAAGGTCAATTGGAACCCCAGCGCCTTGCCGCTGGCTGTTTTCAGGTGGCCGGTGGCGTACCACCACTCAGTGCGGAATTCCGGATGCGCGCCGTGATCGCGTGGAAACTGCAGCGTGATGCCGGGTTTGACTACGGCGTAATCCACCGGCTCCGCCATCGCCATCAAGGGCAGCAGCAGAAGGAAAATGAAAGCGTGAAATCGATTCAGCATTTCATTCATCGTCCTTGACCGCCATCACCGCCTGCTTCGACAGCGCATAACGTCCGCTGATGACTGCCGACAGCGTGGTCAGCAACACCAGCGACGGGGACAGCGTCAGCAGGGACAGCGCGGGCATATGCAGTTCCATGCTCCAGTGAAACGATTGCCGGTTGACGACAAAAATCAGGATCAGCGCAATGGCGATGCCGAGCGCGAGGCCGATACCCGCGCCGAGGCTGCCCAACAGCGCGCCTTCCATGCCCAGCAGTTTGGCGATTTCGCGCCGCGTCATGCCCAGATGGCGCAGCATGCCGAATTCTCGGCGCCGCGCCCAGGCCTGCGCCGAAAAGGTCGCGCTAATGCCGGCAAGGCCAACCAGAATGGCCGCGACTTCCAGCGCATAGGTGACGGCAAAGCTGCGATCGAACACCGACAGCGAAACCTTGCGGATTTCGGCGGCATCGGTAATGTCGAGCTGCGCAGTGGCCGGGAGCGCGCGCATCGCCACAATCACCGCCGCCTTGCTGGCACCGGGCTGGAGGTAAATCGCCAGATCGTTGATGCGCGGGTCACTGGTCCACTGCAAATAATCAGTGCGATCGACCACGATGGCGCCGAAGCTGCGCGCATAGTCGCGCCAAATGCCGCCGACGATGACCTCGCGCGCCATACCTTCCACCGGCAGGCTGAGTTTCATGCCGGGCGCATAGCCGTAAAGATCGGCGACCGCTTCGGAAATCCAGATCGCGGGTACGCCAGCCTGCTGCAAGCTCGCATCGTCGACACTCCGCAAAATCGACAGTGCCTGCAATACCGCATCGCGCCGTTCGCCCATCGGCCGCGCGATCAGGGTGACTGGCGGCAGATCGGCATTGCTGGCGGACTTCAATGTGAGGCTGCGATAACGCTGCGCATCGACGCGTGCCACGCCGTCGATGCCTGCCAGTGCGGCGGCGACGCTGGCATCAACGGTATTGGCCTCGCCGATGCCGGCGCGCGAATACAGATCGGCCTGCAGCACCCCGGTCAGCCATTGTTCCAGCGAGCCGCGGAACGAGACGACCATGATCAGCATCGCGATCATCAGGCTGAAGCTGGCAACGATGCCGGTGATCGCCGCCGCCGACGGGCCGGGGGATTTTTCAATATGGCGCGCGGCCATTTGCGCGACCGGCGAGGCCGGCAGGGGCAGAGCGCCCAGCAGGCGCGCGCACAGGGTCGGCGCCAGGGCCAACACGCCGAACAGCAGGCAGGCCACCGCCGCATAAGCGCCCCAGGGGATTTCATCAAAGGCCGGCAAAAGCAATAACAGCGCGGCGCACAGCAACAGGCCGAGCCCCAGCCAAGCCGGTGGCAGGCGCACCACCGCACTGCCTGCGTCGCGCGCCTTGAGCGCCTGCGCCGGGGCTTCGGCCGCGGCCTCGCGCGCCGGCAACCAGGCGCCGACCACGCCGGCAGCAACACCCATGAATACGAACAAGGCGGTGGCAACAGGTTGCCATTGCAAGGCTGGCGTCACGCCCGCAAAAAAGCCGCTGCCCAGGTCGCCGCCGAGTTTGTCCAGCACCAGTGCGGCGATGCCGATGCCGGCTGCAGCGCCGAGCACGCCACCGACCGCGCCCAACACCGCACCTTCCGACAGCAAGGCGCGCAGCAATTCATTGCGCGTCACGCCCAGGGTTCGATAAAGCGCAAAATGCGCGCGGCGCCGCAGCACGGAAAGGCCCTGCGTAGAGAACACCAGAAAGCCGCCCGTGAACAGGGCCACCAGCGACAGCACCGTGAGGTTGATGCGATAGGCGCGCGATACCGCGGCGCTTTGCCGGTCGGCTTGGGCCGGCGTATTGATCGCCAGCCCCGGCGGCAGTTGCGCAGTCAGCGTGTCCCGAAACTTGTCCGGCACCACGCCCGGTTGCAGCCGCAGATCGATGCGCGTCAGGCGGCCGGTTTGATTGAACAGCGTTTGCGCGCCGGCAATATCCATTACCGCCAGCGGCTCGCGGAACTGCGGCAATTCCACATTGCCGGCGATGTGCAGGGATTTTTCTTGCGCGCCAACCTTGAAATGCAGCATGCCGCTATTTTCGCGGCCTTGACTCGGCAGGCTGGTGGCCAGCTCCCGCGCGGCGCGATTGAGAAAGACATTGCCCGGCTGCAGGGCGGCGAGGCGATCCTCGCCCGCATTCATTTCTACGGCAAAGGCCGGCTGCAGGCGCACCGCACGGAATATATCGATGCCGATGACATGAATCGATTGGCGATTGCGCCCGCCCATGCTCGTCGCCGCGCCGCGGGGCAGGGCGTCGAGTTCCAGCACCGGGCTCGCCACGGCCACGCCGGGTGTGGCCAGCACCGCGGCAAAAACATTCTCGTCAAAGCCGCCGAGGCTTTCACGCCCGGCGCGGATCGAGAGATCGGCATCGCCGCTCAAGGTGCGCGAGGCCTGCTGCATTTCGCTGATGGCCGACTGGTTGATGATGTGCACCGCCAACCCCAGCGCCACGCCCAGCGCGATGCCGGCCACGCTCAATGCGGTGCGCCCGATATTGGCGCGCACCGAGGCGATGAACAGGCGGGTCAACATGAACGAAGTCGCTCAGGCCGCATGTGGCAGCAGGCCTTGGCGCGACAGCATCACCGCGCGATCGGCCGAGCGTGCCGCGATGCCGCTATGCGTGACCAGGATGGCCGTGGTGCCGTTGCGGTGGATCTCGCGGCGGAGAAGCTCAAGGATTTGCTGCGCCGTATCGGGGTCCAGATTGCCGGTCGGCTCATCAGCCAGCAGCAGTGCCGGCCGATGTGCCAGGGCGCGGGCAATCGCAACCCGCTGCATCTCGCCGCCGGAAAGTTCGCGCGGCAGGGCTTGCCCCTTTTCGGATAGCCCGACAGCAGCCAGCATTTCTTCGACACGCTGGTGAATATCGCTTTCCTTCCAGCGATTCAGGCGCAAGGGCAGGGCGATGTTTTCAAACACCGTCAAATACGGCAGCAGATGGAATGCCTGAAAAATAAAACCCAGTTTGGCGCGGCGGAACAGGCTGATGCGCTCGTCATTGCCAGCATCAAGCGCCTGCCCATCGAGAATGATTTCGCCTTCCGTCGCCGATTCCAGCCCAGCGATGATATTGAGCAGCGTCGATTTGCCCGCACCCGATTCGCCCATCAGGGCGAGGTATTCGCCTTTGGCGAGCTCGAAATTGAGGTGTTCGAAAATAGGTGGCGTTGCAGAGGAGGGCGCGCCGAAGCGTTTGCCGAGATTGCGGATGGAGAGCATGGGGCTAGGGGGTAGGGCGGCAACGAAAGCTTGGATGTCTGTTGATTGTAAGAGAATCGATTCTGGGTTTCGAGCACTAGCGCAGTCCAATTGAGCTTAGGTTAGGGAGGATTTTTGCTACCCTGAAAATGCTTGGCAACGATAGCACTTCCACAAGCGCAAACTGCCACCAATAGTAAACCGGGAACCAAAGAAACAACCGATTCCAGAACCGTGTTGTAGGGCCAGCCCGTAGAGGCAATACGAACAACTGAAAACGCCCACGATAAAATGACGAGCAATGCAATAACATGCCAAAGATATTGAGACCAGCTTTTGCTCTGAAAAAGCCCAGCGGCTGTAACAAGACAGATGATAACGAGAGGCAGCCACAAGAACGATGCAGCCGAAATTGCCCACCAGCCAATATAAGCGGCAACAATAACGAGGAGAGCAGCAAGTAGTTTGATGGCCATAACCTTAGTCCTTTAACGCGGTCGTTGTGAAGGGCCATGCCATCGCGAACCTTGGCGTCGCCCGCACTTGTATTCCCAGGTGCAGCTTGTACCAGGCCTGCAAGGCCGGTGCATCCTTGGCTTTGAAGAAGATGCCGCCAATGCCTGTGACTCGTTTCATGGTTGAACCTCTACTGTCGGGTGATATTGCTGGGTCAGCTTGAGACGATGCGTTGGCAGTTTCCGACTTTACATTTTTATTTTCTATTCGGATCGATAAATGCTTTGAGAGCAATGGTAGCGAGACTGTGGATCAGCGACGCGCAGTTCCCGTACTTTCTCCCAGGTCGCGTCCCACTCTCCTTCTTCAGTAAGGGCGATGCCGGAAATATCGTCATCCACTTGTTTGAAGATGCGCCAAATAGGGAGGTCGGTAGCGGCTGCAGAATCAAAGAACGCCTGGATGAATGACGGGAACCAACCGGCATCCATTCCTATGGACATTTTTGCCTCGCCGGGTAGAAAAACGAGACCCCAAGGCGATTCAGGGCCGAAACCAAACTCGCAGAACGCTATGCCGGTGTTCGAAGCTGGGTGGTTCAGAACGGACCAGCAGGGGAATGTTTGCCCTGGATATCCATAGTCCCATTCACGCTGAACCACAGTTGGCGGAACAAGAAGTCTTCGAATTTGCGATAAAACGCGCTGATCGGAAACTGTTGCTAATTCCGCTTCAACAAGGGAAGTGATTCTCTCTGGCAAGCTAGTCATCTATTTATATTTCCCGTGTATCGATCACTTCTCATCTTATCAATCCAAATCCCAATCGCCTCAGCCACTACAACTTCCGCCCCGCCAGATACCGCACCCCCTGCGGCCCATACTGCTCCGAGTGCAGCTGATTCAGGAGTAGATGAAACACATCTCCCGGCCGGTAGAGCGTCTTCTTTCCATCAACCTCCAAGGTAATCTCGCCTTCGAGGATCAAGGCCTTGGCTTCAAAATCATGGCGATGCGGCCCGATGCCGCCGTTGGGAACTTGATCCACGATGACGGGTTTTGGAAAACCTTGGGCTACGAGTTCCTGGACAAAATCGCTTTGGTTCATCTTCTTTTCTCCGTTTGAGATTTCACCGGCACCCAGGCGCCGAGCGCGAGCAGGGCGTCGGCTTCGCTCATGCCTTTGGCTTCTTTCATAACCGCCGCCGGCACCCAATCCGGGAACGGCGTTTCATGATTCACATGCTTGCCTGATTCCGTATGTTCCTGCCGCACCTGCGCGAGGTCGGCTGCCGGGAATCTTGCCGCCAGCCGCACCAAGGCAGGCCACAGACGCCGGTGCACTGCGGTGGTCTTGCCGTCGACCGCGCGGCAGAACAAGACATCGGCTGAATCGCTCACGCCGTCGAGTACCGTAAAAATCTCGCGGCCACGCGGATGTCCCCACCAGCTGCCCTTGATCGGCTCGCCGATGATGGCCTCGGTCAATTTCGGCACCGGGCCCTTGGCCGATACCAGCACTACGCCTTGCCGGCGTATGAATTCAAGGGCTTCTGCCACGGTCAGGGCGGCTTTGGATGCGGTTGGCATACGACGAGCGCTAAAGCCCGCGTCGTCCCAGCGCCCCGAATGGGGTCTCCATCGAAAGGCCGGGACCCAGTCCGCCCAAAGTTTTGGATGAACGAAGGACTGGATTCCAGCCTGCGCTGGAATGACGAACCTTTGGCGATTCCTGAATTTTCCATAGGACGGAAGTGTATCGCCTTCCAACAAAAAATCGCCTCTGCCGCACGATTTTCGTAAGGAATCGGCGAAATCCCGCACTACCGCCGGGCTGTTCCTGCCGGCCGTAAATTATTTTTCAAACGGCCGGTAAGGTTCGGCCTCGCCGCCGGGTCTTATCGGTACAGGCAAACGGCATTCCCCGATTGTCTGTGCAGCAAGTGATGAGTGAGTTGGTGTAGGGCGGGGCCCAGGAGTGGGCCCCGCAAACAAGTGAAATACGCGTCCTTCCCTTAAATGATTTGAATATCTGGAGATTAAAAATGCTGAACATGAAAACTGGTGTTGCCCTTGCCGCTACCGCCGCTGCCCTGTTTGCTTTCACCGCACCGGCAACCGTGCAGGCCGCCGACAAGGCCGACGATGTGAAATGCGCCGGCATCAACAGCTGCAAAGGCACGTCCGATTGCAAGACCGCCAAGAACGAATGCAAAGGCCACAACGGCTGCAAGGGCCAGGGCTGGGTTCACAAAACGGCAGCCGAATGCAAGGCCGCCGGCGGTTCCGTCCTCAAGTAAG
>JACXTT010009912.1_pt1 | contig 12948 bp, 10 predicted proteins | sample 9270951 | NCBI WGS metagenome assembly JACXTT01 (sample SAMN15532306, study PRJNA645909) | rock metagenome | isolation source: weathered quartz diorite | place: Puerto Rico | collected 2017-06-21 | reverse complement strand
TCGACGGGTTCCAGGAGGCGATGGTCATGCGCCAGGTCCTCGCCGAGGTCGACCCGGCCGTCCTTGGGCCGCTCGCGGAGCTGCGCCGCTCGGAGGCTTTCGCCCGCGACCTTCTGACGTTCGTCGCGCTGATGAAACAGAACCTGGTTCACCCCGCGGCCCTGGTGCTGGCGGCCGAGGCGAGCGCCGGGGCGCGGTTGCGTTCACTCGCCGCGGTGTATCAGGCGTATCAGCGCCGGCTCGAGGCCTGCCGCATGGCCGACTTCCGCGACCTCGTGATCGGAGCGATCGGCCTGCTGTCCGCCGACGCGGACTTGCTCGCGCGCACACAGGCGAAGTTCCGGCTGATCCTGGTGGACGAGTTTCAGGACGTCGACCCGGCCCAGTTCAACCTGCTGCGATTGCTGGCGCCGCCCGCATCGCGGCCGCGGCTCGTGGTCGTGGGTGACCCGGACCAGTCCATTTACGGATTTCGCGGTACGGTGCCGCGGCTGTTGAGCACCGACTTCCCCGCGGTGTATGGCGGCGAGACTGCGCTGCTGGACGAGTGTCGCCGCTGTTCGCAGGAAGCGCTCGACGCCGGCGAGCGGCTGCTCGAGGCAACGCAGGGAGCACGTGCGCCTCGACACTTGCACGCAACGCGCGAGTCGGAGGCTCCCGCGGTGATCGTCGTGCGCGAGAGCGACGCGGTCGACGAGGCGTTCTTCTGCGCGCGCGAGATCAAGCGCCTGCTCGCGACGTCGCGTGACCTGCGCCCGCGCGACATCGCCCTGCTGCTGCGAAGCACAAGCACGATGGGACCCCCTTTCGAGGAAGCGCTGCGTGCGCTCAACGTGCCTTACGAGGTGCGTGGCTCGGGCGCGTCGGCGCGCAATGAGGTCGTGCGCTTTCTGCTCGGATATCTCGAGTCGCTGCGCCACCCGGAAGACTCTCCCGCCTTCCAGGCCTCGCTCGCGTCGGGCCTCGGTCGCGTCAGCGCGATGACGCTCAGTCGCCTGCGCGCGCACGCGTACGAACGCGGCCGGCCGCTGCCGCGCGTGATGCGGCGGCTGATGTACGTGCTCGCGTCCCGTGATGCGGCGCGCTGGCCGTTGCCATGGGGTGAGGCGGCCCCCAAGGGGGGTGCGTCGGGAGCCGGCTCTGCCGGGCCCGACGCCTCGAGGGGGGAGCCTCCCCTCAAAACGGACGAACCCAGCCTGCCCGACTATTTCGAGTTCCTCTCTGAAGAAGAGCTGGACACGCTGCACGCGGCGATGGTCGCGCGTCACAAGCTGCTCGGCCGCGCGACCACTCTGCCGCTGGCGGCCCTCGCATATGCCGCGCTGATGGAGGATGGCGCGCTGCAGCGCTTGCTCGACCTGCAGCTCACTTCGGAGCAGCGCATCGAGGCGATGGCCGACCTGCGCGCCGCGATCGAAGGTCTCGAGGGCATCGAGGCGGTGTTCGAGAGGCTGCAAGGCCGCAAGCCGCTGCTCGCCGACGTCCCGGGATCACTCGACTCGCTGCTGGCCGGCGCCTCCGACGACACAGAGGCTGCGCCGGAACTGACCGACGCAGTCCAGATCATGACGGTCCACCAGGCCAAGGGCCTGCAGTTCGAGCACGTCTTCTGCTCCGGCTTCGCCCACGGCTACTTCCCGGTCGCAGCGCGACCGCACCCATTGCTCGACGCAGACGTGCGCGCGTGGCTCGAGGCTTTTAAGGTCGGCTTCATGCCGTCATGGCCGTCCGACCCCGACGGCCACACCGCCGAGGAGGCAAGGCTCGCCTTCGTTGCGATGACGCGTGCGCGGCGGCGCGTGTACGTAACGTTCGCGGATTCGTATCTGCGACAGGCCGGCCCCTCAGTCTTTCTGGAACTGTCCGCACCGAATGCTGAAGCTCGCGAGTTCACACGCGGCTCGGCGCGACTCGAGCCGTCGAGCGTGCTGCTGGTGAGAGAGGCCGAGGTGTTGATCGCTGCACAGCGCCAGCGGCTGAACGCCGCCGAGTCGGCGCGGGCGTCGTCGCTCGGACTCGACGTGGGCTTTCTAGCGGATCCGCTCGCCGGCGAGCTGTTCGAGCCATACGGCCGCGACCGCAACCCGGAGGCCGTGAACATCGACCACTTCAGCCCGACCACCCTCAACGACTACCTGAAGTGCCCGCGCCTGTACTGGTACAACGACCACCCCGGGTTGGTCGCGGAGCCGCGATCGGTGCTCATGGAGCGCGGCGGTTTCCTGCACGAGGTGCTCGAGGAGTTCCACCGGCATGAGCCGGAGTGGCGACCGCTCGATGCGCAGCAGCAGCGCGAGTGGCTCGAGACCGAGCTCGGCCGGCGCCTCGAGGATTACCTATCGCGCATGGAGGGCATGCTCGACCGGAAGCGCGAGGAGCACCAGGTGCGGAAGGTGCTCAGCAACTACATCAAGTTCGTCACCGGCCTCCAACGTGTTCGGCGCCTGGCGACGAAAGACCTCGAACGGCGGTTCACGTTGGAGCTCGACGGCGCCAAGATCGTTGGCAAGATCGACCGCGTCAACGACGTGGGCGACGGCATGGTCGAGGTCGTCGACTACAAGACCGGCAGCGGCAAGAGCATGCGATGGGCGTACGAGTCGTACTTCGGGGCCGAGCTCTACGACGTGCAGCTCGCCCTGTACTACATGGCCTGCCGGTTCGGCATCGACGACGACGGCGTGCCACTTGGGTACAAGCCCCGCTTCCTTTCCCTCTGGTATCCGAAGGAGTGGGTGTGGGGTTCCATCCGCGAGGTGATCTTCAGCGTCGGCCAGCCTGCCGGCCTGAAGGAATACCGGGAGCGGCTTCTGACCGACGAAGACCTCGAGCACAGCCGGGCGGTGGTGCTGGAGGCGATAGCCGGGATCAAGGCGGGACGGTTTGAGCCCGCGCCCCGGGACCTGGCCGGGACATGTGTCAGCCGCTTCTCGAACTGCCCACACTCATCGATCTGTCCTTACGGAGGCCAGCCGCCCGAGTGAGCGTCGCTGTGAACAAGCTCAGCGCCGAGCAGGCTGCGGCCGCACACGCCGGCCCCGAAGGTGCATTCCTGATCGCCGCGGGTCCCGGCACGGGCAAGACTTTCACCGCGACCGAGCGGTTCTGCTGGCTGGTCGAGCAGAACGTGCCGCCGGATCGGATCCTCGTCGTGACCTTCAACGACCGCGCCGCGGACGAGCTGCGCATGCGCATCACAGACGAGCTGGCCCGCCGCCGCCCGGACCTCGGCCCGCAGGTGATGGATGGCGTGTGGATCGGCACCTTCCATGGCACCTGCGCGCGCCTGCTCGACGAGTTCGCATATCTCGTGGGCGCGCCGCGCGAGCTGCGCGTGCTCGACGACACGGGCCAGAAGCTGTTCGAGGCGGGCCTGATCGCGAGACTTGGCAGCGGCGCGGCGGCACCGCTCGACCCGGACTCGTTCACGGCGCTCGGCGTGGAGGACCTCGACGACCTGCTGCGGTCAGGGCTGCGCTTCGTGCTCAAGCTCAAAGGTCGAGGCATCCGGCCAGAACAGTTCCACAAGCGCGCGATCGAGCTCCACGGCATCAACTGGGTATCACCGGACGCCGTGGGTGGCGAGCGTGCGGGCATTGCGGAGCTCGAGGCCATCGAAGTTCTCTCTCTCATCTACCGCACGTACGAGGAAGCGCTTCGCGAGGGCGGGCTACGCGACTTCGACGACCTGATCCTGGCGGTGATCGATGCACTCGAGCGCGTGCCGGAGTTTCGCGCGCGCTGCCGTGAACGATTTCGGTATCTGCTGGTCGACGAGTTCCAGGACACGAACCGCATCCAGCTCGACCTGATCCGCCTGCTGTCCGCGGAGGGCTTCGGCAATGTCTCCGCGGTCGGCGACGCGAAACAGTCGATCTACGGCTGGCGCGACGCCGAGATCGAAAACATCCGCACACGCTTCGGCGGCAAGCGGCTGCCGCTCACCCACAACCGTCGCTCGTACCAGGAGATCCTGGACTGCGCGACCGATTTCATCCGGCGGGACACAGACTTCGCGGGGGAGCCTGACCTTGTGGCCACACGCGGGGCCGCCGACCGACCCGTGACCATCGTCATGGCCCCGGACTCACGTTCAGAGGCGCGCACGGTCGCGGAGTCCATCCGCAGGCTGCATCGCTCGGGCAGGCGACTGTCGGACGTCGCCATCCTCTCGCACTCCGTGCGCATGCTCCCGCGCGAGTTCGAGGACGAGCTGCGCCGGCAGGGCATCCCGTACCTCACGAGCGGCGGCTCGGGCTTCTTCGACCGGCAGGAGATCAAGGACGTCCTCGGGCTGCTTCGCTTGACCGAGAACCCGATGGACGACGGCGCGCTCGTACGTGTGCTGCAGGGTCCGATCGTCCGCATGACGGACCGGTCCCTGTACAGGCTGGCGGAACGCCGCTCAGACAGACGTGGTATGCGCCTGAGGGACTGCCTCGAGGAGTCGCGGCGAGACGGCTTCCCCGAGATGGAGGAGCGCACCGCGGCCCAGGCGACGAAGCTCATCGAGATCACAGACCGGCTCGGCATGCTCCGCGATGCATTGACAGTCGCCGACATCCTCAACCGACTGCTCGAGGAGTCGGGCTACATGCGCTGGGCCGAGCTGCGCGCCCAGCGCGACGGCAGTCCCCGAGCGTTGCTCAACCTGCGGAAGGTGTTCCAGCTGGCGGCCTTCTTCGAGCGCGATCTGGCGCTTGCCGGAGTCGGCGATTTCGTGCGCCACCTCGACCAGGTGATCGACGCCGATCTCCCCGTCGGCGAGGCGCTGCAGCCGGTCGCCGCGACTGAAGCGGTTTCGCTGCTCACGATCCACTCGGCGAAAGGCCTCGAGTTTCCAGTGGTGTTCCTGGTCAATCTGCGGCCCCCGCGACCGCGAGATACCGAGCGGCTCTTCTTCGACCCCGACGGGCTGGGTTTTGTGATGAAGAACTGGCGGGGCGAGAAGCACCCGCGCTACCAGCTCACGTCGCCAGGCGCGCCCGCGGTCACGCTGGCGATCGGCGAGCGCAGGCGCGTCGTGTATGTCGCCTTGACGCGCGCCATGGACTTGCTGTACGTCACCGCCACTCGCGAGGAGCAGACATCGGCTGAGGTCGAGATCGGAGACCACGACCACTTCGCCGAGATCCTCAGCTGGGCGCTGGCCAACCCGGGCAAAGCGTCGGTCGTGGAGGCGGAGCAGCTCGAGCTGCCGGCGATCGACCACGTGAACGGCACCGCGGCGCCAGGCGGGCACGTGGCGGAGGAGGTGCTCGACCACTTCGAGCTCGTGCGGACAACGCGGGCCGAGGAGGAGGTTGTGCCGGCGCGCGAGCTGGAGCTCAGCTTCTCGCAGCTGCACGCGTTCGAGATCTGCCCCGTGCGCTACCGGTTCAGCCAGGTGTGGGGAGTGCCGGCGCCCCCGGACGAGCTGCTCGATCGAGCGGCGCGGGCGGTGAGCTCGACCGAGCTTGGCGCCTCGGTCCACGCCGCTCTCGCCGCCTGGCACGCCGGCGGCGGCGACCTGCTCGCTGTTTACGAGGGTCCCGCGGCCGGCCGCGCGATGCTGGAGGGCTACCGGCAACAGCCCCTGGCGGCAGCCGCCACGCTGGGGGTCGAGGTCGAGTTCAAGATCCGAGCGGGTGGCGTGAGGGTTCGCGGCGTCGTCGACCGCGTGTGCGAGCTCGACGGCCGCACGGTGCTCGTCGACTACAAGACAAACGCAAACCTCGATGACTCGTTGCTCGCCGCGTACGAGCTGCAGTTGCGTTTGTACGGTCTCGCGGCGCGCCGCGGACTGTTGCCGGGCGGGACGGAGCCGCGCCTGGTCCTGTTCGACATGCGCAGGGGTGAGCTACACGAGGTGGCGCCGGATGACAAGTCGGTGGAGCAGCGGGTCGCATCTGTGGCGGCGCTGATCGCCGCAGGCAATTTCGCGCTCGGCCCGCAGCACGCCAACCGGCCGTGCCACCTGTGCGCCTACCGGAGGATTTGCAAGGACGCCCGCGCGGACAAAGCGCGGGCATGATCGAGGAGCGCTACTTCGAGCGCCGTCAGATTCGTGAAGCGATCGAGTTCGCCGAGGCCGGCGGTATCGCCGTCCACCGCAACTTCGACTACTACCACGGTTCGACGATCCGAGGCATGCGCCGGGAGAAGCCGTTTCTCCACGTGATAGGTCTGCGGCCCGAACTCGAGGAGTGGGGGCGCCTGCACGGGCTGCGGCCGGAGTGGATCCAGCCGGAGAAGCGCCGCAAGGTCGCCCACTACGACCTTTTCGGCGACTTCGCCCAGAAGCTGATCGACCGGTTGAAATAGCTCGCTCTCTATCGCGGTTGACACGAATTGACGCAATGCGTTATGATGACAGCATCAAATTCAAAAGGAAAAGAGAGAGAGATGAGCACTGATATCAAGGAAGTCACCGACACGGTCGAGCAGGTTGCGTTTGGCGCGGCAGAAGCTGCGGCCGAGATCGCGTCCGACCCGATCGGCAGCGTGCGCAAGCAGGTAAAGACCCTCGAGCGCAAGGGCACCCCCGCCGCCCGAAAGGTCAATCGCAGGATCAACTCCGCGAGCGCACCCGCGAAGGACGCCCTCAAGACGATCAGCAAGACCGCTGACGCAGTGAAGGAGTCGGCAAGCAAGGTGGCCGGCGAGATGGCGCCTGAGAAGGTAGTGATCCGCGGGCTGCGCCTGGTCAAGTTGCAGGCGAAGCGCCCCGACATGGTCGGCGACGTCGCGAAGCGAACCCTGAGGTTCTTCAACCGGTCGTTCAAGACCGTCGCTCGCGTGGCGACCCGGTTCGAGACCGCGAGCGAGCTGACGCCCGCGTCGAAGCCCGCGACCCGGCCGGCGACCGTCCGTCGACCGGCTCGGCGAACCCGCCGCCGCGCGGCCTGACTCAGCAGTTGCCAAAGGGTGCCCCTCGGGGCACCCTTTTTTGTTGTTACCGTGTCTGAGCCATGGTCGTCTGCACGGGCTCGATCGCGTACGACTACATCCTCAACTTCAAGGGCAGGTTCCGCGACCACATCCTGCCCGACAAGACGCACATCCTGAACCTGAGCTTCCTGGTCGATGACCTGCATAAACGCCGGGGCGGCGTGGCCGGCAACTACGCGTACAACCTCTCGCTGCTCGGCTATCCCGCCGCCGTGCTCGCGACCGCCGGTGCCGACGCTGCCGAGTACCGCAAGTGGCTCCAGGCGCGCGGCGTCGACTGCAGCGGCCTGCGCCTGATGGAAGACGAGATCACCGCCACAGGCTTCACCACCACCGACCTCGACGACAACCAGATCACGGGCTACTACGGCGGCGCCATGCGGCGCGCAAGTACGCTCGGCCTCGATGACGCGCCGGCCGGAATGGAGGCGGTGATCATCGGACCCAACGATCCGCGCGCGATGATGCGGCTGAGCGGCGAGTGCCGAGAGCGCGACCTGCCCTTCGTCTTCGACCCGGCGCACCAGCTGCCACATCTCAGCGGCGACGATCTGGCGACCGCCTCGCGCGGCGCGTGGATCCTGATCGGCAACGACTACGAGATCGAGCTCGTCAAGGAGCGCATGCACTGCGACGATGACGACCTGATGGACCATGCCCAGATGGTGGTCACAACGTTGGGTCGCGACGGCTCTCGCATCGCGGGTCGCGATGGCGTCGCCACGATCCCACCCGCACCGTGTGATCACGTGGTCGATCCCACTGGCGCCGGCGATGCATATCGCGCGGGCCTGGTCGCGGGCTTGCTGCGGGGTATGGACCTCGAGACGTCGGGCCGAGTCGCCTCGCTGGCGGCGACATACGCGATCGAGCAGGTGGGCACGGCGGAACACGCGTACACACAGGACCACTTTGCAGGGCGCTATCACGAGTCGTTCGGGTCGCACCTGCCCGACGGATTCTTCGTCCCGGCCGGCTGATGGCCATCGCGATCGAGGTCCATGACCTCCAGAAGTCATACGGCGCGACGCACGCCGTCCGCGGGATCAGCTTCTCGGTCGCCGAGGGCGAGGTGTTCGCGATGCTTGGGCCGAACGGCGCGGGCAAGACCACGACGGTTGAGATACTCGAAGGCTTCCGGCGTCGCGACACGGGCACGATCTCGGTCCTTGGCTACGACCCTGCCAGCGGCGATCGCCGGCTCAAGGAACAGCTCGGCATCGTCTTGCAGACCACGGGCGTCGACCCGTACCTCACGGTCGCGGAAACGGTGGACATGTTCCGCGGCTACTACCCCAAGCCCAGGTCGCGTGACGAGGTGTTGAAGCTCGTCGGCCTCGAGGAGAAGCGCGACTCGCGCGTGACCAAGCTGTCCGGCGGCCAGCGCCGGCGCCTCGACGTCGCCATCGCGCTCGCGGGCGACCCGAGCCTGCTGTTCCTCGACGAACCCACGACCGGTTTCGACCCGGGCGCGCGACGGAATGCGTGGGAGGTGATCAAAGGCCTGGCCGAGCTGGGCAAGACGATCTTCCTCACCTCGCACGCCATGGACGAGGTGCAGTACCTGGCCGACAGCGTGGTGATCATCTCGTCCGGCAAGGTGGTCGCCGAGGGCACCCCCGACAGCCTGGTCGGTGGCCAGAAGCTAATGACGATCGTGCGGTTTCGCCTGTCAGGCGATGTCGAGCTGCCGGAATCCATGCGCGGAGTGGCACGCGTCGAAGGCGAGGTCGTCGAGATCGAGGCGGCCGATCCGACGCGCACTCTGTACGACCTGACCTCGTGGGCGGTGCAGAACCGGGTGACGCTGGACGACCTGGAGGTCACGCGGCCGTCGCTCGAGGACGTTTATCTGGAGATCACTGGCGGTGTCGCGGGAGTGGAGGAATGAACTCGGTCGCCCTGGCCGCGCGGCAGGTCTGGTACATCAACAAGGCGTTCGTCCGCAATCCCGCGTCTCTGTTCTTCACGCTCATCTTCCCGCTGATGTTCCTGGTGATCTTCACCGTCATCTTCGGCAATGGCCACTTCCAGGTGGCCCCGGGCAGGACGGTGCGGGTGTCGACCTTCTATGTACCGGCCATCAGCGCGTTCTCTGTCATCAACGCCTGCTACACCAACATCGCGATCGGGTTGAGTTTCTCGCGCGACTCGGGGGTCCTGAAGCGCATCCACGGCTCACCGCTTCCGGTCTGGAGCTTCATGGCCGCGCGCATCGTCCACGCGGTCATCATCGCCATCCTGCTCGTGGTCATTTGCGCCGCGTTCGGAGCGGCTTTCTACGGCGCGGAGCTGCCGCACGCAACTCTGCCCTCATTCGCGCTGACCCTGGTGGTTGGTGCAACAGCCTTCAGCGCCCTCGGTGTCGCGGTCACGGCGTTCATCCCGAACTCCGACGCTGCGCCGGCGGTGGTGAACGGCACGATCCTGCCGCTGCTGTTCGTCTCCAACGTCTTCATCCCACTGGAGAACCCCACCGGCTGGATCGACGTGATCGGCAAGATCTTTCCCGTGCGGCACTTCGCGGACGCGATGATCGGCTCGTTCTTCGAGCTCAGCGGGTCCGGCCTGCACACGAACGACCTGCTGGTCATCGGCGCCTGGGGGCTGGCGGGCATCGTCGTCGCCGTCCGCTTCTTCGATTGGGAGCCGAGGACTTAGAGAATGCCGACGCTCTTCACGCGGATCATCGACGGTGAGCTGCCGGCGCGATTCGTCTGGAAGGACGACCGCGGCGTGGCGTTCCTCTCCAACCGCCCGCTGCGTCCGGGTCATACGCTGGTCGTGCCGCGCATCGAGATCGATCACTGGCTCGACGCCGCCCCGGACTTGCTCTCGTCTTTGACCGTTGTTGCGCAGATGATCGGCAAGGCGCAGATGGCGGCGTTCAAGCCAGCGCGCATCGGCATGCTGATCGCCGGGCTCGAGGTGCCGCACCTGCACATCCATGTGGTGCCGATCCGCGGCATGCACGACCTCGACTTCGGCAACCAGGACCCCGACCCCGACGCGAAGATGATGGACGGCGCGGCGGAGTCGATCCGTCATGAGCTGCGTCGCATGGGCTACAAGCCACCGGAGGACTAGGAGCCAGAGGCATGTGTTACACCGATGACGCTCGACCGCCGCTGCCGCCAATCAGCGGCGCGGCCGCCGACCACGGCGAGCTGACGCTCACCGCCGGCGACGGCAACAAGTTCGCCGCTTACTTCGCGCGCGCAGAGAAGCCGACCGGTGCGGGTATGGTCGTGATGCCCGACGTGCGCGGGCTGCACCAGTTCTTCAAAGAGCTCGCGCAGCGTTTCGCCGAGGCGGGCATCGACTCGGTGGCAATCGACTATTTCGGCCGGACCGCCGGAATGGGCGACCGGAGCGACTCGTTCGAGTACATGCCGCACGTCCAGCAGACGACGGCGGAAGGCATCGCCGCCGACGTGGCGGCAGCGATTGCCTATCTGAAATCGAAGGACGGCGGAGCCGTCAAGTCGGTTTTCACGGTCGGCTTCTGCTTCGGCGGCTCGGCCTCGTGGAATCAGTCTGCGCTGCAGCCCGGGCTAAGCGGCGCAATCGGCTTCTACGGCCGGCCGGTGCGCTCGGAGGAGTTCATCCCCCGGATGAAGGCGCCTCTCCAGGTCATGGTCGCCGGCAACGACGCGGCCACGACTCCCGAGCAGGCGATGGAGTTCAAGCAGAAGCTCGAGCACGCGAAGGTTCCTTTCGAACAGCACGTCTATCGAGGCGCGCCGCACAGCTTCTTCGACCGCACCTACGAGCAGTGGCAGGAGGCGTCCGATGACGCCTGGCGGCGCATGCTGGAGTTCGTCGAGAAGCACCCCTAGGCTTCGACTCGAAGTCCTAAACCGCGCCGCGGCCGTATAGTCAGGACCATGGCACGTATGGCCCTGGCGTCCAAGGGGCCGGCGTCGGTCAAACCTGGGGCTGCCCGGCTCCCAGACTCCCTTGTGGCTGAGCTGGAGCGGCGCCGCAGCGGACTGGCCCGGCACATGGCGCGCGCGGTCGTGAGCGTGGTCCGCTGGGACGATTCGACCGGGGTCCCGCCGCAGCGCGACGCGATCGCACGCGCGTGCGAGGCCGGCCTCGACCTGTTCCTCGCCACGGCGCGCGAGGCCAGGCCGGCGGCGCCTGAGGAGCTGAGACGCGTGGCCCAGCTGGGCATCCTCCAGGCGCGCAGCAGCCAGTCGGTCGAGCCGATCCTGGCCGCATATCGCATCGCCGCCCGAGTCGCCTGGGACGCAATCCTGCGTGCGTGGCGCGGCCACCCGGAGGTCACGCCCGAAGCGCTCATGGTCACCGCCAATTACGTGTTCGCCGCCCTTGACCAGGTGGCGGCTGAGGTCACGAAGACCTACCTGCACGCGCGCGAGCAGCACATGCAGCGCGGCACCCGCGCCCGCGCTCGCCTGGTGCACGCGCTCATCAGCGACAGCTTCGACTCGGAGCTCGAGCTCCAGAAGCAGGCACTGACCTTGAACATGCCACTGACCGCGTCCGGCTATGTAGCCGTGGTGTGCACACTCATCGTCGGCAGCCGCGAGGGAGCGCGCGGCGGCGACTCGCTCGCCGAGGTGGTGGCCGCGCTCGAGCTGCCGAGAGGCGCGATATCGCACACGACCGACCCGACCACGCTAGTCACGCTCTGGCCTGCCGATTCGTCCGCCGCGTCCGAGGAAGCGAAAGAGTTTGTCCGCCGCCTCGACGTGGAAGCCGTCAGTCGATCCGGCGCCGTGCGGGCACGGGTGCGCGCGGGCATAGGCGGCTACCACCCCGGCCTGCGCGGTGTCTCTCGCTCCTACCTCGAGGCCCAGCAGGCCCTGGAGGCTGGACGCAAGCTCCGCCCGGAAGCCGTCGTGCACCAGCACGACGAGGTGATCCCGTACCTGGTGCTGGCCCAGAATCCGGTGCTGGCCGACCGCTTCGTCCGAGACAGTCTCGGCCCGCTGCTCGATCCGAGAACCCGCAACCGCGAGCAGCTGCTCGAGACCCTCGAGGCCTACCTGGCCACCGCATCGGTCAAGGACGCGGCCGCTGCCCTGAACCTGCATCGCCACACCGTCCTGTACCGGCTCGCCCGGCTCCGTGAGCTGCTTGGTCCGGACCTCGACCAGCCGGCGTCGCGGCTGCGCCTCCAGCTGGCCTGCGACATGCGCCGCCTCCAGTAGTGCGCGGTCAAGTGCAGCTTTGGACACGGGGTCCAAAGTTGGGGCAGCCTTTTAGCACTCCCTGACGATGCCGGTAGGCCGCGGAGTCCGTACTCTCAAGGCGTATGAGTTCCAATTCCAACGGTCGCCGTGTGGCCGTGACCGGCATGGGCTTCATCACGCCGATCGGGAACGACCTGGAGACCGTGTGGTCGAACATGGTCGAGGGCGTGTCCGGGGTCGGCCACATCACGCATTTCGACACGAACGGCTTCGACACCAAGATCGCGGCTGAGGTCAAGGGCTTCAACCCCGAGGAGTACATGGACAGGAAAACCGCCCGCCACATCGGGCGGTACTGCCAGTTCGCGCTGGCCGCCTCCAAGCAGGCGCTGGCGCAGTCCGGTCTGGAGCCCGGCGAGATGGACGCCGACGACGTCGGCGTCATCGTCAGCTCCGGCATCGGCGGGATGGAAGAGATCGAGAAGAGTCACACGCAACTGATGGAGCGCGGACCGAAACGCATCAGCCCGTTCACCGTGCCGATGATGATCGCGGATATGGCGGCGGGCATCGTCGCCATCCACACGCAGGCCGGCGGTCCGAACTACGCAATCGTCAGCGCCTGCGCGTCCGGATCACACGGCGTTGGTGAAGCCTCAGAGATCATCAAGCGCGGCGACGCAGTGGCCATGCTCGCCGGCGGCTCCGAAGCCACCATCACGCCCCTGACGATGGGAGCGTTCTGCCAGATCAAGGCCACGAGTGAGCGTAACGAGGAACCCGAAAGGGCCTGCCGGCCGTTCGACCTTGGGAGGGACGGGTTCGTGATGGGCGAAGGCTCCGTGATGCTGGTGCT
>JACXTT010009911.1_pt1 | contig 12948 bp, 5 predicted proteins | sample 9270951 | NCBI WGS metagenome assembly JACXTT01 (sample SAMN15532306, study PRJNA645909) | rock metagenome | isolation source: weathered quartz diorite | place: Puerto Rico | collected 2017-06-21 | reverse complement strand
CCGGCTGCGGTAGTACAGGTTGGGCAGCAGCACGCAATAGCCCACGGCCGCCAGGCGGCGCGCCATGTCATGCAGTTCCTCGCGTTTGCCCGGCGCGTCCATGTAGAACAGCACCACTGGAAAAGGGCCGCCTTCGTCAGGATGGACGACGAAGGTGTTCATGCTTCCGTCGGCCGTGGGAATGTCCTGGTGCAGTTCGATCATGGTTAAAGTCTGCCACCCAGCGCCTTTGTGCGCGCGGTGGACTGGGTTGTTGCGTGATCGAATTATGACGGCCAGGCCTTACACGGCCCAGGGCGGTGTGAACGGCTCGCCGCCTTGGAGCATGGCCTGCCCACCAACTGGCAGCACCGCTACCGCGCGAAACGGCGTGTCATGCGGGTTTCCCAGCTCCAGCAGCGCATGAGCGGGAACCACCAGGGCGCTGCCAGCGGTGATCTCAAACGCCTCGTCGTTGATGCGGGCGAAAGCGCGACCCTCCAGTCCGACAAACGTTTCCTCGCGCGTCAGGCGGTGGGGTGTGGCCGGGCTGTTTGGCTGCAAGCTGACCAGCCAGACTGCGGTCTCGGCAGCGCCACGGCTGGGCGAGGCCAGGCCGGTGAAGCGGGCGCCGTGGAGTTCAAAAGTGGGTGCGTTGTGTGCGGAAATGAATGGCATGGTGGCTCCAGGAATATAATTAACCAAAGTATATTAACCTAGGTTAACTATGTCGCGCAAGAAATCTTTGGATTTTGGTGTTTTGCTCAATCTTGCATTTGGTGCGTTCAAGGTGCGGCTGCACGCGCATTTGGGGGCCAAGGGATTTGATGACCTCGGACCATCGTTTGGCTATGTGTTTCGTTTGTTGGCCGAAGGCCCCAGCAGCCTGCGCGAAGTGGCCGAGCAATTGGGCATGTCAGCCCCTGGGGCGTTGAAGATCATTGATGACATGGTGGCCAAAGACTATGTGCAGCGCAGCGCCGATGCGCAGGATGGCCGTATCAAGCGGCTGACACTGACCCCACGCGCGCAAAAGGCCATGGCCCTTGCCGCTGCTTTTCATGCGCAGTTTGAGCGTGAGGTAGCCGCACGGGTTGGCAACCCGCAAGCCGCAGCCCTGCGCGCGGTGCTGGAGGATATTGTGGCCCAAGGCCAGCAGGGGGAGGCCATAGGCCTGCGGCCCATGTGACGTTGAGAACGACCTTCCCTGTCGTCGCAGGGTGTGCCTTGCCTGCCTTTTGTCTCGGCTATAGTCACTGCGGCCATGCAAAAACACTGGGGAGGAGTATGGGCATGCAGCGCTATGAATTGGTCGAGGGCACATCCAGCAAGTTTTGGGAGGTGGAGGTCAAGGGCAGTGACCTGACGGTCAACTACGGGCGCATCGGCACGGCCGGGCAAAGCAAGACCAAAAGCTTTGGCGATGCGGCGGCGGCGCAGAAGGAAATGGACAAGCTGGTCCGAGAAAAGACCGGCAAAGGTTATGGGCTGGCGGGGGCTGTACTGGCTGTTGCACGGGCCTCGGCCGTGGCGGAGCCACCCGCTGCATTGGAGCCCACGGTAGCATTGGCAGAAGTTTCGCTGCCCGAAGCGGCCTTGCCTGAGCAGCCCATGCCCCCAGTGGTACCCCCTGAATCACCGGTACACGCGATAGAGATAGCCTGGCCCAGCGGTGGCTTCCAGTGGAAGGACGAGTGGCGCCAGGAGTTGCCCATTGTGCGCGGTGTGCATGTTCCCCCCTATGAGGCGGTGGCAATCGAGCCCACACGCGACATCGTGCTTCGCCCCCTGATGTGGCACACGGTTGCGCACAATTTTCCGAGAATGAACGCAGCGGCGGGCGGCCTGTGGACCTATTGGGCCGAGCAGGGCTCACGCGAAAAAATAACGCCACAGGCGCTGGCCCAGCCCGACCTGGCATTCTGGGTCGAATTGCTGGTGCAGGTGATGTGCGGGGACCGGCTCGGCGGCGATCTGCGCTGGGTCGTGCGCCGTTGCCTGGAATTGCACGGCCTGCCATTTGCCATGGAAGCCGTGGTCAAGGTGTGGGAACTGAACATGGCGCCCCCTGTGTATTGGCATAAGTCGGACGACTTATTGTTGCCGCTGCGCGTTGCCATTGCCTATGCCGATGAAGCGACATACGCTGCGGCATGGGCCACAGCCGCGCGCCTGCGCGTCCAAAGCTACGCCAGCCAGCTGGCCTGTGCCTACCTATTTCCACACCTGTCGCAATGGGCCGAGGAGTGTGTTCAACAGCGACCTGAGGACGGCGAGTTCCTGATGGTCCGTTGCGCCCTGTCGCCACAGGCATTCGCGCAATCCCTGGGGGCCAGGGGTTTTGTTTTTTCCAAGCCCATGCATGCAGCAATCTACCTGCAACTGCAGTTGCATGGTGAAGCTGCGATCGACGCAGTGGCGGCTTTGCTGCAGCGCGCAGTGGACTGGACCGCGGAAGATTTTGCCGATGTTATTGATCTCGCCGTTCGCCTGCGCACGCCGCCCATGCTGGCACTGCTGACCCGCTACAGCAGCCATAAAAAGATTCGGGATGCGCTGGACAAGCTGGCCCGTCAGTATCCGGCGGCGGTGTTGAAGTGTGCCATCGAGCAGTTCTCCAGCAACCAGGACCAGGCTGTGCAGAGTTGGACCGTTCGCCAGGCGGTGCAAAGACCCGATGCCTTGGCAAGCGCCTTGGCGGCCGTGGATGCCAAGAGCCGCGCGCGATTCCAGACCCTGCTGGACAGCTTGGTTCGCGAAGAGGCCAGCGAAGAGCAGCTGGCGCCGCTGCTGCGTGAGCCGCCGTGGCTGGCGCGCGAGCGCCCCAAGGCCTTGCCTGCCTTTGAGGTGCCAGCCCTACCGACCCCGCAGGTGTTGGCCTGGGATCCGGTGCAACTGCAGCGCGCCCGCACCTACAAAATGCATTCGCACTGGCTGAAGAAAGATTTTGCGAAGAGCTTTGGTATTACACCGGCGGGCATGGAGCGCTTGCAACTGGGGCAGGGTCTGCAGGAAGAACATCTTGCGCTGGATCGTTACATCTTTGTGGTGCCGGACATGTTGTTTGCGGTGCCAGAGCCGGCGCGGCTGGCACTGTGGAACAGCTACCCCGCAGAGAAATTTGGCAGTTGGTCGGACAATCTCTTTGCCATTCGCGCCCTGTTGCTGGCCTATGGGTTTGACGCACTGCCGGGCCTGCTGGCCTACATGAAGGCCTGCCCGGACCTCGCACCCGAGCTGGCCGCCATGGTAGACAGCCCGGCCTTGGTCGACATGAAACTCCACGCCATGCGATTCTCAAAAAAGCACAGGGAGCCCGCCATTCGCTGGGTACTGCGCTTTGCCACCACCGTGCTGCACAGAGCCCTGCCGCAGGCTTTCCACCCCGAACACAGCACGCAGCGCGACAATGCCCGCCACGCCATACGCTGGCTGGTAGAGCAGGGGCACGGCACGCTGGCCAACGACGTGGCCGCTAACTATGGTGGCCCTATGCCCGAAGCAGTGGCTGCCTTGTTGGCCATGGACCCACTGCACATGTTGCCGGGCAAAATGCCCAAGCTGCCGGCTTTCGTGGTGCCGGCGGCCATGCGCCGCCCGGAGCTCACTACCGGTGGCACATTGCCAGTGGCTGCTGCACAGCATATTGCCACCATGCTGGCCATCAGCCAGTCCGACGCGCCGTACGCGGGCCTGGCCATCGTCCAGCAAACTTGCACCGCGTCCAGCTTGGCGGCTTTTGCCTGGGACCTGTTCCAAGCATGGCTAGTGGCGGGCGCTTCGGCCAAAGAAAACTGGGCCTTTACCGGCTTGGGTTTGCTGGGTGACGACGACACGGCACGCAATCTGGCACCGTTGATTCGTGCCTGGCCGGACCAGTCGGCCCAGGCCCGCGCCTTGGCCGGTCTGGATATTTTGGGCCGCATTGGCAGCGATATTGCGCTGATGCACCTGCAGGCTTTGTCGACCAGCAAAAGCAAGCCCTTGGTCAAGCGTATCGCCGTGCTGATTGCCGCTGTAGCCGAGGCACGTGGCTTGACCACGGACGAATTGGCCGACCGCCTGGTGCCCGATGTCGGACTGGACGACGCCGGCACACTGGAGCTGGATTTTGGGCCTCGCAAGTTCTACCTGCGTTTTGATGAAACGCTGGAAGCTTTTGTGAAGGATGCGCAGGGACTGCGTCTCAAAGTATTCCCGCGCCAACAAAAGACCGACGACCCAGCCTTGTCCGCCGCCGCCATTGAGCGTTTCAAGCACATCCGCAAGGAAGCCCGCGCCACCGCCAGCAACCAGGTAGCCCGCATGGAGCGGGCCATGGTGGCGCGGCGGCGCTGGCCAGCGGCGGACTTTCGCCGCTTCTTTCTGGAGCAGCCGCTGATGCGCCACCTGACGGCTCGCCTGGTGTGGGGTGTGTATGACGGCATGGCGCAAGGCGCGGCATTGCTGCGTTGTTTCCGTGTGGCTGAAGATTGGACGCTGGCCGATGCCGATGACGCATTGTGGCAACTGCCTGAGGACGCAATACTAGGCATCCCCCATGTGCTGGACATGCCCCAGGAGGCCCGCGACGCCTTCGTTCAGATGTTTGCCGACTATGAAATCGCCCAACCCTTTCGCCAACTCGGGCGTGAGACCTATGCATTGACGCCTGACGAATTGCAGTCCCACACCATTGCCCGCTTCGAGCGCAAGGTGGTGGGTATTGGCAGCGTCATGGGGCTGGCTCACCGTGGCTGGGAGCGCGGCGAAGTGCAGAGCAGCGGGCGCGTCGTGACTTGGACCCGTGCCGCCAATGACGGGCTGGTGGTGGAGGTGCAATTGGACCCCGGCATGTACATTGGGGACGCCGCATCCGACCCACGCCAGCGCCTGGCGGCGCTGGTCTTGCGCGACACCAGCAGCACCGCGCTGGCGGAACTGGTGCCGTCTTTTGCACGGTTGGACCCCATGCGCGCCAGCGAAGTGCTGCGCGACCTCGATTTGTTGTCACACGCAAAGGAATGATGGCATGCAACGCTATGAAATGGTGGAAGGAACGGCATCCAAGTTTTGGGAAGTAGAGGTCAGTGGCAGCGACCTGACCGTCAACTTCGGACGCATAGGCACTGCCGGGCAAAGCAAGACCAAGAGCTTCGCCGATGCAGCGGCGGCGGCGAAAGAGCGGGACAAGTTGGTCAAAGAGAAGACTGGCAAGGGCTACAGCTTGGTGGGAACAACACCACAAACAGAAACATCCTCGGCAGCGCCAACGGCGGCAAAGCCTGCTGCCCCAGCGCAAGCGGCAAAGCCTACAGCCAATAGCAAGCCGGCAAGCAAGCCGGCATCGGCGGCGACGTCAGTGGCGCAATCTGAGAACACGGCAGATACCGTGCATGCACCAAAGATCGAAGACGTCTCCGTGCAAGTCGCTGTTTCAATTGCACCACGGGAGGCTGCCGCAGCCATTGTTTGGCCCAGCGGGGGCTTCCAGTGGAAGAATGCATGGCGCGATGAGTTGCCGGTCGTGCGCGGTATTCATGTTCCGCCACTATGGCCGGATATGCAGCTCTTTGCCCCCGTGGTTGCGTTGCCGGACGATACCTATGGTGGCCGCCAACGGCAACTCGACGGATTCGCCGCCAGTGCAGCTTGCGCCTGGACATACTGGGGTGACAGTGTGTCGCGCCAGCGCATCACACGAGAAGCGCTCAGCGCACGTGATATTGAGTACTGGCGTGAATTGTTGGCACAGGTATACGTTGGAAATCGCAGTGACATACGATGGGCGATATTCAATTGCCTCTCGCTGCATGGCCTGGCTTTCACTATGGAAACGGCATTTGCGGTGCCCGAATTGTTGCAGACAGCCCGATATTGGCACGACTCGGGTACGGACGTTATTTCCATGCTACGCCATGCCATTGCCTGTTCCGACGAGGCAACGCATGAAGAAGCATTCCAGCTCGCGAAGCGCTTGGGCCAGCAAAATATTCAGAGTCAGGTGGCGTGCGCGCATCTTTTTCCCCATATCCCACAATGGGCCATCACCTGTGTGCAACATAAGCTGTACGACCCTCTGCGATTGTTGTTGACCTGCGCTTTGCCTGCGCAGCATTTTGTTGCCTGGATCAAGGATGAGCATAGCCTCATCCAGTACGCGCGCCCTGCGTTGTTCCTGCAGATTCATTTGCACGGTGAAACGGCCTTTGACATGCTCGCAATCGTGTTGAAGAAGTCACTGGCGAGCAAGGACACAGCCAACCGCGCCTTGGAACTGGTGACGAACATGCATGTGCCACAGTTGCTGCCATTGCTGGTAGGTGAGCTCGATTCCAATGAGGTGCGCGCAGCACTGGACAAACTGGCACAGCAGTATCCGGCCGCTGCCATCAAGTGCGCCGTTGAACAAGCCGCTGCCAGCCGCGACCGCACCGTGGAGGGGTGGACCATTCGCTTGGCGTTGCGCGAGCATGCTGCATTGGCAGCGGCACTGGCAGCGTTGGAAGAGTCCGTGCGCAATCGCTTTGAGGCCACACTCGCCACTTTGCAGCAAGCTGAGGCTGCCCCGGACCAGTTGCCGCCACTGTTGTGTGAGCCGCCATGGCTTGGCAAAACACGTCAGGGTGAACTGCCGTCCGTGGAAGTAGAAACCCAGCCAACGCCCGAGAGTATTTCTTGGAGCGATCAAGAGCGCGAGCGCGCCAGTCTCTATGTATTGCCAAACAATGTGCGCAACATGCCGGCCGGCGAAAAGTTTCCGCAGTATTTGGGCATCAAGGCGTCTGGTGCACAGCGTTTGCTGGCTGGATTGCCGTTGGAGCCGGGTGATGTCTCCACACCGCAATACAGCAGTGCGACGCCACAACTCGTTCTGGCATCACCGCAGAGAACGCAGCTGTTGCTGTGGAACAGCTACCCCGCAGAGCATTGGAGTATGTGGTCAGACCATTCGAAGGAAGTTCGCACCCTGCTGGCGCAGCATGGTAACGCGGCATTGCCAGGCTTTTTCAACTTTGTTGCGGCCGCCCCTGACAAAGTCCTGGAGTTAATGCAGCCTGTTGACAGCCCCCGCCTGGTAGACCTTGCGTTGCATACGTTGCGCAACCTGAAGAAGAACAAGGACTCAGCCCAGATGTGGATCCGTGCCCACTCCCGCACGGTCCTCGTCAAGGCGCTACCGCAGGCATTCCAAAAAAATCACAGCGCCACCCGCGACAACGCCCGCTTTGGCGTCAACTGGCTCGTCGCCAACGGCTTCGAAGCCATGGCCCGTGAAGTTGCTCAAAGCTATGGCCCGGATATGGAAGCCGCGCTGCAGGCCCTGCTCAGTGCCGACCCCTTGCTGGTGCTGCCCGGCAAGATGCCCAAACTACCGACCTTTTGCGTAGTGGCGTCATTCCGCCGCCCGGTGCTGCCCAGCAGTGAGGCACTGCCGCTGAGCGCCATGGAACACATCGCCAGCATGCTGGCCATCAGCAAGTTGGATGCCCCATACCCTGGTTTGGAAATCGTCAAACAAACCTGTACGCGCGCCAGTCTGGCCGAGTTTGCCTGGGATCTCTTTGACGCCTGGATTGCCGCCGGTGCCCCCAGCAAAGAGGGTTGGGCCTTCACGGCCCTGGGCCTGCTGGGTGACGACGAGACGGCGCGCCGTCTGGCACCCCGCATTCGTGAATGGCCGGGCGAATCGGCCCATGCGCGTGCTGTGACGGGGCTGGACCTGCTGGCCGCCATCGGCAGCGACGTGGCCTTGATGCACCTCAATGGCATTGCCAGCAAGGTCAAATTCAAGGCCTTGCAGGAGCATGCCAAGAAGAAGATTGAACTGGTGGCTCAAGCCCGCGGCTTCACAGCGATGGAACTGGCCGACCGTCTGGTGCCCGACCTGGGACTGGACGAGTCGGGCCGTCTGGAGTTGAACTTTGGACCGCGCCAGTTCTATGTGGGATTTGACGAGGCGCTGAAACCCTTTGTCAGGGACGCCGAGAATGTGCGCCTAAAAGACCTGCCCAAGCCCATCAAGAGCGATGACGCGGACCTGGCCGACGCTGCTACCGAGCGCTACAAGCAAATGAAGAAGGACGCCAAAGCCATCGCCAGCATGCAGGTCACCCGCCTGGAGATGGCCATGGTAGCGCGCAGGCGCTGGTCGGCCGGCGATTTCAACCTGTTTTTTATCGAACACCCGGTGATGCGTCACTTAGCCACCCGTGTGGTGTGGGGTGTGTATGACAACGGCAGCCTGCAACACAATTTTCGGGTGGCTGAAGATTGGACCTTGGCAGACGCTGACGACAACACCTATGCGTTGGCGCAGGATGCCACTGTCGGCATCTCGCACATTCTTGAAATTCCCAAGGCAACGCAAGAGGCTTTTGGTCAGATATTTGCCGACTATGAAATCTTGCAACCGTTCAAACAAATGGGCCGCGAGACCTATGCCCTGACAGTAGACGAGCAAAATCAGGATACCCTTACCCGCTTTGCAAACAAGGTCGTGGCAACTGGCAGCGTGATGGGGCTAACCAACCGAGGCTGGGAGCGTGGCCAGGCGCAAGATGCAGGCTGGGTTGGCGAATTCACCAAGCGCTTGGGAGAAGATTGGCAGGCTGAACTGGCGCTAGACCCCGGCACTGTCGTCGGCGATATGTCGTATGAGCCCAAGCAGAAACTGCCCAGCCTGACGCTGCGCCGGCGTGGCAGCTATGACAAGGATGGCTTGATTGCGTTTGGCAAGCTCGATCCGATACTCGTTAGTGAGGTGCTGCGGGACATCGAGTTATTGGCTCCGGTTAAGGATTAAAGAGATGAGCGTGCAATCAACGCCGGCAGGAACCATTGCCTGGCCCCAAGGTGGCTTTCAATGGAACGACGCGTTGCGAGAGCAACTGCCGGTTGTTCGCGGTATTCGTGTGCCGCCGTCGCGGCATCGCGGTGCTGATCAGGGCGCCCCTGTCACACTGAAATTGGTAAACCACCAATTCAATCGTTTCACCGAGATGGCGGCGGCTGCCGGACATGGGTGGACCTACTGGGGTGAGCATTCACCGCAGCACATCACGCATGAAGCCTTGCTGCGCCGAGATGCAGACGCTTGGCTTGAGTTGATGGCACAAACCCACTGCAGCTCCAAGACGGATGGGAGTTGGGCACGCGAACGGTGCCTCGCCATGCATGGCTTGCCGTTCGCCATGGAAGTGCTATTTGCCTTCAGCGATCTATTGAAAATAATGCATTGGAGCGACGAGGAAATCTTGCTGGAGTTGCGACTCGCCGTTGCAGGGTCCGATGCTGCAAGCTATGAAGCGGCCCGCAATGCCGCCAGCGTGTTGCGTGAACGCAGGCCCCAGTGGAAACTAATGTGCACTTACTTGTTTCCGGAGATTGGCGATTGGGCGGTCGAGGCCATGGAGCTTGCATTGGCAGATAGGTCCGGTCTGTCGCTTGAATTGTTGCGGGATTGTGTTGTGCCCCCGGAGCTGTATGGGCGATACCTTAAGCTGTGGAGTCCCTATGGCTGGGCCCGGTTGTTGCCTGGCTTGTTGTTGCAAATTCACCTGCACGGCGAGGCGGCTTGCCCAGCCTTTGCGGTGGTTTTGTCACGGCTGAAGTATGAGAACAAGAAGTTAACAGCCGAATTCTTGAAGTTTGTCTCGCAGATGCAGTCACCACAATTGGTACCCCTGCTCGCGGCCGACCTGGACAACAAAGAGTTTCGGCAAGCGCTGGAACGTGTGGCTGCGAACTACCCTGCGGCGGTGCTCAAATGCGCCATCGAGTCTTTTCGCATAACGCGTGACCGGAACGTCGATGCCTGGTTGATCCGGTTGGCGCTGCGCCATGGTGAAGCATTGGAATGTGCCTTGGTCGTAGTGGATGAAGCATCCGGTCAGCACTTCAAACGGATTCTGGAATCCGTCAAACCCCCTGAGCAGCCCGCAGGCGCCGATGTCTTTCCCCAAGCCAGTTCCGATGGGCCGTTGAATCTTCCAACCGTGCTCAGCAACCCACCGTGGCTTGCCAAGGCGCGTCAGCAGCCATTGCCTGTGTTGACGATGCCCGCCATTGCTACCCCGGAGCGCATTGTATTTTCCGTGCAGGCACTGGCGCGGGCGAAGGGCTACGAAACGCCCACTTGGTACCATGCCAAGACGCCCGGTGAATCGTTTCCAGAGGGCCTGGTTCTGACACCTTCTGGAAAGCAGCGACTGTTGCGTGGCGAACCATTGGAACGGGGTGATGTGGGTACGCCGCCCTGGACATCCGCTGGGGCGGACCACGTACTGGGATCACCACACAGCACGCAACTGCTATTGTGGAATAGCTACCCCGCCACGTCATGGAGCAGTAGCGGAGTGGGCGGCGCGGCAATGCGAAAGCTGTTGGCCGACTTCGATGTTGCCGCTTTGCCGGGTTTTTTTGCCATTGTGACCAGCCATACCGCCGAGGCGTTAGCGGTCGGCATCCACGTCGACAGCCCTCGCTTGGTCGAGCCCGTGCTGCATGCATTCTTCCGCACCAAGCTACATAAGGCCGCGGCAAACGCCTGGATGCGCGCTTATCCGCGAACTGTGACGTTTCATGCCCTGTGGCAGGCGTTTCAGGCCGGCCCGAGCCAGGCCCGCGACATAGCCCGCAGTGGATTGCGCTGGTTGTGCGCCAATGGCTTCGACGCTGTCACCAGGGATGCGGCGCAAACGTATGGTGACACCATGAGCGCGGCATTGACCGCCTTGCTCAACGTCGACCCGCTGCTCATTTTGCCGAGTCGCATGCCCAAGATGCCGGACTTTTTTGTTGCGGCAAGCTTTCACCGGCCCACGCTGTGCAGCGGAAAGGCCTTGCCTCTTGCCAGTGTGGAGCACATTGCCTCGATGCTTGCCATCAGCAAGCTGGACGCACCGTATGCCGGGTTGGATGTCGTCAAGAAGGTTTGTGATCGTGCCAGTTTGGCCCGGTTCGTCTGGGAGGTCTTTGCGGCCTGGCTCAGCTCCGGAACGCCTGCAAAAGACAACTGGGCATTTACCGCGTTGGCCCATCTAGGGGATGACGAAACCGCGCGTCAGCTGGCGCAACGCATCCGCGAATGGCCTGGCCAATCGGCCAATGCACGCGCGGTCGCCGGTCTGGATGTGTTGGCTGGCATGGGAACGGACGCCGCGCTGATGCACTTGCATGGTATGGCGACCAAACTCAAGTACAAACCACTGCAAGCGCGGGCCAAAGTCAAGATCACCGAGATTGCCGATGCGCGTGGACTGAGTTCGGAAGAGCTGGCCGATCGCCTGGTACCTACCTTGGGCCTGGATGAGGCCGGCGCGCTAGAACTCAATTTCGGCGCGCGCAAATTTTTTGTCCGCTTCGACGAGTCGTTGAAACCGTTCGTGACTGACGCGCAGGGCGCGCGCTTGAAAGACTTGCCCAAGCCCAACAGTTCCGACACTGCCTGGCAGGCAGAATCTGCGACGCAACGATTTAAGCAAATCAAGAAGAACGCCAAGACGATTGCCGCGCTGCAGGTGATGCGACTGGAAATGGCCATGGTTGCGCAACGCCGTTGGTCCGCAGCGAGTTTCCGGATGTGTTTCATTGAGCATCCCGTTATGCGCCATTTGGCTGCACGGCTGGTATGGGGCACCTACGTCGATGGCCAGTTGGACGCCAGTTTTCGTGTGGCGGAAGACTTGACATTGGCAGATGCCAATGACCACTTGTTTGAGCTGGGGCAAGACGCGACAGTGGGAATCCCGCATGCGCTTGAAATGACTAAGGAATCGGTGACTGCCTTCAGTCAAATTTTTACCGACTATGAAATTTTGCAGCCCTTCAAGCAACTGGGGCGTGAAGTCTATGCGCTGAGTGACGCGGAGAAACAGGCCGGCGTACTAACCCGATTCCAAAACCGCGTTTATGCAACCGCCAGCGTTTTTGGCCTGTCCAGCCGGGGCTGGGATAGCGTATCGTACGGAGGGGGCTGGCTGTCGGAATATTCAAGGACACTGGGTGAAGACTTCGCGGTCGCCATACAGCTTGACCCCGGCACTGTCATGGGTGATCCAACCAATGAGCCGAAGCAGAAGATATCGGCAGTTACGCTCAGCAGGCGCAATGGCAACATTGCGGATGATCCAACGCGCTTTGGCCAAGTCAATCCTATTTTGGCCAGCGAAGTGTTGCGTGACATTGAGCTGTTGGCATTGGCGAAAACTTGATACGCAAGCGGTCACATCGCTCCCGACTATGCAAACGTTCTAGACTATCAGCGAAGTTCTGCGAGATTTGAGTTTGCTTAACCCGTACAACATATTGGCCGAAACATGACCACAACCCCCGCTGCCCGCCAACAACGCCCCCCCGCCGAACAACTCTACGCCGACGAACTCGCCCGCCTGAAGAAGGTTGACCACGACCCCAAGCCGCCGGGTTGGCAACTGTCGATGAAGGCGGTGCGCCGCTTCATCATTGGCGACGCCGACATACGGCCCAAGATCGTTTGCGCGCCCAGTCTGATCGAGCGGGCCATGGTCACGCTGGCGTCCAACCGCGCGCTGTTGCTGGTGGGCGAGCCGGGTACCGCCAAAAGCCTGTTGTCGGAGCTGATGGCCGCGGCCATTTGCGGCACCAGTATCCTGACGGTGCAGGGCAGTGCGGCCACGACCGAAGACCAGATCAAGTACGGCTGGAATTACTCGCTGCTGCTGAACGAAGGTCCCAGCCCGCGTGCGATGGTGCCGTCGCCCTTGTACCGGGCCATGCAAGAGGGGCGCATTGTGCGTTTTGAAGAAATTACGCGCTGCCCGGCCGAGGTGCAGGACGGCCTGCTGTCCATTTTGTCGGAGCGCTTGCTGATGGTGCCAGAGCTGCCTGGCGACAACTGCGTGTTCGCCGCCCCCGGCTTCAAACTGATCGCCACGGCAAATAGCCGGTGCCGGGGCCTCAACGAGTTTGGCGGCGCGCTCAAAGCGCGGTTCCCCTTGGTAGCCGTTG
>JACXTT010009910.1_pt1 | contig 12949 bp, 9 predicted proteins | sample 9270951 | NCBI WGS metagenome assembly JACXTT01 (sample SAMN15532306, study PRJNA645909) | rock metagenome | isolation source: weathered quartz diorite | place: Puerto Rico | collected 2017-06-21 | reverse complement strand
AAACCGGCCGCAGGACAAGTCCTCGTGCGCGTTCGCGCAGCCGGCGTCAATCCCTATGACACCTACATGCGCGCCGGAACGTACGCCGTAAAACCTGCATTGCCCTACACGCCAGGCTCTGACGCGGCTGGCGTAATCGAGGCCGTCGGCGAAGGCATCAAGAAAGTAAAGCCCGGCGACCGCGTCTTCACCGCAAATACGCTAACGGGCGCTTACGCCGAATACGCTCTCGCCCTGGAAAGTCAGGTTCACAGCCTTCCTGAAAAAGTCAGCTTTGCACAAGGCTCTGGCGTTTATGTTCCGTACGGTACTGCCTACCAGGCGATTCATAACGAAGCGCGCGCTCGCGCTTCAGAAACGCTTTTGGTGCACGGCGCCAGTGGCGGCGTGGGCACCGCTGCCGTGCAAATGGCTCACGCCATGGGCCTCGCCGTGTTCGGCACAGCAGGAACTGCAAAGGGTCTCGACTTGGTTTTGCGGGAAGGCGCCGATCAAGCGTTCGATCACAGCAAGCCCGGCTACACCGACGAAATCATGAAAGCCACTGGTGGTCGCGGCGTGGACGTCATTCTCGAAATGCTTGCTAACGTAAATCTGGCCGCCGATCTAAAACTCCTCGCCCAATACGGTCGCGTCATCATCATCGGCAATCGCGGTGAAATCACCATCAACCCTCGCGACTTGATGCTCCGCCGCGCTTCCGCCCGCGGCTTCACTCTCTGGGCTTTGACGGAAACCGAACAGATCGATGTTCTGGCCGGCCTCTCTGCTGGTCTCGAAAACGGAACTCTTCGCCCTGTCGTAGGAAAAGAGCTGCCGCTCAAGGAAGCGCCCCAGGCTCACGTTGACATCCTTTCGCCCGGCGCCTCCGGCAAAATCGTCCTTATTCCTTAATTTGGAGTGCGGCGGCTTGACGCCGCTTTTACGGCGTAAACATCACAACAGTTCTTTCAGGAAACACGCTGGTCCTCACGCCAAATGCGCAATCCTCATCAAAATCCCCGCCACCGCTCCTCCTAAAACAACCCACGCCGAATTCACCCGATATCGCATCAGCAACACCGCCGAAATCACTCCGACTACAATCGCAGGCACATTTAGCATGGTCGCCCGCGCAAATTGCCATCCCACAAAGGCCATCAACGCTACTGCCGCTACATTCACTCCATCCAGAAACGCCCCCGCCACCTGTGACTTTCGCAACTTCGGCAAATACTTCGCCGTTACCGCAACAAACACAAACGCCGGCAAAAACATCCCCAGCGTCGCCAGCGCTGCGCCCTTCCATCCCGCAATCACGTATCCCACAAACGTCGCCACAGTAAAAAACGGCCCGGGCGTTCCCTGGCTCACCGCAATCGCATCGAGCAACTGATTCTCAGTCAGCCAGTGCAGCCTTTCCACCAAATCCGCTCGCAACAGCGCAAGCAAAACGTACCCGCTGCCAAACAGCACTGCTCCGACTTTCAGAAAATAAAGAAACACTCCCGCGACGCTCGGCAGCGAGACGCCCGCAGCCGCTAGTCCGCTCTGTACCAAAATCCCGCCTGCCGTTTTCGCAACCTCTTGTCTTCGTGCAAATCTTTCCGCCACAATCCACGCCACCCCAGTGCCAATCAGCAGCGCAATCGCCGAAACATGCATCGCCGCTAATCCCAAAACCACCGCTGCCAGCACCGCCAGCTCGACGGACTTCACCGCCACTCGTCCCAGCGACCATACCGCCTGCGCAATCAGCGCCACTACAACCGGCTTCACTCCAAACAACACCGCTCCAACCTGCGGCACGCTTCCATATTTTTGATATGTCCAAGCCAGCAATCCCACCAACACGGCCGAAGGCAAAATGAACGAGCATCCCGCGATCACCAGTCCCGCCAGTCCTCCACGCAACTCGCCCAAATAAATTGCCAATTCCGTCGAGCTCGGCCCGGGCAGCAAACTCACTGCTCCCACACGGTCCACAAAGTCCTCCCGCGACAACCATTTCCTCCGCTGCACAAACTCCTGCTCCATCATCGCGATGTGCGCCGCCGCTCCGCCAAATCCCACAAATCCCAGCCGCAGAAATGCTCGCGCGATTTCCCCAAGCGGCGCGCGAGTCGCTGACTTTTCCTGAATCGCCTCATTCATAGCCCAAGGATTATGCCTGACTCACGTAAATTGGCGGCAAATTCGATAGCGGTTTCCATTCGCTTGGCCGGACACCGCCTACACCGTATAATCTTCCCTTGCCTGTGGTGCCCATGCTTCTTCTGACTGCCTTTCTCTTCCTATACCAGAGTGCGGTGAGCCGCCATTGGCATAAGCTCACTGACCGCACCTTCACGGGTGTGTACCACGCCAACGCGTTCGACCTCGCGATGATGATTCCTTACTTCATCATCCTCATCATCCTCGCCGGCTACGGCCTTCATCGCTATTGGCTCGTCTACGACTACTACAAGTACCGCAAAAACGTTCCCGGCCCCCCTCCCGAAGTCAAACAATGGCCTCGCGTCACCGTTCAATTGCCAATCTTCAATGAGCGCTACGTCATTGAGCGTCTCGTGGAGGCCGTTTCGCGCTTTGACTATCCGCGCGAACTCCTCGACGTTCAGGTACTCGACGATTCCACCGACGAAACGCGCGACATCGCCAAAGCCTGCGTAGACCGCCATGCCGCGCAGGGCATGCCCATCACCTACATTCACCGCACCAATCGAGAAGGCTACAAAGCAGGTGCCCTCGAAAACGGGCTGAAAACTTCACAAGGCGAGTTCGTTGCTATCTTCGACGCCGACTTTATTCCAGCACCTGATTTCCTTCGTCGCACGATTCCTTATTTTCTTGATCCCGCGGAAGGTAAGAACATCGGCATGGTCCAGACGCGTTGGACCTATCTCAATCGTGACTACTCACTCCTCACACAGGTCGAGACGATCTTGCTCGACGGTCACTTCGTCGTCGAACACGGCGCTCGCTCCCGCCGCGGCACCTTCTTCAATTTCAATGGCACGGCTGGTGTCTGGCGTCGTGCCGCCATCGAAGCCGCCGGCGGCTGGGAACACGACACTCTCACGGAAGACACAGACCTCTCCTACCGCGCGCAGCTTCGCGGCTGGAAATTTCTTTATCTCCCCGACATCGAGTGCGCTTCCGAGCTTCCCGTGGACATGAACGGGTTCAAAGCCCAGCAAGCGCGCTGGGCCAAAGGCCTCATGCAAACCGCGAAGAAAATCCTGCCCAAAGTTTTCAAATCCGACGCGCCCTGGCACGTCAAAGCCGAAGCCTTCTTCCATCTCACCGCGAACATCAGCTATCCGTTGATGGTCCTCTTTTCCGTTACCCTGCTCCCCGTCATGATCGTTCGTTTCTATCAGGGCTGGTTCCAGATGCTCGTCATCGATCTGCCGCTTTTCCTCGCCTCAACTTGCTCCATCTCCAGTTTCTATCTCGTCGCGCAAAAAGAACTTCGTCCCAAGTCCTGGTGGCGCACCTTTTTCTACATGCCCTTTGTCATGGCCGTCGGCATCGGCATCTCGATTCGAAACGCCCAAGCCGTCCTCGAAGCCATCGTCGGCAAGAAATCAGAATTTGCCCGCACGCCAAAATTTAAAATCGAGGGAAAGAAAGATACCTTCGTTGCGAAAAAATATCGTAACAAAGCAGGTTGGATACCTTTTGCCGAAGTTTTTCTCGGGATTTATTTTGCCGCGACCGTCGCCTACGCCGTCACCAACGAAAACTACGCCACCATTCCATTCCTTCTCTTGTTTGTCTGGGGCTATCTCTACACCGGCTGCATGTCCCTCGGCCAAACTTACTTCGCCCATCTCCGCTTCGGTGTCAACGCCCCCGAAATGCGTCCCGCCGCCTCCGGCGCCCCGGGATTCTGACTTTCTGTATCGCCCCGCGTGGCGACCTCTTACTTGTTACTCGCTCTCGCTGCTTGCGTCATTTCCGCCAACTTTGCCTTCGCCGTCTTCACTTCCGCGCGCTCATCGCTTTTAGCCGTTTCGGTCAATTCGCGAAAGTACCGCATCGTCGCGGCATCATTCCCCGACCGGTTCGCCGTCACCGCTGCCCCATACAACGCATTAAACCGCTTCGGCGCCGCCTTCAACACGACTTCGTACTCGGCCAGCGCTTCTTTGTATCTCTTCTGATCCTCGAGCAGATATGCAAGCATCTCGCGCGCAGGCGTCACCGCTCCTGGCGTCACAGCGTCCTTGTCCATGCTTTCTTCGAGGTCTGCGGCGCTCCGCATTTTCTCCAGCGCCTCTTCTTTCTTTCCGCTTTGCGCAGTGATCCACGCGCTCACTTCCCTTCGCTGCACCTCTATTTGCTTCGACCAATAGGAATTCGCCTTTGCTGCCTCCTCTCGCAACTCTGCCAATTTCGATTCCGCTTCCTTTGCTCGGTCCAGATTCCCGGCTCGTGCGCTTCCTTCTCCTATCGCCTCCCACACCAGCGCCCGCGACCACGGCACTCCGTCGGTCAACGGTTTCAATTCGCTTGCATCCTTCCACTGCCGCAATTCAATCGCATACCGTGCGGGAATCGCACCCATCGCGTAATTGCCGGTGAGTGTTAATCCCTCTGTCGCCTGGAGACCTCTGTATTCGTCTAAAATCGCTTTGGCTTGCTTCACTTGTCCCGTCTGCAAGTATGCGTATTCCAAATAATCCATCGCGTGCAACCGCTGATCCCGCGCCTCTCCATTTTTAGATTTCGCTTCATCCGCCTTCGCAATTTCAGCCGATCTTATGTTTGACGCAATCGACTCTTCCCACAAGCCAACCCGCGTAAAAATATGCGAAGGCATGTGATTCGCGTGGGCCGAAACCGGCGCGATCTTCGCGTATAGTCGCGCCGCATTCAGGCCCTGCGCCGCAAGCTCAGGATTGTCGTAGCAATGAACAATATAGTGCGCCACTCCGGGATGATGTGGCTGCTCCTTGAAAATCGGCTCCAGAATTTCCCCGCACTTTTTCTCATTCGAAAACGTCTTGTCCAGCGGCGAGGCCGAAACTTTTAGTGAAAGCGCATGAAAAATTTGGGCTTCAGTATCCGAGGGATATGCCGTGGCCACCTCTCCCATCTTCCTTTCAAACGCCGCACCACGCGCCACGTCGTCGGTCTTGTTTTCTGCGTACACATCCGCCAGCGCATCAATATAGGCTTTCTCGCGCGCCGATGTGGCCACATTCGCCTTTGCGATTTCTTGCGCCTTCAATATCGCCGCTCTTCCCGCCGCTACGTCTCCGCTCTTCCACAATCCGTGATAATGCGACATCGCGATGCCCCATTCGGCAATTGCACACTGGGGATTTTTCTTGGCAATCGTTTCAAACGCGACGCGCGTAGCCTCATATTGAAACGAGTGCAGCAGCGCCACCGCCTTGTTAAAACTCGCTTCGAACTCCTGTCGCGCCGCGTCACTCATTCCAGCGCCACACGTCGTCGCAAAATGCACCGACCCCACTTCCTGTTCGGTTAATTCGTGGTGATGCCCTTCCTGCGCTTGCCCCGTCCACCCGCACGCCAACAGCGCGCCCAAAACCACAATCCCTCTGCGCATGATTCCACCTCGCTGCTTCTCAAGTTTTTCGGGAGAGACTCTCAGCCTAGCCCCAGCCTCCACCTTCGTCAACGCCTTCGCCTGCTAACTTCGGCTCCCGCTCCTCTTCGGGTACAATTTCTAGTGCGCTTCCGGGCCTGCCCTCTGGCAGTGATTTCAATTTTGTGCATCATTGGAGTAATTGCATGTCTCTTTGCGCGACTCGTTCGTTCTTTCGCGGTCTTTCGGCCTTAATTCTTCTTTTCGTCGCAGCTTCGCAATCTCCCGCCCAGCAGCGCCGCGAACGCGAGCCCAATTCTGTCTACTCCCTGCGCCGCGCCCTGCTCTCGTCGCAAAATACGGACGGCCCCATCATCCTTTGGGGCTTCACCGGCCGCGAAGAATTCTCGCAAACCTACATCTTCGCGCAGGAAGACAATTTCTATTACCTCACCGGCCACAATGAAGAAGGCGCGGGACTCATCATCCTTCTGCCGAAGAAAAATCCCAATCCCGCCGAAGGCCCGCGAGAAATCCTCTTTCTCCCCGCAAAAAATCCCGGCAAGGAAAAGTGGAACGGCGTCCGTCTTTCTCCCTCCGATCCTGGCATTGAATCAACCACCGGCTTTGCCACGGTAAAACCGTTCTCAGAAATGCGGGAAGCGGTCGAAAACCTCGCCAAATTTTATTCGACTTTCTACACCGTCCTGCCCTATCGCCAGGAGAACGGCGGCTATCCTCACGAAAAAGCCGTCACCGATTGGCTCGCGATGGTCGCCCCGCAAACAAAGCTAAAGGACATCCGCTTGCAAATCGATGGGCAGCGTCAGACCAAATCCTCGGGCGAAATCGCATTTCTACAAAAAGCCATTGATCTCTCGCTCGATTCACACGTCGCCGCAATGAAAATTATGCGACCGGGCGTTTTCGAATATCAAGTCGCCGCAAAAATGGTCGAGGTCCACGCCATGGGCGGTTCCGAATCCGAAGGCTACGCCCCCATCGTCGGCGCCGGCCCGAACTCCACTGCTCTCCATTACGACAAACTCGATCGCAAAATCCAGAATGGCGACATCGTCGTTCTTGACGTCGGCGCGCAATTCTCCGGCTATTCCGCCGACATCACCCGCACCCTTCCCGCCAACGGCAAATTCACCCCGCGCCAGCGCGAAATCTACGAAATTGTCCTCGGGGCGCAAAACGCCGCCATCGCCGCCATCAGGCCTGGCCAAAATTTCTGCCGCGATGACAAACAGAGCCTCTATCACATCGCTTACAACTACATCAATTCTCATGGCAAGGATCTGCACGGCAAACCTCTCGGCCAGTATTTCATTCACGGTCTCGGCCACCACATCGGCCTCGACGTCCACGACCCGGGCGAACCCTGCAAACCGCTCGCTCCCGGCATGGTCGTCACCATCGAGCCCGGCATCTACATCCCTGAAGAAAATCTAGGCGTTCGCATTGAAGACGACTTTCTCATCACCGAATCCGGCGCCAAATCCCTCAGTGAAAAACTCCCCCGCGACGCCGCAGCCATCGAAAAAATCATGGCCGAAGCTGCTGAACAGTGGGCCAAGAACAAGCCTCAATAGCGCGTCAGCGCGAATTTTTTGGATCGCGCCTCGATAAATCAGAATTCAAACTGACCCTCTGCAAGAGCGTTCTGCCGATTGACCATCTCGAACGCGCGCCCTTATACTGTCTATTCGCTCTGGACCCGTTTTTCTTCCAGTGCGCCTCGACTGATTCCGCGCTTGCCGCAGCTGCCGGAATTTTCGAAATCCATCGGAAAGCACCTAGGCCAACATGAGCAGCATTAAAGCGACACAACTCCGCCCCGGCATGGTCATCCAGCACGAGGGCGATCTCTACTCCGTCTTCAGCACTGAGCACCGCACGCCCGGCAACAAGCGCGGTTCCATGCAAACACGCATGAAAAATCTCCGCAGCGGCGCCATCATCGACTATCGCTTCCGCGCCGAAGAATTTGTCGACCGCGCCATCCTCGACGAAATCGAATTCGAATACCTCTACAGTGAGGGTGACGAATTCTATTTCATGAACACAGAAAACTACGAGCAGATGCAGATGAACAAGAACGAGCTCGGCGAAACCGTCTACTACCTCATTCCCAACACCATCGTCAAAGTCGAATTCTTCCAGGAAAAGGCCATCGGCGTGGATCTTCCCGACACCATGGACCTCAAAGTCGTCCAGACCGAACCAACGCTCCAAAAAGCCACAGCCAGCGCCGTCATGAAGCCCGCCACTCTCGAAACCGGCCTCGTCGTCAATGTTCCTCCTTTCGTCAACGAAGGTGATAGAATCCGCGTCGACACTTCCGAAGCCCGTTACGTCCAGCGCGTCGAGTAGTTTTCGTTTCTTGTAGTGGCCAATCTTTAGATTGGCGGTTTTGATTTTGAATTTCCGCCTCCGCAGCTGAATTCACCCGAATTCAGAAGAGGCAAAACAAAAGCGCCCCGATTCTCATCGGGGCGCTTTTCGTTTCAGGAATTTCACTGGTCACCGGTCACTAGCCACTGGTCACCGTCTCTTCACGCCTTCTTCGCCGCTGTCTTCTCCCCAAACACTCTTGCAAAAATCGCATCCACATAACGCAGCTGCCGTTTCAAATCAAACGTACGTTCCAGCGCCTTCTTGTCCAGATATTTCGTAATCCGCGAATCCTTCTCCACGCGCTCCCGAAAACTCGCATCCTTCTCCCACGCCGCCATCGCATTTTCCTGCACGGTTTTGTACGCCTCGTCCCGCGGCATTCCTTTTTCCACCAAATCCTGCAGCAACTGTCCGGAAAACACCAACCCCTGCGTGGCTTCAAGATTCTTCTTCATCCGCTCCGGAAACACGCGCATGTCCGCGACAATCGTCGTCATCTTCGCCAGCATATAATCAATCAAAATTGTCGAATCCGGCAAAATCACGCGCTCCACTGAGCTGTGCGAAATGTCCCGCTCGTGCCACAAAGCAATATTTTCGTACGCCGCAATCGTGTTCGAACGCACCAGCCGCGCCAATCCGGAAACCTGCTCACACGTCACCGGATTTCGTTTGTGCGGCATCGCCGAGCTTCCGCGCTGTTCTCCGCCGAATGGCTCTTCCGCCTCGCGCACTTCTGTCCGCTGCAAGTGCCGTATCTCCAGCGCAATTTTCTCCAGCGTCGCCGCAATCAACGCCAGCGTGCTCACGTAATGCGCATGCCGGTCGCGCTGGATCACCTGCGACGTCACCGGCGCCACGTTCAATCCCAACCGCTGGCAAATCTTTTCTTCAATATCCGGCCCGAGGTGCGACGCATTGCCCACTGCTCCAGAAATTTTCCCCACGCGCATTTGCGCCGCTGCATCTTCAAACCGCTCGATGTTCCGCTGATTCTCCGCGTACCAATTTGCAAGCTTCAGTCCAAACGTAATCGGTTCCGCATGCACTCCATGCGTCCGCCCGATTTGCGGCGTGTGACGAAATTCCTGCGCCCGCTTTGCCAGCACATCCGAAAATTTCACGAGCGCCGTTTCAATCAGCCGCGACGCCTCCCTCACCAGCAACGACTGCGCCGTGTCCACGACATCATTCGACGTCATCCCGTAGTGCAGCCAACGCGCCGTCTCGGGATCCCCAATCGATTCACCCACCGCCATCGTGAACGCAATCACATCGTGCTTCACGCGCGCTTCAATCTCATTCCCCCGCGCCGCCTCCACTCTGGCCTTTGCGCGAATCGTCGCCGCAGCCTCACGTGGGACCTGCCCCGCCTCCGCCAGCGTCTCTGTGGCCGCCAGCTCCACATCGAGCCATTTCGCGTATTTGTTCGCGTCGCTCCAGACCCGCCCCATCTCCTCGCGCGTGTACCTTGAAATCAACTCATGCTCCTTCGCTCAAATTCTCTCTAATGATACGGTATTTTGGCGCTTGGCGTTCGGGCTCACCTAGGTGCCGTCTTCTCAGCCTTACCGTGAACTTTGCCGCTGCCGACGTCGCTTTCACGTTGGAGACAATTTGAGAGTTTTTCCATTGCGCTCCAAAAATCAGTCTTCCCTATTTCCTTAACAGGTGGAACTCGAATTTCTCCTTCGTATCGTAATTTCAGCCATTTCTGCTGCTCTCCATCTGGAGTTCACGGGCAATAAAATCATATTCAAGCATCAGAAACAACGATTGGACAGAAGCCACCTCGTCATTTAGCTCTCCGTCCTTTGCAACGCATCGCAACTGATCGCGGAATCCAGAATACCGTTGACTAGTTGTCTCCTCCCTTCCCTGCACTCATGACGGATCTCTTAGACTGAACATATGCGAAACTATCTGTGGTTTTTGCTGGCGATGGTCGCTTTCTGCTCCGTCTTTCTGACGGTTCTCTTTCGATTGGAAAAGCGAATGGTGTGGCCTTATGGCGACCTCGAGCCTTCACCCTTTTTCGGCGACCCCACAGGCTACGCGGCTCGCTGGGTCGAAGCCGCGGCACGCTCGGGCTTTTCGCTGCTTGGATGGAGTCGCGACGTTAAGGGTCCTGCCTATCGCTGCAGCTATGCCATGCTCATCTCCGCCGACCGCAGCACGTTCGCTGTCATCGGCACTGGCACTATTTTGAAGCTACCCCTTGCCGCCACATGGCTGCACACTCCCTCCATTGACGGGCGTTCTTTCTTCTCCACGGATCACCAGAACGGCGTGCAAATTGATCTCTCGCGAAACTGGATGAACCAACTGTGTCCAGAATCAAGCTTTTCCGGTCTTCTGCCAAAACATTACGAATGGCTTGGAATCATGGGGGTGCGTTCCCGCTATTTCTCGCACGGCTCCGAGTTTGCGGAGTTTCGCGCATTGCGAGAACAGCACTTTCGTTCCATGGAGCGTGCGGGCTTGATCCGCTTCACCGACTTTTCCGCAACTCACTTTCAATTCACATTCTTCGGGGCGGCCAAGACGGCCACCTGGAGCTACCTGCTCGGTATGGTTCGCCAGTTGTCGGGCGGAAGGTTTCCCCGAACCGCCTAAGAAAATCCGGGCGGGCTCTCCGCTGAAAATCTCTTTTTTTCGTCCTTTCCGGCAGTAAACTCCTCCACAGCAACAACTTATGCTTCCTAACCGCAAAGCTCGATTCCTGTCTAATGTCTCAGATGACCTCTAGCGTCGAGAGTGGCCCGGTCAATCCAGTCCCCGACGCTGTCGCGGTCGAGCGCACCCTCGCCGGCGACCGCGACGCCTATCGGATTCTCGTCGAGCGCCACAGCCACAACGTCTATCGCCTCGCCTATCGCATGGCAGGCAATTCTCACGACGCGGAGGAAATCGTTCAGGAGGCTTTTTTGCGCGGCTATCAAAAGCTCAAACAGTTCGCCGGCCAAGCCAACTTCGGTACTTGGGTCTACCGCATCGCCGCCAATTACGCCATTGACCGCATCCGCCAACGTAAGGTTGAAGACACCCGCCGCGAGCTGCCTTCCCGCGACCCCGAAGACGGCACGGAAACGGACCCGCTCGCCCACGTCAAAGATTCCGCACCTTCGCCCGAGCGCCTCGCCGGCAGTAGCCAGCTTGCCCTACGCATGCAGCAGGCGTTGCAGCAACTTACTCCCGCCGAACGCACCGCCATCGTCATGCGCCACTGGGATGGCTGCGGCATCGAGGAAATCGCCACCGTTCTGAAATCCAGCACCACTGCCGCAAAAAACACAGTCTTTCGCGCAGTCCAAAAACTGCGCGTTGCGCTTGAACCGTTTGCCGAAGGCCGGCACGCGGCAAAAGCTATGGGAATCGAGTAAATCATGGAACACCTAATGGAAGAACAATTGATTGCATTTCGTGATGGCGAACGCTCCGATCGTGAACGCATTTCCGCGCATCTCGCATCCTGTTCAGAGTGCCGTGCCGCGCTCGAAAAAATCGAAGCCGTCTTCGCCGCTATGGACGCCATGCCCGTTCCCGATCCCGGCGAAAATTACAGCCAGCGTGTCTGGGCCGCCATTTCCCCGCGTCTTCCAGAACGTCAGCCTCGCTGGTGGGAATCCTTCTTCGCGCCACGCCGTCTTGTTGCTGTCGGCGCTTTTGCAATGATTGTCCTTGCTGCGTTCGTTGCCGGCCGCTACTGGCCATCCAAATCCCGGACACCAGACGCTAACAACATCGACACCGCCAGAGTCCGCGAACGCATTCTTGTCGTCGCTGTCGGCGATCACTTGAGCAAATCCGAAATGTTCCTCGTCGAGCTTTCCAACGCGCAGCCTAACCCCGCATCCGGAAAGCTCGTCAATATTTCAGCCCAGCAGCACCGAGCCGAAGATTTGCTCGAAGAAAACAGGCTCTACCGGCAAACCGCGCTTCAGGAAGGGGATCAAGTCATGGCAGGCACTCTCGATGAACTCGAACGCTTCCTGCTCGACGTCGCCAACAGCCCGGAGCAAGTTACTCCGGCTCGCTTCGAGGCCATGCAAAAACGCCTCGAATCTCGCGGAATTCTTTTCAAAGTTCGAGTGATCCGGCAGGGCCTGCATGACCGCGCCAACCCCGCGAAGCCGCAGCCTGCACCAAAAACACAGCAGCAAAACATTTCACACAGGAACACCAAGGAAGGAAACAAAGCATGATCACCACGCACCCATTTGGAAAAACGCCTTTCGGCAAGATCTTCCTTGCCGGTATAGCGGCGAGCTTGCTTTTTATGCCCGCCTCGCGCCCCGCGCACGCGGCTCGACTGCATACTTTCGCCGCGCTTCCACAAAGCGCTCAATCGCAAAGCGAAGCCGACGAAGCACGCCGTGAACGCGAGGAAGAACAGCGTGAACGGCAGCGCGAGCAGGAAGAGGAAAAGCGGGAACGCGAGCAGGAAGCACGCGAACGGGAAGAGGAAAAGCTTGAGCATCAGCAGGAGCTCTACGACGACGGCCGCGAAGCCCTCGACGAAGACCAGTACGATAAAGCGGAGCAGAAATTCTCCGCACTCGCCCAGATGAACGGCCCGCAAACGGACGCCGCCCTCTATTGGAAGGCCTATGCACAGAATAAGCTTGGCAAAAAGGCCGCGGCCCTCGCCACGATTGCCGAGGTAAAAAGCAAGTACGCGCAGAGTCGTTGGAAAAAGGACGCCGAAGCCCTCGAGCTTGAGGTCAAGCAATCTAGCGGGCAAAAGCCCAATCCGGAGAACGAACCTGACAAGGATCTGAAAGCTCTGGCGCTTCGCGCTCTCTGGCAAAGCGATGCGGACCGTGCATTGCCCATCACTGAAAAAATCTTGAATGGGTCGGATTCGCCCAAGTACAAAGCCAACGTCCTGTTCGTCGCCGCGCAATCCGGCTCACCGCAAGGAATGGAATTGCTCTCAAAAATCGCCCGCGGCCAGTCGAATCCTGAACTGCAACGCAAAGCCGTCGAGTATCTGAGCATGTT
>JACXTT010009909.1_pt1 | contig 12949 bp, 14 predicted proteins | sample 9270951 | NCBI WGS metagenome assembly JACXTT01 (sample SAMN15532306, study PRJNA645909) | rock metagenome | isolation source: weathered quartz diorite | place: Puerto Rico | collected 2017-06-21 | reverse complement strand
AGGACGTTCAGGTCCGCGCCATGCGCGATGAGGATGCGGACCGCGTCCTCACTGCCGCCGAAGATCGCGAGGTGCAGTGCGGTGAAGCCGTCCGAAGACAGCGCGTTGAGTTGCGCCGGGTCGGCGGCGAGTAGCGCCTCCAGGCGGCCGGACCGCCCAAACGCTGCGGCCTCGTACAGCGTGAGCTGATCGTCAGCCGGAAGCAACGCCTCGGCGCGACTCCGGTCGCCCGCGAACAGCGCCTTCATCGCCTCGCTCATGCTTGCGTCATTGTCGCGGTCAAAGGCACCATCCCCGCGACCGCGAGTAGCCCAGGAGGCGCCTCGTGCAGGCGTTAACTCTTCGAATGCCTGAGGTCGAGCGGCATGGGCGTGGCAGCGAAGCCGCTGATGTCGAACCGGGCGACTTCATCCTCGCCCACCGGCATCACGTCATTGCCTGGTTGATCAGCGTGGCCCAGCGCCGGCGGTTTCGCGGCCGCGATGCGCCATACGCGCACTGGAGCCACACGGCGCTGGTCGTCGCCCGCGACGGGTCGCTGGTCGAAGCCGAGCCGCTCGGCGCCGTGCGCAGCCCGCTGATGAAATACCGCGACCAGGAGTACCACCTGGTGCGACTCGGCAAGGAGCTGGACTCTGCGGCCCGCCTTCGCTGCGCCGCGTACGCCGAGCGACAGGTCGGCCAGGGGTTCGGCTACCTCGCCCTCGTGGGTGCGGGCTGCTACCTCCTGTTCGGATGGCCGCTGCGCTTGATGCGGCGCAACCACCAGATCTGTTCGGGCCTGGTGGTCAGGGCGCTCCAACAAGGTGGCCTGCTGGCCGAACTCGACCCGGACCTGGTCCTGCCGGCCGACCTGGCCAGGCGATTTCAGATCACTCCTTGAACGAAGCGATACCGGATGTGCGTCACCTTGTCCGAACCGGCGACCTTCACGGGCTTCAGCACCGGGTGACCGACGTCCTTCCACAGGCTCTCGCCGGCGCCCAGGATGATCGGGCTGATGTGCACGTTCAGCTCATCGAGCTTGCCGGCGACCATGTACTGGCGCGCGGTGCTCGCGCCGCCGGCGACCAGCACGTCCTTGTCGCCCGCCGCATCGCGGGCCTGGTCGAGCGCAGACTCGATGCCGTCGGTCACGAAGTTGAAGGTTGTCGCTCCCATGCGCAGCGGCCGCCGCTGGTGATGCGTGAGCACGAAAACCTGAGTTCGGTAAGGCGGCTCATCGCCCCACCAGCCGGTCCAGCTCTCATCCCACCTACCAGCGCCGCCGCCGAACATCTTGCGGCCCATGATGTAGGCGCCCACGTTGGCGCTCGTCTCCTTGAACGCATCAGAGTCCGGCGTGCTCGCGCCACCCTCCTCGCCCTGCATCTCGTGCCACGCGCGCGTGTCGAAGATCCAGTCGTGCAGGCGCATGCCGCCTTCGCCAAGGGGATTGTCCACGCTCTGGTTGGGACCGGCCGCGAAGCCATCAATGGAGATCGACAGGTGGCAGGTGACAATGCTCATGCTCTCTTGACCTCTGGCGAAGGCGAAACTAATCGATGCCAATGATCGACGATCCCGTCCTGGTCGACGACTGGCACCCCGTGGCGACGCCGGCCGAGCTCGATACGGGACGACCGGTGCAGGCGCGTGTGCTTGGTGAGGACCTCGTCCTGTGGAAGTCAGGCGAGAGCTATCACGCCTGGCGCGACCTGTGCGTCCATCGCGGCACGCGACTCTCACTGGGTAAGGTGGTCGGCGGCAGCGCGCTCGAGTGCCCGTACCACGGCTGGACCTATGGTGCTGATGGGCGATGCATCCTCATGCCCGCGCATCCGGAGCAGACGCCGCCCGCGAAGGCGTGCGTCGACGTCTATCACGCGGCGGTTGCCCACGGCGTGATGTGGGTGAACCTGGGCACGGGAAGCTCGGCGGTGCCGACATTCGAGCTGCTGGATGACGCAAATCACAAGGTGCTTTTGTCAGGTCCGTATCGAGTGCGCGCCAGCGGCCCGCGCGTGGTCGAAAACTTCCTCGACGTTGGCCACTTTCCTTTCGTGCATGAAGGCATCCTGGGCGACCGCGCCCGCCCCGAGATCGCTGAATACCAGGCCGAGGTCAACGAGCATGGCGTGATCGCGACCGGGGTCAAGGTGTATCAGCCAGACCCGTACGGCACTGGACAGGGTTCGACCGTGACTTATACGTACCGGGTGCACCGGCCGCTGACCGCGTCGTTCATCAAGCACGGGGAGCTGTCGTTCGGCATGATGCTGTCGGTCACACCGCATGACGCTGTGGACAGCAGCGCCTGGATGTGGATGGCGATGAACTACGAGCCCGAGTCGCCGATGATCGAGTTCCAGGATCGGATCTTCGCCCAGGACCGCCCGATCCTCGAGTCTCAGCGGCCGGAGCTCCTGCCGCTCGACCTGCAAGCCGAGCTGCACCTACGCAGCGACCGGACGGCGATCGCGTATCGCAAATGGCTGCGCCAGGTCGGAGTTCGCACGGGGACGGCTTGAGAAACCGGACTGCGATTTTCCTCGCGACCCTGGTCCTGCTCGGACCGGCTTGCGGGCCGACCTGCAGCCTCTTCAAACCGGCCGCGGTGGGCAAGCCTGGGATCGGCGACTCGTGCGTGGTCGGCCGTTGGTTGGATCAGCTCACGGACGATTCGGCCGACTGGACCTTCGACAACGCGCCCGTCCGTGTCACCGGCATGCAGGGATTCTCTGTGACCTTCTCCTCGGACGGCACAGAGGTCCTCGACTGGTCAGAAGCGCAGCCGTTGATCGGTACCTACAAGGGCAAGGATCTGAAGATCGTGCTCGGCGGCAACTACACCTTTCATGGTGTGACCGCGGCAGGCGGGCGCATCACGAGGCCGGCCGGCACAGGGACGTTCACTGCGAGCTTTTACCTGGACGGTGTTTCGCAGGCAACTGTGTCGGCCCACGTCGACGCCGGCTGGGTGAAGTACACGTGCTCAGCCACCACTCTGCAGTGGATGGCGAGCGGCCCTCAGGCCGCGACGACCACCTTCACGCGCGGCTGAGCTCCACCATCGCCATATCGCCGACCTTCAGGCCCGCCTCACCGAGCAGCGCCTTGTTGACGCTCAACGCCAGGACGCGATTGCCCGCAGGCATGGTGTTGGAGTTGAACGCGACGCCGTTCAGCTTGCCCCGCACCCGCATCTGTTTGAGGCCGCCAAGGTGCTCGGCGACCGTGGCAGGGATGTCGATGACGGCCAGGCCGGACTCCTTCTCCGGGTGGAAGTAGCGAACCTTGCTCTTGAACTGATTCGCAGCCGTCATCTGTGCGAATTATGGGGTGCGCTGGCCGAGATGCTGGCCGAATCGCTCGCCTGACACGACCTCGTCGAATGGCTTTCGCTTCTTGCGTCCGATGACCTTGTGCCGGGGGTAGCCAAGAGGCATCACGGCGGCCACGTCATAGCCGTCGGGAAGCCCGAACTCCGTCCGCACCCCGTCGAGCCCCGCGAAGCCGCTCCAGTTCGACGCGACGCCCTCACCCCATGCGGTGAGCATCATCGACTGGACGGCGCGGCTCACGTCGGACAGGCCGATCTGACCCTTCGTTTTGTCGTACGCGGCGATGATCGCCGCTGGCGCGTTGGCAACGTACGGTCCGGTGCGGACCAGCGAGCCCAGCTTGCGCAGCCGGTCGCGGTCACGGACCAGGATGAAATGCCAGGGCTGGCCGTTGCCGCCGCTGGCGGTCAGTTGCCCTGATTCCAGGATCCGTCGGAGGAGGTCATCCGGGACCGCCTTGTCTTGAAACTCGCGTACAGCCATCACCGTGCGTGCGGCGTCGTACACCGGATGGGCCAAGCTAGTCGGCGACGGCCTCGACCTTCACGCCGTGCCAGAAAGCGATGTGGTCCTTGATCTTCTCGGCGGCCTTGCTTGGGTCGGCGTAGTACCAGGCCGCGTCCTGGTTGACCCGGTCACCTGCCACGAGGTCGTAGTAGCTGGCGACGCCCTTCCAGTGGCAGGTGGTGTGGGTCTCGCTCGGGCGCAGCAGCTCAAGCCGTACGTCCGCCACGGGGAAGTAGTGGTTGCCCTCGACGACGATCGTCTCCGAGCTTTCGGCTACCGCCGTTCCGTTCCAGCTCGCCCGCATGAGCCGGCCCGCCGCAACCTTCTGGCTACCCACCATCAAGAGTGTCAAGCGGAGCACGAGGCGCAATATTCCGCCGTGATCGTCGTCTGCGGCGAGGCGCTGGTCGACATCGTCCGCGACACAAGTGGCTCGGAACGTACCGTGCCGGGTGGCGGACCGTTCAACACCGCGCGCGCGCTCGCCAGGCTCGGGGTGCCGGCGGCGTTCCTCGGACGGCTCTCGCTCGACCGGTTCGGCCTCGAGCTCGCAGGCCTGCTGAAGGCTGACGGGGCGAGCCTCGAGCTGGTGTCGGTAGGGCCGGAGCCGACCACGATCGCAGTGGCCGAGGTCGACAGCACCGGCGCCGCGAAGTACGAGTTTCAGGTTGATGGGACGTCCGCACCGAACCTGACGATCGACATGCTGCCGGACCGTTTGGGTCCTGGGGTCGGGGCGCTCCATGTCGGCACGCTTGGGCTGGTGTTGGAACCGATGGCCTCCACGCTCGCCGACCTGGTGCGCCGGCAGGGCCACGGCCGCCTGGTGATGCTGGACCCCAACATCCGCGTCGGCCTTGGCCCTGATGACGAGTACCGCGCTCGCCTCAACGAAGTCACTGCATTGAGCACGATCGTCAAGGCGAGCGACCAGGACCTGTGTTGGCTCCATCCAGGCAGCAGTTATGAACGCGCCGCCGAAGCGATGCTCGAGCATGGAGTCCGTTTGGTCGTCGTGACGCTCGGCGCCGGCGGCGCGTTCGCCGCGCACGGCGACCACCGCGTCCGCGCGCCGGCGGTGCCGGCACACGTCGTGGACACGATTGGAGCCGGCGATGCCTTTGGCGCCGCGCTGCTCGCGTGGCTGCACTACAACGACCGCGTGAGTCCAGACCTCGAGATCAGGGAGGACGAGCTGCGCTCAGCGCTCGATTACGCATGCCTCGCGGCCGCGATCACTTCTTCGCGCGCGGGCGCCGACCCGCCGACGAAGGCGGAGATGGTGGCAGCTCTTCGCTAGCGTGAAGGCGGGAGGGCTGCGAGCAGGGTGGCGGCGGCGATGACAGACGCGGCCGCGCCGAGCTCGAGCCTGCGACGGCGTGCCGCGACGGTCGCGATGGCAGCGCCGACGATGATCACCTTCACGCTCAAGACCCGTCCATAGTCGGTGCTGATCAGCGCGCCGAATGTCGCGGTGTGGGCGACCGCCAGCACAACGCCGCTTACAGCTGCCATGCCGAACGTCCACGCGGCATAGGGCGCAAAGCGGGCGTGGGCTGTTCTGACGTATCCCACCAGCCCGCCCACCCACAGTCCCATCGCCGACACATGGATCGCCAGCAGAGCCTGGCCAACGACTGGAAGGCTGGTGATCGCGTGTGCCTCGAAACCGTCCAGCAGTGCGTCGGCCGCCCCTGCCGCCATCAGCGGCCACGTCTGGCGGCCGGCCATCGCTGTCCACGCGAGCAGGGCGACGGCGAGGCGCAACGCAACCAGGCGGCCGAATGGCGAGCTCATCACTCCGACTGCGGTGTCGCCGTCGAAGGAGAGGCTGGCGAGCTGCGCGACCACCGCCAGCGGCTCGGCGGCGACGAGCAGGACGATACCCGCGCCCATCAAGCGGTTGAGGCCGGCCGCTCCGGTCAGCATCCGGTAGCCGGCCAGGCCAAAAACCAGTGCGAATCCGGCGAAGTGAATCCAGTGGCCGAGCGCCTGCAGCGCAAGTCCGAGAGGCGTTGCCGTGCCGATCTCGGCGGCCGTCAACAACGACGCATACGGATTCGAGCTCGGCGTGACCACGTCGAACGCAAACACGCCGCGGGATGGATGGGTGTCGGCGGCGAGCACCTGCCAGGTGACAACGTATGTGCCCTGCTCGTTCGAGCTCAGCGAGGCCGACATCTCGGCGCCGTGGACTGCGACCCCATCGGCGACCTGGCGGCCACCGGGGCTGTAAACCCGAACGCCCGGACCGGCTGCTGCGACTGGCTCGGTGAAGACCAACGTGACCGATCGCGGTACGGATGGCACCAGCGTCCCCGCGGCAGGGTCGGACTGGACGAGCTGTGCGTGCGCCGAGGCAACCTGCGGCGACAGCGCCAGCCAGATGACGATCGCCGCGACGGCGAGCCGCCGCAGCGCGATCAGGAGTAAGCCGGGGCCTCGGCTCCGACGGGCGCTTGCGGCACCTCGACCTTGCCCGCGCGCTCGCGGCCGATGCGCAGCACGAGTCCGGCCGCGATCAGGCAGAGGAGCCCCGAGCTCATGAACGCGATCTGATAGTCGCCGAAGAACGTACGCATGGCGCCGGCCGCGAAGGCGATCGTCGCCGCCCCCAGCTGGTGAGCCGCGAAGATCCACCCGTAAACAATGGCGAAGTTCTGCTGGCCGAAGACCTTGCGCGCGAGCTGCACAGTCGGCGGCACGGTCGCGACCCAGTCCAGGCCGTAGAACACGATGAAGAGGATCAGCCCGAACTGCGCGCTGCCGAACACGTACGGCAGCAGCAGCAGCGACAGCCCGCGCAAACCGTAGTAGACCGTCAGCAGCCACCGGCTGTCGAAGCGGTCGGTCAGGTAGCCGGACACGAGCGTGCCGACGACGTCGAACACCCCGATCACGGCGAGCAGGCTCGCGGCCGCAACTTCCTGCATGCCGTGGTCCATCGACGCCGGCACGAGATGCGTGCCGATGAGGCCGTTGGTTGAGGCACCACAGATGAAGAAGCTGCCGGCCAGCAGCCAGAAATCGCGCGACCGAACGCCCAGGCGCAGGCCGCGGAACGCGTTCACGATCGGGCCCCCGGTCGCCCGAACGACCTGGTCATCCTCAGTCGCCCCGTAAGCGCGCAACCCGATGTCGCTGGGCCGGTTGCGCAGGAAGATGGCCACCACTGGCACGACGAGCAATGCGGCTATGCCGACGGCGATCGCCGCCGTGCGCCAGCCCGTGTTCTGCGCGAGCCAGCCCAGGCCTGGCAGGAAGATCAGCTGGCCGGTGGCGCCCGCTGCGGTCAGGACCCCGATCACCAGGCCCCGACGCTGCACGAACCACCGCGCCGCGACCGTCGCTGCAAGCACTGACGCCATGCAGCCGGTGCCGAGCCCGACGACGACGCCCCACAGCAGGTAGAGCTGCCACGGCTGGTTCATCAACGTGGTGAGCAGCGCGCCGGATGCGACCGTGATGAGCGCGCCCACAGTGATGACCCGGAGCCCAAAGCGGTCCATGAGGGCCGCGGCAAACGGACCGGTGAGGCCAAACAGAATCAGGTTGATCGACACCGCGACCGAGATCTCCGCACGGTTCCAGCCGAACTCATTCTGCAGCGGCACGATGAGCACGGCCGGCGTGGCACGGAAGCCGGCGGACCCGATCAAGGCGACGAACGTGACCGCCGCGATGATCCAGGCGTAGTGGACCCGCCTCAAGCCGGCCATGTTTCGACCAACCTCAGCGCGACCGGAGGTGTTCCAAGCCGTCTACGGCGAGTGGCGGGCGGCCATGAGCGAGACGAGCTCGTAAACCACGCTCGCGGCGGCGATGGCCGTGATCTCGGCGTGGTCAAAGGGAGGGCTGACCTCAACGTGGTCCGCGGCGACGATGTTGATGCCTTTCAGACCGCGCAGGAGCGCGAGCAGCTCGCGCGTGCTGAGCCCGCCCGGCTCGGGCGTGCCCGTGCCAGGCGCGAACGCCGGGTCGAGCACATCGATATCCACTGAGACGAATACGGGCGCGTCTCCGACGCGCCTCTTGACGCGCTCGGCGATTGCGAAAGGAGGTGTGCCGGCGACATCGGTTGACGTGAGAGTCTCGAAGCCGAAGCCCGCGTCATCGACCATGTCCTGCTTCGTGAACAGCGGGCCGCGGATGCCGATGTGCACCAACCGGCTCCGGTCGAGCAGGCCTTCCTCGGACGCGCGCCTGAAAGTCGTGCCGTGCGTCGTCGCCACGCCGAAATACGTGTCCCACGTGTCGAGGTGGGCATCGAAATGGACGAGGCCGACCGGCCCGAATTTCTTGGTGACTGCCCGCAGCAACGGGAGGGTGATTGTGTGATCGCCGCCAATGGCCAGCAGGTGCTCGCTCTTCGCGAGCTGTTCCTCGGCCGCACCGCGAATCTGCTCCAGCGCCTCTGCGATGTCGAAAGGATTGCAGCCGACGTCGCCGGCGTCGGCCACCTGCTGATCGGCGAAGGGCATGACGTCCTGCGCGAGGTTGTAGCCGCGCAGCAAGCGCGATCCGGCACGCACTCCGATGGGTCCGAAACGAGTGCCGGTGCGGAAAGTAGCACCGCTGTCGAACGGCACACCAAGGATGGCAACGTCGCAGTGGTCGACCTGATCGCGGCGCGGCAGGCGCCCGAACGTGGCTGAGCCGGCGAAACGAGGGAGCGTGCGCGGATCCTCAGGCCCGATGGTCGACATCGGGTTCAAGGTTAGGTTAAAGGAAGATTGATCACCCTCTCCCCACCCTCTCCCTGGAGGGAGAGGGCGAAGCCGCTACGCGTACCAGCCGACCACGTCGACGATTACGTCGGTCCTGCCGGAGCCGATGCCGAGGTCGATCTTGCCCCCAACCAGCTTGACCACCACGAGGTTGGCGACCGTTTGGCCGGCCACCCAGTTGAGGTCCGATGTGCCGGGCCGCGGCGTTCCGTCGGGCCACACCGTCAGGGCGCTGGCCCTGGTCGGGCCGGTCACGGTGAGGTTGAGGATCGCCGCGGTCGCCGTGGCCACAAACAACGGCATGGTGTTGCCGGCCGTCAGCGCAAGGCCCGTGCCTCGGGTGTCCAGCAGCCGGTATGGGGACATGCCGACGAACTTGCTGCCGGTGCCTGGAGTCGCCGTGGAGTCCGTGAACCAGCCGTTGACGTCGGCAATCACGTCGAGGTGGCCCACGTAGTCAAAGAAGCTGACTGCCCCGCCTGCACTCAGTGGCACCACCACACGGTTGGCGACGGTCTGTCCCGGTACGAAGTTCAAGTTCGATGTGTTCGGATGCGTCGACCCCGCCGGAAAAACAATCACGGAACTCGGCGCCACCACGGTGTTGGTAGCGGTGACATTGAGCACGACCGCAGAGACGCCGGTACTCGGCACCCCTTGGGTACCCGCGATCTGCACTGTGATCACCTGTCCGGCACAGAGCTGCGCCTTCGGCGCACCCAGCCCGATGCGCGTGTCCAACACGCGATGCGGAGTTATGGCCGTGAACTGGCCCGCACCACCAAAGTTGGTGTTGGGCATGGCGACGTAGCCGAACACATCGACCACCAGGTCGGCCTTGCCTGTCCCGTTGTAGAAGCTGACATGGTCGCCAGGGCCCAAGGCCACTGCGACCAGGTTAGGCACGGTCTTGTGGGCGGTCCAGTTCAGGTTCGACGTCGCCGGCCTCGGCAGTCCCGCGGGCCAGACGGCCAGGAAGCTCGCGGCGGTGGTGTCGGTCACGGTCACGTTCAGCCAGACGGCGCTCATCCCGCCGATCGGCAGGCCGCCCAGCCCATCGACTCCCAGGGTCCGCGTGTCTCCGGGTCCAAGCGGGGAGCCGCTGCGCGTGTCGAGGATGCGTGCCGGTGTCAGCGGCTTGAACGGGCTGGCCCCGGGCATGACCGAGTTGGACGGCGCGGAGATCGGCCCCGGCGTGCCGGAGTTGTCGGCCGTCACAGTGAAGGTGTACGCGGTGCCGTCGCTCAGGCCGGTCATGGTCACGGACAGGCTGGTGCCCGCCGCCGTGGTGGCTCCGCCGGGCGAAGCCTGCACCTGGTAGTTGGTGACGGTCCCGGAAGCTGCGCCCCAGTACACCGTGGCCGACGCTTCGCCTGCGATGGCGACAGGCGTGCCGGGTGCGCCAGGAGGACTCGCGGCGACCACCGGCTGGGCAGGTCGCGCGAAGAGGCTCGCGACGGCGATCAAGCCGAGCAGCAGCATTCCCGCGATGCTCGTGATGCGCACCTTGGGAGCCTAAACCCAAATTGGCCGTGAACCTTGCGGTTACAGGCGGCGGCCGGCCTCGGTAACCTCTATCGGGCATAGCAAGCTTTCAGGAGATATGGAAGAGATGGGCGTCAAGGTGGCCACCAACCGGGAAGCGCAGGTTCGAGAGATCGTGGGCGCGTTCGACCTCAGCCCAGCCAGCACCGTGTCCGGGGTGGCGTATGGTGGCGCGTTCGCGGCGAATCCTGGCGGCGCCATGCTCGACACGTTCGACCCCTTCACTGGCGAGGTGCTGGTCCACGTCCGGACGGCGAGCGAGCAGGACGTCGCGCGGGCTGTGGCCGACGCCGAGAAGGCGTTTGTGCGCTGGCGGACCGTGCCGGCGCCGCAGCGCGGCGAGATCGTCAGACGCCTCGGCGACGGATTCCGGCGGCGCAAGGAGGACCTGGCCCGCCTGATCAGCCTGGAGAACGGCAAGATCCTGAGCGAGGCGCGCGGCGAGGTCCAGGAGGTCATCGACATCTGCGACCTCGCGGTCGGCCAGTCCCGCCAGCTGTTCGGCAAGGAGATCGCGTCGGAGCGCCGAGACCACCGCCTCATCGAGCAGTGGCACCCCCTCGGGGTGGTCGGCATCATCTCCGCCTTCAACTTCCCGGTCGCGGTGCCGGGATGGGGCTGGGCGCTGGCGCTCGTGTGCGGCGACACCATCGTGTGGAAGCCGTCGAGCCTCACGCCGCTCATCTCTATCGCGGCCCAGAAGATCTTTCACGACGTCACGGCCGGCACCGACGCCGAGGGCGTATTCAGCCTGGTCATCGGCCGCGGAGCCGCGGTCGGCGAAACGCTGCTCGCGGACGAGCGCGTGCCGCTGATCCAGGCAACCGGGTCATGCGCTCTCGGCGAGCGCGTGTCGGCGGCGGTCTCCAAGCGTTCAGCCAAGGCGATCCTCGAGCTCGGCGGCAACAACGCGGTGGTCGTGCTGGCGGACGCCGACCTCAGCCTCGCTGTGCGTGCGGTCGTGTTCGGGGCGGTAGGCACAGCGGGCCAGCGCTGCACGAGCACGCGACGGTTGATCCTGCAGAAGCCCATCGCCGAGAGATTCCTGGAGCGACTCACGGCCGCCTACCAAACCGTGCGCATCGGCGATCCGCTCGACGCCCATACGCTGATGGGTCCGCTCATCTCGTCGGACGCGGTCAACGACTACCGAGAGGGCCTCGTCGAGATGCAGAAGCAGGGCGGCCAGGTCATTTACGGCGGCAAGGTGCTCGATCGCAAGGGTGGGTATTTCGTCGAGCCCACGATCGTCAAATCGACGGTCGGCATGCCGATCGTGCGCGAGGAGGTGTTCGCACCGATTCTGCACGTCTTCGCGGTCGATACCATCGAGGAGGCGATCGACCTCAACAACTCCGTACCTCAGGGCTTGAGCAGCGGGCTGTTCACCACGAGCCTCACGAGCGCCGAGCGGTGGCTCTCAGCAACCGGGTCAGACTGTGGCATCGCCAACGTCAACGTCGGCACTTCCGGCGCCGAGATCGGCGGCGCGTTCGGCGGGGAGAAGGCAACTGGTGGTGGGCGCCAGGCCGGATCTGACGCGTGGAAGGGCTACATGCGCCGGCAGACGTGCACCATCAACTACGGCTCTGATCTGCCGCTCGCGCAAGGGGTCAGCTTCCCGGTCGACTGAACCCCAATACGATTCGGGCGTGGCCTCGATCCAGGCGGTGCTGTTCGACCTCGACGGGGTCCTGATCGACACCGAGCCCACGTGGGACCAGGTGCGCAGCGAGTTTGCGGAGCGCCACGGCGGCCGGTGGACGGCCGAGCTGCAGCAGCGCATGATGGGCGCCCGCACCGCGGACTGGTCGACAGCGTTGAGCGACGTCACGAAGGGGACCTTGACTCCCGAGTCGGCGGCCGAAGAGGTGATCGCGCGGCTCGCCTCCACGTACCGCAGGCAGCTGCCCATGATCCCCGGCGCGGTCGATACGGTTCGAGCGCTGGCCCGAGAGTTCCGGCTCGGGTTGGTCTCGGGTTCGCCCGAGGTGCTGATCAGGCTGGTGCTCCACCTTTCCGGGCTCGCCGGCTGCTTCGAGGTGGCGATGTCTGCAGACGATGTGGCGCACGGCAAGCCCGACCCAGACCCTTACGTCGAGCTGGCGCGTCGCCTGGGGGTCTCGACCCGCGACAGCGCGGCGGTCGAGGATTCGGCCAACGGCATCCGGTCGGCGGCCGCAGCCGGCGCTCACGTCGTCGCGATCCCTCGCGGCGACCACCGCCCCGGCGCGGAGACTCTGCGCCTGGCGGCGATCGTGCTGGAGAACATCACCGAGCTGACCACGGACCTGGTGCGCTGGCTCGTGTGAGCGGGCGGCAAGAAGGAAGAATCTAAGCGTGCCGGTCAGCAAACCGAAGCTCAAAGACGTCCGGTTCTTTGCCACCGCCGCCGAGCTGCGAGCCTGGTTAGAGGCCAACCATGAAACGGCCGCGGAGCTGTGGCTCGGCTATCAACGCAAGCGCACGGGCAAGCCTTCCGTCACCTGGCAGGACGTCGTCGACCAAGAGCTGTGCTTCGGCTGGATCGACAGCGTGCGGTATCCGCTGGATGAAGAACGCTCTGCGCAACGCATCACTCCACGGCGGAAACGCAGCACCTGGAGCGCGGTCAACATCCGGCGCTTTGCGGAGCTGGAGCAGATGGGCATGGTTCATGCGAGCGGCCGCGCAGCATTCGGCGCACGCAACGAGGCGCGCTCGGCGATCTACGCATACGAGAACCGGCCGGCAAAGCTCGACCCCGCGCGCGAGGCCGCGTTCCGCAAGCACAAGAAGGCGTGGGCGAACTTTCAGAACGAAGCACCGTGGTATCAGCGGACGGTGACCTATTGGGTGATGAGCGCG
>JACXTT010009908.1_pt1 | contig 12950 bp, 7 predicted proteins | sample 9270951 | NCBI WGS metagenome assembly JACXTT01 (sample SAMN15532306, study PRJNA645909) | rock metagenome | isolation source: weathered quartz diorite | place: Puerto Rico | collected 2017-06-21 | reverse complement strand
AGAGACTTTAATTTCAATAACCGCTTACATCCGTCGGCAGCCCATCACTGGGATTCAACGCGGGAAATGACGCTGGCCTATCGGGAAATCTATGGCAAGAAGGTGAAGGCCTTGTTGCACGGCGACCGCAACGGCTTCTACTACACGCTCCACCGCACCAGCGGCAAGATCCTCGCCGCGAAGGCGTATACCAAGGTCACCTGGGCTACGGGCATCGGCGCCGACGGCCGGCCGATTCTGGTGCCGGGGCAGGATCCCACCGAGGAAGGAAATAAGTCATGCCCCGGCCTTGGGGGCGGCCACAACTGGCAGCCAACTGCCTACAGTCCCAAAGCGGGCCTTTACTATTTCGGCTCCACCGACGGGTGCCATCTTTATTACAAGACCAAGTACGACTACATCGAAGGGCAGTGGTATCAACTGAGCACGGTCGACGGAGTGCCGCACGAGGAGGCCAGCGGCTCGGTAGTGGCGGTGGATCCGAAGACGGCGGATGTCCGCTGGCGCTACGAGATGCTGTCCGCCCCGAGCGGCGGAATGCTGGCCACGGGCGGCGGGCTGGTCTTCACCGGCGACGGCGACGGCTACCTCATCGCGCTGGACGCCAGGACCGGTAAGGTGCTCTGGAAATTCCAAACCGGCGGCAGCGTCGCCGCCGGGCCGGTGAGCTATCGCTTCCAGGGGAAGCAGTATATCGCCGTGACCGCCGGCTCCAGCGTTATCGTATTCGCGCTGCCGTAGCCTATGGCTGAAGGCTGCGCCATGGGCCGGTGTCGACACCAGATACAGACAAGATTGTCGGTTAGGGCAGGATGAATCCTGCCCCCTTGGCTTGGCAAGTCGCACTCAGCAAATGTGGAAACTTGAGACACAGACAGGAATGTCTGTGTCACGTCAATCCCGGACGAACTTTTGCAGGACGTTGCGCGTGATCCGGGAGACGCTCGGATCGGGGAACAGCGCGGGGACCCAGGTGATGGATCCCACGGAGAACACCGCGCCGCCGCGGCCGGGCTCGTGGAGGACAATTTCGGCGCCGCCCTCGTCCGGGTTGGTGCCTTTGGCCAGCAGGAGCGTGTTCGCCGGAGAGGATGCGCTGCGCTTGTCGGTTTCGTGGCCGGACGCGCCGCCGGGCACACGCTCGTGCAGCGTCTGCTCGCCGAACAGGTCGCCGTCGCCCAATCCGGTTCCTTCGAAGATCCAGTGCGAGGCGTCGATCGCGCGATAAGGCGCCGCGGTCATGATTCCGGTTTCGGAGCAGACAACGCCGAGCAGGTTCGCCTCCGACTCCAGCGTGCGGTGCAGGCGGCTCTCATAGGCGACGCTGCCGTCTTCGGAGTGTCCGCCTAATTCTCCGTGCAGGCTGTTCAGGTGCGTGAGGCAGCGCATGATTCCGTCCGGGGTCAGGGTGACTTCACAGTTGAGGCCGTTGCCGCCGAGATACATCAGGCGGCCGCCGCGCTCGAATACCCAACGCTTGACGGCAAAGTACATCTCGCGGGTCCAATACTCGGGGTGCACGGAGATGATCAGGACCTTGTAGGCATCCAGGTCGAGCGTGCCGTCGTGAAGCTGGGCCTCGGCGTAATAGTCGTAGTCGAAGCCTTCGCGCTCCAGCCAGCCCAGCAGACGCCACTCGCCGGGGGTCTGGCCGCACTGCACGCGGCCCTGGACCGGGTCGGTGACTTCGGGATCGTCGAACATGTGGCTGTTCGGCTCGGGGCGGTCGAACGAAAGCGGCGCGTACTCATCATCCTTGAAACGCCAGGCGCCGAACGCCGACGGCTTCTGGTAGCGGTCCAGGTCCTGGCGCGCGTTCACCACGGGGCGGTCGGGCAGCCGGTTGGCGTTGATGTAGTTGCTGCGTCCGCCGAAATTGTTGTACGCGTTCCAGGTGTTGGTGGAGGCGAGCACGGCGATTCGCGCCCGAGGCTGGCGGGGCGCGACTACCCAGGGAAAGGTGAAGAGGCTTCCGGTGGGAGTCCGGGCGCGCAGGTAATAGAGGCCGGAACGTTCGGGCGCGACGATGGTGGGCGGCGAGGGGTAACCGTCGTTGTTCCAGCGGACGCCGGTCTGCGTAAAGTCGCCGTCGGGCAGCACCTGGCGGTTAGCCTGAGGGCCGTGCTCGTCCACCCAGCCGATCATTCGCACGTATTCCTTTTTCCAGCCGTAGCGCCACAGGCTGAGCTGAAACTGGTCCACGGCGTGGATTCGAAACTGGGAGGTCCCGCCGGCGCGATTCCACTTGGGCCACATGTAGCCGAGGAGGCCGTCGCGCAGGAGGCGAAGCTGCGGCGGCGCGTCCCCGCCGAGCGTGACGGCGGAGGTTTTGGAGCCGAAGCCGGCGCGGCTGAGCGTCACGCGGTAGGGGCCTGGCGGAAGATCGCCGTAGAAGGCCCCGCTGGGCGAGGACTCCAGGAGCGCCACCGCGCCGGTTTCTCCCGGGACCCACTCCGCCGCCACCCCGGGCAGCGCCACGTACATTTCATCGCTGACGTATGCCAGTACCTTCATCTCCGCTCCCGCATTTCTGATTTGTCCCTGGGCCCCGAATCCGCGGGGTTTTTTCAGTATAGTGGCCTAGTGATGGCTCCCATGATTCTTTTTTTCGTACTGCTCGCGGCTGCCGGGGAAGACAGCCTGTTCGTCGCCTCGCCGTTCACCGAACCGCACTCGTTCACGGCGGAGATCGAAGGTCCGGCCTGCGACCGCGCGGGCAACATTTACGCCGTGAGCTTTGCGCGCAAGCCCACTATCGGACGCGTGACTCCGGAGGGGCGGGCGGAGGTGTTCGTCGAGATGCCCAACGGATCGCTGGGCAACGGTATCCGCTTTAACCGGGCCGGGATCATGTTCGTGGCCGACTACACGGGCCACAACATCCTGCGTATCGATCCGCGCAACAAGAAGGTCGCAGTCTTCGCGCACGAGGGGACGATGAATCAGCCCAACGACGTCGCGATCTCGGTTGACGGCACGCTGTGGGCCAGCGATCCGAACTGGGGCAATTCCACGGGGCAGGTGTGGCGCATCGACCGGAAGCGGAAGGTCACCAAGGTTGCAGACGGGATGGGCACCACGAATGGAATCGAGGTGAGCCCGGATGGCGGCACGCTGTACGTCAATGAGAGCGTTCAGCGGAACGTGTGGGCTTTTCACATTGAACGGAATGGGGCCTTGTCGGGCAAGCGGCTGCTGATCCAGTTTCCCGATTTCGGGATGGACGGCATGCGCTGCGACGTGGACGGCAACTTGTACATCACGCGGCATGGCAAGGGGACGGTCACCGTGGTTTCGCCAGGGGGGAAAGTGCTGCGCGAGGTCGATGTATTGGGTAAAATGCCGACGAATTTGTGCTTCGGCGGTCCGGATGGCCGGACGTGTTATGTGACGGAAGTGGAGCACGGGCGGCTGGTCCGTTTTCGCACTGACCGGCCGGGGTTGGAGTGGACCAGGTGGAGAGGGCGTTAGAGGCGGGATTTGCTGCGAGTCGAGGCCGCAGACAGGAATGTCTGCGCCACGCGGGGTTTTGATAGAGTGAACAGTGTATACAAGTTTGAGGCCCCGTTGAGCCGATGCGATTTCTCGCCGCCAGTCTGATTTTCGCCACCGCCGCTTTCGCGCAGCCGTCCGGCCAGGTGGAGTTTTTCGAGTCAAAAGTGCGGCCGGTGCTCCTGAACCGGTGTGGGTCGTGTCACGGCGACAAGGTGCAGATGGGGCACATTCAGGTGACTGACCGCGACGCGCTGCACAGATCCGGCATTGTGGTTCCCGGCGACATGGACGCCAGCCGACTGGTACAGGCCATCCGCTACGGCGGGAAAATCAAGATGCCGCCTACCGGAAAGCTGCCGGCGAACGAGTTGGCCGCGCTGGAAAAATGGGTGGCCGGCGGCGCGCTATGGCCGGAGACGGCGGCCGGCGCGGCGCCGAAAGCGAGGGGCTATTGGGCGTTCCAGCCGGTGAAGAAGCCGGCAGTTCCGGATGTGAAGGACGCGGCCTGGCCGCGCGCCGAGATTGATCGCTTCATTCTGGCCAAGCTGGAAGAGAAGTCGCTGACGCCGGTCGGGGACGCCGACAAGTACACGCTGCTGCGGCGGGCGACTATCGACCTGATCGGGCTGCTGCCCACTCCCGAGGAAGTGAACGCCTTCCTGGAAGACTCCTCGCCGCAGGCGTTCGAACGCGTCGTGGACCGGCTGCTGGCGTCGCCGGCGTATGGCGATCGCTGGGGGCGCCACTGGCTGGACGTCACCTATTACGCCGACACCACGGGCGTCGGCCGCCGCATTCCGCTACCCGAAGCCTGGCGGTATCGCGATTACGTGATTCAAGCCTTTAACAGCGACAAGCCGTACAACCAGTTCGTCCGCGAACAGATCGCGGGGCCGGGCGGGAAGGGCGCCGGAAAGAAAATGAAGGCCGGCGCTGATAACGACGCACTGGCGGCTACCGGCTTCCTGGTGCTTGGGCCGTGGGCATGGTTCTCTTATGACAAGGTGCAGGTGCGCTGGGACGTTGCGGACTTGCAAGCGGATTTGGTCGGGCGCACGTTCCTCGGGCTTACCGTCGGGTGCGCGCGCTGTCACGATCACAAGTTCGATCCGATTCCGAACAAGGACTACTACGGGCTGGTGGGCATCTTTCTGAGCACCAAGACGCTTTCGTCCGCCAACTCGGAAGGCGGCATCAATATGATGCGGATGCCGGAGTCGACCGAGGTGGTCCGCCGGTATTCTGAGGATCTGGAGAAATGGGACAAGCGGGTGGCGGAAGCCGAGGCGGCTGATAAGGAAAATCAGAAACAGCAGGCGGAAGTGAAGAAGCGGATTGAGGACCTGAAGGCCAAAGCCAAGGCCGAAGCTCAGAAATCCGAGGCTTCTCAGTCCGAAACCAGTGACGACGGGCTGAAGGCCGCCGAGGCTGAGCTGGCGGCTTTGAGAAAGAAGACCGGCACCGCCCCCGACCGGCAATACCTGCCCTTCACGCGTTACATGCGGCCTCGACTGCCGGAAGTCTACGCGGCGCAGGATATGGAGTATCCGGAAGACGCGCGCATAGCGATGCGGGGCGACGCGCACCAGCTCGGCGAATCGACGCCGCGGCGATTTCTAAGCGCGGTGGACTACGGCCCGGAGCCGGAGATCGATCCGCACACCAGCGGCCGCAAGGAACTGGCCGATTGGCTGGCCGACGAGAAGAATCCGCTCACGGCGCGCGTCTACGTGAACCGGCTGTGGCACCACCTGTTCGGCGACGGCATCGTCGCCACCACCGAGAACTTCGGCTCCCGCGGCGAGCCGCCGTCGCATCCGGAACTGCTCGATTACCTCGCATCGAGGCTGGTGGAGAACGGATGGTCGACGAAGAAGACGATCCGCGAGATTGTGCTCAGCCGCGTCTATCAGCTCTCCAGCGTGCAGGATTCGAAGGCGGCGGAGGTGGACGCCGATAACAGGCTGCTCTGGCGTGCCAACCGCCGGAGGCTGGAGGTGGAGGCGATCCGCGACGCGATTCTTCAGGTCAGCGGCCGGCTGGATTCTGCGCGCGGCGGCCCTTCGCTTCCTCTGACGGCGAAGAACGTACACACGATCGCGCCGTTCTTTCTGGAAGACGACTCGGTGATCGAGGACAACGTGAAATACCGGCGCACGGTCTATCAGCCGATTATGCGCAACAGCCAGATGGAAGGGATCGACATCCTGAACCTGTTCGATTTCAAAGACCCGGACCAGGTGTCGGGAACGCGCGCGCCGACCACGGTGCCGACGCAATCGCTGTACCTGATGAACGCGCCGTTCGTGCGGGACGAAGCGCGGCGCCTGGCCGAAAAACTGGTCAAGGACGAAACGCTAGACGATGCCGGTCGCGTCTCGCGTGTGATTCTGGCGGCGCTGAACCGGCCCGCCACTGCCCGCGACGTCCAGCAGGCGCGACAGTTCCTTTCCGATTTCGAAGCCGGGCTGGGAAAGCTCAAGAACGGACCCGACCCGCTAACTGAGGCTTGGGCGCGGTATTGTCATGCCATCTTCGCGTCGAGTGAATTTCTTTACAGGAGGTAGCCGCATGAACAACAACCGTCTGATCGAAGTCCATCCTATCGAACCTCTGCCCACCAACCGTCGCGGCTTCCTCCGTTCGCTGGGCGGCGGATTCGGCTCGGTGGCGATGGCGGCCCTGGCCGCGGAACAGGCCGCGCACGCGGCGCGCAGCGAAAATCCTCTGGCACCGAGGGCCCCGCATTTTCCGCCCAAGGCCAAGCGTGTAATCCTTCTGTGGATGCAGGGCGGTCCGTCGCAGATGGACCTGTTCGATTTCAAGCCGCGGCTGAAGAGCGAAGCCGGCAATAAGATCCCTTTTAAGGTGAACTCGGCGACCGAGCGCTACGAACAATCGGCGCGCCTGATGCCTGCCATTTCCGGTTTCAAGCAAGTTGGCGGCAACGGCATGTGGATGTCCGATCTGCTGCCGAATCTGGCCGGGAAGGCCGACGAGCTGTGCTTTCTGCGCGCCATGGAGACGGATAGCCCGGCGCATCCTGGGGCGATTCGCATCTTCCAGACAGGGTCGCTGCAATTCGTGCGCCCGTCGATGGGATCGTGGATCGTTTATGGCCTGGGCACAGAGAACCAGAATCTGCCGGGCTTCGTCGTCATCAGTCCCATGCTTTATGGCGACGACGGCAGCCCGCTGCACTACTCGAACGTTTTCCTGCCGGCGATCTACCAGGGGACGCGGCTCGGCGACGCGCGGACTCCGGTGAAGGAATCGAAGATCGGCTATCTTGGCGACGCCACGCTGCCTGGGGATTTGCAGCGTATGCATTTGGACCTGATCCAGGCGCGGAACCGGCTAGACCAGGAAGTCTCGGGCGAGGACCGCAACATCGAAGGGCTGATACAGTCCTACGAGCTGGCGTATCGCATGCAGATGCAAGCGCCGGAAGTCTTCGACGTGATGAAAGAGACGAAGGCCACGCTGGATCTCTATGGCATCGGCGAGAAAGAGACCGACAATTTCGGACGGAAATGTCTGATGGCGCGGCGGCTGGCCGAGGCGGGCGTGCGCTACATCCAGGTGACCGACAACGGCTGGGACCACCACACCAAGATCGGCGATATGCTGCGCAGGAGCGCGAAGGGCATCGACAAGCCGCTGACGGGTTTGCTGACGGACCTGAAGGCGCGCGGGCTGCTGGACGATACGCTGGTGATCTGGACGGGAGAGTTCGGGCGGACGCCGTACGACCAGTCGCAGGCGGGTGCAAAGGACGATACGCCAGGGCGCGATCACAATCCCTACTGCTGGACGATGTTCATGGCCGGGGCCGGTGTTAAGCAAGGCATGGTGCTCGGCGAAACCGACGAGTACGCCTGGAAAGCGGTGGACGGCAAGGTTCACGTCCACGATCTCCACGCGACCATTCTGCACCTGCTAGGGCTCAACCACGAGAAGCTGACTTACCGTTACAGCGGGCGCGATTTCAGGCTGACCGACGTGTACGGGCGGGTGGTGAAGGAGATTCTGGCCTAGGGGAGGGCGCGCCGGTGAGCGCAGAAACTGGACGCTCCGTGCTGGTGACGGGCGCATCCGGCGGCATCGGGAAGGCGACGGCACTGCTGCTGGATCGCGAGGGCTTCCGGGTATTTGCGGGCTTCCGCTCGGTCCAGGCAAGCGATTCGCTCAAGCGTGAAGCTTCCGAGCGGTTGACGCCGGTGCGGCTGGAAGTGACCGACGGCACTTCTATTGCGCAGGCGGCGGATGCCATTAGCGCCGAGCTCGGTGGCAAGGGCCTGGACGGCCTGGTGAATAATGCCGGCATCGCAGCGGCGGGCGCTATCGAGACGATTTCCACCGCGCGGGATCGCGAGCAGTTCGAAGTAAACGTGCTGGGCCTGCTGGAGACGACTCGTGTCTTCCTGCCAATGATCCGCAAGGCGAGAGGCCGGATCGTCAACGTCGGCTCCAGCCTGGGCCGCGTGGCCCTCCCTTACCTGGGCACCTATTGCGCGACGAAGTTCGCCGTCGCCGGGCTCAGCGACGCGCTGCGAATGGAGCTAAAGCCGTTTCATGTTTCGGTTTCGCTGATCGAGCCTGGTGTAATCAACACACCATTCTGGTCGGTGGTGGAGGAGGAAGTGGCGCAAAATCCGCTCTACCGGGACAGCGCTCGCACCGTGTTCGGTGCGTTCCGGAAGATGAGCGCGTCCGGAGCGCCGCCGGAGGCAGTAGCGCGGGCGATCCAGGACGCTTTGACGTCGCGCCGGCCGAAACCGTATTACCGGGTGGGAATGGATGGGCGGATGCTGGCGATACTGGCGCGGGTTACGCCGGCATGGCTGCGCGACCGGATGCTGGGATTTCAGCTTGGCTTAAGGTGATGGCGGCAGGCTGATGCCTGGCTGACACAGTCGCGAACGCGTGTTTCACAGGGTTCGGCGGTGGTAGAATTGGCGTCCTGTGCCGACTTCAATGGATCTGGTACGGGCCCTGGAATCCGCCGGACTGGTGGGGATCGCGGAGCCGGAGACCCGCGACTTCGCGACCGCACTCGAAGCCTGCTCCTTCGAAGCGGGCGAGGTATTGATCCGCGAAGGCGACACCGACGACAGCCTCTACATCCTGACTTCCGGAGGCGCGAGGGTAGAGGCGCAGGGCAAGGTGCTCAACCATCTCGGGCCGGGAGAAACCGCCGGCGAGCTGGCGCTGCTGACGGGCGATCCGCGAACGGCTACCGTCATCGCGGTGGAACCCACGCTATGCGCGAAACTCTCGCGTCCGGAATTTGAGCGCCTGGCGCGCATACATCCGGAAGCGGCGGAACGCATGCGGGAAGTAATGCGGAGGCGGCTGCGGAAGGTGCGGCTTTCGTTCTCGCTGCATCTCAGCAACCTGTTCGGAGACCTGGACGCCGAGGTGGTTCGCGATCTGGAAGCGGAGCTGCAAATGACGACTCTGGGCAGCGGCGAGATCCTCTACCGGCAGGGCGAACCGGGCGACACTTTGGCCGTGGTGGTGAGCGGCAAGCTGCGCGTGCTGGCCCGTCGTGAATCGGGCGAGGAATCGGCGGTAGCGGAGTTGGGCCGCGGGGAGACGGTGGGGGAGATGGCGGTGGTAAGCGGCGAGGCGCGCACGGCCACGGTGATGGCGATCCGCGATAGCAACCTCGCCGTGCTTTCCCGGGAAGGGTTTGACCGGCTGCTGCTGAAGCATCCCCGCGCCATGACACGGATGGTCGCCGACAAGCTGGTCGCGCGGCTGCGAAACATGACCTCCGGCGCGCGGCCGGGGAAAGCCGTCGCGACGCTGGCGCTGCTGCCTGTTAATGCCGGCCTGGACATAGGCGCTTTTGGGGAGGCGCTGGCGAAGAGCCTTTCCCTGTTCGGCGCCACGCTGCTGCTTTCAAGCCGCACGGTGGACCACGCTCTGCTTCGGACGGGTGCGGCGCAGGTGGACGAAAGCGATCCACGCCATCTGACGATGGTCGAATGGCTCAACCGGAAAGAGCTGGAACACGACTTCGTGCTGTACCAGATGGATGCCGAGGCGAGCGCGTGGAGCGCGCGATGCCTGCGGCAGGCGGACCAGGTGATCCTGGTGGGCAACGGCGGCGACGACCCGGCCGTGTGCGAGCTGGAGCGGCGCATTCTGCCGTCGCAGAAGCAGATTCTGGCGCTGATACAGAAAGACCGGACGCCGTCGGGTACGCTGGCGTGGCTGCTGCCTCGCACTATCGAGCGGCACCATCACGTCAGGCAGGACGAAAGCGGCGATTTCGACCGCATGGCGCGCTTTCTTACGGGCCGCGCTGTGGGCATCGCTTTAGGCGGCGGATTCGCCCGCGGGTTGGCGCACCTGGGCGTGCTGCGCGCCATGGGCGATCTGGGCATGCCGGTGGACGCCTTCGGCGGCACCAGCATGGGGGCCATGATCGGCGCTCTGTGGACGCAAGGCTGGGAGTACGAAAAGATCGTGGCGGAAACCTGCGCCGGCTGTCAGGATTCGTTCAACGACCTGACATTTCCGTTTGTCGCCTTCAAGCAGGGAAAGAAGTTCAGCGACTTGATGAAGCGCTTTTACGAGGAACGCCAGATTGAAGATTTGTTTTACCCGTTCTTCTGCGTGTCGGCGAATTTGAATCGCGCCGAAGTGAAGGTACATACGAGGGGGACGCTGGCCAAAGCGGTGCTGGCCAGCACCCGGGCTCCGGCGGTGTTCCCGCCGGTGGTGTATGACGGCGAGCTGCACGTGGACGGAGGAGTGCTGAACAACGTCCCGGTGGATATTATGAAGCCGTTCTGCAACGGGGGAACGGTGATCGGCGTGGACGTTTCGCCGCCGCACGAGCTGAACCTGATCGCGGACTACGGCGACGGCGTCTCGGGATGGCAGGCGTTCAAAAACCGCTTCAGCCCGTTCGTCAAGAGCAAGACCTACGTGCCGAGCATTCTGCTGATCGTTATGCGCACCGTGGAATTCGGCGGCATTTCGTTCAAGAAGCATGCCTCGGAGGCGGCCGACATTTACCTGCGTCCGCCACTGCTGCGCTTCAAGCGAACGGATTTTCATTCGGCGGCTGAAATCGCCGAGGTTGGATACCAGCACGCCCGCGAGCAGATTGAAACCTGGCTCAGCAGCCGGCGGAAGCCGATATGAAAGGCGCGCCGAGTCCTTCCGTTTCTCCGATATTCAAGGTGTTGCCGGGGCGCTTCCGGTACCGGGCGGCGCTGGGACCGCGCTTCCTTCGGGACCCGCTGGGATTCTTCACCGACGCGGTACAGGAGTGCGGGAATATCGTCGCTCTGAGTCCAGGCCGTATTTTCCTGATTAATCATCCCGACTACATCAAGCACGTGCTGCAGGAGAATCATCCGAATTACCGCAAGGGCACGGAGATGACGAAGATGCTTCAGCCCTTCTTCGGGGAGGGGCTGCTGACCGCCGAAGGCCCGATGTGGTTGCGCCAGCGGAGATTCTCGCAGCCTGCGTTTCATCGCCGGCACTCGCCTGAGATGGCGAAACTAATGGTGGATACGACGGCCGCCATGCTGAAGCGCTGGGAAGCCAATGGCCGTCAATTCCGCGATTTTCGCGACGACCTGACCGAGCTGACGTTGGATATTCTGCTTAAGGGAGTGCTCGGCACGGATTGGGGAGAGGACCCGCAAGGGCTGATGCACGCCGTGCTGGAACTGGAGGAAGCCCTGGCGCTGGTGGCGTCCTTCAGCGATCCGCTGAAGCCGCCGCTGTGGCTGCCGACTCCGCGCAACCGCAAAATCAAGCGGGCGCTCAAGGCGGCCGACCACTGGATGTACCGCCTAATCGAATCGCGCCGCAAACAACCGCAGAACGGAAACGACCTGCTGGCGCTTTTGATGAACGCGCGCGATCCGGACACGGGTGAGGGAATGAGCGACCAGCAGCTCAGAGACGAGTTGCTGACGCTGCTGAGGACGGGCCATTCCACTCTGCGCGAGCTGGTGCTTTGGACGTGGTATCTCTTCGGAAATAATCCTGAGGCGCAGAAACGCTTTTACGACGAGGTGGACACCGTGCTGGAGGGCCGTCCGCCGACCTATGAGGATCTGCCGCGGCTGCCCTACACTCTGATGGCGATCCACGAGTCGATGCGGCTATTCCCGCCGGCCTGGGTCTTCGTCCGGGCGGCGATCAAGGACGACGAAATCGGCGGCTACCCGGTTCCCGCGGGCGCGATGGTCGTGATCTGCCCATTTGTAACGCAGCGCTCCGCCGAATGGTGGCCCGAGCCGGAGAAGTTCGACCCGGAGCGGTTCATGCCGGAGCGTTCCGCCAACCGGCCGAAATTCGCCTACTGCCCGTTCGGCGGCGGTCCGCGGCTTTGTATCGGTAACAATTTCGCGCTTATGGAGGCGCAGTTGATTCTCACGATGGTGGCGCAGAAATTCCGCCTGGAGCTGGATCCGGCGCACACGCTGAAGAGAGTGCTGTTCGTGTCGATGATGGCGCACAACCTCTGGATCAAGATGGTTCCCCGCGATAAACTCGGTGCAGCAGGCGGCGTATGATCCTCCATCCGGAAGAACTGGCGCTAGCGCAGGCTTACGACCGCGAACATCGGTTCGAGGGACTCACCCCGGCGCAGATGAGCTCGATCATGGATCGCGGGCGTGCTTTGTTTCATTGGTACAAAGACCATCCGTATCTGCACAACCTGATCGGCGCGGCGGTGCTGGTGTTCCTCTTCGGCGCGGATTTCCTGACGGTCTTCCGGCTGCCGCACTGGCTGCTGCCCTCCGGCGCGGCCCATGGCGCCTTGCGGATTCTGCTTGCCGCGGCGTTAGTGGGCGGTGTGCATAGCTGGCTGATGTATTCGCTGACGGTTTATTCGATGCACGAGGGCGCGGCGCACGGGATCGTCTTCGTGTTCAAGGGCCGCCTGGGACGCTGGGCCCGCTTTGTGTCGGCCAATCTTTGCCGGGTGGCGGCGAGCGAGCCGATCGACTACTCGGCGAACCACATGAGCCATCACGCGAAGTTCGGGACGACGGACGACGGCGAGCTGTTGAACTTCGTGAGGCCGAAGCGCTACTGGCTGACCTTTCTGCCGCTGGCCGCTTTCATCAATTACAGCGACTTCATCGCGCACCGGCCGGCCGGCTACACGGCCAGCCGGCTGGTCTCGGCCGCGCTGTCGCTGGCTTACAACGTGCCCATCGCGCTTTACCTGAATGAGCATTTCGGAACGTTGTTCATGGTGATTGCGATGCTGGTGGTCTTCCCGCATTTTGGCTTTTACCTCGACCGGCTGCGCCAGTTCACCGAGCACAACCTGATGCCGCTCGAGAACAAGAACGGGTCCCGCAGCTTCGGCGTGGGGTTCTGGGGCTTGCTGGTGGGCGCCGGCCCGTTGGGATCGCCCTGTCACTGGGAGCACCCCCTCGTGGCCAGCCTGCCATGGTATCAGCATA
>JACXTT010009907.1_pt1 | contig 12950 bp, 12 predicted proteins | sample 9270951 | NCBI WGS metagenome assembly JACXTT01 (sample SAMN15532306, study PRJNA645909) | rock metagenome | isolation source: weathered quartz diorite | place: Puerto Rico | collected 2017-06-21 | reverse complement strand
GAGCACCGCGCCTCCGCCACACGCCAGCACCGCCGGCGGCGTCGTGAGCAGCGCGGCCAGCAGCGCCGCCTCGCGGCCACGGAAGCGCACCTCGCCCTCGCGCGCGAAGATCTCGGCCACGCTGCAGCCCGCCTCGGCCTCCAGGCGCTGGTCGAGGTCCACCGCCTCGCCGCCCAGGCGCTTCGCCAGCAGGCGCGCGACCGTGGTCTTGCCCGCGCCCATCAGACCCACCAGCGCGATGGCCCGATCCTCACTCATGACGCGAGCGTAGCACAGCGCTCCCAGCCCCTAAGCGCAACGGGCCGCCGTGATTCGGCGGCCCGCAGGCGCGAGCGAGATGCGTTCTAGGAGACTAGTTGCTGGCCAGCGTCGGCATGATGCGCGGCGTGACGAAGATCAGCAGCTCGCGGTTCTGGCGCACGGTGTTCTCAGAGCGGAACAGGAAGCCGAGCAGTGGCAGGTCCTTGAGCAGCGGAATGCCCTTGCGCACCTTGGAGTCGTTGGTGCGGATCAGGCCTCCGATCACCGCGGTCTGGCCGTCGTCGACCATGACCCGCGTGTCGGCTTCCGAGGTGTTGATGATGACGCCGCCCTGCACCGTGCTCTGGGTCGAGAGGTCGCTGACTTCCGGATGGAGGTCGAGCACGATCTTCTTGTCGTTGGTCAGGTGCGGCGTGCACTTGAGCTGGATGCCGATGGTCTGGAGCTGCGACACCGCGTTACCGGCCACGTCCTGCACGATGAGCGGAATCTTCTGGCCCACGATGATCTTGGCCTCGCGGTTGTCGACGGTGACCACGCGCGGGTTGGAGATGATGTTGGCCTTGCGGTTCTGCTCCAACGCGGTCAGCTGCACCTCGATCGAGCCCCAGTCCTTGAAGATGCCGTACTCGACCTGAGCGGCGGGATCCGGGATCGGGGTGTTGACTTCGCCGGCCAGGCCCTGCTGGTTGTCGTTGTTGGGATTGAGCGCCTTGCGGACGCCGCCGGTGAAGAACGCGGGATCGGTCTGTCCGACGTTCCACTGGATGCCGAGGCCGCGCAGGGCTTCGGCGTCGACGTCGACCAGCTTGGCCGTGATCTCGATTTGCGGCGTCGTGCTGTCGAGCTCGACCGCCATCTTCTCGATCGCGTCGAGCGTGCTGGACAGGTCGGTCACGATCAGCGAGTTGGTCCGCTTGTCGGTCTGGATCGCGCCGCGGCGCGAGAGCGAGGAGTTCAGCGCCGTCTGCAGCTCGGCGGCGTTGGCGTAGTTGAGGTGGATGAGGCGGGTTTCGAGCGGCACCAGCTCGAGCTGCTTGGCGCGGGCGCTCTCGCGCTCGACGCCTTCCTGGTGGAGCTTCTCGGCGATGTCGACGCGGATGATGCCGCCTTCGTCGACGTAGTCGAGCCCGTTGGAGCGCAGGATGGTGCGCATCGCCTCCAGCCAGCCCACGTCGCGCAACGCCACGCGCACCGGCCCCTTCACGTCGGGCGCGACCACGATGTTGCGACCGCTGAACTCGGCGATGGCGCGCAGCACGGTGCGAACGTCCGCTCCCTCCACGTCGATCGTGAAGGTGCCCGAGCCGGTCCGCACCAGACCGACCTGCTTCATGGCGGACGGCTGCTGCGCCAGCGCCGCCGTCGCCAGCGCGATCGTCAGGACGAGGCCCAAGAGGGCCTTAGCGGTTCGCATTCGACTTTTCTCCCTTCCGCGTGATTGGAATCGTGACCGACTGGGATTGCCCGTCGACGGTGATGTTGACGATCATGGCGTCCCGCTTGAGCCCCTCGACGTAGCCGTTCATCACTCGATCGCCGCGGCGCAACACGTAGCTGTCGCCGCGCACGTCTTCGACCATCGCGAACTGGTCAGTGGTTCCCCACACGACCCCGACGAGCTTGAGCCCGCCCAGGTCGGGTGGCGCGTCGCCGCCGACGTCGGCGCCGACGTACTCGCCTTCCATGAGCGACTGGAACGGATCGCGACGACCCAAGGCGTTGTATTGATAGGTCACGTGGTCCTCGAGCGGCGCGGCGGTCGCGGGCGCGCCGGTCGCGTTCACCGAGCCACTCTTACCGCCGGCGGCAGGCTTGTTGGCTACCGCCGCGCCCATGCCGGGCGAGGCCTTGACCGGCCCGGTCGGGATCGCGGTCACGGCGCCGGTCGACTTGGAGGGCGCAGAGCCCGGAGCCCGCACCGTGGTCCCGCCTTGTCGGGCCAGCGTCGGTCCGTTCGGCGTCGAGGCGCCGGGCGCGAGCTTGGTGATCGAAGGCGACGTCATCACGGGCACCACGCCCGTGGGCGTGGCGGCCTTCGCGATCCCCCCGGTCACGGGCGGCGGAGCTTTGGCGATTCCCGCCGCGCTCGGCGCGACCTGCGCCGGAGCCACCTTGCCCGCGGTCATCGGAGGCGTGGAAGCTCGAGCGATCGTTCCGGTCTTGGCCGGGGTCGCGGTCTTCAAGCCCGTCGCCGGGGCGCTCGCGGTCTTGGCCGCGGTCGCGGTCTTGGCGGCGGTCGTCGGCGGCGCCACGCGCGGGATTCCCATCGGCACCACGGTGCCGGCCTTGGCCAGCTTGGGCGCGGGGTTGGTCGGCGTCGTGGCGGACTTCGCGACCGTCGCCGGAGTGGCCTTGGCGCTGGAAGCGCTGGCCGGCGCGGGCTTCGCCGCGACGGCACTCTTGTGAGCCGGCGCCGGCGGAGCCGCGGACGTCTTGCTGGCGGCGACCGAAGCCGAAGCCGATCCAGGCTTCTTGGCGACCGGCTTGGCCGCACTGGCTTTGGTCGCGGCGACCGGTTGCGTCCCGGTGGTCTTGGCCTTGTGCGTCGTGTCGGCCGCGGTGGTCGAATGCGGAGTGGATCCCTCGTCGGTGACGGCCGGGGTCCCGGCACGCGCCGCGGCGGCGATCGACAGCCAGGCCGACAGCGTCACCCACGAGCCGACGTGCGCCAGCCGGCCGATGCTACGAGTCCACGTGGCCATCGCCCGCTCCCTTCTTCTCGACCTGCACCGGCTTGGGGGCCGGCGCTGGCGCCGCCGACGTCGGGGCCGGGTTGGAGTTGAGGCTGTAGGCCGAGGCGTTGAACGACGCCCCGGTGGTGAACCCGTAATCGTTGGCCGCCGGCGACGAGAGCTTGAGGTTCGACACCGTCACGATGCGGCGCATGTTGGCCAGCTCGGCCAGGAACGAGCCGACCTGGTGGTAGCCGCCGTTGACCACGATGTCGACCGGCATCTCGGTGTAGTAGGTCTCGCTGCGCGGCGGGGCTGGCTTGAACATCAGGAACTGGACGCCGGTCTGTTGGCCGGCCAGCGTGATCTTGCGCAGCAGTCCCGCGGTCTGGCGATCGGTCGGCAGCAGCTCGGCCGCCATCGACCAGCGCTCGTGCAGAGTCTCGTACTCGGCCTCGAAGCGCGGCAGGTCGGCGACCGAGGCGCGCGCGCGCGCCAGCTCGGTCGACTTCTTCTCGTAGGTGGCCTTGAGATCCGCCAACTGCTCGGAGCGGTTCGGGTAGCCGAAGGGCAGGAAGTGCGTGAAGAAGAAGACACCCAGCGCGCCGCCCGCCAGCATCACGCACAGGATGATGCGAAGCGTCGCTTGGTTCTTGAGGTCCAGGGCTGCCATCGACGATCTCCTAGTTGGCGCGCTCGTTCGGAGTCACCTGGCAGGTGATCCGGAATTTGACCACGTCTTTCGACGACACCTGGCCGCGCTCCGCCACCGCCAGCTCGACGTCGGCGAACAGCGGCGAGCGCTCGAGCCGCGACATGAAGTCCGAGACCACCAGGTTCGAATAAGTGACCCCCTCCAGGCTCAGCTGGCCGCTCGCATCCTGCTGGGCCGCCGTCATCCAGAGGTGGTCCGGAACGCAGCGCGCCAGCTCGTCCATGAGCCGAACGCTCTGAGTGCGTCCCTTTTCCAGCTTGCTGATGATGCCGAGCCGCAGGTCGAGCTCGGCGCGCTCCTGCGCCAGCCGCTTGACCTTCTCGATCTGCGGCGCCAACGCGCGCGACTGCGCGTCGATGTCGGCGATCGAATTGCTCAGGGAGCTGACCCGCGCGCCTTGCGACATCACCGTGCCGAGGATGATCAGACCCGCGGCCGCCACGATCGCGACCGGGAGCACCAGGTCCCCGACCTGGAAATTGACCTTCATCCGGCGCTGGGACTTTTCCTCCTTGGGCAGGAGATTGATGCGGATCATTTCTTGTCTCCCAGGCGGCGCATCGCGAGCCCGATGGCGACGGTCAGCACCGGCGCCACCTTCATCACGTCCTGCCCCGCGAACAGCGCGGGGTCGTAGGCCACGCGCGACAGCGGATTGGCGATCTCGCACGACACGCCGAAGCGGCGGCCGAGGAACTCGGGCAGCGCCGGCGTCAGCGCGGCGCCTCCACACAGGATGATCCGCGACAGCGCGCCCGCCTCGCCGGCGGTGCGCAGGTAGGCCTGCGCGCGCTCGATGGCGGTCGCCAGGCCTTCGCACGCCGACTCCACCACCGGCCCGATCTCGACGCCCGCGGTGGATTCGCCACGCACCGCGGCCGCGGCCTCGGTCTGGCTCAGGTTGAACTTGCGCTGGGCCGACTCGATGAAGGTCTGGCCGCCGAGCTGAATGTCCTTGGTGAAGTAGGGCACCCCGCCCTGGGTGATGTTGATGTTGGTGATCTCGGAGCCGACGTTGAGCGTCGCCACCACGTCCTCGGGCGCGAGGCTGTAGTTGGCCTCGAGCGCGTTCTGGGCGGCGAAGGAGTCGACGTCGACGATCAGGGGATTGAGGCCGGCCTCGCGGATCAGATCGCTGAAGGACATCACCATGTCCTTTTTGGCCGCCACCAGCAGCACCTGCATCTGCTTGGGATCGTTCGGCGCCGGCCCCAGGATCTCGAAGTCGAGCGACACGTCGTTGATGTCGTAGGGCACGTGCTGCTCGGCTTCCCAGATCACCGCCTGCTGGGCGTCCTCGACCGAGAGCTTGTTCATCACGATCCGCTTCACGATCACGGCGCGACCGCTGACCGCGGCGACGACGTTCTTGGTCTGGATGCTGCGCGACTCGAGCAGATTGCCGATGGCGTCCACCACCAGCTGGCGGTCCATGATCTCGCCATCCACGATCGCTTCGGCGAGCGGCTGCGACACGCCCCAGTTGACCAGGCGGTGGCTCTTGTTGCTGGTCTCCATTTCGGCCAGCTTCACCGTGTTGCTGCCGATGTCCAACCCCACGAGCGCTTGCTTCTTGCCGAAGAGCATGGGTTCACTCCCTGATCCTGTCGTGGCGGTCGGTCCGCCGCGTGAGCGGCTCGACGCGCGGCGTGGCCGCGATCCCCGCGGGTTCACGCATCCGTGTTCCACCGTGGAATACATCGGCGGGCGGGGTGGCCGGCTTGAGGGCGTTTTTCAACGAATCCCGGGCCGCGTTGCAGAGCACCACGCCCGGGGTCCCGGCCGTCCGGCCCAGGCGGACTATCGGAACACGACGCGCGGCGTCGCCAGCTTCTTGACGGCCAGGTCGGTCTTTCCGGTCGCCAGGGCGTCGTGGATCTTGGCCAGCTCGCGCTCGGCCATCTCCCGCATCAGCTTGTTCTTGGAGGTCTGGTACAGGCCGACCCACAGCGCTTGGGCCACCGCCAGGTCGCCGGCGTGCTGGCGGGAGTAGGCGGCGAAGCGCTGCGACTGGGGCGGGGCGTCGGGCTGGCGGGCGGCCTGCTCGAAGTACTCGGCCGCATGGCGCAGGTCCCTACCGCCCGGCTTCACGTAGTAGAGGAACCCGAGCTGGAAGGCCAGCTCCCCGCTGGTCGGGTTGTTGTCGATGCCTTTCAGCATCAGCCGCTCGGCCTGATCGAACTCGCGGCCTTCCTGCGCCAGCGCGAAGCCGCCGAAGACGTAAGCCGGGACGAAGGTCGGCGACAGCGTGGTGAGGATGTCGAAGACGTGGTCCATGTGCTGGAACCGCAGGTCGGTGGTGCGGTGCTCGCCGTAGTACTGGACCGCGCGCAGCCAGGCCAGGTCGGCCGCGGTCTCGGCGTGACCCAGCGTGGCCGGGCGCAGGTGGCGGCCCGAGGGGTAGTAAGCCAGCTCTTCGAGCGGGTGCGGTCGCGGCAGTCGATCGTAGGCGAACACCGCCAGGCCATAGGCCAGCGCCCCCGCCGCCAGCGCCACCAGCCACGCCGCGACCATGCGCGCGCGCGGGCCTTCGCCACCGAGCAACCTCACTTGAAGTCCCGCGACTCGAACGCCGCGGTCGCCAGCGCCAGCACGCAGGCGCAGTAGAGCGCGGCGTACAGCGTCGCGATCGCCAAGTGCAGCGTGGTCGTCGGCGTGCCCGAGGAGGCCAGCGCCCGCATGTTGAACAGCGGCAGGTTGGGAGCCAGGTTGGCGACGACCTGGACCATCCGCGCCAGCGCGGGCGGAAACTGCGCCGCGAAGGCGCGCAAGTCGTTGCACCACTGCCCCACCAGGTAGAGCCCGAGCGTGTAGAGCGCCGACAGCACCGGCGTCGAGAGCGCCGAGAACATCACCGCCACCGCGGTGATCACGGCTAGCTCGAGCCCGGCCAGATAGGTGGCCTCGAGGATCGAGGGCGCGAAGCTGGCCGAGCCGCGCAGCGCCATGGCCACGCTCAGCGCCACGCCCAGGAGTGCGGCGATCGCCCACACCGCGCCGGTCAGCCCGGCCCACTTGCCGATCAGATACGTGGCGCGAGGAATTGGGCGCGACAGTAGATTGAAGATGGTGCGGCGCTCGATCTCCTTGGCCACCAGGTTGGTGCCCACCATCAGCACCACCAGCAGCCCGAGCATCGAGATCGAGGTCAGGCCGAGGTCGACGACCAGGCGTTCCCCCTGCCCCATCGCCAACGGCGTGAGGATCTGGATCAGGAGCAGGAACGCGATTCCGGCCGCGGCCATGCCCGCCAGCACGCGATCCCGCGTCGCCTCGCGGAACGTGTTGCGCGCGATCAGCGCGGCGATCATGCCGACCTCCGCGCCTCGGCCGGCCCGAGCCCTGCCTGCTCGGCGGTGGCCATGAACAATTCCTCCAGCGTGCCGCGCTGCGGCGTCACCGCGCGGACGTCGGCCCCGGCCGCGATCAGCCAGCCCAGCGTCTCGTGCAGCCGGGTCTCGTCGCTCAGGATCAGCAGCGTCTCGTGTGGGTGTTGCTTGCGCTCGACCAGCGCCGCCAGCGCGCCGGGAGGTTGCAGGTCGACGGCGCCGGCGCAGCGGATCTCGATCCGCTGGGCGCTGTCCTGCACCAGCTCGCCGACGGTGGCGATGCGGGTCAGCCGGCCCTTGAGGATGATCGCGACGCGGTCGCACAGGATCTCGACGTCGGGCAGGATGTGGGACGAGAACAGCACGGTCGTGCCGCGGTCGCGCTGCTCGAGGATCAGCTCGCGCACGTCGCGACGGCCGAACGGATCGAGCCCGCTCATCGGCTCGTCGAGGATCAGCAGCTCGGGCTCGTGGATGAGCGCCGCGCCGAGGCCGAGCCGCTGCAGCATCCCCTTCGAGTACTTGCGCAGCCTGAGCTGCGGTCGGTCGCCGAGCCCGATGCGGCCGAGCCAGTGGAGCGCCTTCCGGTGCGCGTCGTGCGCCCCCAGCCCCGACAGGCGGCCCGCCAGCTCCAGGTACTCGAGTCCGCTCAAGTAGTCGTAGAAGTAAGGCTGCTCGGGCAGGAATCCCATCCGCCGGCGGCTCGCGACGCGCTCGATCGGCTGGCCCAGCACCCAGGCCGCGCCGCGCGTCGCCTTGTGGAGTCCGACCAGCAGCTTGAGCGTGGTGGTCTTGCCGGCGCCGTTGGGGCCGAGATAGCCGAGGACTTCGCCGCGGCGCACCTCGAGGTCCAGGTCCTCGACGCCGCGCGACACCTTGAGCGTCCAGGGATTGCGATAGCTCTTGGTCAAGCCTCGGGTCAGGATCGCAGCGTCCGCCTCCGGAGCGCGTCGGCCGTTCGCGGGCCCGGCCAGAATCTTGCCCGTCGCCGGGCTCGCTGCATCGGAATTCCGCACCATGACGCTCGGCTCGCCTCGCGGTTCAACGGTTTGCAGGATTGACGAGGAAGACGAGGGCTGGGGAAGGCAACCGCCGTGCCCGCCGGGGGTGAGGCGGGCCGGCTACTGGCCGGAGGTCATGATCAAGATCAGCTGGCCGTTGGCGCCCATTCCCTTGATGTTGTACCACTGGGTCAGCGAGTCGGCGTAGCTCACGAGGCCCGGCTTGAACGGCGGATCGTTGAGGACCGAGGCCCGATCCTCCCAGGCCACGTTGATGCCTCCGGTCCTCGTGAACGGGTTGGTCAGCCCGTTCACGCCACCCGGCATGATCGAGGCGACCTTGGCGGCGTCGTCCGCGTAGACGGCATCGTTGCGGACGCTGTAGTCCTCGGCCGACATCTGGAAGATGTGCATGTTGGACTTGGTGCCGGCCTCGCGCGCACGCGACTCCATGCTGATGTAGCTGGGGAGCGCGATGGCCGCCAAGATCCCGATGATCACGACCACGATCATCAGCTCCACCAGGGTGAACCCGCGTTCCGGCTTCATGTCCCTTCCTTCCGGTGTTTCAACGGCGAGATTCCACCCTGATACTGAGCAAGCGCCACGCCATGGGATTCGCGAGGGCGATCGTGAAGCCCCGCCGCAACTTCCGCGTCGCGGCTCCCGGCCGACCGACTCCCAAAGCTTGCAGGACGCCTTGGCGAGTCAATTCGCACGACGCGCTCGCGCTTCGCAACAGTCCGACCCAAAACGAATCGGGGGCGGGATCGCTCCCGCCCCCGAGATTCGATGTTCGTTCGACTACTGGCCGGCCGTCAGCACCAGCGTCATGTCGACCGCCGTGTTCTTGCCGACGCCCTTGATGTTGTAGTTCGAGGTGAGCGAGTCGGCGTAGCTGGTGATGCCAGCCACCCGCGCCGAGCACGGATTCAGCATGCTGGCGCGGTCCTCGTACGCCACGTTCACGGCCACGCTGTTGGTGAACGGGTTCTTGAAGTTGGCACCCGCCTGCGGCAGCAGACCGTGCACCGCCGAAGCGACGTCCGAGTACGTACCGTCCTTCTGAACGCCGTAGTCCTCGGCCGCGAGCTGGAACGTGTGCATGTTGGCCTTGGTGCTGCCTTCCTTCGCGCGGTCCTGCATCGCGATGAAGTTCGGAATCGCGATCGCCGCGAGAATACCGATGATCACGACGACGATCATCAGCTCGATCAGGGTGAAACCCTTCTGGGACTTGAACATGTTTTTTGGCTCCTTCTCCTCAGGGTCCGGGGGTCGCATCCTGAGCTGACCCACTCTGGATCTGTTCAACGCAACCGATATGCCACTCGTTGTCCGACTCCTGACCGTGGCCGCGAGTCCTTGCGGCCCTGTGTGTTACAGGCGCCCCTCCTGTCGCGCTCGACGCTGCTCTTCCGCGCGGTGACTCGCATTCCCCGCGAGTGACGCCTTCAAACTGAGCAAACTGCACGAAAGCTGGCCGGCGCTTGCACAGTGCACGGAATCAGGCCGCGTGCTCGCCGGGCTGTCCCTCGCCATCGCCCGCGACGCTCTTCTCGAAGCCGTAGCCGATCAGCTTGCGATAGAGCGTCGAGGCGTTGATGCCGAGGATTTCGCTGGCCCGCTTCTTCTGCCAACGGGTGTGGTGCAGAACCTTCAGGATGTACTCCTTCTCCAGCTCCTCGAGCGTCAGCGTCGGCGAGTCGATGACCAGCGTGCCGCGCTGCTGGATGCCGAAGCGGATCTTCTCGGGCAGGTCCTCGGGCTCGACCACACCGGTCTCGTCCAGCACCAGCGCGCGCTCCATGACGTTCTCCAGCTCGCGCACGTTGCCCGGCCAGTCGTACTTCATCAGCACTTCCATCGCGTCCTTGCTCACGGTCTTCGCCGGAGTCGCGGTCTGGCGCTTGAGGAAGTGGTCGACCAGGAGCGGGATGTCGTCGCGGCGGTGGCGCAGCGGCGGCAGCTTGATCGGGATGACGTTGAGCCGGTAGAAGAGGTCGGCGCGGAAGCGGCCTTCGGCCACCTCGCGCTCGAGGTCGGCGTTGGTGGCGGCCACCAGCCGGCAATCGATCTTAATCGGCTGCGTGCCGCCGACCGGGATGATCTCGCGCTCCTGCAGCGCGCGCAGCAGTTTGACCTGCGTGGCGTGCGGCATGTCGCCGATCTCGTCCAGGAAGAACGTGCCGCCTTCGGCGACCTGGAACAGGCCGGCCGCGTCGCGGACCGCGCCGGTGAACGAGCCCTTGACGTGGCCGAACAGGTTGCTCTCCAGCAGGTCGCGCGGGATCGCGCCGCAGTTGATGCTCACGAACGGGCCTTGCGCGCGGCGACTGCGGTAATGGATCTCCTTCGCGATCAGCTCCTTGCCGGTGCCGCTCTCGCCTTGGATCAGGATGGTGGCGTCGCTGTCGGCGACCTTGTCCACCATCTTGAAGACTCGGATCATCTCCTCCGACGAGCCGACGATGGTCTTCTCGTCGTGGCCGCGCTTCAGCTCACGCTTGAGGTAGAGGTTCTCGGTGCGCACGCGCCGCATCTCGAGCGCGTTGCGCACGACCAGCTTGATCTCGTCGTTCTTGGCGTTCTTGATCAGGTACTGGAAGGCTCCGAGGTTGACCGCGTCGATCGCCGACTGCTGCGAGGCGTAGGCGGTCATGATCACCACCGGCAGCGAGGGATCGTGCTTCTTGATCCCCTGCAGCAGCTGGATCCCGTCCATCCCCGGCATCTTGATGTCGGTGATGACGACGTCGAAGTCCTCGGCGCGCGTGCGCTCGAGCGCGTCCTTGCCGTTGTTCACGGTCGTGACGCTGTAGCCTTCCTTGCGGAGCACGATCCCCAGGAACTGGGTCATGCTCTGTTCGTCATCCACCACCAGGATTTTTTCAGCAGCCATATCGAATCACCTCGTTGTGCGTCGCTCGATCGTCAAGCCGCGCGCGCCGTGGCGCCCGCGGTCGCGGGCAACGTGATACGGGCAATGGTTCCGCGTTCCTCTCCTGCTAGAAGCGTCAAGGTGCCGCCGTGGCGTTCCACGATCCGCTGGGCGATCGGCAGGCCCAGCCCGGTGCCGGCCTTCTTCGTGGTGTAGAAGGGCTGCCCGACTTTCGACAGCTCGCGCGGCGGAATGCCGGATCCGGAATCCACGAATTCGATGCACACGTGCTCCCGGTCGGGGACCGACCAGCGCACGACCAGCGTGCCCGCGCCGTTCAACGCGTCGAACGCGTTGCCGGCGAGGTTGAGCCACACCTGCCGCAGCTGCTCGCGGTCGGCCGAGAGCTCGACCGCCGTATCCCCCGGCTCGTAGGTCACCCGGACCTTGGCGGCGCGCGGGTCGAGCGCGATGTTGTCGCACAGGTCGCTCAGCGTCTCGCCCAAATCGAGCGGCATGCGCACCAGCGCGCGCTCGCGCGAATAGGCCAGCAGGTCGGTGACGAAGCGGTTGAGGCGGATGCACTCGGTGCTGATCAGCCCCATCAGCTGACCCTGCTCGCCTTCGAGCTTGAGCTCGCGCTGCAGCATCTCGACCGAGCCGCTGATCGGGCTCAGGCCGTTGCGCAGCTCGTGCGCGATCACTGCCGCCAGCGAACCGACCTCGGCCAAGGTCTGGTTGCGCAGGGCGCGCTGCTCCATCTCGCGCACCGCGGTCAGGTCCTGGAACACCGCCACCACCCCGGTCACCTTTCCGTCGTGGGTCAACAGGTTGGTGGAGAGCCCGAGCGGCAGCGCCGTGCCGCCGTCGTTCTGCAGCAGCAGCTCGCCGCGACTCTGCGGCGAATGGCTCTCGAGCACGCCCAGCAGCGCGTCGCGGAAGGGATGGAGCCGCAGCGGCAAGGCGTCCTGCGCCCAGCGCCCGCGCAGCTCGGCGTGCCGCACTCCGAGCACCTCTTCGGCCGCCGGATTGAGGTACGCGACGGAGCCGGTGGCGTCGAGCGTGATCACGCCCGACGTCAGATGGCGCAGGATGGCGTCGTTGTCGAAGCGCACCCGGTCCAGCTCGCGCGCCGCGCGGTCGAGCTTCTCGCGCGTCGCGCGCGCGGCGCGCTGCAGCGTCGACGACAGCACGGCCAGCGCCAGCAGCAGCGCCGAGAACATCCCCGGCCGCGGCAGGGTGGCCGCGGTGACGTTGAGCCAGCCGATGCCGCCCTGCGTGAGCAGGGAATAGGTGACACTCGCCCCGACCGCGGCGATCAGCCCGCCCACCAGCCCGAGCTGCAAGCCGCCGGTGATCGCGACCAGCACGTAGAGCAGGGCGAACGGACTCTCGCTCCCGCCGGTCAGCGACGAGAGCATGGTCACCAGGAAGACGTCGACCGCGATCTGCAACGTCGTCTGCACCCGCAGCCCGACCGCCCACACGGTGCCGAGCCAATAGACCGCGGACAGGATGGCGGTGATCCCGAGCGCCCCGCCCAGCAGCCGCCACGCCCCGAGCGAGGGCTCGGTGCGCATCAGGATGCCGAAGGGCAGCGCCAGCGCCGCCACCAGCAGCCGCGCCCAGATCAAAGTGCGCAGGCCGCTCCAGCGATCGAAGCGCGCCCAGGCCTCGGGGCTCAGGTGCAGCTCGCCACTCAGGGCCTCAGTGCGAGCCACCGGACACCACGTTGATGAGCTTGAACATCGGCAGATACATGGCCACGACCATGCCGCCGACGATGCCGCCCATCACCACGATCATGATGGGCTCGATCACCGAAGTCATCGTGTCGACGGCGGTATCGACCTCGGCCTCGTAGAACACCGCGATCTTGGTCAGCATCTCGTCGAGGGCGCCGGTCTGCTCGCCCACCGAGATCATCTGCACCACCATGGGCGGGAAGACCCCCGAGGACTTGAGCGGCGCGGCCACGGTTTCGCCTTCGCGGATCGAGGCGCGCGCGGTCATGATCGCCTCCGACAAGACGCGGTTGCCCGCGGTGCGCGCGGTGATCTCGAGCCCCGACAAGATCGGCACGCCCGA
>JACXTT010009906.1_pt1 | contig 12951 bp, 7 predicted proteins | sample 9270951 | NCBI WGS metagenome assembly JACXTT01 (sample SAMN15532306, study PRJNA645909) | rock metagenome | isolation source: weathered quartz diorite | place: Puerto Rico | collected 2017-06-21 | reverse complement strand
GCCCGTCGTGCCATTACCACGACCTATGACGTGCTATCCCGACTCAACGGTCCATTCTCCGACCGCCTGGAGTTCCTGCGCCGCGACAACAATGAGCCGGCGGCGGATGCGCTGATCCTGACAACCATGCACAGCTCCAAGGGGCTGGAGTGGGATCGGGTATGGATCATCCGGGCCGAGGAAACCGTGGTGCCCGATGAGAAAAGCACCGAATCGGAAGAGCGTCGCCTGTTCTACGTAGCAGTGACGAGAGCACGTGAGGATCTGCGGCTATCGATGGCCAAGAAGAATCCCACCTCTCGCTTTGTCTTAGAGGCAGGCCTTGATGCGTCGACCACTATATGACGACGCAAGAGATGTAGCGCAGTGATCCGGTATTTTTGCTGCCTGCAAACGGGAGCAAGTGCAAGAAGGGATGACCTTGTAGTGCTTGCTCAAAAGTAATCCCTAAATCGACCTGGGCGCCTTCTACTTGTCCGCCGCGTACAAGTACGACTCGGCCACGCGGATTTCCAAGGAAAAGTGGATGAGCCAGTAGCGATTTCAGCCATCGAAAAAAAACCTGGAGCGGCAACTCCAGGTTTTTCATCGGCATAGACAAAGATGTGACAAGCTTCGAAACCCTTTGACTCGACCTACAAAACAGATCGAGTGTACGAAGCCAGCGCCTGCGCTGTCAATGCTTCCTCTCCAAGATTGCGTTGATCGACCATGAAATTTGGCTTCGACGGGCTGCCTATTGCCCTAAGAACAACAATGTGCGGCGGTACGTCGCATGCTTCCAACCCTCTCCCCACCGAAAGTCGGCAAGCCAATGCAGCCAGGCTCGATGCCGGCCGCCTGCCTGAGCGTATTCTTAGAGCAATCGCGCTGATCTACGAGTCCGATGGACTTCGGACTTTGCACATCACGAACCGTCAGGTTTTGGCCACACTGGTCCGCTTCTCTTTGAGCCGGCAGGATCCCTCTGCACTTGCTTTCATAAAGAAGAAGACCATTGCGCGACACCTCGGCATCAGTGAGGCCACTGTCTATCGAGCGCTTGGCGCGCTAGAAGATGCTGGGCTGATCAAGCGTGAACAACAGCAGCGGAGCGGTGCGCGGCTCGAGGTAGTTGGGCGAATCGGGTTCTCCGCAAAGTTGCTCCGTTGCATTGGGATCGCGAGTCCACAGCTGCAACTTACTTTCGACAATCCGGCCCGCTCTGATGAGTCCAAGGTATCTCCAAGTCTCGCATCGGTGAGTGACGTAAACAACACCATACAGTCTTCTGCGAAGAAACATCCCGGGCCAGGACGCCTCTTACAGATTGATGGCCGTGCGGTGCCTATGGATCTGGCGCCCCTCGTACGCGACCAAGCGCTGAAGATGTCGGCGTTGTTCCTGCTAATGCGACTTGCGCGAACGGCGGGCCATCGATTGTCAGACGGCGTCCCCGCGGCTGGCAATGCGCTCAGGCCGCTTCGGGGGCGGGAACTGTTCGCGGAAAGTTCGTGAAGACGAAGTGCTGGCAGCCAAGGTCCGGGCCACGCAAGAGCAACAGCAAATTGCTGACCTTGTCGATAGATACCGAGGCAAACGGGTTTCAGCGTCCGACGGAACGACCTACGAAGTTGATTCAGCATCCATCGTGATCACCGACGCAAACGGCCGGCGAAGCTCTCTCGCGCATGAGCAGGCGCGTGCCTGGCTTGTCGAGATGGACAGAGTAGCGGGCGGACTGGTCCCTGCCGTAACCCAGCCGGCGCAGGCGAGAGAGCGATCGGCGGTCGTGGTGCCGCGCCTGCCGTGTGACGCGACCAATCTGATGCGCTGCCGGGAAGCACTGGGCGAGGCCCGCATCGAGGAGTTGCCGGCGATGACCATTGCTGCTGCTGTCCCTTCATCAGCACCGCAAACTCAAACGCGACCGTCGTCGGGCACTGCACATATGGCAATCGAACAACTACGGATTTTGGTGCGCGCGAGGTTGGATTCTGGACGCATTCGGTTGCCGTGAGAGGACCTGCTCGTGCTCAGATCAGACTTGGTGAGGCTGCAGCGCCTACTCGCTTTGCGGCCTTCGCTGCCTTGTGCATGCGACTTGCCACAAAGCCTCCAAATGTGCTCCGAACATTCGGCTCATTGATATGCTCGTGCACGTTCAAGGACTCAACCTTAAGCCTTCGTGCGAGAAGCTTGGCAGCCTGAGACTGACAAAATTCCGCGATCATGTCCGATTGCTGCTCAGCGGAGAGCTTGTTGTAGGCTTCCCAACCCAAATCGGCTTCTCGTTGGTCGCGCTCGGCGCCAGCGGCCTTCACGCGGGCCTCGCGCTCAGCCATCTCCTGGTCAGCAGCCTTACGAGTTGACTCTGCAATGGCCGACTGATGATGGATCTGCTTGTCGAGTTCACCAAGCAAGTAGCCCTCGCGAAGGGCCTTCATGAAATAACCACCTGCTCGCACCTTCACCTTGCCAACTTTCACGTTGTGTCGGGTGTACTCCATGGCCTGGTGGATTCGCTCGTCGTTGTACAGGTCGCGGTTCGTAATAATTTCGTTGAACTCGGACTGGTTGAGTGCGAACTCTTTGCGGAGCGTCTCGTAGACATTGCGAAGCACGATGAACGCGGTTTTTTGCTCGTTGGGCTGCTCGGTAGCGTTCAATCGGAATCGAACTTGGCCGATTTTCTTTGAACCGGGCACGTTAAGCGTAAGCATCTCAATGTGGAGTCCGGTCATCTCGCGAATTTCCGAGATGGCTACCTCAAGAACTTTACTTCGGAAGTGTTTGAAGAGGTCGTAGGTTTTCTTCTCGCACTCTAGCCAAGCGCGCAGGGCCTGAACTTCGAACCAAGGCGTGATGCCCTCAACCATGAATTGTTGTAGTCGGTCGTACAGGACCTTAGAGTGCACCGACTTGAATACGTAGCGCAAGCTCAGAAAATGGGAAGATTTTGGGTTCTTGATAGCGCGCTGTAGCCGTTCGGGAAGCTCAAAGATGAACTCCCCTTTTTCGATAAATGCTGAGCCCATTAGGGGCACTGCACCCCATCGATCTCTGGAAGGGTCTTCGACGTCGATCTCATTAAGCTCGATAGCTGCTTTCTGGGCTTCGCGAACGAGCTTGCTGAGGTGGCGTCGGTTGTTGCTCGTTGTGGCTAGCAGCCACTTGAACAATCCGACATCAACCCGGTATTCGCGCCGGACTTCTTGGTCTTCAGCTACAAGGAAGTAAGCAACATCGATGAGGCGACGGCCTGCCAGACTTAGGTCGATGATTTTGACGAAGGCATTGCTGCGGCGGAAGCCCAAATCTTTTGGCGCTTCCGTGACGCTCTGGCCTCGAGGGGCGAAGTCCTCGAACAACGCCAAGGCTAATTGTTGCGATGCGCTTTCCATACCACTTCCCTCCTTCGGGCAGGAGGTTGCAGGGGAAAGGTCGAAATGTCAAAACATTTCTTGTGACTTTGCCTTCCTGACGTCTAGTTGCCATAGGGGCACCGCTACTATGGTGTACCGAGTGCTGGCCGAGCTTGGTCCGGAGGAGGGATGTTCCCGGGCAGTCATTCGGGACAATTTTGGTGACCTTATGTGGAATTCGAAGTTTCGTCGGTAGGGGGTCGACTGTGCCCGGCTCCGTAACCTGTCCATAGCGATGGGTTTAGGTTGGTTTGTTGTTTTTATAAACAGAACATCACTTACAAGAAGCGCCGGCCTCTCTATCAAATCAATGACTTAGGTTGGAAAGGTCACTTTTTTGGTTCCAAAGGTCGCCGATTTTGTCGGGCAAGGTTACTAGATGTGGTCGCAAGGTCACCGGATTTGGTCAGGCCTCCCAGGTCGATGGACTCTCGGTTTCGGCAAGGTCACCAGAATTGTCCGCAAGGTCACAAAAATTGTTCGAATCCGTGCCGAAGCCAAGCCACACAATGAGTTGCGAGCAGTTTGGCCGACCCATGGTCACAGAATTTGTATTTCTGCGGTCAAGGGCTTGGTTCCAACCAGTTGATTGAGCAAGGTCACAAAAATTGTTCGCAATTGGACCGCATGAGGTCGACGAGACCGTTGGAATGACTCATTTAGGGGCAAGAAGGGCGCCAGAATTGAGAGCTAAGGTCACAAGATTTGTACGATCAAGGCCTCTAGCTGCCAGGCAAGGTCACCAGAATTGTACGAACTCCCCACTCCGGAGAGGACTTGTAGGCCTTGGTCGCTGGTCTCCATCCGTTGTTTTAAGGGAGAGCAACGACTGGAAGAGCGTGGTGGCCTTTACCGCACGGCGATTCGGACAATTTTGGTGACTTTGCTGCGGTTAGGTTGCGAGTAGAAGCACTCTGCTGTGGGCGCTACGCAATCTGCAGAACCACAGAATGGGGAATTCGTACAATTGGTGGTGACCTTGCCTATTACTCACGGATAATCCATGAGGCGCCGCTCAGAATCTCTCACGCGCCTGTCTTTATTGACGGGGGATAACTGTTTCGGGCGCTAACCATCACTGAGCCCATCTTTGCCGTCGCGGATTGCGCTCTGGATCAGCCTGACTTCATCAGTTACGGCGAATCACGCACATAGAGCCCGTACGGGCGTCACTTTTTTGCCAAAAGTGCGTACAAGTACGTGAAGTTTCCCCGTTGGTCGCGTATTCTACGTTTCATCCCGAATTTCACATGGAACGTTGAATATGGTGGTGAAGAGCGAATTAACCGAGATTGACCGGACTGTCACGATTGGTTCAATGAGTGACTTTTCGAAGAAGCTTCAAAAGCTAACTGAGGAACTTCGCGAACATATCCTGGCACCTCGCCCTCGGAAGAGTGCGCCCACGTTCACCTCTACCCAGGTCGCCGAGATGTGTGGCATCGACCGCGCGCGGCTTCATTATCTGGCAACGAAAGACGGAAGCACACTTCCAGCGGGTGAGCTTCATGGGCGCGTACGCCAATTTACGCTTGCTGAGACTCGGAAGTGGGTTCAACAAGCTTCGCAGGTGAAGCCGTCTCCGCTGCTAAGAAAAGGCGAAGCGGACGGTCGCGTTCTTATTTCTGCCAACTTCAAGGGTGGTAGCTGCAAGACGACTTCGAGTATGTGCCTGGCGCAGGGGCTGAGTTTGCGCGGCCGCAAGGTGCTGCTGGTTGACCTGGACCCGCAAGCATCATTGACCGAATTGTGCGGCCTGTATGCCGAGAAGATGATTGTCGAGGAAAGCACCGTTCTGCCGTACATCTACAGCCCTGATGACTTTACGCTCGAGAGTGTCATTCAGGAGACGTATTGGGACGGGGTTGATGTCATCCCTGCGCATCCATCTTTGTTCTCTGCGGAGTTTCATATCCCGGCAATGGCAAGCAAGTCGGCGAACTATCGCTTCTGGACCCTGTTACGTAAGGGCTTGGAGCCTCTCCGAAAAAAATACGACTATATCGTGCTGGATTCGGCGCCTTCGCTATCCTACCTAACCATCAACGGCCTGATGGCTGCGGACGCCATGGTGATGCCTTTGGTGCCGGAAAGTCTCGACTTCATTAGCTCGGTATCTTTCTGGAGTCTGTTCTCCGATATGGCGGACAGCTTCAAGAACATCGAAGGAAACAAGACCTACGACTTCGTGAGCATTCTGCTTTCGAAGGTTGACTATGGCGTGGCGTCTTCGGCTCCGATTGTTCGCTCCTGGGTACAACGAGCCTATGGCGATTGGATGAGCCCGATTGAAGTGCCGGCGAGCTCCGTGATGAGTAACGGGGCTCTCGCACTTGCGACGGTGTTCGACATTAGTAAGTTCGAGGGCAGCAACAAGACATTCCAGCGTGTGCGGATTCCGTTCGACGAATATTGCCGTTGGGTCGATGAGTTTTACGCCGGAAAGTGGGAGGACGCGTAAATGAATATGCGCAAGCGCATGCTGGAGCAAACCGCAAATTTGACTCCTGCTAATGAAATCAAAGTGGAAGTCGCCCCGCAAATTGCAGACCGTCCGAAGACTGCGCCAGGGATGATGGCGGCCTTGAGTGCGGCACAGCTTCGGATTCAGGAATTGGAGTCCCAAGGGGCTGCAAGCACGGTTCCGGTTGAGAAGATTCGGCCGAATCCCTGGCAGCCGCGGATTAGGTTTGACGAGAGCAGTCTCACTGAGCTTGCCGAGAGCATCAAGGAACTGGGCCTAATGCAGCCCATTCTGGTTCGACGAGTCACACCGGACAACGGAGAGTCGTACTACGAGCTTATTGCCGGGGAACGCCGTTGGCGCGCTCACCAGGTGTTGGGTCTGCCTGAAATCAAGGCGCTCGTCTCGGATGCGTCTGATGCAGATATGGCCGTGCTTGCTTTGGCCGAGAACGTCAGCCGTGAAGACCTCACCGACTACGAAATCGGCAAGGCGATGCGCCGTGTGGAGAGGGAATTTCCCGACAGGAAGCGGATGGCCGAATCCATGGGGATGAGCCGGAGCACACTCTATCGATATTTTGCCTTCGACAATCTACCCGAATTCATGCGTGTAGATCTGGAGAGGAACCCGTCGCTTTTCAGTGGTACTGCGGCAAGTGACACCTACGCCGTGCTCAAGAAGCATGGCGAGCCAGCTGTGACAGTGGCTCGCGAGGTCTGGAAGCAACTTGTAGACGGTAGCCTCGAGCAGTCGAAGTTCGCCAAGCTGCTGGAGGCGTCGCTACTCCGACGTGAAGCGACGCCTGTAACTTCGCAGCGTGACATTCATAAGGTCTATGCCGGTAAGACTCAAGCCGGCAGCATCACAAAGGACTCCGTGAGCTTTACTGTAAAGCTCAAGAGTGCAGTCCTGACTGCGGCTCAAGAGGAACGGATACGGACGGTTATCAATGAACTTTTCGACGGTGGACCGCAACGCTAGCCGTCGTCGTTCCCAGACCAGTCGAACCCCTCACAGAGGGGTTTTTTTGTGTTCCGAGTCGGAACACAAGTCTCGTTCTTGCACAGACGCGATCTGAATTCCCCGTGGCCCTGGTCAGGAGCGGATGTGTCGGTGCAATCGGTGCAATGTAGTCCCGACGGTCGGCCAAGCAATCGTGTTCCGACTCGGAACACAACGTCATCACGAACGACACATCAATAGATGTCGATGGGGCGCATACGATCCCGAAGTCTGAGCGCCCATGGCTTGAATCGGTAGAGCTTCTCGCGGGCGCAAAGCACTCAGGAACTGCGTGATCCGCGTACCCCAAGCAACTCGTGCCTGAGATCTCCGTGTACCGCTACTGCTTGCCGCTCTGGTCAAAGGCAACGCCGGAAGGAAGAGCGCGGAGTTGCGTGAGGCACTGCGCGAACGCGTTAATGACCGCCAGTGCACGACACGCACGCTGCATCTGGAAGTCATCGGAGCCTTGGAGCCCACCATCGCCGAATTCCATGCCATTGGGGGAAAAAAGCTGTCGCCGATCCGAAGCGCGCTCGCCTGCTGACCACGATCCCGGGGTAAGCAACCTGCCCGCTCAGCTCTTGTTGGCCGAGATCGGCATCGGACCGCCGCGATACCAACTGGCCATTTGATTCTTCAAACGATCCCCGGCTGCCAACTGTTGCCCACAGGGGACGCCCCAGATGAGTAACGCTTCCTCGTTGGTCGGCTGGAGGGCTTCGTGTTCCGAGTCGGAACACGAAGCTTGAAGATCTGAAGCAGCGTCACCCGACAAAGGCGGGTCGTGCCGGTGTCCTTGATTTGACTTGAATCGCAGCTGAGTTAGTGAAGAATATCTGGCGTCCCGCCGGTATCGTGGGCGAGCGCGTCCTGGCCGTAGAAGGAGCTCGCTCATAGGAGCCTGTGTGCAGGCAGGGCTGCACAACGACAACCGCTTTGCGGCGCAAGATTGCGCTGATACGGCGCGCTGACGACCGGGGCACCAACCAGCCGCCCGAAGAGTGTGACCCAATTAAGGGCGCCGAGGCTTGCGTTCGTCGCGCGACGCGCGAGGGGGGGGCCGCGACAGATACCCATGGACTATTCCCAGGTATCACACACGGATGGCTACTCCAACACTGAGCACTTGACCGGAATAGCGCGCTTCGAAAACTGGAGAGACAGCAGCCCTTCCACCGCAGCGAACTACGCACAAACTTTGACTTGGTCCAGTCCGTGCAACAGCGACCAGAATGCTACTTGTAGTCCTCATCGCAGTGAGCGCATCCGCACCCGTGCGGGCTGCCACCTAGAGACTGAACGACTGTAGCTATCGGTACAAATGACACTATGACAACGACGCGTGAGGCTTGGAGTGGCGAGCACATTGTCCGGGTACCCTTAAAGGCGCACCCTGCGTGGTCTGAGTGGCCGCGAACGACCGCTCAAACGCACATGCCAGAGCTGGCGCAAGCTGGTGCTATCGAACGATGTCATCCGTGGTCACACCTCTCAATGAGTCGCATCAGGTCCCCCGGGGCGTGCATGCCCCGGCCTCGTAGCGTCTCCGTTAGAGACATACCCTGCGGGAACCGGCGACACGATGGCGCCTTAGCCTAAGGCAAGGTCACAAAGTTTGTACGAATCCCAGTTGTCTAGCGCAGGCCACTGCCGCAAACGGACAATTGACGGTGACTTTGCTTGGTTCGAAGCACCTGAACCGGACAATATTGGTGACCTTACCACGGCGGGAAAGGGCAATGACGGCAGGCTACAAGGTCCGCTTACGGTGATTGCAGACAAAACTGACGTTCGTACAATTTTGGTGACCTTATCTATGGCTCAGGCTTGACGCTCGGCCAATATTGGTGACTTTGGCCATCTCGACTTACCCTGCGAAGCCGCATTCGGATGACGGAGGGCTGCAGGGCTGAGTGAGAGCGAAGACAAGCGTTTCGGGAGGGCTTGGAAAGGCAGCAGTCCCTTCACTAGGTAGTGGACGGGCAGTCCGCTGCAGCGATGGTGCCCGGCCGGATGTCCGTCCCGAGCGCAGCAGCTAGTCACGCATTGCCCGGCCCGCTTCGCCGGCGCGTGTCCCAAGTTGGGACAGTCATGGCAGCTCAGGTCCGTCGGAGCTAGCGGGGCCGAGGCCGGCAGCGGCAATGGCAGCGAAGCCATGGCGGGAAAGGGAAGGCACGCGCCAGCAACCAGTTAAGGGCTGGCTGCCTTGCGGCAGTTCGCTAACTTGGGTCGCCGTAGAGCTTCGCGACCGCTGCGAGGCCGCGCGCGCGCTCCGCGCGGACATACAGCGACGTCGTTTGCAGCGAGGCATGGCCCAACAGCCGTTGGAGGACGTCCACAGGCATCTCGTTAGCCACCGCATGCGTGGCGAAACTATGCCGCAGCGCATGCGGCGCAACGTCGCGCAGCAGGTTCCGTTCTGCGTCGGACAGTGACAGCGTGGCGTCGTCGGCGATGCGAACCAATGTCGTTGTCAGCAGCTGGTACAGCCCATCCGGTGAAAAGCCCTTGCCACTCAGCACGGTCGCGCCGTCCTCCTCGCTGAGGTGTTTCGCCTGGGCCGTGCGCGTGGACGGTACCACCACCGGCGAGAGCAGCGCCAGCGGCTGGTCTGCGTTCTCGAAATCGTGGCCGCGGTCGGCCCAGTGCGCGCGCAACGCCTCGATGACTCGCGGTGGCAGGAACACGGTGCGCCACTTGTTGCCCTTACCGAGCAGTGCCAGTTCCCACAGGCCAGCGGGGATGCCGGCCTGCTCCGGGACCGGCTGAAGGTGGCAGCGCAGCGCGCGGGCCGCCTCCTCGCGGCGCGCGCCACTGCACCCCAACAGCAGCACGGTCGCACGCGCCAGACGGTACTGCGCCCCCGGGGTGTCGGCATTTCTCGCGGCCAGTGGAGCGCCCAGCGGCGCCTCCAGTGACGACACGGGCCACTTCGCACAGAGCAGATCGAGGATGCCATCGGGCCGCACCAGCGCTTCCCACAGCCGCGCCGGCAAGGCTTTCTCGACCGCGAGCGGCACTTCGCGCTGCGTCGTCACGGGATCCGGAACCAGCAGCCAGGGGTTGCCGCCCAAGTAGCGCACGCCTACCAGCCAGGCAAAAAAGCCCCGCAGCACCAGTACCGCGTAGCGCTGGGATTCCGGCTTCAGCGCGCCGGCGAAGGGGCGCCAGCGGGTCGAGGTGCGTGGCGCCTTGGGGCCGATCCAGGACGGATCCGGCTGCGCCAGGAACTCCTTGTAGTGCTCGCAATCGTCGGCGCCGACGCTGGACAGCGCGGTGCCGCGCACGCCCGCGCACCAGAGCAGGAAGCGCTCCAGCTCCTTCTGGTAGGCGCGCGCGGTCTTGTCCCGGTCCCGGAACCGAATCAGGTAGGCCTGGATGGCCTCGAGGTCATCGCGCGCGGCAATGAGGCAATAGCCCGGCGCCCGGTTGCGGCCTTGGCTGCCGTCGAGCGCGGGCACAACGCCTCCTACCCGCTCCAGCGGCACCAGCTGGAGCGCGAGCTCCGGGCCCAGCTCGATCAGCGCCGTCTGCGGCGTCTCGTCGGGCAGCACGAGCGGGCCCAGCGTGGCCGCATGGGCCTGGAGCCAGCGTTCGATGGCGCGCGCCTTGCCGGCCCCGAGCCGCGGCACGGGCAGATACCAGCGCCGGCCCCGCCGCGCGATATAGGCATGCAGCTGCGCGACGGTCAGGATGTGCTCGTGCCGTAGCGCCTGGAGCACGATCGGACGCAGCCAGGCCGACACCGGGTCATCCGGTTTCGGCGCCGAGAAATCCTGGTCGGCGGCGCGCACCAGGTAGTCGATGGCGGTCTTGGGCCAGCGATTGAAACGGCGGGCGTCCGCCAGGCTCGCCGACAGATACGGATTGCTGAGGCAGACGCGCTCGACCAGGTGGTCGCGCATGGCATCGAGATGCGCTTCCAGCTGCGCCGAAGTGTCAATGCCGGCGGCATGCAAGGCGTCCTCGTCATAGACGCGCGCCAGGATCTGTTCGGTCGGGATCCGATTGAGCCGGAAACGCAGCGCCGTGAAATCGGCGCGGGTATAATGCGGGGTGTCGGCGGCGACGAGGTTATGTTGGGCCATGGCAGGGAAGGTGGGCGACTGCAGTGACCCCAATCTTACCTGATAACAAATAAGTTGCTGACGCTTCCAAGTCGTGCGCGCGATGGCGGGTGACCGATGGGGCAGGGCATGCGCGTGGCGTCGCGGGTATGGCGGCTCCGCCATTTTCGGCTACACTGTGTGGGACGCGGCCCGCCCGTGGCGGGTCTCAAGCGGTTTCGACGCCGCGCCCGCCGGCCTCCTGGCGCCGGTTCCGGCACCTCCGACAGCGCCGATTTCCCCAAGTGCAGCCTGAAAAACCCGGTAAATCCCCTAAAAATTCAAACCTGATAATGGGGATTATCAGGCAAGACACCATCTCATTAAATGTGTGTTTTTTTAAGCACCGCTCACACAACTAAAGTTGGGTCTATGTCGTCAACTAAAGTTGTAACCACTCGCGCGGGCAGCCTGAACCGTCACATCACCTTCACTGCCATCCGGCCCGGACCCTTTCTACATGATGGGTCGCGCGGACCAGAAAGAGAAGGGGCAAATCAGCGCCCGGCTGCATCGGGCAGAGCTCGGGCCCGCTGGTAGTAGCGGGCCACCTCGGTCAGGTCATGGGCCTGCTGCCAGAATCCCTTCCTGCGGCGGACGATCGCCACAAAGACCTGGTAGCCCGCCGCCGGCCATGGCGGAATCGGTTCTGGCGTCACCGCGCGCGCCGCGCTGGGAAACGGTAGCGCGACCTGTGCGATCCGCTGGTAGTCCGTCGCACAGCGCCGCAGGCCCGCGATCGCCGCGCCCGGCGTCGACGCCCATGCCTGCAGCGGTGCGTGCGCCCAGCGCGCGACAAAGCGGGCGTCGGCCGCGCGATAGAGCCAGCACCACGGATGCCCGTCCTGCAGACCCAGCAAGCGGCGACGCCGCACATCGCAATCGGCCGGTGCGATCGCGTCGATTACCTCCCAACCGGTCGCTTCCGACCAGGTCAGGCACGCGCCACGACTGGCCGCCCACATCGCGTCCCGGCGCGCCCGTCGGCAGGCGGCGGCTGCCACCTGCCGCATTGCCTTGTCAGCCTGCGGGGCCGCCGTCCACTCGGCAGGCATTAGCGCCGCGAAGCCGAGTCCGCCCGGCGTGATGCGCGCCAGCCAGGCGCTGTCACGCCACGATGTGTTGGGCGCCGCATCTGCCCAGGTGGCGACGCCCGAGCATGCGGCCGCGGTGGCGCGCGCTTGCGCATCGCACCAGATCGCGCCCAGACTTACGCGCGCCGCATGGCAGGCAAGCCAGTGTCGCGTCGCGGCATCGGCATGATCCGCGCCGCGCACCTGACAATCGGCTTGCACGGGTTCAGCAAGCTGACCCGCGGTCCCTGCGGGCGGCGGGCGATCGGGCCAACGCCGTTGTTCAATGCCCGGTTCGGCGGCACGTCCCCACAGCAGGTCGATGAATGCCTGCCGCGCGCGGGGCCTGCTGCCGATCCACGCGCTGATCGCCATCGGATCGCACGAGTCGATGAACCGGGCCACCCATCTCGCGCCGTCGGGAGCTAGGTGGCGGCGCACGTGGCGGGCGAGCGCCCGATACACCGTCGTGGTCGGCAGCGACGGCCAATACGACGGCTTCCTATTCTCGCGTTGGCCCGGCCATGGCGGCAGTCGATCTCGCGACGGCGTCTGCTGCGGGCGCGGGCGATAGCCCACCGTTCCGATTTGAGCCGGCACGAAACTGATCGGCCGCAAGCACGCCGGATAGGCGAGGCCCAGCGCTTGCGCGGCGGTGAGTACCCACTCCAGGCTACCGGGCGCGTGTTCGCACAAAGCTTTGTCCAGCCGTTCCGACCGGATCAGCCTCGCCATGGCGTCCAGCCAGGCGACGAGCGGATCGAGCGCACGGGTGGTCTCGGGCGCCAGCGTCGGCCGACGGCAGGTTTCGTGCGTAAAAAAGTGCAACCGGCCACAGCGGCAGCTGCCGGCTGCGGCGTAGTCTTCGCGGGAGCGCAACGTCGCCTGAAACGGCG
>JACXTT010009905.1_pt1 | contig 12951 bp, 11 predicted proteins | sample 9270951 | NCBI WGS metagenome assembly JACXTT01 (sample SAMN15532306, study PRJNA645909) | rock metagenome | isolation source: weathered quartz diorite | place: Puerto Rico | collected 2017-06-21 | reverse complement strand
AGTCTGAAAAAAACCCTTGAAACACAACAGATCAAAAAACTAACTAATGGCAAAAAGAGCGCCTGCCAGCGACTCAGCACGGATGATTGACCAGGCCCGCCATAATGTACTCGTATACAAGCCCTCGGCAATTCCCAACGCCAGTGGTCCGCACATACATGACCCGCGCAGCGGAGAAATACTCGAAACTCATATCAACTGGTATCACAGTGTAATGACGCTGGTTCACAACTGGTACATGGTGCAAACAGCCGCTGTTGACCCCAACGCCCGAATAATGGTTTTCGACGATACTTTAATGGTACAACTGATCTCCTTACTTGATTCACACGAAGTAGGCCATACACTGTGACTCAGGCATAACTTCGGCTCCTCTTCTACCATTCCTGTAGAAAAACTGCGCGATAAGAATTGGTTGAAAGAACACGGCCATACGCCTTCTATTATGGATTACGCCCGGTTTAATTACGTGGCGCAGCCGGAAGATGGTATCACAGAAGAAGGATTGTTTCCCCGGATAGGTGAATACGACAAATGGGCCATAGCATGGGGTTATAAATGGATGCCTGCATTCAAAAACGATGAGACAGAAAAAGCCTTTCTCAATAAATGGATCATAGACAGCCTGAAGAGCAACCCCCGCTTATGGTTTGGCACCGAAGGCGATCCGCAGGATCCGCGTTGCCAGAATGAAGACCTGGGCGATAATGCCATGAAAGCTGGCGCCTATGGTATCAAAAACCTGAAACGTATCCTGCCTAAGCTGGAAGAATGGACTAAAAAATCCAATGAAGGATATACAGACCTATCAGCCATGTACAAAGAAGTGATTGGCCAGTTCGGCCGATATATGGGGCATGTTGCTAAAAATATCGGGGGCATGAAAACAACGCCGAAATCAGTAGAACAAGCTGGTCCGGTATATGAGCTTGTTTCAAAAACAACACAAAAGGAAGCACTGACTTTCTTGCAGGAAAATTTATTTACTACTCCTGAGTGGCTGATCAACAATAAGTACAGTATGCTTACCGGTGTAGACCCTTATATGTTTGTTGGGTCACTGCAGGAATCTCAGTTGGAAAAATTGTTCAACAAAAATACCGGTTACAATTTCCTCAAGTTTGAAGCCTGGAAAGGCACAGACGCTTACGCCCTCACAGATATGTGGAACGACCTGAAAAAAGGTATCTGGTCGGAACTCAAAACGCATAAGCCAATAGATATCTATCGCAAATCACTGCAAAAATCTTATATAGATAAGCTGTCGTCAATGATTACGGGGACCTTACAGAAGACTGAAATACCTGTTCAAATAGCTGCAATGATGCCTATGACCGCCCGTTACAATGAACTGCCTGGTCTGGCTAAAGCACATGGCAAAGAATTGGTTACTGAAATAAAAGCGGCAATGCCATTCTTTACAGATATGCGCACCAAAGCACACCTGCAGGATATGATTGACCAGGTCAATGCTGCGATAAAAATGACTACAAAAAATGAATGATTGTTTTAGTTTTTAGTGCATGAAGCGAGTCGGGGGATCAGCTAACACTTAGCATGATTTCCCGACTACGCTTCTAAATGATTACTGGTACACCCTTACCCAATCAACGATCATTTGTACCGGAAGATGAGAGGGGTTTACCTTGCCTACCCAATTACCGCCTAATTGCTGATCAATCAACAGGTAAAAAGGCTGATCAAACGGCCATTGGCTTGGATCAACACCCGCTACACGACTGTAGCGAAAAGTTTCTTTCCCGTTTAAGCTGAAGATGAGATGGTCTTTGTTCCATTCAAGTCCGAATACATTGAAGGCATTGGGATCAAGCCTGGCCGTTCCATAATGCGGCGGATTGTTTTGTTGTTTTAATTCCAATGTATAATAAGAGTGAACGGTTTGGTAAACAATGGAATCAAAACTGAGGTGCTCCATGATATCTATCTCTCCATTTCGTGGATATTTTCCATACTTTCCCTGTTCAGCCAGCATCCACATGGCAGGCCATGCACCCTGTGCACATTCCAGCTTAGCCATGATCTCGATCTTTCCATATTGAAAAGCAAATTTTCCTTTACTGTATATGCCACCGGTTAGAAATGGTCTTTTATCGATAGCCGTATCCGGGTTCCTGATGCCACGGAGGTATAGCTTTCCATTATCTATTTTATAACAGCTATCATAGTGGCTCATATGACGGTCCCAGTCAGCCTTCCCCTGCGATACTTTTGACCATTTGGATGTATCAATTGCATTTCCGTTAAACTCATCCTGCCATATCAATTTCCATTTGCCGGATTGATGCGGCCTGGCCTGAACTTTTATATAGTCGGGTTCTCTGTTTACAGATACTGTTTTGCAGGAAGCAAGTGTTATGCAACTGCAGCAGTAATACAGAAATTTCTTTTTCATATTCGATTGTTGGTTGCTGATGCTCTTTGAATCAGTGTTAAAAAGTAGACCTTTTTATCCAAAGATTTTCGATAAGTACACAGACAATCGATTGTCTGGAAATATTAAACTTTAACTAACTTTAGTTGACAAATTGAGTAATAATTATACGATGATCGACATAGTAATTGAAGCCCGCAGTGCAGCCATCAGTGAATCCATGAAAGTCAAGCGAATTCTTCCATTCCGTATGCGCAGAATGGTCGGGCCTTTCATTTTTATGGATCATGCGGGTCCTGTAGCTGAGATACCGCCCAATCCATCCTCGCTGGATGTATTACCCCATCCTCATATCGGGCTCTCTACTGTCAGTTATCTTTTCGGTGGCCAGGTAACCCATCGCGATAGTCTGGGTGTTGAACAGATTATTCGTCCGGGTGAAGTAAACTGGATGACTGCAGGCAGCGGTATTGCTCACTCCGAAAGATTTGAAGATCCTTCCGCATTAACCGGAGGTCTTGAAATGATACAGACATGGGTAGCACTCCCGGAGAAAGATGAAGAGGCCGCCCCATCGTTTGATAATTACAAACCGGAAGCACTGCCTATATATACAGACAAAGGTATTTGGATGCGACTGATTGCCGGTGACGCATACGGGTTACGTAACGATGTAAAAATAAAATCCCCGCTCTTTTACCTGCATGTTGCGTTAGAAGCGGGCGCCACATTCGGACTCCCCAAAGAGCATTCTGAACGGGGCATCTACCTTGTGAAAGGAAGTGTTGAAATAAGCGGGAACCTGTATTACGCAGGGCAAATGATTGTTTTTAAAACAAATGCTGAACCACTTATCATTGCGAAAGAAAATACCACGCTGATGATGCTGGGTGGAGAGCCCCTGGGCGAGCGCTTTATCTGGTGGAATTTTGTTTCCAGCCGCGAAGAACGCATTGAGCAGGCCAAAGAAGACTGGAAACAGGGTCGGATCATATTACCTCCCAATGACAACAAAGAGTTTGTACCCTTGCCTGATGACAAATCCAAGCCCGCTGGAGGCCCGCCAAGACCCGAGCCGCTTTCATGACATACAATCTGGTTCTAGCCCATCATTTCTCCCAGTGTTTTCTGAATCGCCTCAACCAATGCCTGTACATGATGCGGGAATATCTGCCCGATATTACCAATCCGGAAGGCATCTGTTTTACCCAGCTTGCCCGGATAGATCACAAAGCCCTGTTCGTTCAGTTTTTTGTAGAAAGTATCGAAGTGAAACCGGGAGTCGTCAGGATAGAGGAATGAAGTGATGATATGCCCCTGTATGCCCGGGTGCAGGTACTGTTTAAATCCTAACGCAGCCATCCCTTCATCGAGTGTCCTCTTATTCGTTTTGTATCGTTGTTCTCTTGCCGAAACGCCTCCTTCCTCTTCCAACTCTTTTAATGCCTGGCGAAATGCCATAATACTTAAAGTAGGCGGCGTAAACCGGAACTGCCCGTTCGTTTCCAGACCCACCCATTGTTCATACAGATCCAGACTTAAAGAACGGGCCTGCCCTTTGGCTTTTTCCAGTTCAGTTTTTTTGCAGATGGCAAAAGCGAAACCAGGAACCCCTTCGATACATTTATTAGAAGAAGAGACAAGAAAATCAATTTGCATCTGTTGCATATCCATCCTCACACCGCCAAAACTGCTCATGGCATCTACAATGAATACCTTTCCGTATTGCTTGCACACTGCACCAATTTCAGCAACAGGATTGAAAAGCCCGGTAGTGGTTTCACTGTGAATACAGGCTACATGGGTAATCCCCGGATAGGTCTTCAAGATATCTTCTGTAGCAGCAGCCGTTACTATTTCATTTTCAGGAAAGCGCAACACATGATGATTGAGCTGGTGCATCTGTGACATTTTTGCAATCCTTTCTCCATAGGCACCATTAGCCAGTATCAATAAAGTATCTTTTTTACCTACCACACTGCTGATCACACTCTCCACTCCAAATGTACCTGACCCCTGCACCAATACTGTTGCAAACTGGTCTTCAGTCACACCGGCCAACATTAGTAATTCCGAACGGATATCCTTAACAGCCTGTATAAATCCATAATCTCTTGAACCCATATCTTCCAGCATGGCTTCTTTTACTGTTGCCGTTGTGGAAAGCGGACCAGGAGTAAACAATAATTTGTGATGACTCATATAAATGAATTTACAGCTGTTCGTTTGATGTACAGCTTACGGTTAAAAAAAATAACTATCAGAAGCAGCATGAGGATATTAATGAAAGAGACGAGGTAGCTGAAACGCGTCAGTACATGTGACCAGCTGGTATCTTTCATAAAAAACTCTTTATACAAAAGCAGCCCCACGCTGCCCAGGTATCCTATTGAATCACAGATGTATACAAAGAAGCCTGCATTTGCCTTCATTCTGAACATGGCTATAATACGTTCAAAAACGGCCACCTGTATTGGTATATAGGCGAGAAAAAGTCCCACTCCCACAAGCAACATCCATCCAAAAGCCGGCAGGTAATGCAGTTGAAACAGCAGTGTGCTCAGGGCACTGATGATCACTCCAACCGTAATTAGCCATTGGGTGTACCAGAAGCCCCTGGTATTGTTGCGAACCAGCGACAGGCAGCCAACAAAAACAAGTACCACAATGCCACTGATTGTTTCGGTAACCGAAAAAACGGATTTGTCCCAATGAGGCTGTATCTCATTCCATATCTCTACTGAGAAATTATCCCGGAAATCACGCATGGTTGTGAGCAGGGTATACATCAATACAAAACATGCAATACCGCCGCCAAAGTCGCGCAGCACTTTTCTTTTATCCCCGCCGGTCATGGGGAGACGTTCATTGCGTAACAATTTATCACTCTCCGTAGGCGCTGGTATCATCGAAAGCATCCAGCTGAAAAAAATAAAAAAGGGCAGGAAAATCAAACCGATCACCGATGGCATCCAAAACTCCGTTATTCCCGGAAACCAGTCATGCACATTGAAGTATACTGTCTTTAGGCAGCCCGATGACACAATCAGGCTGATACTTAAGCCTGTTGCCAACACTTCTGTAAACCGCCTGCCCTCTAGATAACTAAATACAATGCCCCATACCATCCCCAACGGGAGTCCGTTAAAAAACATGAACACAATATTGTAAGGAGGCTTAACCCATCCAAACAAAAGCAGGCTGGTTTCTGCAAAAACAATCAATCCGATAATCAGTCGTTGCCGAAAAGCAGGCTTTAATTCAGATATAATTTTGATGCCAATAAATTTTGAAGACATGTACCCTAACACCTGAGCAATGATTAACACAGCCTTAATGTCCATTCCCCATACCTGGTGCCCGCTATACGTGCCCGCATTGAATGGTTTACGGAATGCATACATGCAGAAATAGGTACCGAAAGCTGCCAGCATACTCCATAGAATAAAAAAGAATTTGGAGTTTTCGAGTTGTTTTTTGATAATGCCCATGAATCAGGTTATTATTAAATGGAGAGTACTTATCATCCGCTCAGTTTTTTAGATCTTGCTGCCGCACACCGATTCAGCCATTCATTACTGAAGGGATCGATATAGCCAAACCGTTGGATATCAAATGCTGTAAAATCATATGGGTTGGGCCTGCCTGCAGCCATCTCGGCAAAAGCCAGTCCCACCCCGCCGGCAACCGCTATGCCTGCGCCCACACATCCTGTTGCCAGTAATAAATTATTGAACCCTGGCGCTTTTCCCATTGACAAATTGCCATCAGGTGTATAAGCAGAGAAGCCGGCAATATAATGCTGCAGCCCTGTTTCATATACTGAAGGAAAAAATCGAACCAGTTTATCAATCACTGCGCCCAGATCACTGATACCTTTATCGCGACTGAAAGAAAAATGACTGATATCGGCAGGTATCTCTGCCGGTGACAAGCTGAAGGAATGAGGTTCCCTGATACCAAACAAAAGACTGCCGCTTTCAGGCCTTGCATAAGCTTGCGCATCGGGCAGTAATACCATGGGGGAATGATCGGGGAAAAATTGTTTTTTTTCTGTGATCCAGTATTGACTGCGCACCGGTGCCATAGGTATACCAATACCCGCCTGCCAGGCCAATACCGGTGACCATGCGCCTGCTGCAATGATCACCTGGCCTGCCTGTATAAGACCGGTATCCGTTATAACACCGGTAACGGCATCTCTTTCCAGTATCAATTGTTTTACTTCTGTGCCCTGTCTGAAATAAGCACCCTGCATCCTGGCACATCGCGCAAAAAAAGTTCCCAACAAATAGGGATCGCAATAAGCTTCACCGGGGATGAGGCCGATACGCAATACCTCAGCGGTATCCAGCCAGGGCGTCAGGTGTTGCGCTTTTTCATTGCTGATATAGTATGCTGGTTGCTGAAAGTCACCGGCTATCTGCATCAGGCTCTCCAGCTCTTTCACTTTTTCTTCACTGGCAGCTACATGCATCATGCCCACCCTACGCATATCCAACGATTCGCCTAACTGCTTTTCCAGTTCCGGCACCACATTATATGTTTCAAGTGTCAACGGGATATAGGATCGTTTGGCACGGATAAGTGTCATCAGTGCTGCAGCACGACTGGTAGCGGCATTACACAATTCATTTCTCTCAAGCACAATAATTTTTTTCCCGGGATTATTCCGGGAATAATAATAGGCAATGGCACAGCCAAAAATGCCGCCACCTATCACTACTACATCTGCATGCTCAGAAGAAATCATTTTCCTTATCGTTTGTTTTACTTGTCCGATGTTTACTAAATGCGCCTGTCCGGGCACAAGTCATCATTTTGCCTTTGTGCTGGTAACAGTTTTTACCGGCGCTCCTACAGGATGATTGGCTGTAAAATGCAATCCTAAAAGACCGGCGATTGTTTGTGCAAACTGATCCTGGTAGATCTGGCCATTTGCTTTTATTTCTCCCAATGCTGGTGTATCGGGTCCGAGCACCATTAAATAAGTTTCATTGGCATGCGATATCCTGGAACCGTGGCTCGTCCATTTGCCTTCCTCCCCGCGTCCATGATCCGGACAGATTAACAGTGTGGTCTGGCCCTTATAAAAAGGATCCTGTTGCAGGTAACTCCACAGATCGGCCATCATTGCATCAATCTTGTGGGCCGCATCCAGGTAAAAATCATACTTACCTTCGTGGGCAAAATCATCCGTATCACCAAAATCAATATAGATAGCACGGGGGTGTTGGGCCATCATATAGGCTTTGGTGATTGCATAGGTATTGGCATCTAACCTCTCGCCCCGTCCAAAAACTTCCGGCACATAGTGCTGCATCGCGTTGGCTTCTTTCTGCAAAGGCGTAAGATTATTACCTTTCACGTCTTCATTGTAAATATTCACCAGCATGCCATTCCTGTTGCGGTTAATGATCCTTGCCACGGCATCCCATGAAGCAAATGTGACCACCTTGCCCTCATACCCTTTTTGTTTATTGATAAACTCAAGCACATTTTCGTTAGGATTATCAGGATAATCATTAGAATTAACCAGTGAATCATAATACCCGCAAAATGTTTCACTTCGCCCCGGATAAGAAAACCAGTATTTGTTTTTTACATTCACATAATTGCCAAAATTCCGGTTGCCATACAATTGCCCTGCTTTTGCGATATTTTGCCATACAAATGGCATCAGTTTCTCCCTCCGGTCATTTATAGCTGCTGCCCAGTATTTCTGTATCCGCCAGGCAGAATCCTGCGATGTGTATTTTTTTCCAAAGAGCAAAGCTGAGTCTGCTCCCTGGAAAAGTTCCTTCCACCGGTAGCCGTCCATTGAAACAATAACAACATTTTTAGTCTTTGTTTGCTGGGCAAAACTGCTGCCTGTAATAAGCAGGCAAAAAAAGAAAAGTCCGATCTTCATTTACTGGAATTTATAACTTGATCTTATTTACAATATTTTTTCACCAGGGCATTGAAAAGGTCTTTACAAACGTGAAGCATTTCATCGCTTCAATCACCCCTTCTTTAATACCCAGGCCTGAATCCTTCACCCCACCAAAAGGTGAACTTTCTATGCGGTATCCCGGCACTTCATTGATATTTACTGTTCCCACTTTTAATTCCTTTACGAAACGAATGGCATCATTCATATTACGGGTAACAATACCCGAGGATAATCCATAAGACGTTGAATTGCTCAGTGCAATAGCATCATCGATATCTTTGAAAGTGAGCACCGGGGCCAGGGGGCCAAAAGATTCCTGCATGACCATTACCGCATCACGTGGCACTTCTGTAATAACGGTTGGTTCCAGGAGGGCGCCATCCCGTTTTCCTCCCAGCAATACTTTAGCACCTTGTGCTACGGCCTGCTGCACTACGTTTTCCAGGTAAATAGCCGCAGCTTCGTCAATCACGGTTCCTACTTTTGTCTCTTCAGCAGCAGGGTCTCCGCAGGTATACGTTTTTGCGCGTTCAACCAATCGGTTTACAAAAGCATCTTTTATTTTTTCGTGCACCAGTATCCGTTTCACTGCCGTACAGCGTTGGCCGCTGTTACGGAAAGACCCTTCTGCAGCCAGGTTCACAGCCATATCCAAATCGGCGTCTTCCATGATGATCAATGGGTCATTACCTCCGAGTTCCAGGATCACTTTTTTATAACCCGCAGTAGCAGCAATATGTTTACCTACCGCTACGCTTCCTGTAAACGATACAATATCAACACGCGGGTCTTTTACCAGGGGTTCGGCAATGGCTTTGGTAGGCCCCAATAATACACTCAACATATAGGGAGGCAGGCCTGCCTCATACATTAATTCAACCAGTTTAATAGCTGTAAGAGGTGTTTTCTCTGATGGTTTCAGGATAACCGGCGTGCCTACTGCAATAGCAGGCCCTATCTTATGTATCACCTGGTTCAACGGATGGTTGAAAGGAGTGATACATACAGCAAGCGACAGCGGCTCACGTAATGTGAAAATTTTTCTCGCTTTGCCATTGGGTGATACATCGCAGGAAAAAACCTGCCCGTCATCTTTCAATGACTCCATGGCCGCAAACAAGAGTACATCGTGCGCACGGCCTGTCTCATAGCGGGCTTCACGGATAGCCAGACCGGATTCCGCACTGATCAATTGTGCAAAGGCTTCCTGTCTTTCCATCAGCAGCTTCCTGGTTTTCTCCAGTATGCTGTACCGCTCATAGCGCGTCAGTTTCTTTCCGCCTTTCAGTCCTGTTTCAATCGCTTCCTGTGCATGTGCAGCATCGGCCAGTTGTACAGTTCCTATCAAACGTTTATCATAAGGACTGCGAACCTCCAGCACTGTATCGGAAATAATGGGATTGCCCGCTACATAACAAGGCAGGTGCATCACTTCTACTCCATTCGGCTTCACACTATTGGTTTTCATTCCTGTTGAAATTGTTGTGTTACTCATCATCAAAATTTATTTCGGTTACGCACTGATGGTTCCGTTAACGGTAAAATCAAAAATGTCGAAGTTCCTGGGATCGCCTGCTGCCTTTACTTTGTAGATATCGTTCAATGGATGTGAGAGAATCATCGGCACCATTTCTTCATACCGGCCACCATGTGAACGCAATGTGCGATCCAGCGCTGAAAGATCATGGTACTGCGGGCGGCGACCCACTACCACATCCCTGCCCGAAAGCACCACCAGCTCTCCGATACGATCTTCCGGTTGTTCCAGTATCTTAACAGCAGCAGCCTTGTTGTACACTTCCGTAATACCCGGCTGCTTCGATAACCACTGTTGTACTGCTTCGATCCTGGAGTGATCATCGATATGCACAACCACATAAGAACCCAGGGCGCCATGGTGTTTCACATAAGGGTCGGTAATAGGACAAATCACCCGAAAGCCGGTTTTGCCAAATTGCGCTTCCAGCATGTCTTCTACAAACAATACATTGGGGGATCCGTCTGCTTTTATTTTGGCATTCATACCATGATCTGCTGTAGCACCTACAATAGCGCCCAGTTCCAGGAGTTTGCCAATTTCTTTATCCATCGCTTCATAAAATGCCAGCGACGCTTCTTCTTCCGGCGAATAAGTATGCTGCATATAATCTGTCAGTGACAGGTATAGAAAATCGGCCAATCCTTTTTCAATAAATGCCACGCCGGCACGCAGTACAAATAAGCTGGCATCGGCACTGTAGATCGTAGGTGTGGGATATCCTACTATTTCATTTACGCCATCGATACCGTGTGTTTCTTTGCGGGCCTGGTCTGACTTCTCTGCTGAAATGGCAATACCATTCATTTTGTGCGAGAGGATATCCCTCAGTTTCTCCTTGGCCGTTACCACGGCTACTTTACGACCAGAAGCCGATGCTGCTGCCAGTATCGTCTCTGCCCGCAGGTATTCGGCCGAATTCATCATCACTTCCTGGTCTTTCGCTGCATCATAAAAGAAGTTGCCGCTGATCCCATGTATTGCGGGTGAAACGCCAGTAACGATAGACGAGTTATTTACGTTGGTAAATGAAGGCAGGGCCCCGCGGACCATTCCACGATAACCCTGCTTTGTCATTCTTTTTAAATTCGGCATCCTGTCAAACGCCATGGTCATATCCAGGTACTAATTTGCCGATCCAGTAATACAGATAAATACAATGGGTTGGGCAGCAGGTTGATAGTTTTTCCCGTTGGCTGAAAAAGATTTAGTTGAAATTGCTTGCTTCATTAAATGATAATTAGAAAATATTGATTGATATTATTTCAGCAGCCACATTACATCGTTGCGTGTATCGGAGCCGCCAAACTGGCTCTGAACTGCTGTCGTTACGTTGGTGCCGTTATTCGTGTACTCTGACTGCGGATAAGGAAAACGCATAGGTATTTTACCGCCGTTCTCATTAGAAGGTCCGATATCAAACGTTGGAACACCCGTTCTGCGATAATTGTAAAAAGCCTGCCAGCCTGAGTTTTGGAAAAAAGCAACATATTTCTGCGACAGTATCTGGTTCAGACCAGCGGCTGTATTACCCTGGTAAAGAACAGCCGGTTGCGCCAGAAACGTAGCAATATCCGATGCAGACACCCCGTAAAACTTCATAGATTCACTGATACCAGCTGCATAAGCTATGCTTGCATCACCAGTGGCCCAGCCCCTGTTGATCCCTTCCGCGATATTAAAAAGTGTTTCACTGGCGCCCAGCTGAATAGCAGGTATGCCCACAGCCGAAGACAACCAGTAATCGCGTTTCAGAAAGCAATACTTTCCCTGGTTGGTCTGGTCTTGTATTACGCTTTGAATATCTCCTGTTTTGGCTCCCTTGTAACGGGCAAAAGGATTCAGCGGATCATCGGCAATACCAGGAGCCGGTGATGCGATGATAAGGATACGCGGGTCGTTGAGCGAACTAAGCAGATTTACCCAGGTAGCGCCCAGGATATCCCTGGTCATATAATACTTTGAATCATCAGGGAAAATGGGATAGTTATTGCTTTTATCGGTGGTATTATAAACCACCTGCAGGTTATCGCTGTTGGAGCTGATCAACGGATACTTGGTAGGATTGCTTACAATAGCATTAAATTGATCTTTGATCTTGAGGTCAGGATCAGAGTCTTTTTTACTCAGACTGATCAATAAACGCAGCTTCAGCGAATTCACCGCTTTTCTCCATTTGCTCACATTACCGCTGTAAAACACATCTCCTTCTACAGTGGTGTTCGGGTTTTCAGTAATAATAGCCATCAGTTCTGTATTAACTTCTTCCAGCCAGGTAAGGCATTGCTGATACACTGCTTTCTGCGTATCATATTTGGGATAATATACGCCCTGCGTACCTTTCATGGCGTCACTCAACGGAATATCGCCCATTTGTTCGGTCATCTTGCTGTATAAATAGGCACGCATGAATTTGGCGATGGAATGATAGGCACGGGTAACCGTGTTTTTTCCCTGCTTGTCTGCTTCAATATCCAAACGATCTACATTGCGCAGGGTTCCATAAAGAAAAGAACCTGTACCCCAGCTGGCAGCAGAATAAGACTGATCTCCATAATAATTAAAATTCAGCACGTGCGACTGGCTCATGCGCGACGCAAAACTCCAGGGCCCTTCATATGTGTCTACTTCAATGCCTGTAAGAATCAACTTAGGCGATCCCTGATCAGAGAGATTAGGATTCTTCTGCAGGTCATCGAGTTTTTTACAACTGCTCACTGATATTGTTACCAGTGCGCAGGCGATGAGTTTGATATATGTCAGTTTCATTATTGTTAATTTTTTAAATTAAAAAGTCAGGTTCAGGTTAACACCAAAGCTTTTTACGGAAGGAGTTTCCAGATCAGTTCCCGTTCCTGTCCATTGTTCAAGGTCTATGTTCCGTGCATTTTTATCTTTAGCGAAGTACCACAGGTTACGCCCTACCACTGATATGGACGCAGCGTTGAAGAATTTTTGCTTGTTAAGCAAACTTTGTGGCACCTGGTAAGAAATGATTACTTCTCTCAGCTTGAGATAAGACTTATCTACCAGGTTTGCTATACTACTTCCCCAATATCCTTTAGCAAAAGATTCCCATTTAATAGT
>JACXTT010009904.1_pt1 | contig 12953 bp, 23 predicted proteins | sample 9270951 | NCBI WGS metagenome assembly JACXTT01 (sample SAMN15532306, study PRJNA645909) | rock metagenome | isolation source: weathered quartz diorite | place: Puerto Rico | collected 2017-06-21 | reverse complement strand
GAACTCCGGGATAGATGAAATATTCCCAAATGTGAACTCCAAACCAATGCCTCCCTTTTCCGTAGGAAGGCAAAGAAAGCGGAGTTTGACTGGGACCACTTTATTGAACGCGACTGTCACTGTCTCGATTGAGGTTGATCTCAATCCATTCTTTTCCACTTTGTAGACCCACCCCGAATCTTTAGATTGCGCTATGCACGGGAGTCCTAATAACAACCCCAGCAGAACTCCGTGTGCGCGATGCAGCATGAATCACTCCGAATATGACAACGCCTAACTTTGGAAGCAAGCGGACCAGCCGCAACGCGGCATGGTCCGCTTGGATGACTGGTTAGGCCGTGCCATTCAACATGACCAAGACAGGCATCGAGGCAATTTCGCGTGCTTTAAGCAAAAGAAAGATCGGAACTAAAAGGAGCATCGGCCTCCTCTCCTAGAAGGAGCATATATCCATCCCGGCTCTTGTACAGCCTCGTGAACATAGTCATGGATACATCTTGATGTATCTGTTCCGAGCTTTGACTTGAGGGAAACAGCACTCGGTACACGCCCAAATCTTGATCGAAACAAACGTTGCGAGCCTTCAGAAGATCCGAAGATCTTAGTAACGGATCCATTTCAGCTGCATAGAGGCAATATCCAATAATTCGATCATCCGAATTTAGGGCTCGATCCCACCAAAGGACACCACAACTGTCTTGAATTTTGTAAATCGATTCACTTATTGCGATCTCATCTGGAAAATCATCACCCATAGTTTGGATCCTTACTTCCAACCAATTCCGCTTGGGGTTGAGATGGATTAGTACCCACACACCAGTCACTCGAAAATCTCCATATTTGCTTGGCGATAGTTGATGCGATTTCTTCCAGCGCGGCCTAACGTTCCGGATAGCCGGACCTACCGTGAAGCGGTTGGGTCCGGCTGATGTGGTGGTTAGGCATTCACGCCTCGAGCTAATGTTTAAAGTTGATGTATCTCATGACTACGACGAAGGGTTTCGACCGCCAATCTTTTGTGATGAACGAGTTGCCAATCTTACTGGCAATCCCGCCAACACTCACAATCTTCCAATCTTTTGGCCCACCGGAACTAATCGAGTACCGAATTTCAGTGATCGGATCATCAGGTTGGAGTGAAAACACACTTAGTCGTACATCGACCCGAATCGATTTCGTAGCAAAAAACACACTCGCATCTCGAACACGTTCAACATGGCCGTGAACCTCACTAAGTTGTTCGAGTTGACTAGAGTTCACTTCATCCATTTGCTCATCATTCGGGACTCGTTGACGAAGTTTCTCTGACTTGATGACGAAGTACTCTACTCCAGGAGAGTCGGCGCGTGCCTGCACAGTAGTCAGAAAGAAGATCGCGATAGCTGGAATTACGAGTCGCATATTGAATGCCTAACGTTGGAAGCAACCGGACCGGGCCGCTTGCGGCCGGGTCCGGTTGGGTGACTGGTTAGGCATTGTTGACTACCTCTCGCCTACGAGTGTGATGCGCTGATGGCAGGTCAAGTGTCTCTCTCCATCCCACCGATTACTGTCAGTGATTTGAAACAGCAACCCGCAGAAGGGGCAAAGCACACCCCCTTGCGGCCTGAGTAAAGCCTCTACTGCTGGTCGATTGTTTTGACCTGTTTGCACTGCCCGCATTACTAGAACGCCAGGAGCGACTTTATTGTCTGAGACAAACCCAAGATCGCATGCCTCGCAGTAATAGCCTTCGATAAATTGCTCCAGCGGCCTATCAAGCAGAGTGTAATCCCGGCATTCATCGACAGCTAGTTGATCGAACCGTTGGTACCCACCTGGAATCTCATTAGGGAATTTCTTGCTGGGGCTCTCTAGTCCAAGCAATAACAGCTTAGGAATGATCCTCGCGCTTGATCCGCATTTTGGACACGCTTCGAAATCTTTTTGGCTCATCCCATGTTCTCAAATCAACTGTTCAACATGCCTAACTTTGGAAACAAGCGGACCCGCCGCGACGCGGTGGGGTCCGCTTGGATGACTGGTTAGGAGTGCCACGCATGATCCTCACGACTACTTCATCTGTTTCAATGCATGCCTAATCGCATTGGCCGTTTTGTATTTTGCATGTCTGACTCGGCCATCTCTAAATTCTAGATCATCGCTAGATTCGAACTTCTTGCTTAACTCTCGATCAATCCGAAGCTCAGTCAACGAGCTGTCAACTGGCATGTCATAGGCAAAAGTCGAATAGGCTGTGCCGCTAAAGTCAGCATGAAGCAACTGTGGCCACTTACACATCACGAACAGTTTTCGCCGACCTCGGAATGTGGCGAAGAAAACGGTGTGGATCCTAACTGGGCCACCCTCATCCTCAAAGGTACCGATTTTGATCTTTCGATAGGTTTGATCTGAATTCGGAAGAAAGATGAATCCGTCGATTCGACCCTCAGTACTTCCATCCTTACCCATCATGTCGTAGGCATAAAAAGCAATGACCGCTTTTTTGGCCTTTGCCCATTCGCTCGTTTCTATTATGTCGTGGGCTAGCTCTGATTTTGACGGTCCATGCCGAAGTGCAAACTCTCTGGAAGACTCGCCAGAAATAAATGAGATTGGCTGCGCCCATATGGATGTCGAGAGCAATAGAGACACCATGACTGCATACCGAATCATTTCAGGCACTCCTAACGTTGGAAGCAACCGGACCAAGCCGCGACGCGGCTGGGTCCGGTTGGGTGACTTGTTAGGCCCAGAGCCTCAACGCTGGAAAGCATGGCTCAACTCAAATATTGGCTTGAAGAAACTCACCATCATCAGCAACTGATAACTGAGGCCTATAGTTACCAGAACGACCAGCGCAGTGTTTAAGGCTTTCGATGACCTCAGCCATACAACGTTGGCAAGCAGCCAGGTGAAGAGCAGTAAAGAAGGTATACCGAGATAGAAACCGGGGAGGTAGATGAGCTTACTCAAAAGCGGAAGCCTACTTCCAAGCCCTTCATACATTGACCCAAATGCTGATGCTGCCTTTGAGATCAATCCCATTGTTAGGAATGAGATCCCAGCAAACAGATTGAGAGGCCAATTTTTGAAGTTTTTAATTTCTGTACTCTGCAAAACATCACCTTTATCGATGGGCCTAACTTTGGAAACAAGCGGACCAGCCGCGACGCGGCGGGGTCCGCTTGGGTGACTGGTTAGGTTGCAACATCGTTACTCCCGATTGGCTTTCTCAAACTCATTAAGAATCCCCAACCAAAGAATTGAAGTAGTGGCGATCTGCTTGTCATTCGATTTTGAGTACTTGATAAGAGTATTTCGGATTTGCTTCATCTGCTTAGCCGACCAACCAGCCCCGTCGGCACTTATCGCTGAAATACCTGCCGCTTTCTGAACATCGGTTGAAAGCACAGATGTGGCTCGAAGTATCTGAAGGGGTGCTTTCAATAGACGATTCCCTAAAGTCATTCCGAGCATTTCTGATGCCGCGCCATCGCAGTGAATACTGGCCATGAGCAGAGCCGTTAGCATTTCTGAATCGCCCGACTCAAGGTCCCGGCTAACTTTTGCAATCGTATCTTCATTAAAGAAGACGTGGGGACCATCGACTCCGGTCTTCAACACAGAGATCATCTCTGCCCTATGCGAAGCCGGCTTGGATGTTTTTTGAGCGCAGAGCACCCCGCCCAGGTTTGCAACTCCCAAGATCATCACTTTTGCGAATACCGAACGGATCATTTGCAACCTAACTTTGGAAACAAGCGGACCAGCCGCAACGCGGCGGGGTCCGCTTGTGTGACTGGTTAGGTCGTCTGTCACCGTGGTGGCACATTAATCAATTTCTCTACAATCTGATGCAGTACTAAGGCTTGGTTATTTTCATTTTGTAGCGCCCCTGAAACCTGAATTGCATCCTCGTAAAAATCGATTGTGAACCAATGTTGAGATGTAGAGATAAACAACCTCTCATGACCGAGCGATGGACCGCAGGGTGGGACATAGATCAAACGAACCCCTACGTCGTCGCGATTAAAGAGAAACCCCGATCCATACAGTGAAGACCACGTTGAGTAGCTTCCTGCCGAGAAGCACATATCTCGCAATACCCAAAATTCTCTTGGCGAAATCCCATTCTTCTCATCAACCAAACTCCTGGCTTTTGCTGCAGCAGATCCATAAATCGCAGCCGGGCTTTTAGCTTCTGGCCCCTTACATGAGAGAGCCATTAAGAAGGCGAAGATGAATGCAGTTCGTTGCATGACGACCTAACGATGGAGACAACCGGACCTGACGCCGGCGAATAGTTGGGTGGGGAAGTGATATCCAAACATTGGAGGGAGAAACCAAGCAACTGGCGGTAGGGTCCGGTTGGACGACTGGTTAGGGCTGCACTCCATAGTATGAAGCCACCCGCAACAAACACCCGAACAACGCTGCTCAAACCATGGAAGGAGAGCACAGCCCCCAGGGTGCCAGCGTGATGGATACCGAAGCCCTCAAAACTGGTGGGCCGAACCCAGCGCATCGGAATGAAATGACTCTGGAGGGCAAAACCCAGGGTGCCTCAAAGATCGAAAATCAAAACTGAGAACTGGTGGGCCATCAGCAAAGCACTTTTGCTTTTTACGCGACGGAGAACATCCCTAACTTTGGAAACAAGCGGACCAGCCGCAACGCGGCGGGGTCCGCTTGGGTGACTGGTTAGGCCGAAGCGAATCGCCCGAACTCAGCATGGAATTATCATCAGTGTTTGGCAAAGATGGTTTTTCTCCCGGCAATAGCAAAACATAAAACCGAGATGCCAATACGGTATTGCGACGGTAAGTACATTTGCGACTTAAACACGTCTCTTTCGAATAGCAAGAACCCAACACCAAGCAGCCCAAATGCAATTGAAAAGAGCCAGTCGGATATTGCTACGCGTCGTTCAACACCTTGCCACCCAATCGGATCCGAAAGAAACAACGGCACGAGAAAGACCAAGAGAAGAAGCGTGGCACCCAGTAAGAGGACGATACCTCCCGGATGTTGAAGGAATGCTTCGAATAGACTTGGACTTTGAATGTATTGCTCCATTGTGTGAGGCCTAACTTTGGAAACAAGCGGACCAGCCGCAACGCGGCGGGGTCCGCTTGGGTGACTGGTTAGGCGCTCTACGAAAGCATTTCTTTAGAGATATCGCCCGTATCGAAAAACTGCCTAAAAGCATGCTGCACCACACCGAAGTCTGTACAGATTGATTGCGGGTCCCAGAGATCTCCAAGAATATTAACTTGCTCTCGTTTAGGACTCTTGTTTGTAAACGTCCTAACGATCCAGTCATCATCGGTTTCAAACCCAAAGGTAAGTAAGTAATTGCCGCTATCGCTCCGAACCTGCAGCTGCCTTGGCCCAATTCCAGAGCCTTCTAGGGGCTCTAATGAAACTGTACCTGACGAGCCATGAACCTCTTCCAATCGGAGATGGATTTCAGACCATGAAGGATTGGGCAACCTTCCTCCTGCCACACCGCCGGACCAGCTCAATAACATGTTCATGCGTGCGCCTAACGTGGGACGTAAGCGGACCCGCCGCGACGCGGTGGGGTCCGCTTGTGGGACAGGTTAGCCGCCATATTGAACGGAGGCTAGAACGCCTACTAATGCGAGTTCTCCCACTAAGGTGTGAGCCGTTTGAATATCTTGAGTCTGCACAATCGGGCGCTCAGAAGAAACACACATATTGATGACCTGCTTCGCTTCTGAAAGCCCAAGAGTTGTGTAAACCCGAATAAGCCTCAGTACATCCATCTCATGGACTCCAGGTGTAGAGCTAAGAAGACAAACTCTGGAACAGGCTTGGGCATTGGGGTTACCGCAGAATTTGTAGGCTTCCATCGACTCTTCAAGAGGCCTGTTTGGGAATAGATGAACCGCCGGCCCCTCACCTCTGGGAACAAATAATGGAGTGTTCCCAACCAAGCTTGAATTGAAGTCTTGAGTTCGCATGAACTCGGAAGATTGATAATAAAACAGCCAGCCTTCTTGGAATTCCTGAGTTGCTTTATCGATGATTTCGATATCGATCTGAGTTGCTCGACTCAATTGATCGATTGCAATTCCTCTGGCCTGTTCGAATGTTCGCATATGGCGGCTAACTTTGGAAACAAGCGGACCCGCCGCGACGCGGTGGGGTCCGCTTGGGTGACTGGTTAGCCGTCATACCCCGCCAAGCCCCATGCGCTTTGCAAGCTCACGCACATATGTGGGGTGGTTAGGATTGAGCGTTTCTTTGGTTTGGGCTGACATCAGATCCCTTGCAGTCTCGATCTGCCCGCGCTTGGCAAAAATAATCGCAGAGATAATTCTCGGCACGGCACAGTAGTTCAAGTTTGCTCCGTGCCCTTCAAGTTCGGTGAGAATTTTGTCCCGACTGCTGAACCGCTCTAAGAACTCTAGGCCACTAGACATAAGCAAAGAATGAATATCAAAAACAATATTGCGCTCGTTCTTTGCCGGCCACCAGATGTCTTTAGCCTCATTCATGTCTCGGCCAAGTCGAGCGCGAATTGAACAGCTGTATTCCTGAACCCATGCCTTAGCCAAACCGCCACCATGTATTTCAGCAACCTCTGGAATATAAACCCCGAGATTGATAGTGAAAAGGCCATGGAGATTACTTCGCAAACCAGGGATATACGTAGTCCCTGGAGGGTCTGACGGCCCCATCTGCAAATTGATCACTTGTACCAGACCATCTGAAGTTGCTCGGTTGAATGTACGCCCGCGAACCAAAAACTCGTGGTCCTTGAGCGATGTCTTCAGAGCCTTCTGAATGCCATCAACTTCTTTTACGAATGGTGATGCAGGCATCTTGGTCCTTGACGGCTAACGTCGGAAGTAAGCGGACCAACCGCCTCGCGGTTGGGTCCGCTTGGATGACAGGTTAGGGCCCGTGGAGAGTCGATTAGCATGTAGCCCATACACGATAGCAATACCAATAAACAGGAGGCAAAACGGCGTATTGTCTGAGCCTGAACCAACAAATATTGCTAGCAAAAGGCTAAATAGACACCCGCAAACATAAACATATTTGTTTAACGAGAGCGAAGATTTTGCGTGGTGTTCGGCTTGGGTAACTAGCCCAAAGAGCAGACCACAAAATGACAACAATACGAGCGGCACGGCTTCGAGGAGTCTGCCATCTATCGCTTTAATGAAGACTCCGAGTAATGCAATCAAGCCAATAAGCACGTTGATCCATCCAGCAATTCCAATAAGTCTGATTGAAGGTAATCTCATGCTTCGAATGTGCTGACTATTGATCAGAGGTTCATGCTGAACCAATGCGGGCATAGGGCCCTAACGTTGGAAACAAGCGGACCAGCCGCTATGCGGCGGGGTCCGCTTGGGTGACTGGTTAGGACTCGGTGGACGGACTGATAGATGTGCCACTGACCTGGCTTTCAGTAAGAACCTTGAGCGCAGAAAACCCACCCCAAATCTGAAACAGAGCGTACGCGTGGAACGCAACTCCCAGCCATGCCTGAAATCCGAGAAGAATGAGTGCGTCGACGGCGTAGAGCGCGATGCCAATGATGTAGGAAGCCTTGCTCCCTTTCTTTGCAAAATATCCAATAAGAAGAAAGACCCCTGCGGCGCAAAGATCTAAGAAAAAACTCACACCCTTAATCCAATCACCTGTTCCGGATTTGGCGATCCCGATAGCCAGACCGTCAAAGACTTGGGTTATGCCAAGGCCGGCCAGGAGAATGACCAGGAGCCACCAGAAAGGCTAATCACGGAAGTCACGAGCGACAGCCCCGCAATCCAATAGAACCAACTGGCGCCTCCGGCATGAGCCTTCTGCTTAAGAATTCTTTGATGGATCGCTTCTACTTGCTCTGGTGAAAGCTCTGGCTCACCCGGCTTTTCAGTCCCTTGTTCTTTAATCTCTTCGATCGACATATCGCTCCTCGCATTTCTTGAACGGTTCAGAGAGTCCTAACTTTGGAAACAAGCGGACCAGCCGCAACGCGGCGGGGTCCGCTTGGGTGACTGGTTAGAGCGCGTGGGACCAGGATAGTAAAGCTGGATCATCGAATGATTTGCCTCGCTTTGGATGACCATTGACCCGCCAAGCAATCGACTCGGCATTTAATTGATTACTCAACACAGAATGAACCCTTGTGCATAGTTGTTCTAGCTCAGCTCGCACCGGAATACGTTTCTTCCCAAGCACTCGAGCAAGAACGCCTGGCTGATCGAGTGAGGCAATTGCCAAAAGCCAGTCCTGCGAATGCCATTGGACAAAGTAGAGCTCGAATGACTTTTCGTTGAGAGTGAACTCAATTCTCCAACCGCAATCCCTCCATTCATCCAGAGATAGGTTTGCTACCTCAAGATTCTGGATTTCACTTTGGAGCTTATCTCCGATTTCACGTCCAGGCGGCTCGCTCTGGGAATACTTGCTAGCGGGTTCAGTTTTAAAGGCAACGTGGGGAACAAAAGTCATTGAGCGCTCTAACTTTGGAAACAAGCGGACCAGCCGCAACGCGGCGGGGTCCGCTTGGGTGACTGGTTAGGCCGCACGGAGATGAACTCCATTCCTACTCCTTCCAGAGGATGCGGACTCTTGGAGCGTCAGGTTCATTCCAGCGGAACAGAACAAGGTGCCAAAGCCCAGCACGCTTCCGTGATGGATCAATCAATCCGTTGGCCCCAATTTCAATGAGGCGATCGCGCACCGTCCATGACGCTGGCGTGCCGCCTGACGCTGCGATGTCCTGCCACGGTGCGATTGCGTCGTTTAGATCAATACCAGCTTTCTTCAAGGCGGAATTGTCGCGAAGATCAAAGATGCGCGTTGCCTCTACTTCGATCTCAAGCGTCTCGAGCGACGATGGGCGGGAGCCTTTGTGCGCGATCATCGCGACGTCGACGCCATCGACGGACGAACTGAGATAGAGGGTTGGTTCTCTGAGTCTTGAATAGCGCCCAGCCGATCGCGACCCCGCAATCGCGTAGTCGCGGTATTTCGGATCGACTGCTCTATAGAAAACACCTCGGAGGATCGGTAGGAACATAGAACCCTGAATTGGAGCGGTGGCACCGCTGGGGTTGTGCACGACGTGTGTCAGAGTGCAGGCGTGTGCGGCCTAACGTTCCGGATAGCCGGACCCGGCGCATAGCGGTGGGGTCCGGCTCATGTGGTGGTTAGGCCGCAGGTCATCGCCAAAATTGCCACCATTGTTTCGTTTTTGCTTTTGAAGAAATTGGCAGATGCTCGAGGGCAAGAAAGCCTCCGCAGATTGGGCATTTTGATGTGAACCCTTCTAACACGGCATCCTCAGGAGTATTTGGAAATACTGCCTTCATGAAATCTGAAGGTGCATCAAATATCTCTGACATACCGCATTTATCACACGGGTGAATAAGCCATGAACTCCGCTCACTCAAGTATTTGGGAGTGACCATAACTGGATGCGGGGAGCCATTGGGAACTATAAATGTGATTTCTGAATTTTGAGTAACTGAAGTGAGGTTGTGTGGAGTATTCAACACACGACCCCTGAATATCGAGTCTTCTTCTGATAGGACAGTAACCCATACAAGCTCGGGTGCTTTTGTGGAGAGCCTTGGCCCGCCATCGTGAATAAGTACCTCAAGGTCATTGGGGTAATCAGGATGGAAACGACCGACAAGTTTTGGATGACTTTGAATGTTATTCGGCATGTTTGCGGCCTAACTTTGGAAACAAGCGGACCAGCCGCCACGCGGCGGGGTCCGCTTGGGTGACTGGTTAGACCGGCCGGCCATCAGCTGAAACATGCTCTGCAAGGATATTGCAGAACAATTGCCCTTGCTCAATCGCATCATCAAGTGCGACATGCGTATGTGGCGATGCGGGGAACCAGCGCTTCGGCATGTTGCGCTTTGTTGAATCTCGATACGGAAGTTTGAGCACCGCCATCGCATAGGTCTTGATATCGAGAGCAGAATGACTAAACGGGCTTTCACCCGCAAACTTAATCAGATACCAGTAGACGAACATGAAATCGTAGGCGACGGGATAACCAACGAAAACAGGTTTTCCAGGAAGGGCCTTTAGCCAAGCCAAATACTGTTGCATTACCTCTTTTGGAGCTTTCAAATCAGTTCGGGTTTGTGCCCATGCTTCTTGGTTTTCAGACCACCAATCCATAGTTTTTGGATTACCGACAGCTCCCTCTAACAACTCGAGGTTTGCGGAGAAAGTGGAAACCAATTCACCGGAACTTGTGAATGCTGCAGATCCAAAACTGAGCATTGAGTTTGGTCCAGGAATTGGTCCATCAGCCTCGACATCTGTAGAAACATAGATCTCTTGCATCTCGAATACCCTAATGGAAATTGCCGGTCTAACTTTGGAAACAAGCGGACCAGCCGCAACGCGGCAGGGTCCGCTTGGGTGACTGGTTAGGCTGCCCCAGTTAAACGCTTAAACAGATCAATGGCTTCGGGTGAAGATGCCTTTACGTGCTCTGGCAGAAATTTTATGCAGCAATCAGCAAAATTAGAAAGACCTTTACTGTCATAGGTGATTCGCAATTTCTCACCGCCTTGAGTCGTGAAAAGAAACCAACGAGACTTCTGATGCACACTGATTGATTTAAATGATTGCCATTGAAAAAATTTACGTCCTCTCCAAATCACCCAACGATCAATGCCCTTTGAATCAACTTTTATTTTTTGCCCCGCGACCACTGCGGTCATGATGACGCCGCCAAGTGCAACAACACCTGCAAACATAAACCCGCATCCCTCTTGGCCTGGCACTGACTTAGCAAAAATTGCGGCCCATAGAACCAGAGTTTCAAGCCCCCAAAGGAGCCAAACAAGAAACCAACCAATCGGCGCGTAAGTCAGAGTCGCTGTGCCATTGAATTCGTGTGTGCGAATGCTCGCCCGAGTTCTGCGTATTAGAAGCGTTTGAGAGAACACTGCGAGAATCATTACGAGCAACCAAATACTGATTTTTTTCAACACCTGGAAACTCCCTACAGTATTGGAGCAGCCTAACGATCGGAAGTAACCGGACCGGCCGCTTGCGGCTGGGTCCGGTTGGGTGACTGGTTAGGCGCGGTGGCCGACGGCCCCTTGTATTCGATGCCAAAGCCCTTCAGATATTTCGCAAGTGGCCCCATGCCCATCTTGGCCCGGCGCTTATCCACATTCTCCTCATCCTCGATCGGCTCAATCAACATCTCCTTCACACCCGCCATGGATTTGAGTTGAGTTCCGTACAGCTGCTTTTTCCCTTGCCTTACAAGCACTCGATCTTCAAGAAGAGCCAAATCACTTAACTCTGCTTCACGAGACTCAGCCATTTTTCTAAACATTGGGAGGCACTCTATCTGCAGCTTGAGATCTGCATGTTGCAGAATGAGGAACGCCGCTTCAGAGCCCTTTTCACCAACCTCACTCAATTTCGGCCACCCGAATTGTTTAACGATTTTGACGAGCTTCTGTACGTTCTCTGCATCAATGAGGTTCTGCTTCTCCCAAAGCGCAACAATCTCTGGGCAGAAACGATCTTTCCCTTTGCTCAGAGCCTCATCCGTCGCTCTATGAATTTCAAGCCGACCCTGCTGATCCTTTTCATACATAGCCTCAAGTTCAATCCGAATTGAGGTCAAAGCCGTTTGGATCTTCGGGGCCTCTTGAATTGCAATTATCAGTGGGAGCATTCGACCCTCAGGTATAGCGCCTAACGCTCGGAAGTAACCGGACCTACCGCGAAGCGGTTGGGTCCGGTTGTGTGACTGGTTAGGCCATGACTACGAGAGCAATGCACCATAAGAAACACCGAGCCCTTCGGCAAGATCGCGCAAAAAGATGAGCGAAGACTCCAGCTGAGCCTCACGCGGATTGGACCAATCACCAAGATCCCATCCTATTTGATTTTCAAAATTCTCCCTACTTTGAGATGAAGCCTTAAGGTGTTGCTCAATGAGGATCGGTATATCGTCCGATCCAAGAGTTTGACCAGAATGCTCATCCCCAAAGACTAGCCAATGAAGCGAGACATCTAGTCTCTCGGCCAAACTCAAGGCCTGTCGAAGAGTGAGCGTCGACTCAAGCTCATCCTCGTAAGCTTCGATATCAGCGTACCAAGCCTCGTTAAGACCTAGCGAGCAGCCAAGCTCATTAGGGTCGAGCCCGAGCTCTTTTCTCCGTTTCGATATTCGATCAGCTGGATTCATGGCCTAACTTTGGAAACAAGCGGACCCGCCGCGACGCGGTGGGGTCCGCTTGGATGACTGGTTAGGGCGGGCGTTCTGAATCGAAGTCATTGATGAATTATCAGGAAGACCTGCCATAACTCCACCACGCCCATGCAAGAAGCAAAACGGAAGCAATGAGAAGTGGCACCAGTAGCCACAGTGGTGCGTACCGATGGACCGGGTCAGTTGCAGCTGCAAAAGCCCAGATGGCGTACATACCGAAAAGAATATAGGCAATTGCTAGTGTGGCAAGGACAGCCAAGGTGCCTATGAGAACAAATCCAACCCATCGTTTCCCGAATGCGCCACCCCAAGATCTTGGTAGCGTTTTGCGGAGAATGGCGAAAGCAAAATTTGTCGCGACGACAACTAAGCAAGCGACAAGCTTGAGTGAGCTAGTGGATCCATAACCATTCCAATCGCGGATAGCAGCTGGAATAAGCATCGCCAACAACGTAACTACGGTCAGAAACCCAATAGCACTGCGCTTCCTGCTTTCCGTTAACCAATCAATCCATTCATCCATTCATTGACTCACTTAAGTTGGTGACGATGTGGAAATGAGCTGCCTGAACGCCCTAACGTTGGAAACAAGCGGACCAGCCGCCACGCGGCGGGGTCCGCTTGGGTGACTGGTTAGCCCTACTAGACAGGGCCCCGCTAGAAAATGAGATAACCATTTCGTTCAGCCATAGATCTAGTCTCGATCCACGCCATGGGCCAATGC
>JACXTT010009902.1_pt1 | contig 12955 bp, 13 predicted proteins | sample 9270951 | NCBI WGS metagenome assembly JACXTT01 (sample SAMN15532306, study PRJNA645909) | rock metagenome | isolation source: weathered quartz diorite | place: Puerto Rico | collected 2017-06-21 | reverse complement strand
GACCGCGCGGCCGTCGCGCTCGCCGCCGACGCCCTCGGCGGCGCCGAGCGCGCGCTCGAGATGGCGGTCGAGTACTCGAAGACTCGCGAGCAGTTCGGCCGCCCGATCGGCTCGTTCCAGGCGGTCCAGCACATCGCCGCGGAGATGGCGTCGGAGATCGAGCCCGCCCGGTCGCTGCTGTGGTACGCGGCCTACGCGCAGGATGCGCGGCCGCGCGAGGCCAGCCGCGCGGCCTCGATGGCGAAGGCCGCGCTCGGCGAGATCTACGCCCGCGCCGCCAACCGCGCCGTGCAGATCCACGGCGGCATCGGCTTCACCTGGGAGCACGACATCCACTTCTGGTTCAAGCGCGCGAAGTGGAACGAGCTCGCGTACGGGACGCCGGCGCAGCATCGGGAGCGGGTCGCGGCGCTCGGCGGGTGGTGAGCGGAGTTTCGCTCAGCCGGTGAACAGCGTCGTCTCGTCGACGAAGCACAGGCGATTGCCGGACGGGTCGATCGCGTAGAACGACCGCTCGCCCCACGGCCGAACCACGACCTGCCCCGCGCTCGCGCCGTGCACCTCGCCGCTTTCGAGGCATCCGAGCTCCGCCGCCCGCGCATGCACGGCGTCGACATCCGCGACCGCCAGGTAGAGATACTCCGACATCGGCCTCGCCGTTCGCCCGCCCGCCGACACGTCGACGAGCCCGAGGATCACGCCTCCGCAATCGAAGTAATGGCGCCCGCCGCGCACCGGCCGCCCCGGCATGCCGAGCAGCGCCGCGTAGAACGCGACCGCGTCGTCGAGCGCGTGGACCTCGAGCAGCAAACGAAACAGCCGCACCCGTCACTCCTTCTTCAGGGCATACCGGAAGTCGCAGTGATCGGCGCCCTGCATGATGGTCTGGGTACGATGGAGCTCCAGGTCCGCTCCGAAGCCTTCGGTCATCGGATAGTCGAGGCCGCAGAGCAGGAGGAAGCCGAGCTCGGGAACTCCGAGCTCCTTGTAGAACTTCGCGTAGCGACATCCGGTCACGTTGAACTCGAACGTCGTATCGGTCTGCTTGACCGCCTCGACGTCGATCGCGTCGCCCGCCGCGAAGTAGGGGATCGCGGCTGCGACCTTGTCGATGCTGGTGCCGGGAGTTCGTGAAGCCATCTGCTCCGCGGCTTTGCGGATCCAGCCTCCGAGGGCCTTTCGAACGAGCTGGTGCGCTCGTTCCTCGCCGAGCTCCGCGCGAAGGGCGTCGATCAACGGAACCAGGACTTGGGCCTGGATCTTGGTTTGCTCGATGAAGGGGTAGCGGGTCTGCGTGTCGTCCACGTCACCTCCCTGGGCGCGTCAGCGCCGGCCGGACCGGAACGCCGCCACTCGTTCGGCGGCATTGCGGCGAATGTCGAGAGCGAAGAGCTGCACGTCGTAGAGGTGGAGATCGCCGCCGAGCTTCCAGCGATAACCGCTCGCCTGGACGTCGGCCTCGAGGAGGCCGTCGTGACAACGTGCGGTCACGCTGGCAGGGTCGCGGATCTCCTTCGTGCCGTCGAAGCGGACGGCGCCTTGGTGATCCGCGAGTGCCGTCGTTCGCCCGTCGGTCGTCCAGCTCACCGGGTTGACGCAGAGGAGATCGGTCCCGGGCTCGTGCTCGATGCCCGTCGGCGTCCAGACCCGGACCTCCTGGAGGCGCTTCGGGCGCGAGCCCGGCGTGACCGTGTTCCAGGTGATGAAGCAGCCCGTCTGCGTGGGCGTCTCGCAGAGCGGGAGGCCCGGCAGGGTGCGCGCGAGCACGTCGCGCGGGAATGCGCCGCCGATCAGATACGCGGCGACGAGATGGCCGCGAAGCGAAGGCCCGAGCGATCGGTCCGAGAAGAACTCCGACAGCAATCGGAGCCCGTGCCCCGCGCCCTGGCTGTGCCCGACGATGATGATCGGCCGCCCGGTGTTCCAGCGCCGCAGGTAGACTTCGAACGCGGCACGGACGTCCGAATAGGCCAGTTCGAACGCGCGATCGGCTTCGTCCTGCCGGCTCGTCCAGTACCCCGACAACGTCATCTGCCGGTATTTCGGCGCGTAGATCCGCGCCGTGGCCGCGAACGGGCTCGCTTGGCTGCGGATCGTGAAGTCGACGAAGCCGTTCGCCTTCTCGTCGTCGAGCGGCTGATTCCAGCTCGCACGCGATGCGTACGTCGTCGGGTGGATGTAGAAGACGTCCGCGGGAACGCTGCCTTGCGGAATCGGCGCGCCCTCCGGCACGTCGCCGGGATCGAGCCGCCACGGCAGCGCGGCCCACGACGCCTGATCCTCGTAGTCGGGACCGGGCGGAGCCGTCGCCTCGGAGAACGTCTGCCGCGGCACTCCGAAGCCGCGGCACGCGCCGGTCGCGAGCGCGAGCAGCGCGACCGCGAGGACGACGCCGCGTCGCACGACGACGCCGAGCCTCCGCGGCACGCGGCTCACGCGGGCTCGAGCACGATGTCGAACCGCGTCGCGCGGAACGGCGCCGTCACGCCGAGCGCGCGCGCTTCCGCCGCGTCGTCCACGCGCTCGAACTCGCGGACGAGCGACGGTTTCACGCCGAACACGACGTCGGAGTCGAGGTGCGGCGATCCCGCCATGAAGACGTGCGTGGTGAGCGGGACATGTCCCGGCGCGGAGGCGATGAAGTGGATGTGCGCCGGACGGAAGTTCGGACGGGTGGCGGCGCGCAGCAGATCGCCGACCGGGCCATCGACCGGCACCGGGTAATGGCAGGGCGTGACGGTGCGGAAGCGGAACTCGCCGTTCGCGTCGGTCGTGAAGAGCCCGCGGAGATGGCCGATCGGCGTCTCGTCCGGGGTCTGCACGTCGTAGAATCCGCGTTCGTTCGCCTGCCAGACGTCGACCGAGGCACCCGCGAGCGGACGGCCGTCGAGCGACGTGACGCGTCCGCGCACCACGCACGGATCGCCGCCGGGAACCTCCGCGATCGAGTCGCCGAGATTCCGCGCCGGAGATTCGACCATGTGGAAAGGACCGAGCACGGTCGAGAGCGTCGCGCCCGGGCTCTTCCGGTGCGTGATCGCGTCGACCAGCGTCGAGACGCCGAGGATGTCGGACAGCAGGATGAACTCCTGGCGCTTGTCGTCGCACATCTGTCCGGTCGCCGTGAGAAAACCGATCGCGCGCGCCCACTCGGCTTCCGTCAGGCCGACCTCGCGGACGAAACCGTGGAGATGGCGGATGAGTGACGCCATGATCTCGCGCAGCCGCGGGTCGGCGGTGTGAGAAAAGCTCTCGATGACGGCGTCGGTCGAGGCTTCTTCGCTGAAGTCGAGCTTCATGGTGATCCTCCTGAGGTCGGTCCGGCCCCGATCCTGCGCCGATGGGCGCAAAGCGCAAGCGCTAAAGCCCCGGCGGCCGACGCCCGCAGCGCGCACGCGTCACCTTGACGTTGCGAACGACCGCGTGCTTTCCATCTCCGCGGCATGAGCTCCCCGAGTTCCTCGTCGCTCCGAGGCAAGGTCGCCGTCATCGGCTCCGGTTTGTCCGCGGTCGGACGCGTACCCGGCAAGAGTCCGCTCGCGCTCGCGACCGACGCCGCGCGCGTCGCGCTGGCCGATGCCGGCATCGCGCGCGATCAGATCGACGGCGTGCTCGCCGGCAGCGCGTTCGCCTCGCCGTTCCATCGCTTCAGCGTCGCGTTCAGCGAGTACTTCGGGCTCCAGCCGACGTTCTCGAACACGCTGCAGGCCTCCGGTGCCACTGCTGCGACGCTGTTCAACGTGGGGGCAGCGGCGATCGCCGGCGGCCTCGCCGAGACCGTGCTGCTCGTCAGCGGCGACAGCCTGCTCACCGGGCTCACACCCGACTTGGCGCTGCGCTCGATGACCGAGAGCCGCGACCAGCAGTACGAGATGCCGTTCGGCATCCCGGTCGCGAACACGTTCGCGATGACGGCGCACCGCCACATGAAGGAGTTCGGCACCACGTCCGAGCAGATGGCCATGGTCGCGGTGCTGCAGCGCGAGCACGCGCTGCGCACGCCCGGCGCGCAGATGACGAAGCCGATCACCGTCGAGGACGTGCTCGGCTCGGGGATGGTCACGTCGCCGTACCACAAGCTCGACTGCTCGCTGATCTCCGACGGCGCGGCCGCATTCGTACTGACGTCGGCCGAGCGAGCGCGCGATCTCGGCACGGACGCACCGATCTACGTGCTCGGCTGCGGCGAGTGCTACACGCACGAGCACATCTTCCTGATGCCGTCGCTGACGACGACGGGCGCGCTGCAGTCCGGCCGCAAAGCCTACGCCATGGCCGGCGTCGGAGCGAAGGACATCGACGTGGCCGGCATCTACGATTGCTTCACCGGCACGGTGGTGATGGTGCTCGAGGATCTCGGCTTCTGCGCCAAGGGCGAAGGTGGCCCGTTCGTGGCGGACCGCCAGATGACCTACGGCGGCGCGATTCCCTGCAACACGCACGGCGGCCTGCTCGCGTTCGCGCACTCGGGCATCCCGGGCGGGCTCTTCCACTTCCACGAGGTGCTGCAGCAGCTCCGCCGCCGCGGCGGCGACCGGCAGGTCGAAGGCGCCGAGCTCGGTCTCGTGCACAGCCTCGGCGCCGGCTACGCCACGCACGCGACCACGATCTTCGGCACCGGAGCCGCGCTGTGATCAAGCCGGAAGACGCGGCGAAGAAGCCGCTGCCGACCCCCGATGCCGACACGGCGGTGTTCTGGAAGGGACTTCGCGAGGGACGGTTGCTGCTCCAGCACTGCCTCGATTGCCGCCACGTGCAGTACTACCAGCAGAGCCTCTGCCGGAGCTGCGGCTCGGAGCGGCTCGAGCACCGCGCCGCGAGCGGCCGCGGCACCGTGCACTCGTTCAGCGTCGTGCACCGTGCACCGGGCCCCGCGTTCAAGGACGACACCCCCTACGCCGTGCTGCTCGTCGAGCTCGAGGAAGGCCCGCGTATGGTGAGCTCGTTCGTCGGCGGCGATCCCGAGGGCGTGACGTTCGACATGGCGGTCGAGCTCGTCTGCGAGCCGATCACGGACGAGATCTCGCTGCCGCGGTTCAGGCGCGTGATCAACAAAAGCCCCGCAGATCATTAACGGCGGCGGGAGATGCCGAACTCGCCACGACTCAATCCTCAGCTTCGCGATCTCCTCCTCTCCGCATACGCTCCATGTCCCGGATTTAGGGGCCCGTGCGGCGAGATGCGCTGGGACCCGGCGGCAGGTCACGTTCCACGCGGCTTTTGCGGCGCCACCGGTGAACTCGCGGAGGTCAAGCTAGTACTTGTCTGTGCGGAACCCGGCGATCCACATGCCGAAGAGAACCACTCCTCGGATTCGACGCCTACCGGGCACCTCGAATCCGCTTATTCGTATGCATACAAATGCTTCAGAGACGGGACTGATCTGTTCCATCGGAATATTCGGCGCATCCTAGATCTGTGCTGGCCGGGGGAGGGATTCGACGAGCACCTCCGCAAAACTTGGCTCGTCGATTCAGTACTTTGCTCGGCACGGATCGAAGGTGGCCGCATCGCGTCCGCTGCGGCGCGGGAATGTCGTTCGCGCTATTTCGAGCGTCAGCTCCTCCTGTTTCCCGATGCTACGGTGGTTGCTCTTGGCAACAAGGCATATGATCGTCTCGCGAGAATTCCAGGTGTGCGTAAAGCTTTCGCCGCCGCTCCTCCCGGCTGCAACTATCCAGGTGCGCTGCCATCGTGGAGAGAGATCGTTCGCATCGTGCAGGCCCGTACCCGTTAAGACCAATTCATAACGTCTTCGAAGCGACTTCTCATGAAGGCGCAGGCCTGTGAACTCTGCGGCGTAGTTGCAGCATGTAGCGACCCCTGGCACCCGCGCGCGGTCTGCCGATCGTGTGCAAGGAGAGCAGTGTCAGCTGACGGACGGCGGTTGAGCTTCGGCAACCGAGATATCAGTGGTGGCTTCATCGCCCGATATGCCGATACGGGCGATGAGTACTTCACTCACGAGTGCTTCATTGATGGGGTCAGGTGCCAGGCTGACGAGGGAAGGTTTGGCGGGATCGTTGTCCGAGTTATTGATGGGATCCACTAGTACAAACGTCCAACTCTAGGCGCCGGGCTCGCGCCGCCGTCGCGCCGATTTCACGCGGTAGGCGAGCTGCGCGCGCGTCATGCCGACGCGGCGCGCGGCGTGCACGAAGTTACCGCCGGTCGCGTCGACCGCACGCTCGAGGACCGCCGTGAGCAGCGGCTCGACCGGTACGCCGGCGCGGATCACGGCTTGCGCGAGCTGCTCGATCGTCGCCTGCGAATCGTTCGCCGCGGGCACGTCCGGCACGCGCAGCGCACCCGGAGTGGAGGCGAACAGCAGCGGCACGTCGAGCGGCTCGTCGTCGTCCGAGAGGATGACGGCGCTCTCGATCATATTCTCGAGCTCACGGATGTTCCCCGGATAATCGTGCGCGAGCAGCGCGGCGACCGCTCGCTCGGTGAAGCCCGGGATCCGCCGGCCATGCACACGGCGATACTTCTCGAGCAGATGATCCATCAGCAGCGGGATGTCGTCGAGCCGCTCGCGGAGCGGCGGTAGCGGGATCGGGAAGACGTTCAGCCGGTAGTAGAGGTCGCGCCGGAACGTGCCGGACGCGACGGCGGTGGCGAGGTCTTCGTTCGTCGCCGCCACCACGCGGACGTCGACGGTGCGCGTCCGTACGTCGCCGACCCGCTCGATCTCGCCGTTCTGCAGCGCGCGGAGCAGCTTCGCCTGCGCGGCGAGCGGGAGCGTACCGACCTCGTCGAGGAAGAGCGTGCCGCCGTGCGCGCGCTCGAAGCGGCCGGGCCGGGACGCGACGGCGCCCGTGAACGCACCCTTCTCGACGCCGAAGAGCTCGGCTTCGAGCAGCGTCTCGGGGATCGCCGCGCAGTTCACGGCGACGAGCGGGCGCGCGGAACGCACGCTCGCCGAGTGCAGGAACCGCGCGAACATCTCCTTGCCGACCCCGGTCTCGCCGAGGAACAGCACGGTGGCACGGGTCGACGCGGCCTTCCGCACGCGGTGGCAGGCGGCGTGGAAGCTCGGTGACGCGCCGACGAGATCCTGCGGTGCTCCCTTCGGAGGGACGGCCTTCGGCGCGGTCGCGCCGACGCGGGCGAGGCGACGCACGGCGCTCACGGCCTCGCGCGGCGCGTGCGGCTTCAAGAAGCGGAGCTCGTCGAGCTCGGGGCCCCACTCCTCCACGGTCTTCCCGATCACGTGACAGTGCTCCGCGCCCGCGCCGCGGCACGCGACTTCGCGAACCAGGCACGGCTTGCCGACGAACGCGGTCGTGTATCCGCTCGCGTACCCGGCCTGCATCCAGCAGACCGGCTCGCTGCTCGTGCCCTCGATGCACTCGACCTCGAACGCGTTCTTCCAGACCGCCTCGCCGTAGAAACGGCCGCGTTCGGGGTCGTAGGAGAAGCGCACGAGCTCGACGCGGAGCGTCCCCTCGAGCGACTGGAGCTGCGGCCCGACCGCGAACGATTCCAGCAGCGAGCGGTGCGGCCGGACCTTGCGCACGATCTCGGCGTCGAGCGTGCCGGCTGCGTAGCCGACGCGGGTGAGCACGCCGCGCGCGCCCTCGAAGCCGAGGGCGTCGACGAGCTCGCGACGCAGGCTCGCGAGCGCCGGCACGTGGACGAGCGTCATGCGCACGTCGCCGGAGCGGATCGCTCCGTCCTCGGGATGGAAGCGGAGGCGCGCGCGCAGGTCTTCGAGGTCGGGGAACTGGAGCGGGGTGAGCGATCGCTCGGAGATCAGGGCACGGCCGCGGCGGGAGGGCATCGCGGGCGAGCGTGAGCCTGCTTGCGAAAATCGTCAAGCCAGACGCGCCTCGTCATGAGAAAATTCTCATTCCCGGATGGAAAACGCTGGAGTTTTCCCCTCGACGGAGTGGCACGGACACTGCTCTAGGTAGGAGCCGGAGGAACACCCAAGATGCAGCCCAAGGGCTTCTCGCACGTCGGCATGGCGACTCTCGATCTCGACAAGACCCGCGAGTTCTACGAGGGCGTGCTCGGCTTCAAGGCCGTCCGCTGCGACGCGATCCGGCTGACCGACGGCGGACAGATCCGTCACATCTTCTTCGACACCGGGCGCGACCAGCTGCTGGCGTTCATGGAGATCCGGAACGCTCCCGGCATCCCCGCGGAGTTCGATGCCGGCATCAACCGCGCGCTCGGCCTTCCGACCATCTGCTACCACTACGCGTTCGAGGCCGGCACCGAGGCGGGCCTCGCGCAGAAGCGCGAAGAGCTCGTCACCAAGGGCGTGGACGTGTCCCCCGTCGTCGATCACGACTGGGCGAAGTCGATCTACTTCAAGGACCCGAACGGCATCCAGCTCGAGTTCTGTACGCTGACCCGGCCGTTCGGCGAGGAAGACGCGCTGATGAAGGTGCGGTTCGAAGCTTCGCTCCGTGGCCTCAGCATGGAGAGCGACGTCGACGTCGTCCCCGTCGACGGCTGACGCGCGAAGGACACGGGAGACCACCTCATGAAGTTCTCGCTCTTCTACCTCACGAGCTACGTGCAGAGCGTGCACGGCAGCGAGCGCGGCCTCTACGATCAGCTGATCACGCAGGTCCAGGCGGCCGAGCAGATGGGCATGGAAGCGGTCTGGCTCGCCGAGCACCACTTCTTCGATTACGGCGGGCACGTGCCGTCGATCCCGGTGCTCGGCGCGACGATCGCGGCACGGACGACGCGCATCAAGATCGCCTCGGGCATCGTCATGATCGGCCTCCAGGATCCGATCCGCGTCGCCGAACAGTTCGCGATGCTCGATCAGCTCTCGAACGGGCGGGTGCTCTTCGGCATCGGCCGCGGCTTCCAGAAGTGCGAGTTCGACGCCTTCCAGCGGAAGATGGACGACAGCCGGATCGCCTTCGACGAAGCGCACGACGTGATCCGCAAGGCCTGGGGCCAGGAGCGCTTCTCCCACGACGGGCGCTTCACCAAGGTGAAGAACCTCCGCGTGCTGCCGAAGCCGCTGCAGAAGCCCATGCCGCCGTTCTACGTCGCCTGCACCTTCACGCCGCAGTCGTTCCAGTGGACGGGCACGCAGGGGCACAACCTGCTGTTCGTGCCGTACGCATCGCCCGACCTCGAGGCGGTTCGCCAGAACGTCGAGCTCTATCGCTCGGCGTATTCGACCGCGGGCCACGGCAAGAGCGGCGACGTGGTCGCGGCCCTTCACATGTACTGCGGCGAGACCGCGGAGAAGGGCAAGGAAGAGCCGCGGAAGGCGATGATGCACTACCTCGCGCAGTTCTCGGAATCGACCCGCGAGGCCGAGCACTCCGACGCCTACCAGGGCTACGACGGCTTGAGCGAGGCGCTCTCGAAGTTCGACTACGATTCGTTCATGTACCCCGATCGCGTGATCTTCGGCGATCCCGATCAGGTCACCGCACGGATTCGCTACTACGAAGCGATGGGCGTCACGCAGATGGGCTTCGTCGTCGACTTCGGCGGTCTGCCCCACGCGCAGATCATGGCCTCGCTCGACCGCTTCCACCGCGCAGTCATGCCGCGATTCCGTTAACGGGCAAGCCCCCGTGCCGACGAGAGAGTCTTTAGCGAGGCACGACGCGGACGGCGCGAAGCGCCGTGCGCGACTTGCCGACGGCCATCGGAGGAGCACAGCCACGAAGTGGCGAGCACCGAACGGGGCCTACGGCGTCAGCCTAAAAAGGACACGGCGATGATCGAGAAAGATTTGTCATTCTACAGCGCCGGCTTGAAGCTCGCGGCCACGCTCTACGCGCCGGACGCGGCGAAGACGAAGAAGCTCCCGACCGTCGTCCTCTGCCACGGCCTCCGCTGCAATCGGAAGGTCGTGCTCCCCGGCTTCGCCAAGGGCTTCGTCGATCAGGGGTACGTCGCGCTCGCCTTCGACTACCGTGGCTTCGGCGAGAGCGAGGGCAAGAAGTGGCGGCTGATCGCACGCGAGCGCGTCGAGGACATCCTCGCGGCGACCACGTTCGCCGGGCTACAGCCCGAGGTCGACGCGTCGAAGATCGCGCTCTTCGGCATCAGCTACGGCGCGGCGAACGCGATCTCCGCGGCCGCGATCGATCCGCGCCCGCGTGCCGTGATCGCCCAGGGCGGCTTCGGCGACGGCGACCGCTGGCTGCGCGTGGGGCGACCGCTTTGGCAGTACTGGGAATTCAGGAAGCGCATCGAGGAAGACCGCGCGAGGCGCGTCGTCAGCGGCGAATCGGAGTACGTCGACGCGTTCGAGATCATCTTGCCGACACCGGCGGAGCAGCAGTACCGGACGGGCGCGGCGACCAAGAGCCTGAACGTCGAGATGCCGCTCGAGACCGCGGACGACCTGCTCACGTACAAGCCCGACCTCGAAGTGCACCGCATCGCGCCGCGCCCGGTCTTCATGATCGGAGCCGAGCTCGATTACATCGTGAACGTCGAGGAGTCGCGCGTCCTCTACGAGAAGGCGCTCGAGCCGAAGCGCCTGCACATCCTCCCGGGGATGACGCACACCGATCCCTATTCGAAGGGGCTGGACGAGGTCGTGCGGCTGAGCAGCGATTTCCTCCGCGAGGTCATGCCGGGCTGAAAGCCCGGATCCTCCGAACCGAAACTTCGTAGCATCACCCTCCGGCGTCGCAGGCGCGACGCCGCACGGGAGAGGAGCGTCCGATGGGCGATTGGGGCATCGACGAATCCGGCCGCGTGAGCCGGCACATCTTCAGCGACCCCGAGATCTTCGAGCTCGAGGTCGAGCGCATCTTCAACCGTGCGTGGCTCTATCTCGGCCACGAGACCGAGATCCCGAGCCCGGGAGACTTCGTCACGCGACGCATGGGCGGGGATCACGTGCTCGTCGTCCGCGGCGCCGACGGGAAGATCCGTGCCTTCCTCAACAGCTGTCTCCACCGCGGCATGCAGGTCTGCCGCGCCGACGCCGGTCACGCGACGCGCTTCGTCTGCCCGTACCATCACTGGACGTACGGCACCGACGGCGCGCTCCGTACCACGTCGTTCGACGCCTGCTACGACCGCGCGGAGATCAAGAAGATCGGCCTGACGCCCGTCGCGCAGCTCGACACCTACCGCGGCATGATCTTCGCCACCTGGGACGCGAAGGCCGAGCCGCTCGCCGACTTCCTCGGCGACATCAAGTGGTACCTCGATCTGCTGTTCCAGCGAACACGAGGCGGCATGACCGTGCTCGGTCCACCACAGCGCTGGGTGATCGACGTGAACTGGAAGATCCCGCCGCTGAACTTCCAGGACTCGCAGCACGCCATGCGCGTCCATCTCGGCGCGATGGCCGTGGCGCAGCCGGCGGGCGGGCCGTCGCTCGCCGAGATCGGCAAGATGTGGGGGGCGAGTCCGCAAGTCCGTACGCGCCAGGGCCACGGCTGCGTGCTGATCCCGAACCCGCCCGTCGCTCCCGATTACACCGGCTTCCCCGGCGAGCTGGTTCCGCTCTATCGAGAAGCGCTCGATCACGGCCAGCAGGACCTGCTGCGGCGCCTGTTCGCGAGCGTCGGCACGGTCTTCCCGAACGCGTCCTGGGTCCACCCGACGCTGTCGGTCTCGCCGCAGAAGCCGCTCGTCTCGTTCTTGAGCTTCCGCACCTGGCAGCCGCTCGAGCCCGGCAAGATCGAGGTCTGGAACTGGTACTTCGCCGAGAAGGAATCGAGCGAAGCGTTCCGCGAGGAGCTCGTGGCGACCGCGATCCAGACGTTCGGCATGGGCGGCATCTTCGAGGAGGACGACGCGGAGGTCTGGTCCGCGATCACGCGCTCGACGCGCGGCTCGATGGCGCGGCGGCAGACGATGCACTTCGGCGCCGCGCGTGCGCTCGAGCCGCTCGCGGACTTTCCCGGCCCGGGAGAGGCGATCCCGAACCTGTTCGCAGAGCACGCGCAGGTCCGCTTCCTCGAAACCTGGAAGCAATGGATGGAGCGCGAAGGAGACCTGCGATGATCCGTGTGAGCGAAGACCGCGTGCGCGACGTCGAAGCGTTCCTGCACGCGGAGGCGCGGCTGCTGGACGAGGGACGGTTCCAGGAGTGGCTGGCGCTGGTCGCGGACGACGTGCGCTACGAAGCGCACGCGCCGACGTTTCGCGGCGCCGGAGATCGTGCACCCGCCGCACGGGTCCCGCTGTTCCGCGAGGACGCGATCTCGCTCCGCTCGCGCGTCGCCCAGTTCAGCGACCCGGAGCTGACCGTGGCCGAGAACCCGCGCTCGATCGACCGGCGATTCGTCGCCAACGTCGAAGTCTTTCCCGGAGCCGGAACGGACGAGGTCGAGGTGCTCTCGAACCTGCTCGTGCGGCGCTGCCGCGGCGTCGGCACCGAACCGTTCCTGATGTCGGCAGCACGCCGCGACGTGCTGCGCTGGAGCGACGGATCGTTTCGTCTGCTGCGGCGCTCGGTCACGCTCGACGAGGTCGTGATCCAGGCGCGGAGCCTGAGCCTGCTGTTCTGACGGATCACGCGCCGCGGCGGTCGGCCACCCACGCGGCGATCTGCGCCCGCGACTTGAAATCGAGCTTGGCGAGGATCCGCTCGAGGTGCCCGTCGACGGTCCGCACCGAGAGGAACAAGCGCTCGGCGATGGCCCGGTTGCTGAGACCTTGCGCCACGAGGCCGGCGATCTCGAGCTCGCGCTTGCTGAGCGCGGTCTCGGCGCGGTCCGGAGCAGCCCGTGCCGCCGGGGTGCCGAGCGCGACCGCGATCGCCTCCGGCCTCGAGAGCCTGGGGGCGGTCGGGTCGCGCTTCGCATGGCGGCCGCGACCGAGCTCGCGCGCGAGCGCCTCGCGCATCGCCTTCGAGTCGCCGCCGAGCCCCGGCCCGAGCACCGCGATCGTCATGCCGAGCCCGTCCCACGCCGCATCCGAGGCCTCGGCAAGCTCCGCCGCACGCGAATAGTCCGCCCGCGAGACGGCGATCCAGGTGGCGAGCTCGATCGTCAGCGCG
>JACXTT010009901.1_pt1 | contig 12955 bp, 12 predicted proteins | sample 9270951 | NCBI WGS metagenome assembly JACXTT01 (sample SAMN15532306, study PRJNA645909) | rock metagenome | isolation source: weathered quartz diorite | place: Puerto Rico | collected 2017-06-21 | reverse complement strand
GCCCGTGCCGCCCGCTGGTGGAGGGCGGCCGGAATCAGGCTGGCCGTCAAGAGACGGCGCCTCGTGCCCTGGTCGTACTCCGCGGCGCGGGTGCGGAGCCAGCGGGCGTGCACGCCGGCGCCGTCGGAATCGGCGAGCGCCATGAAGATCGCGCCCGCGAGCGGGGCCAGACGGAGCGAGACCTCCTCGACTACGGCGCCGAGCCGCTCGAGCTGCCGGGCGGCAGCGACGACGGCGTCGCGCACCTCGAGGTCGGTCTCCGGCGCGTGGGTCAGCTCGCGAACGATCCCGACGCGGAGCCCTCGAACGCCGTCGGCCAGGCGGCGCGCGTAGTCCGGCACCGGCACCCGGCTCGAGAGCGAGTCTTTTGGATCGTACCCGGCGATCGCCTGCAGGAGCCACGCCGCGTCCTCGACCGTCCGACTGAGCGGCCCTGGCGTGTCCATCGACCAGCTCAGCGGGAACGAGCCGTGGCGCGACACCCGGCTCCAGGTCGGGCGGAGCCCGACGACGCCGCAGAACGAGGCGGGCGAACGGACGGAGCCGCCGGTGTCCTCGCCGAGCGACGCGCCGCAGAGGGCCGCGGCGACGGCGATGCCCGAGCCCGACGACGACCCGCCGGGGTCGTGCTCGAGATTCCACGGATTGCGCGGCTGGCCGAACGGAAATTGCTGGGTGCCGCCCAGCGCGAACTCTGTGAGGTTGAGCTTGCCGAGCAGGATGCCGCCGGCCGCGTCCAGGCGCGAGACCGTCGTGGCGTCCTCGGCGGGCACGTGGCGCTCCATGAGGCGCGATCCGCAGGTCGTGCGAACGCCCGCGGTGTCGAACTGGTCCTTCACCGCGTAGGGGACGCCGTGGAGCGGGCCGACCTCCTCGCCGCGCATCACGGCCGTCTCCGCCCGGCGCGCCGCCGCCAGCGCCGCGTCCGGCAGCACGGTGATGTAGGCGGAGAGCGCGCGATCGAACCGCTCGATCCGATCGAGGTAGAGCCGGGTGATCTCGACCGGCGACACGTGGCGCTCGCGCACGAGGGCGGCCAGCGGCCGGGCGCCGAGAAAGGCGAGGTCGGCGGGCGCCGCGGTCACGATGCCGGCGCGTCGCCCAGACCGGGGACCGGCTCGACCGTCTCGAGCGGCAGATCGGTCAGCGGGGTCAGTGCCTCGATCAGCGCGTTGAGCCGATGCGTCACCTCGGCGACGTCGTCGGATGTGACCGGCAGGCCGAGAGCCGCCGCGAGCGCGCCCACCTGCTCGGTCGTCAGGTCGCTCATCGCGCGATCGGCGGGCGGCACCTCAGCAGGCCGGGCGCCGCAGCACCTCGGGCGAGATCCTGCGCGCCACCAGCTTGCCGTCGCGGCTGTCCCCGACGAGGCGGCGGTTCTCCACGACGACGCGCCCGCGCAGGACCGTGGTCACCGGCCAGCCCTGGATCGCCCAGCCTTCCCAGGGGCTGTAGTCGCTCACGTGGAAGTCCTCGCGCGCCAGCGTCTTTCTGATCGCCGGATCGATGATCGCGATGTCCGCGTCGCTGCCGGGGGCGATGACGCCCTTCTTCGGGTAGAGCCCGAGGATCTTCGCGGCGTTCGTGGCGGTGACGTCGGCGAAGCGCTCCAGCGACATCTTCCGCTTCACGACGCCCTCCGAGTAGACGATCCCCATACGCGCCTCGGCGCCCAGGTTGCCGCCGGTGACGTTCTCGAGATCCTGGCCGCGCAGCTTCACGTCGAGCGAGGTCGGGAACTCGTCGGTGGCCGTGGTCGACACGCCGTCGCGCACGAGCCCGTTCCAGAGTGCCAGCTGGTCCTCGGGGTACTTGAGGGAGGGATAGGTGTGGTAGCAGAACCCGCGCGGGCTCTTGTAGTCCTCGGCGGTGAAGCACGCGTAGTGGTGGAGCGTCTCGGCGTAGATCGGATAGCCGCCGGCGCGCGCCTCCGCCACCGCCTCGACGCCCTCCCGGGCCGACGTGTGGACGAAGTAGACGCCGGCCCCGGTGTGGGCGGCCAGCTGGATCGTGCGGCGGAACGCGAGCTTCTCGGAGAGCTTGTTGTGCACGAGGGGCAGGAGCCAGCCGTCCGTCTGCTTCTCCTCGCGGAACTTCTCGTACATGAACTGCACGATGTCGTGGTCCTCGGCGTGCACGACCATGATGCCGTCGTGCGGCGCGATCTTCTCCATCGCCAGCTGGATCCGCCCGTAGTCGAGCCGGTAGGTGTGGCGCTTGGGATGCGGCGGCAGCACGTCGACCGTGAAGACCTTGAAGCTCGGGAAGCCGGCCTGGACCGCCTCCGGGAGCTGGTCGAACAGCTTGATGGGCAGGGCGCCCTGGAGCGCGACGTGGAACGAGTAGTCCGCGTACGAGTTGCCCTTCCAGCGCGCGGCGCGCGTCTCGATCACCTGTTGCACGTCCGTCCCCGGCCGTACGAAGCAGAAGTCGACGTGGGTGGTCGTACCGCCGAAGACCATCCCGCGCGTGTCTTCTTCCGGGCCGAGGGTGTGGAGGTTCTCCTCCGGCTGCATCGAGATGAAGTGCGCCAGGTGCGTGTGCGGCTCGATGCCGCCCGGCACGACGATCTTGCCGGTGGCGTCGATGACCCGCCCCGCCGGCAATCCGTGCTCGGGCAGGCCGAGGGCGACGATGCGCTCCCCTTCGATGGCTACGTCCCAGCGGCCGACGCCCTGCGGCGTCACCACGTCGCCTCCGCGAATCACGAGATCCAGCATCGCCGTCCCTCCTCCGGTGGAGCACGGGGTACCACGCGGCGGGGCATCCGGTCAAGGCGGTGGCTCATATTGACAGAATCAATCTGATACTTGACCATGGCAACTTATCGGCCATCCTCCGCGGGTGGCCGGCCGGAGGTGGGGCGATGGCCGAGACCGAGGCCGAGCGGCGGATCGCGATCGTGCGGCGCTTCAACCGCTTCTACACCAAGCAGATCGGGCTCTTGGGCGAGGGCTACCTAGAAACCCCCTTCTCCCTGGCCGAGGCGCGCGTGCTGTACGAGCTGGCGCACCGCGAGCGGCCGTCGGCGACCGAGCTGGCGCGCGAGCTGGCGATCGACGCCGGCTACCTGAGCCGCATCCTGCGCGGCTTCGAGCGGCGCCGGCTGCTCACCCGCACGCGCTCCAAATCCGACGGACGCCAGAGCCACCTCGCGCTGACGGCGCGGGGCCGCGCCGCGTTCGCGCCGCTCGACCTGCGCTCGCGCGAGGACATCGGCGCCATGCTGACGCGGCTCGCGCCAGATCAGCAGCGGCGGCTGATCGAGGCGATGCGGACCGTGGAGACCGTACTGGGCGCCGGGCCCGAGGGCAAGGCCGCGTACGTCCTGCGGCCGCACCAGCCCGGCGACATGGGGTGGGTCGTCCACCGGCACGGCGCGCTCTACGCGCAGGAGTACGGCTTCGACGAGCGGTTCGAGGCGCTCGTCGCCGGAGTCGTCGCGAAGTTCGTCGAGCGCTACGACCCGCGGCGGGAGCGGTGCTGGATCGCCGAGAAAGACGGCGAGATCGTCGGCTCGGTCTTCCTGGTCCGTCGCTCGCGGGCGGTGGCGCAGCTGCGACTGCTGCTGGTCGAGCCCAAGGCGCGGGGGCTCGGAATCGGCGAGCGCCTCGTGGCCGAGTGCGTGCGCTTCGCCCGTCAGGCAGGCTACCGCAAGCTCACCTTGTGGACCAACAGCGTGCTGCGCGCGGCGCGGCGCCTCTACCACGCGGCCGGGTTCCGCCGGGTCCACCGCGAGCCGCACCGGAGCTTCGGCAAGAGTCTCGTGGGCGAGACCTGGGAGCTCAGTCTCTGAAACGCGACGTCTGGCCCGCCGCCGCGGCCGCCGCCGCCGGCATCCAGGTCGGCTCGGCGATGGTGGCCACGCGGCTCGTCGTCGACCAGGCCGGCCCCGCCTCCCTCGCGCTCGTGCGCTACGTCCTCGGCGCGTGCTGCCTGGTGCCGGCGGTGCTCCTGAGCCGATCCCGGGCGCACTTCGCGCCCCGCGACCTGATGCCGATCGCGCTCCTCGGCATCGCGCAGTTCGGGGTCCTGATCGCGCTGCTCAACTTCGGGCTGCGCTCGGTTCCGTCGGCGCGCGCGGCGGTGATCTTCGCCACGTTCCCCCTGCTGACCTCGCTCATCGCGGCGGCGCTGGGCCGCGAGCGGCTGACGCTCTGCAAGCTCTCGGGGGTCCTCCTGTCAATCGTCGGCGTCGGTCTGGCCCTCGGCGACAAGACACTCCAGCGCGGCCTCGCCGCCGACGCGTGGGTCGGCGAGCTGGCGGTGCTGGCCAGCGCCGTGTGCGGGGCCTTCTGCAGCGTCCTCTATCGGCCGTATCTCGAGAAGTACCCGACGCTCCCGGTGAGCGCGCTCGCGATGCTCGCCTCGGTGGTGTTCCTGATACCCCTGGCGGCCGGCGAGGGCTTCTTCGCGGCGCCCCCCGGCTTCACGCCGATCGGCTGGATGGCCGTGGCCTTCATCGGCCTGGGCAGCGGCGGCGGATACTATCTGTGGCTGTGGGCGCTGAATCACGCGACGCCGACACGGGTGACGGCCTTCCTGGCGCTCAGCCCGGTCACGGCGGCCGCGCTGGGCGCCTGGCTTCTCGGCGAGCCCGTCACGCGGCTGGCCGCGCTCGGCCTCGCCGCGGTGGCCACAGGACTGGGCCTGGCACACCTTGACAGCGAGCGAGGCGGCACCCTATAACGCTCGATGGATACGGCTCCGTCGATGAGACCCGCTTCAGATTCGCTGCCGATCGGGAGGATCGCCACATGATCGTATCGCCCGGATTTCGACTCACGCTCGTGCTCGCGCTGGCGGCGCTGACCCTCTTCGCTGCGACGTCGCTCACCGCGCAGGAAGTGCTCACGAACGACTCGCTCATCGCCTTGAAGAAGGCCGGGCTCTCGGACTCGATCATCATCTCGAAGATCAAGTCGAGCCAGACGAAGTTCGACGCGAGCACGCAGGGGCTCATCGGCCTGAAGAAGGCCGGCATCTCGGACCAGGTGATCGAAGCCGTCGTCAACGCGGGATCCGCGGCGCCCGCCGCGGCCGCGCCCGCGGCGCCGGCCGCCGCCGCGGTGGCCCCGGCGGCGTCGAGGGAAACCATCGTCCATCTGGCCGGTGGCAAGTCCGTCGAGCTCGTCGCGTCCAACGCGGCGCTGGAGTTCAGCTCGAGCGTCTTCGACTCCAAGAGCGAGCTGGTCCTCAGGGGCCGCAAGGCCCCGTACCGCATCGGCGACAAGAAGCCGGTCTTCTACAGCACCTGGTCCGCGAACGACGCGCCGCTGGTGCGGCTCAAGCCGGGCAGCGACCACGACGACCGCAACCTCAAGATCTCGAGCGGATCGTTCGCGCCGTTCGGCGGCTCGGTCAAGTACGGCGTGCGCAGCGAGGACAAGGTGGACATGGAGGCGGCCGAGAAAGACGCGCGCGGCCTCTACAAGCTGACGCCCAAGGAACCGCTGAAACCCGGCGAATACGGCTTCGTGCTCACCTACGGGATGGCCACCGGCGCGTCGGGCCGGGTGTACGACTTCGGCGTGGACTAGGGGCGCGTCAGGCCGGGATCGCGACCTTCTTCAGGAGCTCGAGATCGTCGAGCGCGTGGCCGGCGCCGCGCGCGGCGCAGGTCAGCGGATCGTCGGCGACGCGCACCGGCAGCTGGGTCACGTGCTGCAGGAGCCAGTCGAGGCCCCGCAGGAGCGCGCCGCCGCCCGTCAGCACCACGCCCTTTTCGATGATGTCGGCCGCGAGCTCCGGCGGCGTCCGCTCCAGACACGTCCGGACGGTCTCGACGATAGTCATCACGGGCTCGCGCAGCGCCTCGCGGATCTCCTCGTCGGTGATGACGAGCGTCTTGGGCACGCCGTCGACGAGGTCGCGCCCCTTCACCTCGATCGAGCAGCGCTCCATCGCCTCGGGGTGAGCCGAGCCCAGCGCGAGCTTGATCTCCTCGGCACGGCGCTCGCCGACCAGAAGGCGGTAGTGCTTGCGGATGTGCTGGATGATCGCCTCGTCCATCTCGTCGCCCGCGATGCGGACCGAGTTGCAGTAGACCGTGCCGGACATCGAGATGACGGCCACCTCGGTCGTCCCGCCGCCGATGTCGACGACCAGGTGGCCGCCCGGCTCGTGAATCGGCAGGCCCGCGCCGATGGCCGCGGCCGTCGGCTCCTCGATCAGATACACGTCGCGCGCGCCGGCCTGGAGCGCCGCGTCGCGCACCGCGCGCTTCTCGACCTGCGTGATGCCCGAGGGAACGCCGACAATCACGCGAGGCCGGTCGAGGACCCACGCCCGCTTGCGCCCGGACGAGATCTGCCGCGCGCGCTCGATGAAGTACTGCAGCATCCGCTCGGTGACGTCGAAGTCCGCGATGACGCCGTCCTTCAGCGGGCGCAGCGCCTGGATGCTGTCGGGCGTGCGGCCGAGCATCGCCTTGGCCTCGTGCCCGACCGCGATGACCGTGTCGTCGGTCCGGCGGATCGCGATGATCGACGGCTCGTTGAGCACGATGCCCCGCCCCTGCACGAACACGAGCGTGTTGGCGGTGCCGAGATCGATCGCCAGGTCCGACGAGAAGAGCCCGAATAGGCGGTCGGATAGCATCGACGCCAGAGTTAGCAATCCCTGCGCCACGAGCGACCAGCGCCCGAACTGCGCGATTCGACAGGACGCCTCGCGGCGGAACGCCGGCTCCCCATGATCGGGCGGTGACAGCACCGACGCCCGGCGGACAGGCGGCGAACGGTCCGCAGAATCATCGGCACGGCGCTCCGGGTGCTACATCTTCCCCCAGTAGGCGCGGTCGGCCGGGAAGACGGTCTTGCAGCGGGTCGGAGCCGTCGGTCCGTCCAGCGTGTCGGCCGCGGCGCGCCAGGTCTGATAGTGCGGCGCCGCGCGATGGGCCTCGAGCGCCGCCATGTCCTTGTAGACCTCATAGAAGTAGTAGATGTTCTCGTCCTGCTCGTCCTGCAGAACGTTGAACCTCAGGCAGCCCGCCTCGTTGCGCTCGGATCCCAGCGCGTCGATCTCGATCGCCTCGAGGAAACGCTTCTTCTGGTCGGCCTTCACGCGCACTTTCACCCAGATCGCAAGCATCGAGCCCTCCTCAGTCGTCGGCGCGCCGATCGGCTGTCGGCACGCCGATCGGTCGGTCACGCGGGATGGTAGCGCGAAGCGGCCAGGCGCGTCGGACTAAAGCATCGACACGGACGGCGGGCGCGCAGAAATGCGTGTGCATTTCTTACGGTGTACCGCTTACGTGGTGCCGCGCGTGCGGCGAGGCACACGCCTCGCCGAGACGCGAGGCTTGCTTGCACACGACGTCAGGCGAGCATCGCCACGTGGATGGAGGAAGAGGAATGAACACTCGCGTCGTTCAAGCAGTCCTGGTCACACCGCTGCTCCTGGCCCTGCTGGGAGGCTGCGTCTATCGAAGCAAAGAGGTCCAGACATCGACGCCGACCCCGGTGGTCATGGCGCCCGCGCCTCAGCCGGCACCGGTCGTGGTTCCGCCCGCGGCGCCGCCGGTGACCTCGGCGGTGACCTCGGATCGCGTCGTGTATCCCGAGGGACGCTGGCAGCTCTACGGCGACGGCCGCAGTGTGCCCTACTACTGGGTCTGGATCCCCAGTGGATCGACCCTAGCGACCGCGCCGTCGCCCCCGATGCGGCCGAGCGGCTCGGCCGTCGTGTCGAATTCGGATCGTACCTACGCGTTCCGAGAGGGACGCTGGCAGCTCTACGGTGACGGCGGAGCCACGCCCTATTACTGGGTGTGGATCCCGAGCGGCACGACGCCGCCGACCCCGCCGATGCCGCCGCAGGCCGGCTAGATCCGTCGAGCGGACCGGAGGGGGCCGGCGAGCGCCCCCTCCGTCTTTCCCTCCTCGCCCTTAGCTCCCTCGTCGTGAACGTTCCTGGCCTGAGTGTGAAGGCCGCAGTATAGTGCGCGGTGTCCGGCCGCTTCTTCCGAGGGGGTGACGTCATGTCCGACGGTTCTCCGGAGCTGGTCCACCGCGGGCCCTCGACACGGCGCTGGACCGAGCAGCGCTGGCTGCTCGACAACACGATCCGCTCGGTCGGGATGGACTGGGACCAGCCGCGCTCCATCTATCTCTCGGTGCCCTGCGGTCCCGAGGCCAACGCCGATTTCGCCGGCATCCGCCAGCGCATCACGAAGCTCGCCGACGCCTCCCCGGCGTTCGAGGCGGTCGCCCGGCGTCGCGAGGCCAGGGCGCGCGCCGCCGAGGAGAGCCAGGATTTCGTCACGGCGCGCGAGAGCTATTTCATGGCGAGCATCCACTGGGGCGCCGCGCAGTGGCCCATCGACGAGAACAACGAGCAGAATCGCCTCTACAACGGCAAGAAGCGCGAGTGCTACACGAAGTACGCCCGGCTCGCCGACCATCGCGTCGAGGCGGCCTGGATCCCGCTGCCGGGCGGCCCCGCCTTGCCGGCCTGGCTTCACCTGCCGCCCGGCTACAGCGGCGGACGCATCCCGGTCGTCGTGTCGCTGCCGGGCATGGACAGCTTCAAGGAGATGGGGGTGGCGATGTACGGCGACCGCTGGCTCTCGCGCGGGATGGCCGTGCTCGCGCTGGATGGGCCGGGCCAGTACGAGTGCCCGCTGCTCGACATCTACTTCAGCATGCCCGCGTGGATCGCGACGGGCACGGCGGCCGTCGACTGGCTCTCGGCCCGCGCCGAGATCGACCCGAGCCGGATCGGCCTGGCCGGCAACAGCTTCGGCTCGTTCTTCGGCACCATCGCCGCGGCGCACGAGCCGCGCATTCGCGCGGTCGCGGTCTCGGCCGTCTGCCACGAGCCCGGCTTTCACACCATCTTCGAGGAGGCGTCGCCGACCTTCAAGATGCGCTTCATGTACATGTCCGGGATCACCGACGAGTCGCGCTTCGACGAGCTCCGCCGGAGCATGACGTGGGAGGGGCACGCCGAGCGGATCCGTGCGCCGTACCTCTGCGTCGCGGGCGAGTTCGACGAGCTCTCGCCGCTCGAGCACACCGAGCGCCTCATGGAGTCCCTCCAGGGGCCCAGGCGCCTGGTCGTCTATCAGGATTCGCGCCATTCGGTCGGCAACGTGCCGGCCGCCAACCTCGGCCCGTTTCCGCCGATCCTCGCCGCCGACTGGATGGCCGCGGCCCTCGCCGGCAAGTCGTTTCCGAGCGAGAAGTGGTACGTGGAATCGAGCGGACGAGTCGTCAAAACCCCGTTCTAGGATCAGAGGTCACACGATGCCCGACTATCGCACCGTCGAGCGGCAGCTCACCGGAGCCTTGAGCCTGAACCGCCGACCGGTCGCCGTCGCCTTCCGATCTTCGCCGCCTCCGGGCGTCCCGAAGTTCGGCGGCACCGAGCCCTCGGGCTGCAGCTTCTGGCGGCTCGCCGGTGCCGGGCGGACGTTCTACACGGTACCGGCCGATCACCACAACTGCCCGATCGGCAGCTACACGCACAACATCCCCTTGCCGCCCGAGCGCGCCGCCGAGCTCCGGCAGACGCTCTCGCTCATGACCGAGCTCGGGTATCTCAAGATGGAAGAAGTGCCGGGCATTCCGCGCCTGCCCGAATCGCCGGGTGTCGTGATCTACGCGCCGCTCGCCGACTCGCCGGTCGATCCGGACGTGGTGCTGGTTGCCGGCCGGCCCGGGCGCGTGATGCTCCTGCAGGAAGCGGCGCTGCGCGCCGGCATCGCGGCGCCGGCCCCGCTCCTCGGCCGTCCCACGTGCATGGCGCTGCCGGCGTCGCTCGCCCAGGGCGTCATCGCGAGCACGGGCTGCGTGGGTAATCGCGTCTACACCGGCCTGGGCGAGGACGAGCTCTACGTGGTGATTCCGGGCCGGGACGTCGCGCGGGTCGCGGCAGAGGCGCAGACGATCGCCTCGGCCAACCTGAAGCTATCCGACTACCATCGCGAGCGGCGACGCGCCCTGGCGACCGAATAGGAGTGCGCGCCGCCGGCCGCCGCAGGGCTGGGGCCCCGCCGGCCGAGGCGCGCTGACAGATCGAGGAGATCGCGCATGTCCGACACGTCGGAAGCTCCGCTCTCGTTCCAGCTGCGCAAGCTCGGCCACGTCGTGCTCAACGTCACCGATCTGGAGAGATCCGTCCGCTTCTACACCGAGGTGCTGGGGCTGGCGATCAGCGACCGGTACCCGGACAGCATGGTGCCGGGCGGCATGGTCTTCATGCGGTGCAACGCCGACCATCACGGCGTCGCGCTCGTCGGCGGCGCCCGCAAGAGCGATCCCAGCGGCCTGAATCACTTCGCGTTCGAGGTGGCGACGCTCGACGAGGTGTTCCGCGCCCGGGCGTGGCTCCGCAAGCACGCCGTCCCGATCGTGTTCGAGGGGCGCCGGCGGGCCGGCTGTCAGATCGCGGTCGAGTTCCAGGACCCCGACGGCAACAACCTCGAGGTCTACTGGGGCATCGATCAGGTCGGCACGAACGGCTACGTGCGGCCCGCGAGCGAGTGGCGCCAGGCGCGCACGCTCGAGGACGCCGTCGCCAACCTGCCGCCGGGCCAGCGCCTGCCGCTCTACTCCGCCTGAGAGCCGCGCGCTGCCCAGCCTCAACCTGATCGGCCAATCGCTGCTCGCCGGACTGTTCACCGGCGGGCTCTATGCGCTGCTCGGCCTCGGGCTCAGCCTGACGTGGGGCCTGCTGCGCGTCATCAACCTCGCCAACTTCGCGCTGGCGTTCCTCGGGGCCTACCTCACCTACCAGCTGGCGACCGTGCTCCGCCTCGATCCGATCCTCACGCTCGTCGCGATCGTGCCCGGATTCTTCGTGGTCGGGATCGCGCTCGAGGCGGGATTCCTGCGCTTCCGCATCGACGAGCTCACGTCGCTGATCGTGACCTTCGGGCTCACCGTCATCTTCGAGAGCCTGATCCAGTGGATCTGGACCGCCGATTTTCGCCGGCTGGAGTCGCCGTACATGCGCACGTCGCTCAAGCTCGGCGCGTTGTACGTCGGGCTCGGCGGGCTCCTGGCGTTCGTCGCGGCGGCCGCCCTGACGATCGCCACGTGGGCGTGGCTGCGCTTCAGCTATCTCGGCAAAGCCGCGCGCGCGAGCGCGCAGGACGGGCCGATGGCCAGCGCCTTCGGCGTCAATCGCAGCCGCCTGGCGCTGCTGCTAGCCGGCTTGAGCTCGGCGTACGCGGCCGTCGCCGGGCTCTTCATCGCCCTCAACCACACCCTGGCGCCCTCGCAGATCTACTCGTGGATCGGCGTCGTGTTCGCGGCGGTCATCATCGGCCGGCTCGGCAACGCGCTCGGCCTCCTGGCCGCGTCGATCTTCATCGCGTCGAGCGAGGCGCTGACGATGGCGGTCACCGCGCCGGGCTGGGCGCCGCTCGTGTCGTTCACGCTCCTGATCGTCATTCTTCTGCTGCGCCCCGAGCTCTGAGCGTGGCCCGGATTCCTCCGGCGGTCCCGCTCGTCGTCGCGGCCGTGGCGCTGGCGCTCGTGCCGGCGCTCAGGCTCCCGGCCTTCTACGAATCCTTTCTCTACCTGGCGCTCTTCTGGGTATCGCTGGCGACGAGCTGGAACATCCTGAGCGGCTACGCCGGGTACTTCAGCTTCGGCCACGCCGCGTTCTTCGGCGCGGGCGTCTACACGACGGCGACGCTCGCGACCGCGTTCGACGTCCCGTTCCTTCTGACCCTGCCGGCCGCCGGGCTGGTCGCGGCGCTGCTGGGCACCGCGATCGCCGCGGTGGTCTTCCGGGTCCGCGGCGTGCGCGGGGAGCTCTTCGGTCTCCTGACCCTCGCGGTGACGTTCGTGCTCTCGACGATCGCCCTCAACACGCGGCTCGACGGCGGGCCCGGCGTCTTCCTGGCGGCGGTGCCCGTCCCGACGCTCTACGGAACGCCGGCGACGACGCTCTACCACCTGGCGCTCGTCGTCGCGCTGCTGTCGACCTCCGCGGCGCTGGCGATCTTTCGCTCGCGCTGGGGCATGGGGCTCTTCGCCATCCGCGACGACGAGGACGTCGCCGAAGTCCTCGGCGTGCCGACCTATCGCTACAAGCTCGCCGCCTTCGCGCTGAGCTGCTTCATCGCGGGGCTCATCGGCGGGATCCACGCGATGTTCGTGCAGTACGTGACCGTGGCCGAGACGTTCGCGGTCGGGATCGCCGTCGACGCGATCATGATGGCGGCCCTCGGCGGCACCGCCTTCTGGTACGGCCCGGCCCTGGGCGCCGTCATCGTGACCGCACTGACGCAGTCGCTCACCGGCGGCGAGAGCGCGGTCCTGAACCGGGCGCTCATCGGCGCGATCCTGATCGCCGTCATCGTGTTCCTGCCCGACGGGGTGGCGGGCGGCCTGAGGCGCGCGCTTCGCGCGAGGGTCACGCGGGTCGAGGCGCCGGCGGGGGTCGCCGTCGCTATCGCGGTCGAGCCGTCGGCGCCGGCGGCGGGCCCGCTGCTCGGCTGCACCGACGTGAAGAAGGCCTTCCGCGGCCTGCAGGCGCTCGCCGGCGTGACGCTCGAAGTCCGAGCCGGCGAGATCCTCGGGCTCATCGGTCCCAACGGCTCGGGCAAGTCGACCTTGATCAACGTGGTCAGCGGCTACTACCGCGCCGATGGCGGCCGGGTCGTGCTCGACGGGCTCGACATCGCCCGGGTGCGGGCCCATCGGATCGCCGGCCTCGGTGTCGCCCGCACCTATCAGATCCCGCGCTCGTTCGGCCGGCTCACCGTGGCCGACAACGTCGCGCTCGCGGCCATGTTCGGCGGCGGGCACGGCCGCGCGGCCGGGCGCAGCCTGGCGCGCTCCTGGCTCGCCTTCACCGGTCTCGAGGCCAGGGCCGACGCGCTCCCCGGCGAGCTGAACCTGCTCGAGCGCAAATTCCTCGACCTCGCGCGCGCGCTCGCCTCGGAGCCGAGGCTGGTGCTGCTGGACGAGGTCCTCTCGGGGCTGACGCCGGCGCAGAT
>JACXTT010009900.1_pt1 | contig 12956 bp, 7 predicted proteins | sample 9270951 | NCBI WGS metagenome assembly JACXTT01 (sample SAMN15532306, study PRJNA645909) | rock metagenome | isolation source: weathered quartz diorite | place: Puerto Rico | collected 2017-06-21 | reverse complement strand
CTATCTGGAACAACGAACCACGCTCTATAACCGCAGCGACACGCGTCACCGTTTCTACTGGTGGACCAACGCGGGTGTCGAGGTCTGGGACGATAGCCGCATCCTTTATCCGATGGAATACACCGCCGCGCACGGATTCGCGGACATCGACACCTGGCCGGTGAATTCGGCAGGAGTGGATCAGAGCGTGGTGGGAAATCAGAAGTACGGGCCGGTTTCGCGCTTCAGTTATGGCAGCCGGGAGCCGTATATGGCCGTATACCACCCCCGCACACATTCCGGAGTCGTACATTATTCGTCGCCGCTGGATCTCCCGGCGAAGAAAATATGGTCGTGGAGCAGCGACGAAGACGGCCTGGATTGGCGCTCGGCATTGTCAGACAATAACAGCGCTTATGTGGAGATTCAGGCAGGTCTGTTCCGAGACCAGGAGACCTACGGCTTCCTCGAACCGCAGGAGTCCCGTTGTTTTAGCGAGTACTGGATTCCGATTCGCGATCTTGGCGGCGTAACTCGCGCAAATCCCGACGCAGTGCTCAATTTGAGCCGTCAAACGACAAGTGCCGGCCCGGTAACGCTCGAGGCCATTCTGAACGTGACTCGGGACCTGCCGAATGCATCATTAAGCATTCTGGACGGCACCCGAACCGTAGCATCCGTGCGCACATCGCTCTCGCCACGGACCACATTCCGGAAGGGTTTCTCCGGTCTTCCGGCGAGTGCTAACTACACCGTTGAACTGCGAAATGAGGCAGGCGAGATACTGCTGCGGCACACCGAAGGCAAGTACGATTTCGTCAGCCATGACCAGGTCCAGATAGGCAAACAGCCTCTCCATGAATTCCCGAAAGAAGCGGATCGCAGCGCTGACGACTTTCTGGCGGTGGGAACCGATCAGGAGAGCAACGGCGAGCTGGCAATCGCGCTCGCCACTTACCGGCGCGGACTCGCGCGATTCCCAGACAGCATCGTTCTGAATCGTGCGGCGGGACGTCTGGAAGTGATTCTCAGGCAGTACGGAGCTGCGGTGATGCATCTCTCCAAAGCGCTGGCTTGGGTGAGCAGCGATCATGAAGCCGCGTACTACCTGGGACTGGCGCTCGAAGCCAAAGGTGACGACCGGGGAGCTCGAATCCAGTGGGAGTTCGCCCAGCAATCGGGCAGCTATCATGCGCCCGCAATGATGGCATTAGCTGCTCTGGAAGCGCGCAGCGGCGATCGGGCGCGAGCCCTGGCAATGGTTCAGGAGCTTGTCAGCAATCGTCCCGATCTCACCCGCGCAGGTGGCATGGAAGTTGCGCTCCTCCGCACGCTTCACCATCAAGCCGAGGCCGAGAAGCGTCTGTTGTTCTGGAGAGAGAGGGATCCGACCAGCTCACTCTTTGCATTTGAATCCGTGCGGCTGGGCAAAAGCGACCCGGACCTGCTGGCGCACCTCGCCGCCGATCCCGAACGTATCATCGAGATTGCTGCGGACTACATGCGCCTGGGTCTCTACGAAGATGCCCTCGATGTGCTCGCGCGAAAGTACCCATCCGGGCCGGATGTCGTAAGCGAGCCCGGCATGCCTCATCCGGACTCATATCCTCTTATTGCTTACTACCGGGGCTTTTGCCGCTTCGCTCTCGGCAAGGATGGGCGTGCCGACTTCGATGCTGCTTCCAGGATGCCTTTAACCTTCGTGTTCCCCAACCGGGCAGAGTCCCTGGCGGTGTTGCGCCGCGCCGTCGAAGTCAATCCCCACGACGCCAGCGCCCACTTCCTGCTGGGCTCGCTCTACCTCTCAGGAGGTGAAACCGGGCCAGCCCTCCAGGAATGGCACACTGCAAGCGAAATAAACCCATCAACCCCTACCCTGCACCGGAACATGGGATACGCAGTGCTGCGCTCCGGCGATGCACAGCGAGCCATTGACGTGTTCCGTGAAGGCATGAAACACGACGGGCACAATGTGGATGTCTATCTTGGCCTGGAACAAGCCATGGAACAGGCGGGCCGGCGGGTTAGCGACCGCGCCCGCGTGCTGCAGAGCTTCCCCGACATGCAATCTGCTCCCGCCGTGCTGGTCTTCCGGTTGGTGCGGCTATTAGGCGAGGCCGGTGAATTTGATGCGGCTGAAACATTGCTTGCGAATCGATTCTTCCCGCGCGAGGAAGGAGGCGCTAATGTCCGGGAGATCTATATACGTCTGAGACTCAAACGCGCCATGTCAGCGGCAGCCCAGAAGCAGTGCGCTCCCGCACTCGACATCCTCCAACATCTGGCAGATCCCGTCACAAGTTTGCCGTTCACCGCCAAGGGGATGGAACCGTTCGCTACGTCCGATTTCGCAAAACAGACAGTTGCAGAAGTACGCTCCATGTGCCCTTAGCCTGGGTGCGGCAGCTGAGCCGAGAACCGTCCTTGCCCATGATTTGCAGAGATACTATGCTTCGGAATGTGGGCCGAACGCTGCAAAACAGGGAAAATAGAAATCGCCTGGCAGGCGCTCTCGGCCCGGAACCACCTCCCCGGCGCCGCGCTGGGTCATGTGCCAAGTCGCTGGTCCCAGCGTTTTTCCTCCTCTTTATCCTTCCCAGCCTCTTCCGGGTTCCGAGCCTGCGCGCTCAGGCAACGCAATGGGCTTCGATTGAGTTCACGAATGTTACCGCGTCGGCAGGCATCAAGTTTGTTCACTTCAAAGGCAATAAAGGCATCTCCATCAACCGTGAGGAATTCGGCCCCGGGATTTGTGTGGCCGACTTTGACGGTGACGGCTGGCAGGACATTTATTTTGTGAATGGCCGTGATCTGTACAACCGGGACATTTCCGCCCGCAATGCGCTGTATCGCAACAACGGCGATGGCACCTTCACCGACGTCACCGAAAAGGCGGGCGTGCCGGGTACCGGCTACGGGCTGGGGTGTGTCTGGGGCGACTATGACAATGACGGGTTTCCCGACCTGTTTGTTACCCAGTACGGCCGCAATGTTCTTTATCACAACAACGGAAACGGGACCTTCGCCGATGTGACCGACAAGGCCGGTGTTGCTGGCACGGAATCAGGCACATTTCATTCTGGCGCGACTTTCTTTGACTACGATCGCGACGGGCGGCTCGATCTATACGTCGGCAGTTACGTCCAACTGGGGGACCGCCGCTATTGCGATCTGGGTGGAGTGCAAAGCAGTTGCCCCCCGAGTGTTTACAGGGGAAGCCCTGACGCCCTTTACCACAACAATGGTGATGGAACTTTTACCAACGTAACCGCCAAAGCCAAAATGTACCAGCCCGAAGGCAAAAATCTCTCCGTAGGGGCCGCGGATTACGATAATGATGGCTGGCCCGACCTGTTCGTCGCCAACGACGGACTCAATGCCTACCTCTACCACAACCAGCGCGATGGCACCTTCAAGGAGATCGGGCTGGACAGCGGTATGGCCTTTACCGGACAAGGCGTGACCATGGCGGCCATGTGTATCTCGCTGGGAGATTGTGACAACGATGGCTGGCTCGATCTCTACATTTCTGATTTTCAGCGATCCTCCGACCACATTTGGCAGAACGATGGCAAAGGTTTCTTCGACGAGGTCAGTGACCAGACCGGTATTACCCGGGCCACTCATGACGTGCTGAGCTTCGGGGGGGGCTTCTTCGACTATGACAACGACGGCTGGCTGGATCTCTTCATTGCCAACGGCCACGTTTATCCGGAAGTGGAACAGGCCACCCCTGGGATTCATTACAAGCAACTGAATTCCCTGTTTCACAACGAACACAATGGCAAGTTCGTGGAAGTAAGCAAGTCGTCTGGCAACGGGTTCCAAATTCCCTACGTCGGCCGTGGAGTCGCGTTTGCGGACTTCGACAACGACGGCTTCGTGGATGTTGTAGTGGCCAACAACGGAGATGTGCCTCTGCTCCTGCACAACGGCGGCGGCAACGGTAATCACTTCCTGAATTTCAGACTGGTGGGTACGAAGAGCAATCGAGATGCCATGGGAGCGCGAATTCGCGTTGTGGCCGGCGGCATCTCACAGATTAGAGAAGTCGAAGGTGGCGGCAGCTATCTTTCGCAGAGCGATCTGCGCGCCAATTTTGGCCTGGCAAGAGCCACTCGAGCTGAAACCGTCGAGATCAAGTGGCCTAGCGGTCTGCAGCAGGTGTTCCGCAACGTGGAGGCTGACAAGTTCTACCTCATCGAGGAGGGCAGCGATCACCTGGATATCCAGAGATTCGCCCGGCCACTCCCGGGTGGTAATAACGGGGAATCGGCCAAGCCGGCCAGTACTCATCCGCAAAATTGACGAGACGTGTGTCCTCAGTGTCCTCCGTGGTTAAATCTCCGAGAGCCGACTATGGCGGTCAAGAGCTTACGGCGCCCTTTAAGACTTCGCGTAGCCGCTTCGCTACCACGCGGTCTTCACCTGGCTGCATCATCCAAACTCCCACCACGACGGTGTTGCTGCCTCCGGGCAGACCTGCGCTCGCAGGAGGACCTCCAGTTGAAGGATTCAGCTCCACTCGTGGTGTGCCCTGCCGCATCTTTTGCATCACCTCGGCCCCACTGATCTTGACCCGGCTCTGGTCATACGTGATCAGCAAGTGAGGCACGTGATTGGCGACCGGGGGAACAAAGATCTTCGTTTCCACCGTCGGAATGCTCTTCAGTTCCGCGGCAATCCGCTCCGCTCTTCGAGTAAACTCCGCTTCCATCGCGGCATCGTCCTGGGCCAGAAACCAGTCCACGGCGGCCACCAGGCCAACAATTTCCTCCTTGGCCACCTTCAGACCGCGGCCAACGGTATTCGAGTTTGGTGAATTATTTTTCCTGGCGGCGTCGATTAGATCCTTTCTACCCAGGAGCAAACCGGTACACTGCGGACCTCGCAGGCCCTTGCCTCCGGAAAATGTCACCAGGTCGAACCCCATCTGGGTGTAGTTCCACAGATTCGAAATCGGCGGAACGTCAGCGGCAGCGTCGTTGAAACACGGCACCCCGTGCTTGTGAGCCACACGCACCCAGTCTTCGCGGCTGATGTGTTCCTCACCAGCGTTAAAGAAATGGGCCATCACCGTGCGTTCGTTGAAAGCCAGTTCGTACTGATCGAGAGTCTCCACTTCAACAAAACGCACTCCACAGTTGCGGATGGCGTGGTCATATCCATAACGATGAGACTTCTGGACAATCACCTCACTCTTTAGCCCGCTCATGTCGGTCGGTATGCTCAGGATGGCCGGATCGGCGCCCGAGGTCACACAGGCGGCGGTTCCCACAGTAAGCGCTGCCGCAGCCCCGGCCGTGATCAGGGCAGCCTCGCAACGCAGTCGCTTCGCCAGGTAGGCGCCAGCGGCTTCGTGCAATTCGATCAGGTTGACCGGCCGCAGGGCAGCCAGCGCCACCGCCGCCTGCACTTCTTCCGGCATGGTGGAGGCCGTAAGCGTCGTATAAGTCCCGGCCGCATTAATAAAGGGAGTGACGCCCAGCTTTTGGTAGTAGTCCACTCCTTTCACTTTCGAATGCGACAACGCAACTGCCGGCAGAGCCGAACCTGCATAGACCGCAGCCCCACCGGCGACAATCGCCTGCCCTCCCGTGCGCAACAGCTTTCTACGACTGATGGTTCCTGGCATTTTAGACCCCCTTGAATTGCTGTCCTTCGATTGCTTGCCGACGATGATTAGCGGAAACCTGCAATCCGAAGTCCGTCATTCCCTCGGATAATCATCAGCCCGGGCGGGAGCAGAATTTCCCAACCCTGGCGTATTGAAATACTGCGGCCGCGCCTTCTCCCACTCGACCATGCTGAGACCTGAGGGATCATAGACGATCCGCCCTCCCCGCACCGTCATGCGCGCCACCAGCTTCACCTTCCCGTCCATCCGGGCAACGCCGCAATCAACGTAACTAAAAGAACCGTTAAGTTGCTCCAGCACCGCGATATCGGCTTCCTTGCCGACTGACAGGGTTCCCAGTTCAGGCCTATGAATTTCCAGCGCCGGATTCACTGTCGACCGCCGAATAATATCTTGCAGCGGCACTCCCATCGCCAGGAATTTGGACATCACCTGGGTCATGCTGAGTATCGTGAAATTTCCCGTGTGCAAGTCTGTGGACATGGAGTCTGGGATAAATCCCTGCTTGACCGCAGGGACGGCATTGCGGAACCAGAAACTTCCAGCCCCGTGGCCCACGTCAAAAATTACTCCTCGGGCGCGCGCCTCGGCCAGGATCGGATTTATCTTGCCATCCGCCAGCAGGATGGGGAATTGCTGGGCGAAGACGTGAGTATGAATGTCGCCCGGCCGCATCTTCTTTAATATGAGCTCGGCGTAGCTTCTGTCCGGACGCGGCCAGAAATCGAACATCACCGGGACGTTGGCGGCGCGCCCGCATTCTTCTGCCTTGTCCACCGCGGCCCAGGGGGTGTGTTCGCCATCCCAGGGCTCCTCGGTCCAGTAGTGCGCCGTCTTCACACCGACGATGATGCCGGGGTATTTCCTGATGGTCTCGGCGCATCGCTTGGCATCCATCTGATCCACGGTCTGCTCCAGGCCTCCCTGCATCCCGTTGGCCACGATGTTCAGAAATGCCAGCACCCGCACCTTGGCGCGATCGATCACCTCTTCTTTTTCCCGCAGAAACGTGTCCGCCCCGGAACTTCCGGCGTCAACCATGGTGGTCACGCCTGCTTGCAGCGCGATGTCCGCCGGGATCCCGTACGGGGTTAAATGGGAAAGGCCTTCCGGAGTGAACCAGTCGAGCGGCGCTCCCCCATGACCGATATGGACGTGGATATCAATGAGACCGGGGGTTACGTAGAGCCCGGAAGCATCCACCACCTTGCCCGCCTGGCTGGCGGGAATGTCTTTTTCGACCGCAGCGATCTTGTCCTTCAGGATCGCGACGTCCATTACAGCGTCCACGTGGTTTGCAGGATCAATGACGTGCCCACCTTTCAGCAGCAAGTCGTAACGAGGTGCTTGGGCCCAGGTGTTCACCGGCATGCCGAGCGCCATCATAAGCAACGCAACGGCTCCAAGTATCTTCCAAATCCGTTCCGGCATGTTTGACCCCTTCTCTGGACTTCTCCGTGCTCTTTGTCCGTGGTAGTCCGCGATCTTTGGAGTCAACCACTGAGGACACGACACAGAGAAACCACGAAAACCTTGCTTCCGCTTCCACCAAGCGAGCAAGTTTACCCAGTCAAAGCATCGTTGTCATCCTCGCTTGAAATGGCCGAGGGCATGGCGTAGCCTGAGCGGTACCTTTCACTCGCTCGGGGGCAGAATCATGGATCGGCGCACGTTTGTGAAAGCCAGCTGCCTGGGAAGTGCCAGCTTGTTCCTCGATGGTCTAGACCCAAAGGCTCTGGGCGACGTTACGCTGCCCGAGCCGCCTCCGATCGACATCGTCCACGGGCTGCGGCCGGCCAACTCTCCGCTCGGGATGCCCGGATTATTTCCCGGCCGGGTGGTCGAGGTTCACGATTCGAACTCCATTCTACGCAACCGGGTTTCGCAACCTGTGATTCGCGACATGATCGAGCGGGGAATGAAGGAATTGACCGGCGAACCATCAGTCCCGGCAGCGTGGGCCAAATTTGTCGAACCTTCCGATACTGTCGGAATCAAGATCAATCCATCAGGCGCTCCCGCCTGCTGCTCATCGCCCGAGGTCGTGCGAGAGATCATCAACGGACTGCAGTCCGCTGGCGTCCCCGCGAGCAACATCGTCGTGTACGACCGCTACGAGTACGAAATTGACATCGGCAGCTACCAGGCGCTGCTCCCTCCCGGAGTGCGCGTGGTCGGTGTCCAGGATGGGTTTGTCGACTCGGGCTACGATCCGAACATCTATTGCCAGGCCACTTTCTTTGGTGAGTGGGAAAATCGTTCCTACATGGCCAATATCGTGGCTCATGGAGTCACCAAGATCATCAACGTCCCGACGATGAAGGACCACTCTGCCTCCGGGGTCACCGGCTGCCTCAAGAATCTGGGCTACGGCACTTTTAATAATGTCGCTCGCTCGCATCGCTATCCCTACTCGTTCACCGACCCGCTTATCGGCATCATGTGCTCGGTGGAGCCGCTACGCTCGAAAGCGGTGCTGCATATCATGGACGGCATGCGCCAGGTATGGCACGGAGGCCCGTTGACCCAGGTCCAGGATTTTATCGATCAGACCGGGCTTCTTTTCTTTGGCACCGATCCGGTGGCGATCGACACAATCGAACTGGAGGCCATCGAGCAGAAGAGACGCGAAAAGGGCGCCCCTTCTGTGTGGGAGCACGACGCCAACAGCATCACCAGCGACGGCCAGGAGTACCACCACAATGCGAATAAGAACCTGTTCTATCGCCGGCCTGGCCATATCGCTTCGGCGGGAAAACTGGGTCTGGGCGTGGGCGACCTCAAGCGCATCGATCATGGTCAATTCCGCCTCGGATAATCCACCCTCGGCCAGATAACAAAAATGCAGGAACCGCCCAAGATTTCCGAACTTTCCCGACCTGAACACGACTGGCCTATGCTGCTCCACGACAGTTCACGGACCGGCGGCCAGGGGATTCGCTCCGCCAAGGCGCCCGCCCATGTGCGTTGGCACGTCCGCATGGCAGGCTCCGTCCGGTCGGCGCCCGTGCTGCGGACTGGAGTCCTGTACGTCACGTCAATGGAGGGACATCTGCACGCAATTGACGTGGAAAAAGGCCGCCAGATCTGGCAATTCGAGGCCGCGGACCACATTCACTCCACTCCTTCTCTTTCGGGAAACAGAGTGCTCTTTGGCTGCGACTCCGGCAGGGTTTATGCAGTTGATTGTGATTCAGGCAGGAGTGCTTGGGAGACGAGCGCTGCCGCCGAGGTTTGGACCTCGCCCGTCGTCCGTAACGGCGTGGTTTTTTTTGGCAGCGCCGATTCCCGGCTATACGCTGTGGACGTGAACACGGGCAGCAAGCGCTGGACCCAGGAACTGGGCGGACGGATTTACTCCACCGCCTGTGTCGGCGAGCAGCATCTTTACGTTGGCTGCGGCGACGGCAAGGTCTACTGTCTCGATGTCACGACCGGTAAGACGACATGGAGCACTCCGACCGGAAACGGGATTGACTCCTCGCCCGCGTTAGCCGGAGACACCGTGCTCATCGGATCGGAAGATTTTTTCTTCTACGCCATTGATGCCAATACCGGATCAGTGCGCTGGAAATACGAAACCGGACTGGGGATCTCATCCTCACCCGCCGCCTCCGAAGACCTCGCTGTCGTCGGCAGCAAGGATGGATTCCTCTATGCGTTCGAAATCCAAAACGGCCGGCTCCGGTGGAGGGTCAGGATTAGCGACGTGGTCACCGCGCCGCCGGTCATCGGCAGCGGGCTGGTTTGCATCCAGGCTGGGGGAACTCAGGCATTCGACATTGCCACGGGCAATGTAGTCTGGAGAGCCGGCTTAGGGGGAGCGGTCCAGTCGGCTCCTGTCTTGACTGGAGACGCAACCTATGTCGCCACCAACGACGGTGAGGTCTATGCCCTGGAATAAACGACTCGCCGCCGGTCTGGTGTGTGCAGCTTTTGCCTCAACCGCGGCCGGGCAGCCATCAGATCCTTTCGTTCACAAGAAAAAATACGCTATGGGCACCGTTTTTGAGATTGTTGCCTATGGTGAATCGCTGGCGCAGGCGTCAGATGCCACCGACCAGGCCTTGCAGGAAATCGTTCGTCTTGACGACCTGATGAGCGACTACAAGGTGGACAGTGCTCTGAGCCGTCTGAATCGCGCCGCCTATTCCCAACCGCAATCCGTCCCGCCCGATCTGTACCGCGTGATTGAGGAAGCTTTGCGCTACTCCCGCCTCTCCGAAGGCAAATTTGACGTCACGGTTGGACCTCTGGTCAGTTTGTGGAAAGCCGTGCTTCGGGGAGAACCCGCTCCCTCCTTCGCAGAGGAGGCCCGCCTTCGAGCCTGCGTGGGGTATCAGAATGTCGAATTACTTCCTCCGGATCAAATCAGGTTCCGCTCGCCCTGCGTGAGGATCGATCTGGGAGCGATTGGTAAAGGCTACGCCCTGGATCGCGCTGTCGACGTACTGCGCGCTCACGGTATCGCGCGCGCGCTGCTGAACGCCGGAGGCAGCACCATTTTCGCCATGGGCGCTCCTCCCGGGCGGACGGGCTGGCTCGTACACTTAAGAGACCCATCGAACCAGGTGGACCCTCAGGTAATGCTGTCCGACAGCAGTGTCTCTACCTCCGAGCAAACGCCGCCCAGCCTCCTGTCGCAGGAAGCGTCCGGGCACATCATCGATCCCGACACTGGTGTGCCGGCTAGAACACAGTTTGCCGTCAGCGCGGTTGCAAAGACTGGAACCGCATCCGACGCACTTTCGACAACATTGTTACTGGTCGGTCCCGAAAAGGGTAGGGCGTTGGTCAACGCCCTAGATAGTGCCGCGGCTATCTGGATTTCTTCGGATGGGCGTTCGGCGGTGGCATCTAATGGCCCCAGGATTCTGCTCTCAGGCACAAGCCGGGGGCTGGCCGGCAGTGCCACCCCTGAGTCCGGTGGCTTACGCTGAGCACGGGCGGATAAATCTCATGTTCATTCGCAAACAGTTCCTACCCAAAACAGCTTTGGCCCTGGTCTGCCTGCTGAGCGCACACGGATGGGGCAGGGTGCTTTTGCGCTGGACACAGCCTTCGATTCCTCCCTCAGCAAATATGGGGGTCAAGGATCTGGTGGTCCCCTGGGACGCCGAGACGCTGATAAAGATTGCCCGCAAGCAGGGCTATCGCGTGTATGCCGAAGTCCGGATGGCTGGAGTCTCGGGTTCCCCGGCCCCGGACAAAGCGGGAATCAAGGCCAGGAATCTGGCCGGCATCGTCCTAAACCCATCTGATTCAAAGCCTGGCCAGGTTGACGAAACTCTCCGCCAACTGCGATCTGCTCATCCCAAGCTTCCCGTCCTGGTTCTCGACCCGAAGGCAAAGCAGCCGCAGATGAAGGGACAGCTGGTCATTCAACAGAATGGCGTGCTGCAAGTGACCAGTCCCACGGCTCAACCCTGGATTGATTCGAACCTGGCCCTGGTCCGGCTTGATCAGGTGTTCCGCCCGGGCCAAACCCCGCTTTATCAGTTCCAGTGGGACCTCTCTGATCCTCTGCAGCAGGAACAAGGCCCGGACACTCCTGACTATCTACTCGCGGTGGCCGAGGCTGGCGCCTTCCATGCCGATCTCATCCTGGACTTGCACCCCAAGCTTCAGACCGATCTGTTACAGAACAGCCCGGCTGCCCTGACCGCCCTGAACCAGATCAACCGCTACCTGGAATTTTGTTCCCGAGCAGACAGGAACGCCGGCGCGCCTGAAGCCAACGTCGGCGTGATAACCGACAGCTACCGAAATTCCTACGAACCCGTAAACCTGTTAGCTCGTCACAACATTCCGTTTGCAGCTCTGCAACCCTCAGACTTGAAGCCGCACAGCCTTGACGCCTTTGACTTGCTCCTGGTTTTTGCCACTCCGGACGAACGCACTATCACCGCAATTTCCGAGTTTGCCTCCCGCGGCGGGGTTGCGGTCCTCATAGGCGCACATGGCTCCTTCCCGTGGCAATCCGTCCAGCCGGTGCCGGCGGGCGAGCACGCCGTTTCTTATGCCTCCGGCAAGGGCCGCATTATCGAGCTGCCAGGACCGGTGATCGACCCCGAAACCTTCGCCCAGGATGTGCGCCGTCTGATAGATAAAGATAGAGTGATGATCAGCCTCTGGAATGCCCTGACCACGGTTGCCGTCCCCTACGGCGTGTCCGGCCGCGAGAAAATCGTTGAGTTTGTCAACTATGCTCAGGAGCCCATCCCAATCCAGGTGCGGCTCAAAGGATCGTTCCCTTCAATTCGTTATGAGACTCCCGAAGAGGGCTGCTGCGAATCGCTCACACCGGTGCAGCGCGGGGGATTCACTGAATTTGTCCTTCCCTCGCTTCGCATAGCGGGTCGCGTGTATGCAGCAACAGGAACGTCGATTCCTGATAAAACGAAAGGTGAATAAATAGAATGACGCGCGGTCGTTTTCTGTATGCGATTACTATCCTCGCTCTTCTCCTCCTCCCTTCGCAGGGACTTGCCCGGAAGAGCCATTCCGGGGGCCAGTACCTTATGTACGTTGGCACTTACACTGGCCCGGCCAGCAAGGGAATCTACGCTTACCGCTTTGACGCCTCCACCGGTCGGGCGACTCCGCTTGGACTGGCCGCCGAGACCGCGAATCCCTCGTTCCTCGCCATCGATCCCACCCAGCGATTTCTGTATGCGGTCAACGAGATCTCCGACTATCAGGGTCAAAAGAGCGGCGCTATCAGTGCTTTTGCCATTGATCGCAAATCAGGCAAACTTACGTTGCTGAATCAGGTTGCTTCCCACGGCGCGGGTCCCTGCTATGTGTCTCTCGACCAGACGGGAAAATACGTTCTGGCGGCAAACTACGACGGCGGCACTGTTGCTGTCTTCCCTGTGCTCAAGGACGGCCGGCTCCGTGAGGCCTCGGCCGTGATCGAGCACACCGGCCCCACCGTCGATCCCTTGGGCCCTGAACCCCACCAGATCGACTTGTCCAGCGACAATCGTTTCGCGATCGCGGCGTACCTCGGTCTGGACCAGTTGCTGGTGTACCGTTTCGATCCCGCCAAGGGAACGCTGGTTGCGAACCATCCACCCTTCACACAACTTCATCCCGGCGCAAGGCCGAGACACTTCGCCTTCCATCCCAACTACAAGTTCCTATATCTACTGGAGGAAGCGGCTTCCAAAGTCGACACATTTTCCTATGATGCGGAAAACGGAACTCTGCGCCAGATGACTACGGTTTCAACTTTGCCTGAGGACTTTAAGGGAGACAACACGACGGCAGAAATCAAGGTCCGCCCGGACGGAAAATTCCTCTATGGCTCGAACCGTGGCCACGACAGCATTGCCGT
>JACXTT010009899.1_pt1 | contig 12956 bp, 10 predicted proteins | sample 9270951 | NCBI WGS metagenome assembly JACXTT01 (sample SAMN15532306, study PRJNA645909) | rock metagenome | isolation source: weathered quartz diorite | place: Puerto Rico | collected 2017-06-21 | reverse complement strand
CCACCCTGGCCGCCCAGTCGCCCGCGCCGTCGGCTCCGCCGCCCGCGCCCTCGACCCCTCCCGCGGCGACCTCTTCGCCCGCGCCCCGCGCGGGCGTGGCGCCGTTCCGGGTCGAGGTCGACGTGGACGTGGTGTCGGTCACCACCGTCGTCTACGACAAGGCCGGCCGCTTCGTGCGCGGCCTCGGCCCCCGCGACATCGAGGTCCTCGAGGACGGCGTGCCCCAGGACGTCTCCTACTTCCGGGAGGCGTCGGGAGCGGGAGGGGAGCGCATCCCCCTCTCCATCGGGCTCGTGCTGGACTGCAGCGGGAGCATGCGCCACAACATGCACTTCCTCCAGGAGGCGGCCCTCACCTTCGTGAACAAGCTCGAGGACGTGGACTCCGCCCTCGTCGTCTCCTTCAACGAGAGCATCAAGGGGAGCGCGGAGTTCACCGCCGACAGCGGCCGCCTCGAGCAGTTCGTGGAGGCGCTGGAGGCCTGGGGCGGCACCAGCCTCTACGACGCCATCCATTACGGCCTGGAGCGGGTCAAGAACCAGCCCGGCCGCAAGGCCCTGCTCGTCTTCACCGACGGCGCCGACACCACGAGCACGATGAAGGAGCAGGAGGTCATCGACTACGCGCGCTCGGTGGAGGCCACCGTCTACTGCGTGGGCTTCCGCGGCGAATCGGGGCTGCTCGCCCGCAGCCCGCGGGGCTTCCTGCGCAAGATCGCCCAGGACACGGGCGGGGCCTACTTCTTTCCCGACAAGATCGGCGAGCTCATCAAGATCTTCTCCGGCATCTCCGACGAGCTGCACAACCACTACCTCCTCGCCTACACGCCCAAGCGCCCGCCGGACGGCACCTGGCGCGAGATCGAGGTGCGCCTCCGCGACCGCAAGGACGCCGAGGTGCGGGTGCGCAAGGGCTATTTCGCGGTCAAGCGGCGGCGGCCGCCCGCGCCCACCACCACCAACTGAGCTTGCCCCGACCGGGAAGCCCTCCCCACGACCCGGGAGGGCGTAGAATTCCGCTCGCACCGGCCATGGCCGAGATCTCGATCGACACCGGCGACGGGTCTCGCGAGCGGTTCCCGCTCGCCAAGGACCGCGTCACCATCGGCCGTTCCCGCGACAGCGACATCTTCCTGCCCGACCAGTGGCTCTCCCGCCACCACGCGGAGATCCTCCGCAAGGACGTGAACTTCTTCCTGCACGACATGGGCAGCAAGAACGGGACCCTCCTCAACGGCGAGCCGGTGCACGGGGACCGGCGCCTGCGCCACGGCGACGTGATCACCCTCGGCGAGCACGTGCTCACCTTCTCCATCGAGGAGGTGGACGAGGACTCGCAGCCGCCGGAGGGGACGCGGATCTTCTCCGCCCGCGAGCTCAGCGACATCAAGACCAAGCCCTCCATCGACCCCGAGGAGCTGCAGCGGCAGAACCGCGTGCTGGAGGTCCTGAGCCAGGCCGCGCGCGCCCTGCTCGCCCACCGCCCCCTTCCGGAGCTGTTCGAGCAGGTCCTCGACCTCCTCTTCGCGGCCGTCCCCTGCGAGCGCGGGGCCATCCTGCTCCTGGAAGGGACGCCCGCGGAGCCGGTGGTGAAGGCCACGCGCAGCCGGGGCGGCCAGCCGCTGCTGGCCAAGGTCAGCCGCTCCATCGCCCGCCGCGTCCTCGAGCGCCGGGAGACGATGCTGCTGCCGAACCTGATGGAGGACGCCGCCTTCAGCACGCAGGACAGCATCCTCTCCACCGGGATCCGCTCCGCCCTCTGCGCGCCGCTGTGGTACACCTCCGCCACCGCGGAGCAGGACGCCGTCATCGGCCTCGTCTACCTCGACTCCCTGGCCGTGACCCGGCCCTTCAGCGAGGAGGACGCCCGCATCGTGACCGCGCTCGCCAACGTGGCCGCGGCCAAGATCGAGAACGTGCGCCTGCTCGAGGAGAGCATGGAGAAGCGCCGGCTCGAGGAGGACATGCGGGTGGCGGCGGAGATCCAGCGGGGCCTCCTCCCGGACGGCGCTCCCGTGGTGAGCGGCTACGGCGTGGTCGGCTCCAACCGTCCCTGCCGCACGGTGGGCGGCGACTACTACGACTTCGCCCTCCACCAGGGACGTCTGCTCATGGCCCTCGGCGACGTCTCCGGCAAGGGCACGGGGGCCGCCCTGCTGATGACGGTGCTGCGCGCCTCCGTGCGCGGCCATTGGGCGGACGAGTCGGTGGCGGACGCGGTGGCGCGGATCAACAGCACCGTCTGCCAGAACGTGACCTCCGGGAAGTACATCACCTTCTTCATGGCCCGCCTCGACCCGTCGTCCGGGCCCGTCGACTACGTCAACGCCGGCCACAACCCGCCCCTGCTCGTGCGCAAGAGCGCCGAGATCGAGACCCTCAACGAGGGCGGGATGGTGCTCGGCCTCTTCGACTCGATGCCCTACGGGGAGGGCGTGGCCGAGCTGCGCGCGGGGGACACCCTCCTCATCTTCTCCGACGGCGTGACCGAGACCTTCAACGCCAAGGACGACGAGTTCGGCGAGGCCCGGCTGGGGGAGGTCGCGGTGCGCGGCCGGGGCCTCGACGCGGCCGGCCTGCAGACGGAGATCCTGCGCCAGCTCGACAGCTTCGCCGCCGGCACCAAGGCCACCGACGACCGGACGCTCATAGTCCTGAAACGCTATTGAAGTAGGCGTCCTCACTCCGTCCTCCGCCCCTTCTCCTTGCGCCGACTTCCGGCCTGGGATCTACTTGGGAGGACACTCATGACCCTCATCCGGCGGACGGCGCGCACGGCGCACCTCGACATCGCGCTCCTGCACCGCGAGGTCCAGCAGCTCCTCGAGCGCCTGACCGACCTGGATCGGGCCGACCCTCCCTCCGACGGCGAATGGATGCCGAGCGTCGACGTCTTCGAGTGCCGCGGCAAGCTCACGATCGTGGCCGAGGTGCCGGGACTGGCCCCCGACTCCCTGAAGGTGACGTTCCGCGACCGCCACCTCGTCCTCACCGGCGAGCGGCGGGAGCGGCGCCCGGTGGGCGGAGCGGCCAGCTTCCTCTGCATGGAGCGGCCGCAGGGGCGCTTCACCCGCATGGTCGCCCTCGACGTGCCGGTCGACGTGCGCAGCGCCGAGGCCCGGCTCGCCGGCGGCCTGCTGACCGTCACCGTGCCGCGGCTCAAGGACCGACGCGGGCGCGTCACCGTCATCGACGTCCAGCGGGAGGACCCCGAGTGACCGACGAACCCACGACTCCGAGCGTCGCGACTTCGAAGGACGAGACGCCGAAGGTCCCCGACGTATTGCCCGTCCTCCCCTTGCGCGACATCGTGACCTTCCCGTTCATGATCGTGCCCCTCTACGTGAGCCGCGAGCGGTCGATCAAGGCCGTCGACGCCGCCCTGGCCGACAACCGGATGATCCTGCTCACCGCGCAGAAGCGCCAGGACGACGAGGACCCGGGGCCGGACGACATGTTCACGGTGGGCACGGTCGCCCTGATCATGCGCATGCTGAAGCTCCCCGATGGGCGCATCCGCGTGCTCGTGCAGGGGGTCGGTCGCGCCCGCATCAAGTCCTTCGAGGTGGGCCATCCGTTCCTCCAGGCGCGCATCGAGTCCATCCAGGAGCCGGAGCCGGCGGACAAGGGCCTGGAGCTCGAGGCGCTCATGCGCAACGTCAAGGCCGCCCTGGAGAAGTCGGCCAACCTCGGCAAGCCGATCTCGCCCGAGGTCATCGTCATCGCCACCAACATGGAGGAGCCGGGCCGCCTGGCCGACCTCACCGCCAGCAACCTCGACCTCAAGGTCGAAGGGGCGCAGGAGATCCTGGAGGCGATCGACCCCGTCGAGAGGCTCCGTCGCGTGCACGAGCTGATGGCCAAGGAGCTCGAGGTGCTGGCCATGCAGCAGGAGATCTCCTCCCAGGCCAAGGGGGAGATGGACCGCTCGCAGCGCGAGTTCTTCCTGCGCCAGCAGCTCAAGGCCATCCAGAGCGAGCTGGGCGAGGGGAACGAGCTGGCGGAGGAGATCGCGTCCCTCAAGGAGAAGGCGCACAAGGCCAAGATGCCCAAGCCGGTGATGGAGGAGGTGGAGCGGCAGCTCAAGAAGCTCGAGCGGATGCACCCCGACTCCGCGGAGACGGCCACCTTGCGCAACTGGCTCGATTGGATGGTCACCCTTCCCTGGGGCAGGCAGACCAAGGACAACCTCGACCTCATCGAGGCCCAGAAGATCCTGGACGAGGACCACTACGGGCTGGAGAAGATCAAGGAGCGCATCGTCGAGTACCTGGCCGTGCGCAAGCTCAAGGACAAGATGAAGGGTCCGCTGCTGTGCTTCGTGGGCCCGCCCGGGGTGGGCAAGACCTCGCTGGGCAAGTCCATCGCGCGCGCTCTGGGCCGGAAGTTCGTGCGCCTGTCCCTGGGCGGCGTGAAGGACGAGGCGGAGATCCGCGGGCACCGGCGCACGTACGTGGGGTCCATGCCCGGCCGCATCGTCCAGGGCATCCACCAGGCGGGCTCGAACAACCCCGTCTTCATGATGGACGAGGTGGACAAGATCGGCGCCGACTACCGCGGCGACCCGTCCTCGGCCCTGCTCGAGGTGCTCGACCCCGAGCAGAACAACAGCTTCCGCGACCACTACCTGGGCGTGCCCTTCGACCTCTCCAACACGATGTTCATCTGCACGGCCAACCTCACCGACACCATCCAGCCCGCCTTCCTGGACCGGATGGAGGTGCTGCGCCTGAGCGGCTACACCGAGGACGAGAAGGTCGAGATCGCCAAGCGCCACATCCTGCCCAAGCAGCTCGAGGAGCACGGCATCACCCCCGAGCACCTGCTCATCACGGACAAGGCGCTGCGCACGATCATCAACGGCTACACGCGCGAGTCGGGCCTGCGCAACTTCGAGCGCGAGATCGCGTCCATCTGCCGCAAGGTCGCGCGGCGGGTGGCGGAGGGGGACGTCGGCACCATCCGCATCACCCCCTCCAACGCCGTGAAGTTCCTGGGCGCGCCCAAGATCCTGCCCGAGGAGATCCTCAAGAACGACCAGGTGGGGATCGCCACCGGCCTGGCCTGGACGGCCTCCGGCGGCGACGTGATGTTCATCGAGGCCACCGCCTTCAAGGGCAAGGGGCGCCTGACCCTCACCGGCCCGCTGGGCGACGTCATGAAGGAGTCGGCCCAGGCCCCCCTGAGCTTCGCGCGCACGCGCGCCCGCCAGTACGGCATCCGGGAGGACTTCTTCGCCACCCACGACCTGCACGTGCACGTGCCGGAGGGGGCGATCCCCAAGGACGGCCCCTCCGCCGGCATCACCATCGCCACCGCCATGATCTCCGTCTTCACCAACCGCCCCGTCCGCCGCGCGGTGGCCATGACCGGCGAGATCACGCTGCGCGGCAACGTGCTGCCCATCGGCGGGCTCAAGGAGAAGATCCTGGCCGCCCGCCGCGCCGGCATCACCGTCGTGCTCGTCCCCAAGCTCAACAAGAAGGACCTCGACGAGATCGCCCCCCACCTCAAACGCGGGCTCGAGATCCACCTCGTGGACGAGGTGGACGAGGTGCTGCGGCTGGCCCTGATCCCGCCCCTGGAGCCGCGCACGGTCGGCGGCCTCGGGCCCAAGAGCTCGGCGAGGGCCTTCCCCGCCAAGCCGCGACCGAAGACGGTCACCGTCTGAATTAGTTTAGACTTAAACGATCTCGGACGGCTCGGCCCGACGCGACGCTCCCGAGCCTCGTCGCGTCGTGCCGAGGGCATCACGACCGGTACCGCCCCTCCAGCTCCCGCAGCCGATGCCCGGCCGCCTCCAGCTCCCGCCGCAGCGCGGTCAGGGCCAGGGAGCGCTCCAGGCACAGGCCGGCCATGGCCACCGTCACCGAGACGGCGCGGATGGACGTCCCCGCGAAGGCCCATCCAAACTGCCGCGCGAGCACGACGCCCCCTTCCGGCCCTCCCGCGGCGTTGAGCGGCACGGCGAGGAGCGACATCAGCCCGCGACGGCGCAGGCGGGCCGCCGTCTCCGGGAAGGCGTCCACTTCCTCCGGCTGGTCGATGCGCAGCGGCAGCTCGCGCCGGCAGAGGTTCAGGAGGAGGTCGTCGCCGGCGAGCGGGGTCTCGTCGTCCGTGAACGTCCAGCGCCGGAAGCCGGTGGGCATGGAGAGGGCGAGCTCCCCGGCGTCGAAGGGGGCGCAGGCGCACAGCGCGGAGCGCAGCGTGGACACCACACCGTCGCCGCCGTCCCACGTCGTGGCGGCCGCGAGGGCGAGCAGGGTCTGGGTCGGCTCCAAGGGAGACAGGCCAGCGGCGATTATAGCGTCATCCATTTGACGCTCGCGGCCGTGCGGTCCAGCATGTTCTCGACATGAACATCCTGATCGTCGGGGACGTCGTGGGCGGGCCGGGGCGCGCCATCATGAAGAAGGCCCTGCCCGTCGTGATCGAGAAGCACGACGTCGACTACTGCATCGCCAATGTGGAGAACGCGGCCGGCGGGTTCGGCGTCACCAAGGAGATCTGCGACGAGATCCTCGACATGGGGGTCGACTGCATGACCTCCGGCAACCACATCTGGGACAAGCGCGAGATCATCCCCATGGTCGACCAGCTCCCCCAGCTCCTCCGCCCCCTCAACTACCCCCAGGGGCAGCCCGGGCGCGGCAGCTACGTGGGCCGCGGCAAGGACTCTCACGTCCCCGTGGCCGTCCTCAACCTGAGCGGGCGCGTGTTCATGAACGGCGCCATGGACGACCCGTTCACGCTCGGCGCGCGCGAGGTGGAGGCGCTGCGCAAGGAGGCGGCGGTCATCATCGTGGACGTGCACGCGGAGGCCACCTCCGAGAAGATGGCCATGGGCTACCACCTCGACGGCACCGTCTCCGCGGTGGTGGGGACCCACACCCACGTGCCCACCTGCGACCACCGCATCCTGCCCAGGGGGACGGCCTACTGCACGGACCTCGGGATGACCGGGCCCTACGACTCCGTCATCGGCGTGGAGGCGGAGACGATCGTGCGGCGGTTCATCACCGCCATGCCCAGCCGCTTCGAGACGGCCAGGGGCGACCCGCGCTTCGCGGCGGCGGTGGTGTCGGTCGACCCCAAGAGCGGCCACGCCACCGCCATCGACCGCATGCTCCTGCGCGAGGAGGACCTGGGCCGGCTCTAGCCAGAGGGCACGGTCGGCCCCGATTCAGGACCGCCCGGCCAGCACCGCCACCACCTCCACCAGCCTTCCCGGCTCGACCGGCTTGGCCAGGTGGCTCTGGAACCCCGCCCGCAGCGATTCGAGCCGGTCGTCGGAGACGGCGCGCGCGGTCAGGGTGGCGGCGGGGACGCCGCCGCCCTTCTCCGGCGGCAGCGCGCGCACCTGCCGCATGAACTCGTACCCGTCCATGCCCGGCATCATGATGTCGACGAGGAGGACGTCGAAGCGCTCGCGGGAGAGGGTCTCGAGGGCGGCGCGCGCGGAGGGCGCGCCCACGACCTCCGCGCCGCGGCGGCCCAGGACGCGCACGGTGATCTCCCTCGTGTCCTCGTCGTCGTCGACGAGGAGGACACGAATCCCCTGCAGCGGCCGGGGCTCGTCCATGTCCCTCTATACCAATCCCTTCCCGGCCTGACAAGGCCGGCCGCGGGCCGGCGCGCTCGACTTGGCCCGTCCCGGGGGTCTATGCTGGTTGGCGGCATGTCGGATCCTGCCCTCCGCTCCGGGCTGCACAACCTCAGCCTCAAGACCAAGCTGTTGATGATGATCGTCTCGCTGCTGCTGCTCTCCGTCTCGAGCCTTTTCCTGCTGCACCTCTACAGCGAGCGGCGGCTGATCTCGCAGCTCCGCGACTACACCGAGGACCTCTCCACCGCCATCGAGGTCTTCCAGGAGCAGCCGGGAGCGGTCGAGGGCGGAGTCGATCCGCCGGTGGCCCTCAAGCAGTACGCGGCCAAGCTCCGCCAGCTCGGGGTGAAGGACGTCTCGATCACCGACACCTCCGACGAGGTGCAGGCCTCCACCGATCCCCAGAACGTCGGCAAGCGCGTGCTGCGCACCAACAAGAAGAAGGGGCCCAAGGAGTACGTCATCAGCGGCGTGCTGGGCGAGGAGAACCGCGGGGTGGGGGCCAAGACCTCGACCCTCACCATCCCGATCGTGGCCGGCGACCGGCGCATCGGCACCCTGCTCATCACCCGCACCCTGGAGGACTTCTCGCTCCTCTCGCAGGAGGCCTTCCTCAGCCGCGTGCTGGCCACCCTCGTGGTCTTCGCCCTGGGGATCCTGGCCTCGCTCTACCTGTCCTGGTCGCTCATCCAGCCCCTGCAGGGCCTGACCGAAGCCGCGCAGAAGGTGGCGGCGGGAGACCTGGGCGTCCAGGTCTCCCCGGCGGGGGGCGGCGAGATCGGCACCCTGGCCCAGAGCTTCAACGAGATGGTCGAGCGCCTGCGCGAGCATCGCGCGCTGGAGGAGCGGCTCCACTTCGCGGAGCGCACCACCGCCCTGGGACGCCTGGCCTCCGCGGTGGCCCACGAGATCCGCAACCCCCTCAACTTCATCAACCTCTCCATCGACCACGTGCGCGAGCGGCTCGCTCCCGAGGAGGCGCGCAAGCGCGAGGACTTCGACCGCATCCTGAGCAACATGAAGGCGGAGATCAGCCGCCTCAACCGGCTGGTGGGCGACTTCCTGTCCTTCGGCAAGCCCATGCGTCTGCACCCGCGCCTGGTCTCCATCGAGGAGGTGCTGCGGGAGGTGGCGGCGCTGGTCGAGCACAAGGCCAAGGACCAAGGCATCGCGCTCGAGGTGGCGGCGGACGAAGGGCTGCCGCGCATCGTGGCCGATCCGGAGCTGCTCAAGACCTGCTTCCTCAACCTCATGATCAACGCCGTGGACGCGATGCCGGAGGGCGGCGTCGTGGGCCTCTCCGTGCGCCGCGCCACCGCCGACCAGTCGGACACCCTGGTGGTGGCCGTGCGCGACAGCGGGCACGGCATGTCCGCGGAAGACATCGCCAGCGCCTTTGAGCCGTACTTCTCCACCAAGGACACCGGCTTCGGCCTCGGCCTCGCCCTGACCAAGAAGATCGTATCCGACCACGGCGGCACGATCGTCCTCGAGAGCGCGCCCGGCCAGGGCACCACCGCCCGCATCTCGCTCCCCCTCGTCGCCGACCGCCGCGCCGCCTCCCGCGAGGCCCTGGTTTCGTGAACCCGGGGCGCAACCCACAAGCAGCGAGCCGCATTCACGGCGGCGCGAGCGGGTGGGGGGGTAGCGCGAAGCGCGCAGGGGGTGCATCCGCGATGATCACCCCCCTGAATTGCCCATGAAAGGTCGCATCCTCGTCGTCGACGACGAGCGCAGACAGCGTGACATCCTGCAGATGATCCTGGAGGCGGAGGGGTACGAGACGACCGCCGCCTCCAACGGGCGGCAGGCGCTGCAGGCGGTGGGCGCGGAGACGTTCGACGTCGTGCTCACCGACCTCAAGATGCCGGACATGAACGGCATCGAGCTGCTCTCCGAGCTCCCCAAGCAGCCCGCCGGGCCCTGCGTGATCCTCATGACCGCCCACGGCACCATCGACAGCGCGGTGGACGCGATGCGCAAGGGCGCGTTCGACTACCTGACCAAGCCCCTGGAGAAGGACGAGCTGCTGCTGGTGCTGCGGCGGGCCATGGAGCGCAGCCACCTCGTGCGCGAGAACCGGATGCTCCACGAGCAGCTCCGCGACCGCTTCCGCCTGGGGAACATCGTGGGCGCGAACGGATCCATGCAGGACGTCTTCCGCATCGTCCACAAGGTGGCCAGCTCCCTCTCCACCGTCCTCATCTACGGCGAGAGCGGCACCGGCAAGGAGCTGGTGGCCCGCGCCATCCACCACGAGAGCGACCGCCGCGGCCGGCCCTTCTTCGCCGTCAACGTGGCCGCGCTGCCGGAGAGCATCCTGGAAGCGGAGCTGTTCGGCTACGAGAGGGGAGCGTTCACGGGGGCGGAGGCGCGCAAGGTCGGCCTCTTCGAGCAGGCCTCGGGCTCGACCCTGTTCCTGGACGAGGTGGGCGACCTCAAGCGCGACCTGCAGGTGAAGCTGCTGCGCGCCCTCCAGGAGCGCGAGATCCTGCGCGTGGGCGGCACCGAGCGGATCAAGATCGACGTGCGCATCGTGGCCGCCACCAACCACGATCTGGAGAAGGCGGTGCGGGAGGGTCGCTTCCGCGAGGACCTCTACTACCGCCTCAACGTCATCCCGATCACGTTGCCCCCCCTGCGCGATCGACGCACGGACATCCCGCTGCTCGTCGACCACTTCATCGCCAAGTACGCGGGCGGCCGCAAGCGCTCCGTCAACGACGAGGCCCTGAAGATCCTGATGGCGTACGACTGGCCGGGCAACGTGCGTGAGCTGGAGTCGGTGATCGAGCGCGCCCTGCTGCTGGGGGAGGAGGAGCGCATCCTCCCTTCCGACCTGCCGGCGGCGGTGCGCGCCGGCCTGAGCGCGCGGCGCGGGATCCTCGATCTCGACATCCCCGAGTCGGGCGTCGACATCGAGGAGCTCGAGCGCTCGCTCATCGTGAAGGCGCTGCAGAGATCGGGGGGCAACGTGACACGGGCGGCCCGCCTGCTCGGCCTCAGCCGCCGCACGCTCCAGTACCGGCTGGAGAAGATGCAAGGTGCCCCGGATGGGGCACCGCCTGCACCAAAAGGAACGGGCGTCCTCTGACCGGGCGCTTCTCCCGTTCGGGCCAATCCGCCGCGATGACGGGCGTTTAGTCCCTGCCGCCGAACGTGCGGCGGGATGGCATCGCGCTTGCTCGATCACGGGGCCGCACGTGGGCGCATCTGCCCGCGATGCCAAGGAGATTGCGAAACACATGAAGAAGTTTGCCCTGCTGCTGTCCCTCGTCTTCGTGGCCGGCCTTGCCGTCGCCGACGAGGCCAAGAAGCCCGAGGCGCCGAAGGCGCCCGAGAAGGCCGCCGACGCGAAGACCGAGGCGAAGGCCGCTGCGGATACGGGGAAGACGCACGAAGTCACCGCCGAGGTCGTCTCCGTCGACGCCGAGAAGAACACGATCACCATCAAGGGCGAGAAGGAGAACAAGACGGCTCCGGTGGACGCCAAGGCCGCGGGCGCTCTCAAGACCGTGAAGGCGGGCGACAAGGTCACGCTGACCTGCTGGGACAACTCGAAGGGCGAGCACGTGAAGGTCATCGCCATCGCGCCGGCGAAGGCCGCCGCTCCCGCCAAGCAGTAACCAGGCTCCAGTTCGTGTCGTACCGGGGCGCCAGGGCCAGATCGGGCCCGGCGCCCCATTTTTCTTCGGGCGCGCGATAATGCCCGGGCTCGCGCGAGGTCCGCGGGCGGCTCGCCCTCGCCGGCGGCGGTGGCCAGTCCCGCAACCTCTCCGTCGCCGTCTCCCCTGCCCCGGCCCAGCCCCACGCCGACGGCCGCTCCGATCACGGGCGACTTCCGCCTCCGGCCCGAGCCCGAGGAAGACGGCGTCGTCAGGCTCGACCAGGGCTCGCCCATGGCTGTCAACGCCGCCGGGGCCGCGAGCGCGGACCCGACGGCCACTCTGAGGCTCATCGTCGACTGGGGCGACGAGACGTCCAACCCGATCGGCTGCGGTTCGTGCCGGCTCGAGCACGCCTACGGCAGCGTCGGCCGATTCACGCTGACCGCCACCCTCACCGACGGCCGGTCGGCGGCGCTCCATGCCGCAGCCGATCAGGCGGACGGTGACGGTGGCGGTCCAGCCCGCCGGCGGGAGGCCGGGCGAAGCTCCGGATCGAGAACAACAGCCGGGACACCCCGCTGGACCTGATCAGGGTCACGGGGCCCGACTCGTTCTCCGGCCTCTTCCTGCTTCCGGGACGCTCCCTCACCCTGGACGTGTCGTCCGGCCATTACGAGGTCACCGGGTTCTTCATCGACTTCGGAGGCCAGTGTCCGTCCTTCGGCGTCGATGTCGCGCCCGGATCGACGGCCGTCGTCCGCTTCGACAACCCCGGCAACTCCTGCTCGATCTCCTGAGGGTCCGCGCGAACCGCCGCTCCCTGCGGCCGGTCCGAGGCGAGCTGGACCCGTCCGCCGCCGCCGGCCGATCGGCTTAGAATCCCCACGTGGAGCAGAAGGGACTCGACTTCGGGGCCGGCCCCGAGAAGCCGGGGCCGCGCCGCCGGACCTGGACGGTCAGCCAGCTCACCGACCGCCTCCAGGGCGTGCTCGAGACCGAGTTCTTCGACGTCTGGGTGGAGGGCGAGGTCTCGAACCTCACCACGCCCGCCTCCGGCCACTGGTACTTCTCGCTCAAGGACGCCAACGCCCAGGTGCGGGCGGTGGTCTGGAAGACGGCCGCGCGCCTCATCAAGTTCCGGCCCCAGGACGGCATGAGGGTCCTCGTGCGCGGGTCGGTGCGCGTGTACCCTCCCAAGGGCGAGTACCAGATCGCGGTCGAGGTCGTCGAGCCGCTGGGCAAGGGCTCGCTGCAGCAGGCCTTCGAGGAGCTCAAGGCGAAGCTGGAGAAGGAGGGGCTCTTCGCGGCCGCGCGCAAGCGCCCGCTGCCGATGCTGCCGCGACGCATCGCCGTGGTCACCTCCCCCACCGGCGCCGTGATCCAGGACATCCTGCGGGTGGTGGAGCGGCGCTACGCGAACCTGGAGATCTCGATCTATCCGGCGCGCGTGCAGGGGCCGGAAGCGGTCCCCGAGATCGTGCGCGGCATCCGCGCCATCAACCGCGCGGGCGGGTTCGACGTGCTGATCGTGGCCCGCGGCGGCGGCAGCCTGGAGGACCTCTGGCCCTTCAACGACGAGCTGGTGGCGCGCGCCCTGGCCGACTCCAGGATCCCGACCATCTCCGCCGTCGGCCACGAGACGGACTTCACCATCGCCGACTTCGTGGCCGACCTCCGCGCGCCCACGCCCTCGGCGGCGGCGGAGCGCGTGGTGGGGGCCAAGGACGAGCTGTCCGCGTGCAT
>JACXTT010009898.1_pt1 | contig 12956 bp, 13 predicted proteins | sample 9270951 | NCBI WGS metagenome assembly JACXTT01 (sample SAMN15532306, study PRJNA645909) | rock metagenome | isolation source: weathered quartz diorite | place: Puerto Rico | collected 2017-06-21 | reverse complement strand
GTGTTTTATGCCTATGCCTACCCGGAACCGGAAAGATTCAAAAATTACCCCGTGCGTCCAGCGGGCGCGTACTATAGCAATGACATGCGCGAGTTCCTGCTGCCGTACGAAGCGGTGCGCCGCGTCGCGAATCCAGATTCCATGATCCTCGATTTTGCGCAGAGCACTTACGAAGCGGCGGCTGAATCCGCAAGTTGGGATCGCCATGCCCTGGAATACGCCGCGTTGAAGGGGGTCGGGAAGTCAGAATGAAACGCAAGCAGAAGGAGCGAGCCATGCCGGATATTCTTCACAGAGTTGGAATCAAAACCACGCCTGAAAAAGTTTTTGAGGCGCTCTCCACGATCAATGGACTTTCGCATTGGTGGATCAGCGATACCGCCGGCGACGCCAAGCAGGGCGGGATTATTCTCTTCGGGTTCAGCGATATGAAGGTGGTGGAATTAAAGCCGAATAAACTGGTGAAGTGGAAATGCGTGAGAGGGCCAAAGGAATGGGTGGATACGGAGCTGACTTTTCAACTGGTGCCCAGGGACGATCAAACCTTCGTTCTCTTCACCCACGCCAATTGGAAGGAACCGGTGGAATTCATGCATCATTGCAGCACCAAGTGGGCGACCTTCCTTTTGAGCCTGAAGGACTGGCTGGAAAGGGCCAAAGGCCATCCCGCCCCCTATGACGTCAAAATCCATGCGGGCGATTAACACAATTTTGTGACATCAAGAATGGAGGCTGAATGCCACGAGAACGAAAAGAAACAGCGCTTCTGCTTCCGCTGAGTTCCGCTGATCACGTCCTGGGGCCGGCGTCCGCCACGGTTACCGTCATTGAATACGGTGACTTCGGATGTCCCTACTGCCGCGCCGCTTATCCTGCCGTGAAAATGCTGCTCAGGAATTTCCAGGACCGCGTGCGTTTCGCGTTCCGACACTTTCCCGACGTCGAGATGCATCCGTACGCCGAGCGCGCGGCGGAGGCGGCGGAAACGGCCGGCGCTCAGGGCCGGTTCTGGCTGATGCACGATCTGTTGTTCGAGAATCAGCAGCGTTTAAGCGACGAATACCTGAGGCAGTACGCCCGTCAGGCCGCGCTGGATTTGCCACGCTACGACCGGGACATGGGCACGCGTATTTACCTGCAATCCATACGTGAACAGATGAATATCGGGGAAGCGCTTGGGGCGCGGGGGACACCGACCTTTTTCGTGAATGGCGTCATCGAGGATGTATCTTTCGGAATGGAAAATCTTTATAAAGCGATAGAAGTCGGTCTTCAGCCGGCGAACATGAATTAGAAAGTTACCGCAAGGAGGCAAGTCATGATTCTGGGAATGTCAGTGGCCACGTTTACGATGTTGCACGTCGTCATAAGCCTGATAGGGATTTTCGCCGGGCTCATCGTCTTGTTCGGCATGTTCGGCGCGAAACGTCTCAACCGCTGGACCGCGCTGTTTCTCGTCACCACGGTTTTGACCAGCGTGACCGGGTTCTTTTTTCACTCCGCCAGTTTTGGCCCGCCCCACGTGGTCGGCGTCCTGTCGCTGGTGGTGCTGGCGGCCGCGATCCCGGCGCTTTATGTCTATCGCCTCGCAGGGTCCTGGCGCTGGATCTACGTCAGCGGCGTCGTGGTGGCGCTGTATTTCAATGTTTTCGTCGGGGTCGTGCAGGCGTTTCAGAAGCTGGCGTTCCTGAAGCCACTGGCGCCGACGCAATCCGAGCCGCCGTTCCTCGTTGCGCAAGGCGTCGTGTTAGCGCTTTTCGTTGTGTTCGACGTCGTGGCGGTACGATCATTTCGTCCCGAAACCCGAACGCGAACGCCCATGTTCAGCTAGCCCGGGTCTATCTGACGGCAACGAATAACGATGGAGACATCGCCATGACCGAGGCCATCGCCACGGCCGAACCGCTGACCCTGACCGCGCGTATCGGCCAGATGTTCCCGACGTTGACGCCGGTGCAGGTCGCGCGCATCGCGACACACGGGCGACGGCGTCCGATCCGGCGCGGTGAGGTGCTTGTCGAAGCGGGCGCCGAGGTCGTGCCGTTCTTCGTTGTCACGGAAGGCCGGATCGAAATCGTCCGGCCCTCCGGCGCCACCGAAACGCTCGTCGCGGTCCACGGACCGGGTCAATTCACCGGCGAGGTCCAGATGCTTTCGGGCCGCCGCGCCCTCGTTCAGGCGCGCGTCAGCGAAGCGGGCGAAGTGATCGAGCTGGACCGCGAACACCTGCTGACGCTGGTGCAGACCGACGGCGAGTTGAGCGAGATCATCATGCGCGCTTTCATCCTGCGCCGCGTGGAATTGATCGCGCACGGATTCGGGGACGTCGTGCTCATTGGATCGACTCATTGTTCGGAAACGCTGCGCGCCAAGGAGTTTCTGACGCGCAACAACCATCCGTATTCGTACATCGACCTTGACCGTGACGCCGACGTCCAGGGTTTGTTGGATCGCTTTCACGTCTCCGCCGCGGACGTGCCGGTGCTGATCTGTCGCGGCGACGTGGTACTGCGGAATCCGACCAATCAGCAGATCGCCGACTGCCTCGGCTTCAACGCCGCGATAGACCAGACGCAGATGCGCGACGTGGTCATCGTCGGCGCCGGACCCGCAGGACTCGCGGCGGCCGTGTACGCCGCGTCGGAAGGCCTCGATGTCCTGGTGATCGAAACCAGCGCGCCGGGAGGACAGGCCGGTTCGAGTTCGAAAATCGAGAACTACCTCGGCTTCCCGACGGGAATCTCGGGCCAAGCGCTTGCTGGCCGCGCCTATACCCAGGCACAGAAGTTCGGGGCGCAGGTGATCATCGCGCAAAGCGCCACGCGGCTCTCGTGCGATCGCAAACCCTATACCATCGAGATCGGCAGCGGTCAGCGCGTGCCGACACGCAGCGTCATCATCGCGACCGGCGCCGAGTACCGGAAACCGCCGCTGGAAAACCTGGCGCGGTTCGAAGGCGCCGGTGTCTACTACGGCGCCACCTTCATGGAGGCGCAGCTGTGCGTCGGCGAGGAGGTGATCGTGGTGGGCGGCGGAAATTCCGCCGGCCAGGCCGCCGTGTTTCTCGCGCAGACCGCCAAGCGCGTGCACGTGCTGGTCCGTTCGGGCGGGCTGGCCGAGAGCATGTCGCGCTATCTGATCCGGCGCATTGAAGACAATCCCGCGATCATCCTGCGCACGCGCACGGAAATCATGGCCCTCGAAGGCGACAACCATCTCGAACGCGTGCGCTGGCGGGACAATCAAACCGGAAACACCGAGACCCACGACATCCGGCACGTTTACTTCATGACCGGTGGCGATCCCAACACGCGCTGGCTCGATGGCTGTGTCGTACGCGACACGAAGGGATTCATCAAGACGGGGAGTGATCTGTCCCAGGACGAGTTAGCCGCGGCGCGTTGGCCTCATGGCCGCGCGCCTTACCTCCACGAAACGAGTCTGCCCGGCGTATTCGCGGTCGGCGACGTGCGGGCGGGGAGCATCAAGCGCGTGGCCTCCGCCGTCGGGGAAGGATCGATCACGATCGCTTTCGTGCACAAGGTATTGCACGAATAAAGGAGAAATCATGGCAGCCACCCGACGCTGCGCCCACCTCGGCGCCATCAAGACCGTCAAGCACGAGAAACGCCACGTGTGCGAGGAATGCGTCAAGACCGGCGACGAATGGGTTCACCTGCGCACGTGCCAGGAATGCGGGGTGACGCTGTGCTGCGACAACTCGCCCAACCGCCACGCCACCCGGCACGCGCAGGCAAGCGGGCATCCCGTGATCGCCTCGGCGGAACCGGGGGAGCGTTGGCTGTACTGCTATCCGGACGACACCTTCGCGGAGTATTGAAGTTTGGCGTAAGTGAAAAAAAGGGCTGACGTGATTAGCGAAAAATCACTCCAACACACCGTGCGTTTTACTCGTGGATCAACCCGGCGAGCGTGGCCGCGCCGAATGTGTTTTTGGCGACGATCAAGCGGCGCGCGGCATCGACTTGACCCCAGGTATTCCACAGCAATACGCTGCGCACGCGCCCGGCCCTGAGATAATACACAACGCCTTGGCGGAACGGCTCCTTCCAGTCTTCCACGATATCCATGCCGGCGCCGAATTCGCCGACCGCTTCGTAACCCAGATCGAACAAGTCGGAATAAAAGTAGGGCAGGTGTTCGTATTTTTCCGATGCGCCGGCCATGTTGCGTCCGGCCATCGCACCCATGGTATTGGCGTTGTCCTCGTGTTCGACGCGGCGGCGCACGCCGAGCGCCGGGCTGTAGAAGTTGGCGACGTCGCCGGCGGCGAAAATGTCGGGTGGCGCCGCGCGCAACTGCTCGTCGACCACAATGCCGTTGTCGATCTTGAGGCCGAGCGACTTCGCCAGGCCGACCTCGGGTTCGATGCCGATGCCGGTAACGACTGCGTCCGTGGACAAGGCCTTGCCGTTCTCGGTTTTGACAGTGAAACGCGCGCCCGTTTTTTCCAGGGTGCGGACTTTCTCCTCGGTCAGGACTTCGACACCTTTCCCGCGGAAATAGCCGTTGAGGAATTCGGATAGCTTGGGTGGATAAATGCGCGTGCCAATGCCGGTGTCGGGAAACATCATGGTAACTTTGCAGCCGTTGGTGGCCAGCGCGGCGGCGATCTCCGCGCCGATAAATCCGCCACCGATGACGATGAATTCAGATTTACGATCGGCCAGCACGCGCAGACGCTGGTAGTCGTCAAGCGTGCGGAAGTAGATGACGCCGTCCGGCGCCGATGGCAGACGTCGCGCAACGCCGCCCGTCGCCAGTAACAGTTTCTCATAGCGATAGACTTCGCCACGATTGTCGGTAATGGTTTTCCCAGCGACGTCGCCATTCACCGCGCGCGTTTCCAGAAAGATATCTGCCTTGGCCTGCTCGGTTTTGCGCCAGATGGAGTCGAGCGGTTTGCCGGTCCACAATTTCTTTGATAGTGGGGGACGGTTGTACGGCGGGTGCTTTTCATCGCTTAGTACGGCGATATTCCCGCTATTGTCGCGCTCGCGGATGCCGTGAACCGCCGCGTCTGCCGTCATGCCGCCGCCGACAATTATGTATTGGTAGTTCTTCATCGTTATGTCGATCGCCCCTCTTTAAAGTGCCTGTTAAAGGCAGGTTGGCTTATTCTGATCCCGATTTCGCGACAGGGAAACAGATCTGTCCCACGTTTACTTACTGGCAGCTGGACAGGGGGTCGTTACAGTAGGGGACATTTACCCAGCTGAACACCTGGCTCTTGTTCGGGTCGATTGTCAAGCGTAGCCACTCTGCGGGCGCGTTGGTCGAACCCTGAACGGTGATGCGCGTCAGATTCGGAACGGCCTGGGTGCCGTGGATCAACCCCGTGGCGCTGCCCGGGTCCGCGAGCGGATGATCCGTGCCATAGACATGTGAGTCGCCATTCAGTAACAACACCGGACGTCCGAATTGGACGCTAAGATCAGCCAGTTTCTGTACGAAGGACGTATAGTGGTCAAGCCCGTCGCCACCGGACACGAGGGCCGCCGGATCCCACATATCTGCCTGCAGGGCGATGACCACTGCCTTCGCGTGATCATCCCGTGCCTGATCGAATGCCGCCTGCAGCCAGCGCATATCCGCATCGGTGCGTTCAGCAACTTCCTGAGCCTGTGCGCCCGGGTTGGCGAACATGCCGGTCCAGGGCAGGGTGTCGTTGTTCGAGCCAGGCATGTTCAGCGTCACGAAGACGATCCGTGAATCTTCCCACATGACGTTTTCGACAAACTGGGCGTCGGATGGATAGGCCGGATCGAAGTTTTCGACCTGAGTCCGGACGATTTTCTCATTTACACCCAGGGTATGCCCGGGCTTGGCGAAGAACAGGCTGCGTACGCTCGCCAATTCCTTGAGCGGATCACCGCTGCTCTTTTCCTTGCTCTTGTGACAATCGGTCCATTCGTTGTCGCCCGGCGTATAGACGAGGGGATTCTTGAATTGCTGAAACTGGTAGTAGATGCCCTGATTCCAGCCCGGATTCGAGGTCGAGATCGGCGGCAGGAGGCCGGCGCTGGTGCAGACCATACTGCCGGAGTGGATGTCGCCGACGTGAATCACAAGGCTGACCTTGGGGTCGGCATTGACTGAATTGATCAATAGCGGTGCATTGTCGAGCAGGTTCTGGTTGTAAGGCCAGTCGCCGAACACCGCGACCGTAAGCGGTCTGGCATCATCATTGCCGTTGTGGTCGTTAGCTATTGCCGAGATGGCTGCGATGCAGTTCACGGTGAGAAATACGGTTGCGAGGAAATATGGTTTCATGAAATTTTTTCCTTGTCTGAGGTCATCGTTGCGTGAGTGGCGCATTGGGTTCCACTTATCCAACGCCCAGGCGGCGGTGCGTGCTGGCCAGGTTGAGTAAGCGATTTAATGCTAGCCACACACGGTTACAATTTAATGACCAGCACAATGGTGAGGAGCCATTATGGTGCGCAAAGCAGAAAACTAGCGTTGGTCGAGCGTCGTTGTATACGGTTCGCTCAGGTGGGACGACGTGCTAACGACCAGGCCCAGTTGGCGCAAGCGCCCGATGGAAGTCGGCCCAGTTCGCGGGCAGACTGCGCCTCCTGCCTTATACAGCGTTCCGGCGTCACCCTGGTTCCCATGCAAACCGCCTCGTACTGCGGAGGGCAGGCGTAACCGGTGCTCACCGAAAAGAGAAGAGGGAGAAGAAGATGAGGGTCGCTGGAGGTTTAAGCACCAGTATGGTTGCTATGTTTAGTCCGCGATCAAGTGGAAATGCAGATAGGTGACGTCTTGCTTGTCCGGGCCGTTGGTCCATAGCCGGTAGTTCTTGATACCTTCCCGCTGGACCACCGCGGTGACGGCGGCATAGAGGTCGATGAGATATTCTTTGTCTTCATTGGTGAGTTCTCCAATGTTCTTGATGTCTTTCTTGGGCACGAAGAGGTAATGAATTCTGCGCATCGATTTAGGATGCGCGAACACGATCGTTTTGTCGGTCTCCAAAATTACATGGGGGATAACCTCGGGCAGGTTCTGCATCACCACGGAAGCCAAGAGCCCGGCGATTTCATTGGGGTGCCAGCAATTACTGGTGCATTCCTGAATGCTTAATGGCGACCGCGGCTTTACCCCTGAGAAAACCATACCGCCGACCAGCAATCCCGCGGCGAACGCCAGTACTAATAAAAGGTAAGTAGTCTTTCGGATCATGGGTGCTTTGCTGTTTATTTCATTTGTAGTCATTAGGTATCAGTATCCATTTGGGTTGCTGTTAGGCAGCTGCCAAAAATTTACCCTGTTTTCAGGGGTACCCTAATTATAGAGTCTGACAGAGGTTACGATACCATCTAGAAGTATCGGGCATAGGCCGAGGTTTAAATTCACTGCAATGAAACGATAACTAAGTAAAAAATCCAGGAAGGCAAATAGTTATGATGAGGACAGAGGACAAACAACACCGCGCTCTCTTACAGCAAATTGCACATCGGGTAATGATCGAAAGAGGGCTTCTTCCAGATTTTTCGCCTCAGGCGATGATGGAGCTCAACGAAATCCATGGCCCTGCAATAAAAAATGCAGAAACGGCGCGCGATCTCAGAGATTTTGCATGGTGCTCCATCGACAACGATGAATCACGCGATCTGGATCAACTTACCGTAGCGATAGCCATGCCGGGAGAAGCCGTAAAAATCCTTGTGGCTATTGCCGATGTCGATGCTGTCGTCAAGGCGCAGTCGGCCCTTGATGGGCATGCAAAACATAACACCACCTCTGTATACACCGCTGCTAAGATTTTTCCGATGCTCCCCCAGAAGCTTTCGACCGACCTCACCTCGCTCAATTTAGAATCAGACCGTCTTTCCATTATTGTGGAAATGATATTGGATAGGGATGGATTGTTGCAGAGTTCAGACATTTATCAAGCGATCGTCCGTAATCGGGCCAAGCTGGCCTATGATGGCGTGGCCGCTTGGCTGGAGAGAAACGAACCGATGCCGCCGGCCATCGGCGCAGTCAATGGCCTCGATGGCAATCTCCGGCTTCAGGACCGTGCAGCGCGCAAGCTGAAATCACTCCGGCAGCAACACGGCGCGCTTAATCTCGAAACCATAGAAGCCCGGCCGGTATTTGAGGGAGACAGAATCAAAAGTTTGGAAACAGAAAAAAGAAATCGCGCCAAGGACATCATTGAGGACTTTATGATTACGGCAAACGGCGTTACCGCACGATACCTGGCATCCAAACAGTTTCCTTCACTGCGGCGCGTTGTCCGCGTTCCCAAACATTGGGACAGGATCGTTGAATTGGCTGCGGAGTGGAAGTTCACCTTGCCCCCAGAGCCTGACTCCAAGGCGCTGGATAGATTTTTGACGTCGGCAAAGGCGGCTAATGCGCTTCACTTTCCCGATCTTTCTCTCAGTGTGATTAAACTGTTGGGCCCCGGGGAATACGTCGCTGAACTTCCGGGTGGCAGCGTAGCCGGGCACTTTGGTCTGGCGGTCAAAGATTATACTCACTCCACCGCACCGAACCGCCGGTATCCCGATTTGATCACGCAACGGTTGCTGAAAGCCGCAATGGCCGGAAGTCGTGTGCCCTACGCGAATGACGAATTGGCGGCGCTTGCCCAGCACTGCACCGAAAAGGAAGACGCAGCGAAAAAGGTCGAGCGGCGAGTGGGAAAATCCGCGGCGGCTATGCTATTAGAATCCAGGATTGGAGAACAATTCGACGCCATTGTCACCGGTGCCTCGAACAAAGGCACGTGGGTACGCCTGCTTCACTCACCCATTGAAGGAAAACTTGAAAGTGGTTTCGAAGGCATGGATGTCGGACGCAGCCTCCGCGTACAGCTGATGCGCACGGATGTCATGCGCGGATTTATCGACTTCAAGAGGGTGGTGTAGGAGAGGCAGCTTAACTGTTAGTTAAGGCGGCATGCGTTTGGAAGAACTCACGGCTGCCATCCGTATGCTGCAAGGACGGATTATCGCCGATGACGTGACGGGGGAAGTGTCATCGTATCGTTATCGCAGTCATTTCAAGGATTCCGGAGCTCCTTGAATCGTCATGTTATCGCGATAGACTGATATGCAATGGGTCAATTTGCGAACTGGTAAGAAGATAGCGAAATAAACCATAGGGCACGATAAACGCGCTGATCATGCATCACGCCTCTGTCGATAGCGGAAAATAAGCCCGGAACCTCCCTCTCTTTCATGCAAGCTCACGGTGCCGCCCAGACGCATCGCGGCTTCGCGCGCAATGGACAAGCCGAGTCCGCTGCCTTCACCGGTTGTTCCAGGCATCCGGTAGAACGGGTCGAAGACTCGCTCACGTTCGGAAGCTGGAATCCCCGGACCGTTATCGACTACTTCGATGACGGCATTATCTCGATCTGACAACAGTCGAAGCGTCACTTCACCGCCCGGTGCTGCGTACTTCAGGGCATTTTCCAGCGCATTCCGAATAATCAGTCGTAATGTTTCCGGTGAAGTGCGTATGGAAAGAGACCTGCTTTCATCGAGGCCGAGATCGATGCGCCTGGCCTCGGCTACCGACAGGTATTCCGCTATCAGTTCGCGTGCCATCTCTGAAATGCCGACGATGGTTTCACTACTGGTTCCAGCCTGGATTCTGGCCAGGTTCAGCAGTTGCTCGGTCAGTTGCCGCACCCGTTCAATGCCCGCCCGCAGCGATACCACGCGCTCGTGCACGACCTCCAGTGAGCCGGCATGCTGTAAATTTTGAGCCTGTATCGACAGGGCGGTCAGGGGAGTTCGCAGTTCATGGGCGGCATCGGCGATAAAACGCCGCTGTTGTCCCATTAATTGATTCACACGTTCCAGCAAACGATTGATGGCATACACGAAAGGCGTGATCTCGTCTGGGATGGCATCGTCAGTGACAGGTTGCGGCCGGTTCGCCGGCTGCTCGTCCAGGCTCCGGGACAGGCGGGCTATCGGTGCCAGTTCGCGGCGCACGATGCGCACAATCAACCAAATCAGCACGGGTAGCAGAAGCAACAGGGGAATCAGCGTTCGCAACGCGCTATTGATCGCTATTTCGTCACGCGCCTCAGTGGGTTGCGCAACGATACTGCGTCCCCCCGACGCTGTGTGACGGACAAACACACGAAACCGCTCCCCTCCCGAGTCCAGCGTATGAAAGCCGGGTGATATACCCGTCGCGAGCCAGGCGGGACTCGGATCGCGCGGCAGATGGATTACCACAACGCGGGTTTCCGGATCGTTGCCATCTTTCTTGCCAGACGTTTGGTTCCGGCTAACGGACTGTGCGGTACCGGCCGTGTCGTTGCCCGATAGCACGGCAATCTGTCGCAGCATGTCGTCCTGAAATTCTTTGGCATCATGATAAGCGAGAGCGAAGGACACTATGGCGGCGGTCAGGCTGGCGACGAATACGGCGCTGCCAAGCATGAGTGACAGGTGCCAGCGTAGGGAGTGTTTCATACGGTCTTGTCCACCATCCAGCCCGCCCCACGCACATTGCGGATGACATCCGCACCCAGTTTCTTGCGCACGCCATGGATCAGGAAATCCACGGCGTTGCTTTCCACCTCTTCGTTCCAGCCGTAAATGCGCTCTTCCAACTCGGTGCGCGTGAGAATGGCGCCAGGACGCAGCAGCAGGGCATGCAGCAGGGCGAATTCGCGCGCACTCAGAAGTTCCACAGTATCGCCGCAGCGTGCTTCACGAGTCGCCGGGTCGAGGCTTACTATTCCATTGGTCAGTATCGGCGCTGCCTGTCCACCCTGACGGCGGATGACTGCTCGCAGTCGGGCCAGCAGTTCATGGACATCGAAGGGTTTCACCAGATAATCATCCGCGCCGAAATCCAGCCCCTTGATACGCTCTTCCACGCCATCGCGCGCAGTAATGACGATAACCGGAATGGAATTGCCGGCCTGCCGGAGGCGGCGCAGGACTTCAAGCCCGTCGCGCTTGGGCAGGCCCAAATCAAGCAGCACGGCCTGGTGTTCGCCATGTTCGAGTGCGCCGCTGGCTGCGGTGCCGTCCTTTACCCAGTCCACGGCATATGCGGCATCTTTGAGAGCGATGGATACCGCCTCACCGATCATAGGATCATCTTCGACTAGCAAGATGCGCATCGTCTTTCCAGTTATAAATGGTCGGATTCATTGTCGCACCCGACTGTGGCGGATGAAACCGGTTAATGCTGTGCGATAGAGCGTGGGTTAACCTCGAATCAGTGAGTATGTCTGGCGGCCCTTTGTTCGAAGATCAAAATGGAGGCCACGATTAAAAGGAGGAGCACTGCCGAGGCGGTATAGCGGCTCAATGCCATCCCGCCTGCATTAAGCGGTTTGTCGAGAAAATCACCCACGACCGCACCGAGCGGACGCGTCAGGATGAATGCCGACCAGAACAGCAGTGTGCGTGATATGTTCGTCCAGTAGTACGCGGCGACAATGAGTACCAACAGAGCGCTGAATACCATCGCGCCCCCGCTGTAACCCAGCCCAGCCGTTCCCGCCGTCCAATCGCCCAAGGCCGTGCCCAGGGTCTGGGAAAACATGATCGTCATCCAATAGAACATCTCGGCTTTTGGTGAGCTAATGGCTTCTACTGATACCGTGCCGAGTGTTCGATACCAGATGGCCAGAGAACCCATCAAGAGGACAAACAGCAGTGTCGATCCGCCGGCATATCCGATACCGAGTGAGCGGTCGGCGAAGTCCGCCAGCGTCGTTCCGACGGTGGTCGTGGCAATGATGGTGGTCCAGTACAGGAACGGGTGGAAGCCCCTGGCTTTGATCTGCGCGAGCACGGCGAGCAGAAAGATCGCGGCGAAAATTCCCGTCCCGACAAGATACCCGAGGTGCATGGACATGGACACGGCATCGCCACCGGTTTCACCCAGCGTGGTCGCGGCGATTTTGATGATCCAGAAGATCAACGTAACTTCCGGCACCTTGCTCAGAGCATATTCGGAAGTATTGTTCATGAGATTTCTCCTATGGCAGGCGTGAACCGGTAGTCTCGATTACCGATCGTTCGATGACGTCTTTTCGAGTAATGGTCAGATAGGTCACCAGTCCCAAGATGGAAGACAGGAAAATCATGCTCGTGATCACGGCGCCCAATTCAAGTCCCCCATTGGCGACAGGTTGCGACAGGTAATCACCGAACGACGCTCCAAGCGGTCGTGTCAGGATGTAGGCGATCCAGAACGCCAGGACGGCATTGGCTTTGAAGAAGTAGTGGGCGATGGTTACAACGCCGAGCAGCGCGCCGAACATCAGCGTGGAGTATGCATAGCCAAGCTTTAAACCCTCGGCCGCCAGGTCGCCCGCCGCCGTGCCCAGGGCAAACGTGAACAGAATGGCCGCCCAGTAGAATATCTCGCGTTTTCTCGTGAAGATGGTGTGAATCGACAGCGTTTTCTCGCTCGCGTACCAGGCAGCAAACGTTGCCAGCAGCGCCATGCCAAACGCCATGGTCGTTGTTTCCAGCGGGACGCCGAAGTTATCCACCAGATTGTCCGTGATGAGCGTTCCAACGACGCTGATCAGCACGACCACCACCCAATAGAGCCAGGGGACATATTTTTGAGCGCGCATCTGCGTGAACAAAGAAATCGCCAACAGCGCGCTCATGACAACCGACGTTCCTGTCAGGCCGAAATTCAAATTGAAATTCAGAAAATCGGCGGCGGTTTCGCCGACGGTCGTCGCCATGATTTTGATAATCCAGAAGTAGAACGTGACTTCTGGAACCTTGTTCAGCATTTGCATCGCATCTTCGCGCGTGAGTGTTTTCATTTTGATTCTCTCGTGGGTTTCCAATGGGCCTGTTCTGAGTCAAGTAAAAAGCCGGGGCAGCAGTGCTACCCCGGCATCACAGCGGCCGAGCCAATCAATCGGCCTGGTCATGGTCATCATCGTGTTCGGTCTTATCCTCGGTGGCCGCGAT
>JACXTT010009897.1_pt1 | contig 12957 bp, 13 predicted proteins | sample 9270951 | NCBI WGS metagenome assembly JACXTT01 (sample SAMN15532306, study PRJNA645909) | rock metagenome | isolation source: weathered quartz diorite | place: Puerto Rico | collected 2017-06-21 | reverse complement strand
GGCAAATCCCGTGCCGGACATAAGACTTAGGAAGAACCCTGCGCGGTGGGGTGAGGGGGGCAGGGTCGGGGCTCGGAGGCAGGTAAGGCTGTGGGGAAGACCGACCGGCATGGGGCCGGTGCAATGGATCCCCGCGGGAGCGGTGTTCCGGCACAGCAGGTAGTGAAGGCTGCGCATGATGAACTTCGTCAGCTAATGCACCAACGCGCGGACATCATGAAGCGCATTGGCACGGTAAAACAGACGATCGCAGGTCTTGCCAACCTGTTCGGCGACGATGTGCTGGGCGAAGATCTTCTCGCACTAATCGACCGCAAACCCAATGGCAGACAGCCCGGTTTCACCAAAGCCTGTCGAATTGTCCTGATGGAGGCGCGGGGTCCGCTGGGAGCCCGCGAAGTTTGTCAGGAACTGGAACGCCGGGCGGGTGACATTCTGCTGCGCCACAAGGATCCGATGGCTTCGGTCACTACCGTGCTGAATCGTCTGGTGGACTACGGAGAGGCTCGCAGCTTGACCAACGACCGCGGACGCCGCGTGTGGGAGTGGGTCAGCGAGAGCGATCCGCCAACCGAGGGTCTACCGTCCCAAGTGACGGTGTAATCTTCAGGGTTGAGGCGCAGAATTAGACCGGCAGCAACTTGCCCTTTTCCAGATGCCGGGTGACGTGTGCGTACTGAGCGGCGTGCGGGTCGTGAGTGACCATCACGATCGTCTTCTTGAAACCCTCATTCAGCCGCTTCAGAATCTCCAGAATTTCTGTCGCTGAGTGACTATCAAGGTCGCCTGTCGGCTCGTCCGCCAGGATTAGCGTGGGATCGCTCACGATAGCGCGGGCGATAGCGACGCGCTGCTCTTGTCCGCCAGAGAGTTGCTTGGGTAAGTGATTGACGCGGTCTTCAAGGCCGACCAGCTTCAGCGCGGTCAGCACATGCTCGCAGCGCTTCTGGGGCGTCATCCTGGTCAGCAGCAAGGGAAGCTCAACATTCTCAAAGGCGGTCAATACGGGGATCAGATTGAAAGTCTGAAAGACATAGCCGACGTGCGTATTGCGCCAGCGAGCGGACAGGCCATCGTTCAGACGGAAGATGTTTTCTCCCAGCACCTTCAACTCGCCTGAGGTGGGCCGGTCGATGGCGGCGATCATGTTCAGCAGAGTGGTCTTGCCTGATCCGGATGGACCCATGAGCGCGAGAAACTCTCCCGCTGCGATATCGATCGTTACATTGTCGAGTGCCGTGACTTCAAAGGCATCGCGCTTAAAGACTTTGTGTACGCCGCGGGCTTCGACTACCTTACCGTTCTTTGCTGTCTCTGCGCTCATGACTGTCCTTTGATACGAATTTTCTGCCCATCCTTCAAGTCGGCGGGCGCGCTGGTCACGACGCTCTCGCCACCCACCAGAGAGTCGACCAAATAACCTCCCGACCGCGGACCGAGAACGTGCACATCGCGGCGGAGGGTCCGGCCATTGAACACGATAAACACGAACTTGGTTCCGTCCTTGTCTCGCAACGCCTGAGTGGGAACAAAAGCGCCCACCCGTTTTTGCGTAGCTGCCTTGTTGTCGCTCGCCAGGAACTGCACAGTGGCGTTCATTTCCGGGCGCAGATATGCATCGGGATTCGTGATCTGCACCTTGACCTGGACCGTCGCTTTTTGGCGGTTGGCTTCGGGGGAAATTTCCGCGATCGCGCCTCTGTAGGGCCGCTCTTTGAACGCGTCGAGAGTGACCGTGGCTTCCTGCTTGGGCCCAAGCTTGGCGAAGTCGTCCTGCGCGATATCAAGTTCGACCTGGATGTCGTTCAGGTCGGCCAGTGCAACCACCGAGCCCCGCGGGCCTCCTTCCGCGCCGCTGGCAAACTGCGCGGTGACCAACTCGCCCTTTTCCGCGGTGCGTTCCAGAATCGTGCCGCTCACGGGCGCACGGATCACTGTGGCGTCGAGTTGCGACTTGGCATAGTCCATTTGGCCTTGCGCTTGTAACACGTCAGCCCGAGCGCGCTGAATTTGCTCGGCGCGCGGGCCGATTTTGGACAGCCGGAAAGACTGCTCCAGAGAATTGACGCGCTGCTGCGACGAGTCGTTGCGGGCATTGGCGTCGTCGAGCGCTTGCTTGGAAACGACTCCTTGCGAAAACAGATCGCGCGTGCGGTCGAGATTGATCTTGTCATTGACCGCAGTGGCGCGGGCTTCCGATAGATTGTGCTCGGCCTGCTGGATCTCTTCCGGGCGGGAACCATTTTCCAGTTCCGCAAGCCGCGCCTTGGCGCTCTCATAGGAGCCGCGAGACTGTTCGTACAGGGCGCGAAACTCCTGATCTTCGAGGCGTACCACGACCTGTCCCTCCTTTACTTTGTCGCCCTTCTCGACACCGATCCAGGCCACGCGGCCCGTAACCTTGGAGTTCACGTTGATCTTGTGGTGAGCGACGACATATCCGGTGGCAGAGAGGACCGTGGCTCCAGCGACATCGCTGCCTTCGGCGGTGGCGCGAGCCACTTCAACTTCGGGGGCGTCGGAGGCAAAGACCCGATAGCCGAGCGCGATCATTCCGAGGAGAACGATGACGGCAATCCCACCCAGAATAAAACGTCTGGACCAGGCGGGCGGTTCTCCGCCGCCCTCACGCAGGGAATGATCGATGCGCAGGTTCTGCAGGTCGTCGTGTTTGGTATCCGTAGGCATTGCAATCAGTCTGATGTCAGCCGCAACTTAGCGATGCAAAATTGACTTTCGGGGCTAGCTTCGCAGCGCCGCCAGAATTTCCTGCCGGGCAGCTTGCCAGGCGGGAGCAAAACCTCCGATCAGTCCCATGACCAGTCCAAAGATGATTGCGTAAATGACCACCTTCCAGGTCATTTGCAGGCTGAATACGGTTTCGCTGAAAGTGACCTGATTGCCGATACCGGTGCTCATGCCGTTGAACGGCAACATCAGTGCGATTCCCAGCAGCGCGCCCAGCAGAGAGAGCAACAGCGCTTCCAGTACAAATGAAGTCAGAATGCTGGGCCTGGAGAATCCAATGACCCGCAACGTCGCAATTTCGCGCGAGCGATAAGCCACAGCGGCGTACATGGTATTCATCGCGGCAAAGCTGGATCCGACGGCCATAATGATGGCCACAACGAATCCGATGTACTTGATGGCGCCGCCGGAACTGGTTTGCTTCTCGTAGTACTCAGTCTCCAGGTGGCCTTCCAGTTTCAAGCGCTGATCATCGCTGACGCGGTTTTTCAGGGCATCGGCGGCAACCGCGTCGGTGGCTCTGAGGTAGGCGGACCCGAGGCCGCCCTGGCGGTCAAAGTCAGCGGCAACCTGGTTCAGGTCGCCCCAGATCTCCGAGTCATAGGCGGTACCCCCGGAATCGAACACGCCGACGACTTTCCATTGTCCCTTGGCGAAATCCAAGTTGTCGCCCAGTTGCGTGCCGGAAAACCGGTCGTGAATGGATTTCCCAACCACGACCTCGCGCTGGCCGGTCGTGAACCAGCGGCCTTCGATCAGCTTCGCTTTGGGGCGGAGAGTCAGGCCCTCCGGCATGATGCCGCGAACCGAAACATTTACGTCACCAGTACGGTCTTTTCTCGGCAAGACGGCGACCACGACCCATTCCCCGGATGCGATCGGTTGTCCCTCGCGGTCCGTTGCAATGCCGGGCAGAGTCTTCAACGTGCCAAACAGGGACTCATCAAAACCGCCGGAGAGCTCCGCGGTAGAGCCTTTCCGCATCACGAGCACGTTAAGGGGATCGCCGCTGGAGACGAACGCCTTCTGCAGCCCGGCCAAAAGCGCCATCAGAAAGACGGCGGTGGTCACGGTGAGCGCAATTCCCAGCGCGGTCATGATGGTGAGACCCTTGCGGAGGATTAGATTGCGGACGTTGTAGCTGATGGGGATCGCCATGACTTTCCCTCGCTAACCGATGTAGCGCAAACCCTCTACTATATCTAACTTTGTCGAGTGGTAGGCTGGAATGATCGCGCTCAACAACCCAAGCGTGCCCGCTACGAAGATCGCGAACAGCAAAGTCAGCGGCGTCACTTTCACTCCGGAAAGAAGCAGTCCCATCCCCTGTGCGCGCGACAGAAGCGTCACCAGGCCGAGGGCCAGGAGGCATCCTAATGCGCCGCCGGTCAGAGCTACCAGCACACCTTCGCCAACGTAAAGCTGCAAGATCGACTGCCGCGTGAACCCGAGAGTCTTCAGAACGGCAACTTCGCGAGTCCGTTCGCGCATCGACATGGCCATGGTGGTCGCCGAGACCAGCAGCGTGGCAAAGACCACCGCCAGGCAGATGCTCAGAATAAATGCTTTCACATTCCCAATTCGGTTGACGAAGCTGAGCTGAAAAGCCTTCTCACCCTCGGTCTTTGTGGGCTCCGGAGAATTGCGGAACATGGCATCCACCGCGGAGGCGACGCTCGAGACGCTATCCGGAGAGTCCGCGAGGATGTCAAAACTGCCAGCGTGTCCTCTGGCAGCGGACACAGCCTCTTCAACGTACTTCTGATCGAAGTAAACGGAAGAGGTGGGTTGAGGTGCGGTATAGATCCCGCGAATCGTGAGTTCCAGATCCACGGGGTAGATGGTGCCCTTGAGCACCATCCGATCCCCCCGCTTCCAACCAAACTTCCTGGCGAGTTGGTCGTCAACAATCACTCCGGCGCGATCGTGCTGCCAGGCCAATAATTGATCGGCGGGGATCTTGTAGTCGGTGAAGATCTTCATGATCTCGTCCGGGTCGGTACCGAACCGGGCGAAGAAATTCTCCGGCCTGGAATCTTTGTATATCCCGCCAAACCAGTTATTGGGGGCGACCGCCGCTACGCCGGGAATGGTCCGGATCTTCTCCCGGTAAAACGCCGGCAAGGATTGGGTCAACGAGACACGGTGGCGTGTGACCAAACGCTGGGCGGATTCGGCGCTCCCCTTGTCAATATAAAAGGCATGCCAAGTCGTCATCATCAGGATCAGCAGCAGGAGGGAGAATGCCATGCTCAAGACGGTCAGGACGCTGCGTCGCTTGCTGCGAAAGGCGCTCTTGCCGACAAAGCGGGTCAACGTCATACGACTCCGGGAGGCACATCAGGTTGATTCAGAAGAATTCCCCGAAAAGGAGAGCCAGCCCTATTTACGCTCGGTATGAGAATAATGCACGGCCCGCCGTATCGACAACTCGGCTGGAATTGCCTCTTCATGACGTTGCTTACGAAATTCTTCACGAGCTTGTTCCCCGACATTCACCCGTTCCTCAGCACGTGAGTTAACAGCAGCCCGACGAAAGCGATCATCGCCCAAAAGTGCCACCGTCGCACCTGCCGACGACTGCTGGTTCCGCTCTTCAAGACCCGACCCAGACCGACTTGCAGGAGTAGCAGGCAGAATGCCAGCGTCGCCGCCCAGATCCCGGTCGCGTCAGCCCGTCCCATCACGGGACCCATGACAAACGAGGCATGCGTCAGGACCAAAACCACCAGAACATAGCCAAGCCAATAGTGGGGCCACATTCTTCTCAGCAAACTCGGCGCGTGGCCTGGCGATTCTATTACAGATGCGCGCGGCACCGTGTTTCGGAATATGTACGGCAAGGCCGCTTCGATCCCGACACCGAGCACCGCTACCCATCCCACTATGCTGACCAGAAGGAATCGGATCATAGTCGTTACTGCACCTTGACCGTGACGTAACCAGTGAGCACGACGATCTGCCCGGCGCGCAGGACGTGATCGTTTCCCATCTTCGCGGTGATGTGAACCACCGCTCCTTCGTGGATGTCCGACGCCTTGCCCATCACTACAGGCGTTGCAGTGTCGAACGCGATCTTTACCGTGTTGCCGGTGCGGCGGTAGACCGTTTCGCTCTGCTTTTCGAGGACGGTGCCTTTGACGCTTGCCGCGGACACAGCCGTGACCTCCAGGACAACTTTCGCTTCGTCCCCAGGTTTGAGTCGCGACAGAGAGCCGCCAGCGGTGGTCTCGGACTTCATGTTCATTGCTTTGCCCATGCTGCGCCGCATCGCCAGAAACGAGAGCAGCGCCAGGGCCACGAGCAGGACCATCCAAATGCGGGTCGTGCGGGAGGAATTCAGCGAAGCGGCGGTCATGGTGGACTCTCCGTGGGTTAGTGCCCATGAAAGAGTCTGCACCTTATACCTAAGTACAAGGTCAAGCGCGGCGAGAAGGCCGTTTCTTTTTGGCTGGTTGCATCACGGGTGCGAGACATTTTATCGGCATGATCGTCTCCAGTTGCATGATGAAGGAAAGTAATTGGGCGCGCATCGTCTTCAGCAGCTTTAATTTCTGCTCGACCTGGGCCAGGCGGTGGTTCGCGACCACTGCCATGGCCTGCATCTCACGCGGTCTGGGGTCCTTTGGGCAGGACAATTTTGCGACGGAGCGGTGCAGGGGAAGTAGTTGAGAGATTTCTTGCAGAGAAAAACCCAATTCCTGCGAACGGCGGATGAAACAAAGAGTTTCCAGATCGCCTTCGCCAAAGCAGCGATAACCGGCGCCGGAGCGCGGAGGCGCTTGCAGGATACCTCTCCGCTCATAGAAGCGGACGGTTTGAATATTTACAGCGGCTCTGGCGGCAAGTTCCCCGATTCTCATCGATCCATTCTGAACCCTATACGTTAGTACAGTCTAGAGTCCAGCGCAGCCATGCTGGATCCTTCTTACCCGATGTGGCGCAAACCCTCCACGATGTCGAGTTTGGCCGCGTGATAGGCGGGAACGATCGCGCTTAAGAATCCCACCATGCCGGAGACAAGAATTGCGAGCACATAGGTGGACGACATCACCTTCATGCCGAGGAAGAAGAATCCCATTCCTGGAGCGTGCTTGATCGCCGTTATTAATCCGACGGCCAGCAGACAGCCCAGAACACCGCCAACCAGAGTGACGGTCACCGCTTCACTGACATAGAGGCCAAGAATCGATCGTCGCGTGAATCCCAGAGTTTTCAGGACCGCAACCTCGCGGGTACGCTCGCGGATCGACATGGCCATGGTGTTTGCAGAAACGAGCAGGGTTGCAAAGATCACCGCCAGGCAGATGCTCAGGATGAAAGTCTTTACGTTGCCGATGCTGTTGATGAAACTCAGCTGGAATGCTTTTTCACTTTCTGTTTTTGTAGGCTCAGGCGAGTTGCGGAACATGGCATCCACGCCCGCCGCAACTTTAGGGACATCCTCGGGTGAGTCAGCCAGAATATTGAACGTACCTGCGTGCCCCTTGAAGAAGGGGACCGCTTCCTGGAGATACTTCAGGTTGAAGTAGACGGTGATAGTCGGCTGCGGCGCGGTGAAGATCCCGCGGATGGTCAACTCCAAGTTGACCGGGAAAATCGTTCCTTTGATAATGACGCGGTCGCCGACTTTCCAGCCAAACTTCTTGGCCAGTTCACTGTCCACGACCGCGCCCGCCTGATCTTTCTGCCAGGCGGCCAGTTGGTCGTCGGGAATCTTAAAATCGGTTGCAATCTTGAAGATCTCGTTCGGGTCGGTGCCGAACTGGGCAAAGAAGTTCTCGGGTTTCTCATCTTTGTACAAGCCCCCAAACCACTGCGTGGGGGCGACCGCAACCACACCGGGGACGGTACGCATTTTCTCGCGGTAATACTCTGGCAAAGACTGGGTCAACGAGACGCGATGACGCGTAATCAGCCGCTGGGCCGACTCGGCGCTTCCCTTATCGATGTACCAACTGTGCCAAACCGTCATCATGAGGGTGAGCAACACCAAAGAAAAGGTGATACTCAGCACCGTCAGAATGCTGCGACGCTTGTTGCGGAAGGCGCTTTTGGCCACGAAACGAGTTAGGGTCATGCCAGCCAAACTCCAGGAAGCTCAACCGGTGCAGAGACAGAACGCGAGAGAAATTACGAGTCCGATCGATGGACGGTTCCAGAATAAAACACGGAAGGCCGGCGGGACAACTGGACATTGTCGCAAGTTTTGAGGAACATCAATCTTACCAATTGTTTAGGTGCCAGAACTTTGACATGAGCCGCATTCGAAGCCTGAAGCCGAACGTGACGCGCGAGCAAGCGATCCGCCATTTTTCGGAAGGCATGGTAAACCGGGCGGCGGGAGCGATCCGCGGCCCCGTGCGCTCCCTGGCAGAGCTTTACATTCCTTATCGTCTATTTCAGGTGAAAATTCGCAGCGGCGGCCGCGAGCAGAATCAAACCTTTGCCTTGGATGCGGTCCGCGGCGTCCTCGACCTGTATCAGTTTCCTGCGTTCACTTCCGACAGCGATCTGCTCGTGATCGATACTCGCAATGTTCTCACCGCCGGGCTGGATCCGTCCCAGGCCGAAGAGCGGCTGATCGGCAAGGTCCGCCGCATGATCTTCACGCGCGGGTTTTTCCGCGTGCGCGACCTTAAAATCGAGGCGCTCCCGGTGCCGGGAGAAATTTGTGTGCCCTACTGGGTGTGCTTCCGCGGATCGAGAGACCGGGCGCATCTGGCGGTTCTCGATGGGGTGCGCAGAAGACCGGAAGGGGCCAAAGTCCGGCGCTTGATCGAGGAGTGGTTACACTCGGAGGCGGCGCCGTCGATGGCCCCGGACCCCCCGGAATTCCAAGTACTTTCGTAACTCTCAATCGTCGGTTAACAGCGGTTATTCTAGGGGTGTCTCTCCCCCTGGCCTAAGCCAAATCCATTTCACAGGAGTAGTGCGGGCTGTCACCGCGAGGCGACTGCAATGGCGATGATGTTTGGCAGGTTCGAAATCCAGAGCGAACTTTCGAAGTCGGATACTGCCTTGATTTATAAGGCCACGGACACGGAAACCAACCAGACCGTGGCGCTTAAGACCCAGAATCTGGAGCCACTCGGCGAGCGTGCTTCGGCCTTCGTCGATGCCCTGATTGCTGAGGGCGAAAATACGCGCGATCTCGCCACCCAGAATATCGCCCTTCTCTATGGCGCGGGCGAAATCGAAGGCCAGTTCTGCGCTGCGATGGAATACGTGCAGGGCAACAGCATTGCGACGATGCTGACCCGCAAGGAAGGCTTTTCGATCTGGGACTTGCTCGACATTACTCGCCAGGTTAGCGCAGGCCTGGACGTTGCCGCCTCCAAGGGAGTCGCGCATCATTCGCTGGAACCCGCCAAAGTCATGGTGCAGTGGGACGGATTAGTCAAGATTCTCGGCTACGGCATCTCGAACATGAGCCTGATCGGCGCGGAGTCAGGCAACGGACTCGGGCGTTTGTTGCCCTATGCTTCCCCAGAGCAAGTGCGCGGCGATGCCATTGATCTGCGCTCGAACCTGTTTACCTGGGGGGCAGTGCTCTACGAAATGGTCACCGACCGCAAAGCGTTTGACGCGGCCGACCCGGCGGCGCTCGCAACTCAGATCGCGCAGGAAATGCCACCGAGCCCGGTGTCATTGAATCCCAAGATTCAGCCGGGCGTCAGCGCGCTGATTATGAAAGCGCTGGCCAAAGATCCCGAGCAGCGTTTTCAGACTGCCCGCGAACTCGTGGATGAGCTGGAAAAGTGCAAGGAAAACGGCAAGAAGACGCCCGAGACGAAGAAACCGGCGCAGGCGGCAAAAGCACCGGTGGCTCCCGCGGCTCGTGCGGCGGCGGCCAGCAAGTTTATTGCGTCGACGCCCAAGACGGCCGAGGCCGACCTTTCGGACGATTGGGCACCGCAGCAATCGGCTACTCGCGCGTCAGCGCCGTCTCCAGCGCCGGCGCGAGAAAACCGCGCCTCCGCTGCGGCCGCAGGCATGGGAGTGGGGGGGCGTGCAAGATCTACGTCCAAACTGGATTCCGGCTCGCGAGTGATCGACGATTCCGCCGGGGCACCCAGCTCCGTAATGTCGGCTGCCGCGGCAGAGGAGACGGAAACGCAATCGCCCAACGCAGCCTTTGATCCGCTCATGTCCGAGCCCGCTCCCGCGGCGTTGGGGGGCAAGAGTTTTTCCGACCTGGACGAACTGCCTCCGATGAAGGAGCCAGTTTTCGCGCCACCGCCACCACCGCTGCCGGTTCCAGAGACATCGGAGCCGTCTCCCATGGCGCAGTTGCGCCGCAAAGAAGAGAAGCCCAAGGTGCAGCCTCGGGAAGTGGCGGAGAAGGCCATCAAGGAGATTAAGACCGTTCCACCGCGGCTGATGATTTACTCCATTCTCGGTGCAGTCGTATTCATTCTGATTGTCGCAGTCGCGGTGTTCTTCCACGTTCGCTCGGAAGACGATGATTCTACTGCCGCACCGCGCCCGGCCAAGTCAGCCGCCAGCCAGCCGGTCGCTCCGGCTCCGGTGCCAGCTCCGGCGGTGACGCCAACCGAGCCGCCCCCTCAGGTGGTCGAGGCGGAGCCGGAAGTGACGGTGCGCCAGATCGACAAGCGGGCAAATATTCGAAAAAGAGCGCCTGCTCCGGTGCCGGTAGCCAAGATCCCCGGGTCGGTACAGATCGATTCCACTCCGCAAGGCGCGCAGATTCAGCTGGACGGCAAAGGCGATCCGTCCTGGGTCACGCCCTTTAGCCTGACCGGTCTGAGTCCGGGCCAGCACACGGTTTCTCTTGGCAAATCGGGTTATTCCGCCGAGGCTCGGACGGTGGACATCACCTCCGGGAGTAGAGCGGTCGTGGCCTTCCACCTCGCTGCGGTCAATGCGTTGATGGTGGTGAACAGCACGCCGGCGGGCGCCGACGTCGTCCTCGACGGTAAGAGCACGGGCCGAGTAACTCCTGTCCAATTTGCAGTGGAAAGGGGCGCCCACACTCTGGTGCTTCGCAAGCAGGGATTTCTCGATGAAACCACCAGCGCGGATCTTGGCCCAGGGCAGAATTTCCAGTTCGCGCCCGCCCTGCGAGCTCTCGGCAACGCCGATGAAATTCGCAGCGTCGGAAAATTCAAGAAAATGTTTGGTGGTGGCGGCGACAGCGTTGCAGGCATGGGATCGGTAAGCGTTCGCACCCAGCCCAAGGGCGCGCAGATCGCCATCAATGGCCGGATTCTCGACAAGATGTCCCCGGCTGAGTTCATGCTGGGACCCGGTAACTATGTAGTGGACATCACGTTGACGGGTTTCAAGCGGGTCCACAAGGTCGTTAGTGTCGAGAAGGGCGGCAAGGTCGCGATTGACGAGGTCATGGATCGGGAATAGGACGGCTCGTTGGCGTTGCGCGCGGCTGACCGATCCGCGACGTCGCTCAAGCTGCCCATCGGTTAAGAACTTTGCCTTTCAGCCGCCGAACGATCTCTGCCATTTCTTGCCCCAGGAAGGTCCGGTGGAACCCTTGCACTAACGTCAGGGCTTCATAGACCTACCAAAAAGGCTCCAACGCGGGCCCGCTATCACCCTGGCTTGTGATCTACATCACAGCCTGATGTCTCGAGATCAAGCAGGATATAACCGGTCAGGGAGTGAGGGCCTTGTCGTCGCAGCCTTTACCGAGCGGGTTGAGCCCCGATTTGTGGCAGGCTCTGCACGGGATCAAGTCCGTCCGGGTGTACCCAACGGGCGCAACACTGTTCCAGCAGGGCAGTGTGGTGCGGGGCGTGTACATGGTGGAATTCGGCCAGATAAGAATTCTCCTGCCTACCATCCAGAGCCGCTTGCAACTCCTGGAGATCGCCGGCCCCGGGGCGATTCTGGGCCTGAGTGAATGCATGTCAGGGGATTGTCACCGCGTCACCGCCGAAGCTGGAGATCACGCGACGGTGGCCTTTATCGCACGCGAGAGTTTTGTGGAATTCCTTCGGGGGAACGGCGATTTCTGCATGCAGGTCGTGCGGCTGCTCAGTGATGACCTGCACGGCCTCTACCATAAATTCCGGAACATCAGCGCCCATCCGGGCCGTCCTCGACACCGGCCGCCGGACGAGCAACTCAACTAGTTGGGCAGCTTGAAATTGACGGTGATCTGAGTCTGGATCTCTACCGGATCGCCATCCAGGTAGTAGGGCTTATACCTCCACTGCCGGACGGCGTCAGTCGCGGCGCGCGACAGCACGGGATCCCCGCTCAGAACCTTGAGGTTGCTGATATTGCCCTCTTTGTCGATGGTGGCTTCCATCTGCACGCTACCCTGAATTCGCATCGACAGGGCATTCTGCGGATATCGAGGTTGCACGCGCTTGATCAGAAGGCCCTGCGACACACCTTGAGAAATCCGCAGCATGGACGTTGGGGCCTTGGGCAGAGCGGCTGTTCCGGAGGACACCAGGCTGCTCAGGCCTTTGTCGGTAGTAGTCGCGACGGCTAGCGGGTTAGGAACCTGAGGCGCGGATTCGTCCCCTAGCGCTTGAGTTCTCCTCGCCGGCGCGTATGACTTCACAACGATCGGGGTCGTCGGTTTCTTCGTCACACCTTCAGTGTCGCTACCGATCTTGATCGCACCCGTGTTCGCGATCGAGGCCGATGGCTTAGTAGCTTGGGGTCCGATCGATTGCTCGGGCGAAGTGGCTGGCTCGGATGCGCTGCTGGATGGCTTGACTGGCAAGTCCGTCGCCGTCGTGGTAGAAGGAGTCGGCAACTGCGTCTGCGGCGGAATTGCCGAGTGAGAAGTTGGGGCAGTCTTGCCCATCTTCGTCCAACCGAAGTAAGCCAGCGCCACACCAACGAGAACTGCAGCGGCCACAATCAGGATTTTCTTTCTGCCGGCAAAACCGCCGGAGTCGTCACTCTCCAGAGCAGCGAACGACGGGCTGCTGCCAGGGCCCGCGGAGCCGAACGCCGGGACACTAACTTCTAAGTGCTCGACAGGCAACGAGGCACCGGTCCTCTCGACGTGAGCAGGCGCCTCTTTAGCCGGTGCAGGAGCCGCTGCTGATCCGGAAATACTCGCGTGACTGGCAACGGGGCTCGTGAAACCGGTAGGTTGTATGGGTGGCGCGGGACGCACAGGTTCCGACGCGGGAGCTTGGTGTTGGATTTTTCCCGGGGCATCGCCGTGAGCAAGAACTCTGGGTTGCGATTCGGGAGCCGGAG
>JACXTT010009896.1_pt1 | contig 12958 bp, 10 predicted proteins | sample 9270951 | NCBI WGS metagenome assembly JACXTT01 (sample SAMN15532306, study PRJNA645909) | rock metagenome | isolation source: weathered quartz diorite | place: Puerto Rico | collected 2017-06-21 | reverse complement strand
CGCCGGCAGCGAGCCGTGGCTGACCGCTTCGGCCTGGGCGGCCTGAGCCGCGGCCGCCAGCCACATCGCAAGCGCCGGGCGCCGGAGCCAAGTCCAGCGTGGCAGCTGCTCGTCGCGATCCGGCGCCGCGCGCGCCCAGATCCAGAATGCGGCGGCCACCAGCTCGAGGCCGAGCGCCCCGGTCCAGAGCTCGGGCAGCCACACCAGCGCGAGCCCGGCGACGCAAGCCACGGTGCCGGCGGCGCGAGCGTCCAGCTCGGTGACGGGATGGACCCAGGCGCGCACTCGATCGCCGAGGCTCATGTCAGTCGTGGAGATCGTGCGCGTCGCTGACCCACGCGCTGCCGGCGTAGCGCTCGCGCGCGACCGCCACCCGCATCGACAGCCCGACGCCGAGCCAGGTCGCCACCAGCAGCGCCAGGGCGCTGCTCGGGGCCGGGCCGATCTGCGCCCCGCGCGCCGCGCCTTCGAGCACCTGCAGACCCAGGCCCATGGCGGCGAATCCGTTCATCGCGCGGCGGATGTGCCGGCGCAGCATGAGGTGGAGGATCCCGATCGCGAGCAGCGCGGCGCCCAGCGAGGCGCGCCGCGTGTCCGCCGGCGACATGTCCTGGCGCGCCACGGCGGCGATCAGGAGCAGCGTCAGCACCAGGCCGAGCGCGAGTCCGACGGTGTGGGTCTCGGCCACGCCGCTCGAGCGCGCCAGCGGCCGCGCCGCACTCTCCTCGGGGGCCGCGGGTCGCCACAGCCCGATCAGCAGCCACAGCAGGAACCAGGCGGCGACCACCGGCCGCGACGCGCCGAGCATGGGCCATACCGGGAGCACCGCGGCGACGCCGAGCGCGGTGATCTGCCCGAGGCGCATTCCGGGCAGGAACGCGCTCAGCCCGAGCAGCGCCAGCGGGGCGAGGACGCGCGCCAGATCGAGGGGGGGAATCTCGAGCCAGGCATCGAGGAAATGCACGCGGCGGTTCCTCGGGTCGGGCCTAGGCGGTCGTCAGGTACTGGGACTCGGCGGCTTTGAGCGCCGCCAGCAGCTCGGTCGGGCCGGCGGCGTCGCGTAGGGTCTTGCGCACGGACTCTTCCTTGAGCACTCGCGAGATGTTGGCCAGCACCTTCACGTGCGAGGCGCCGACGGTTTCGGGTGAGACCAGGAGGATGAAGATGTGCGCGGGTTCGCCGTCGGCTGATTCGAAGTCGACGCCGTCGCGCGAGATGGCACACGCGGCGATCATGCGATCCACGGCCTTGGCCTTGCCGTGCGGAATCGCGACGCCGTTGCCGATCCCGGTGGACATCATGGCCTCACGCCGCAACACGCGGTCGAGGATCTCGCCGTGGCTGCGCAGGCCGTACGCCGATTCCAGCAGGTCCACCAGCTCGACCATGGCGTCGCGCTTGGTGGTGGCTTTGAGGTTGGGCGTGACCGCCTTGGGGCTCAACAGCTCGGAGAGCGTCATGGCCTATCCCTCGGCCAATCATGGGATTCAGGGCAAAGTGACTTTGTAACCTACGAACCGCGCCAATCGAGGTCAAGGTCTTTCACCCGCGTCCGAGGCGCACGGAATGCGGCCGCGTGGCGGTTCGGCGCCCCCACCCACAGGACAAGATTTCGTCACACGGCCCCGCTCGGCGGTGTAGTAGAGAGGTCGCTCAGGTTCTCCTGGAGGCCTTCGTGAAACGCGCGCTCGCTACCGCTCTGCTGCTCGCCACGCTCGGCGTGGGCCCGACGCCCGCCGCGCCCGGATTCCTGCTGCGCTACGTCAATGGCATTCCGCGAGTCGCGATCGAGGGCGACTATCGCCACACTCACTACACCGTGTGGCGCTCGGTGAGCGCCGGCGGTCCGGCCACGGCCATCACCCAGAGCGACGTGCTCTGCGAGGGCCCCTGTTTCGCCGACGACTACTCGGCGCTGGGCGGGCACACCTACTGGTATCGGTTCGACCTCGTGCCGGCGGAGGGCTCGCCCCTGAGCTACGGCCCATTCGAGGCCACGATCTCACGTGATCTGGCGCGGCCGTTGTCCGCCACCGTCAGCCCCAATCCCGGCCACGGAACGACGCACGTCGTGCTGTTCCTTTCCGGCTCGCCCGGGACGGCGGTTCATACCGACGCCGCGGTGTTCGATCTCCAGGGCCGGCGCCTCGCCACGATTCATCGCGGCCCATTGAGCACCGGCCCGAGCCGAGTCGACTGGAACGGGCGGGGCGACGACGGAAGCGAGCTGCGGGCAGGGATCTACCTGTTGCGGGCGGTCACGATCGACGGCCGGCAGAGCGTGACGCGACTCGTCCGCACGCGCTGACGACCGCGCTTCAGCGGCCTCCCCGGGCGCGACGCGACCTTCACGCGCTTCCCTTGCACAGGGTCGGGAATGCTAGAATTCTCCGCGTTTCCGACACGGTGACCCGGGATCAGGAACTTCGGCTCGACCACCCATCACGTCCCGGGATGTCTGGAGGGGCTCAGGGCCGACCCGACAGCGAGGCGGGTGTGCCCGCATGAGACAAGTGCCGATTGGGTTTCGAGAGCTGCTCGAGCAGGTGCTGCCGCTGGACCGTCTCCCCTTGCCGGAGCGGTCGCGGGTTCAACGCGCCCTGAAGAGCGGGCTCCCGCGCGAGCTGGAGGCGGCTGCGCTCGCCACCATGGAGCGTCTGGTCGACCGTGGCGCGCTGCGTCGCCTGACGCCTCCGACGGAATCCCCGCATCAGCGGCGCTATCAGGATCCTCAGTCGTCCGCGGTGATCCGGCTCGACGTCCCGGCGCCCATCGAGCGCGACGGCGTGCTGCTCTATCCGCGGGCGGTCCTCCCGGCGCGCGCCCCGGCCGATCTCAGCCAGGTGCGGCAGCTGCTCCACTGGGAGGACGTCGGCCTCCTGTCCGATCCGCGCAGCAGCCAGGCGCGCGAGCGGCTTCACCACCACCTCGGCGAGGCCGGCCGCGAGCTGCTCCAGACCGGCGACCTGCGCCTTCTCGCGCTGCCCGACCCGAGCGTCGACAGCGCCGAGACCCCGCTCGACGCGCCGCTCGCGGCCGAAGCTCTGGCCCGTCCCAGCACCCTGTTCTATTGTCCCGACCTCGATCGCAGCCCGCGCCTGGCACGGCACGCCACGCGCAACCTCCGGGCCTTGGTCGTCCTCGCGGTGCTGTCCGCGGATCAAGAGCCGATCGGATTGCTGGAGGTGCGCGCCGCGCGGCCGCTGCCGTTCCAGGCCGAGGATCTGGCGCGCATCGCGCTGCTGGCGGACTTCTGCGCCACGGTCCTGGAGCGGGCGGCGCGCCTCGAGAAGCTGGTCTTCGTCGACGGCATGACCGGCGTCTACAACCGCTCCTACTTCGAGCTCCAGGCGCGCAACGAGATGGCGCGCGCGCTGCGCGAGGAAGCCTCGCTGGCGCTGTGCATCGCCGACATCGACGACTTCAAGGCGGTGAACACGGCCTACGGATACGAGGCCGCGAACGCGGTCCTCAATCAGGTCGCCGCCACGCTCAAGAACGGCGTGCGTCCCTTCGACACGGTGGCGCGTTGGGGCGGCGAGGAGTTTGCCGTGCTGCTCACGCCGCCGCTCCAGGGCGACGACGTGGCGGCGATCTGCGAGCGCTTGCGCGGGGCGGTGGAGCGGCTCCAGCTCCACGTCGAAGGACTCGACCGTCGGCTCTACGAGGTGCGCGTCACCGTCAGCATGGGGGTCGCGATGTTCCCCGACCAGGGCGAGGATCCTCAGGCGCTGTGGCGAGTCGCCAATCAGGCGCTCTTGTTGGCCAAGCGCCCGCCCAAGAATCGCGTCGTCATCCACCGGCGCGCCTGAGCGGGCGCCCGGCTCGGACTCCAAGCCGGCTCAGGGACCGCCGGTCAGGTCGGGGATCGGGTTGGGCGGCACCTGGTCGCTGGCTCCCATCTGGACCACCAGCACGTTGCTGAGCGGGGACCAGTTCCCGGCCTCGTCGCCGACCTTGATCGCGAAATAGTAGGTGGTGCCCGGCGTGAGGCCGGTGAGCACCGTGGCCTGCGATGATCCGGGCGCGCTCGGAGCGCCGAGCGGAACGGCGGTCGCGGCGGCGAAGTTCGAGTCCGTGATCGGGGATGTGGACTCCCGCAGGTCGTAGCGCGTCGCCAGGCCGCTGGTGCCGTCGTCTCCCGTGGCGATCCATCTCAACGCCAGGTTCTGGTCCGAGACCATCGACGCCGCCAGGGTGGTCACCGCCGCGGGCGGGGTGACGTCGGGACCGAGCGGAATGAACGGAAACGCTCCGACGTCGCTGCCCAGCGAGCCGATGCCGATCGCCGCCGAGCCGGCCCGCAGGTGAGGATCGAAATTGGCCAGGCTCGAGTCGGCGAACATCGGCGATCCGTAACGCGACGCGCCGTCCTGCCCGGTGCCTCCATACCATGAGCCGCTGGTCCCCGGCGCGCTCATCCCTCCGCCCGAGGGCGTGCACGTCGGGCAGTTGTAGCGATAGTTGATCGACTTCCCGGTGCCCGCGTAATAGGCGAAGAGATTGTTGTCGAAGTTGTAGGGCATGCCGCCGAAGGCGGTGTAATAGGCCGCCGCCGAGCCCGACGCCGAGGCGGTGGTCGGTCGGTAAAAGATGTTGTTGGTCACCTTGAGGGCGGCGCCGCTCTCCCAGTTGTTGGTCTCCATCGCGAACCCACCCATCGCATTGGTCGCAGGTGGCACCGCGGTGTAGAAGGTGTTGTGGTCGATCACCGTGGTCAACCCGGGGCCGTTGATGCTGCCGGTGCGCAGAATGCCGGGATCGCTGCGGTAGGCATCCGCCACGAAGACACATCCCTGGAGCGTGTCGCCGCGAGTGCCCCAGCTGAAATCGAACGTGCCGCCGTTACTCGACTTGAAGTAGCAATTGGTCCAGCGGCTCTGGCCCTCGGTCGTGCGATCGTTCGGCTCGCCTTGCGACGACAGGTAGAATGGGGCGGCCGAGCCCTGAACGTAGAACGAGTCGCGCGTGAAGGTGTTCGACAGGAACCAATCGCGGATGCGGGCGGTGATGCAACCGGTGCCATAGATGCAGACGCCGGCGCTGTCGACCAGCGTCCACCGGTTGTCGGCGAAGGTGCTGTTCTGGAAGTTTCCGAGATAGAGACCGCGCTTGGTGCCCGCGTCGGAGCCGGGCGCCATCACGATCAGGAACTTGTTCCTGAGCACCGAGATGTTGGTCTTCATCGAGCCCCACATCTTGGCCAGCGGATCCGCGGTGAAGCAGTACTGAGCGGTCCCGATCGAGCGCACGTAGACCGAGCACGCATTCACCACCGTGTTGGCGATGGTGCCGCCGCCGGCCAGCGGGCAGGCCTGCCCGCCGAAGCTGAAGTAGTTGTATGCCATGGTTCCGCCCACGATCGGCGGATAGACCGCGACGCTGTCGAATCGGCAGGAGTTGACGCCGGCCAGCAGCCAATCGCCGATCACGGTGAGTCCTGCCACCTTCCAGCCATCCGCCTGCCCGTCGAGGCGGAAGCCGGCGCCGACGCCACCGGTAATGCGGAAGTAGCGATAGTTGATGTAGTCGAGGTTGTTGACGTAGATGGGCGGCACCACGACGAGATTCTTGTTCGACGGATTGCCGCGGTACTCGATCGGCGCCGCGGCGGTTCCGGATCGCGCGGGGATCGGCGCCACGGGGTAGGTGCCGTTGGCCATCGAGACCACGTCGCCGGGCTGCGCGTTGGCGTTGGCGGTGGCGAGCGCGCACGGCGAGCCGGGCGTGCAGGTGGTGCCCGAGCCGGTCGGACTCACCGAGAGTGTCGCGGCCGCCGCGGGGCCCACCCCCAGGCAGACGATGGCGGCAACCAGGGCGCAGCGTGACATCACCGTCTGACCTCCAAGGGCACCAAGGATTTGTGTTCTCGAGGGTCCGAGGGGATGGGCCCGCCGCGGAACGCACGAGGCATGCCATCCAGTCGGGAATGACAGCGACCGAGAACGAGGCTAAAACTGCTGCGCACTTGCCCTGAGCTCAGTGGGGTGAAGCAAAGTGCACGACGTGCATCGCAGTCTGCCGGGTGAACATACACCACACCGTCGTGCGATGAGCCTGCTATTTTCCTGGGTTTGGATGGCCTTCTCCGCATGCCGCGCGCTGGGCACCGACTCTCGGAGCGATCGACGCTGAATACTCTTCTGGCTCGGGCGACCTATTTCACCCTGCAACGGCTGCGCGGCGAGCCCGTGGCTGAAGTGCTGCGCGAGCTCGAGGCGTCGCAGCGCTGGTCGCTCGATCGACTGCGCGACCAGCAGTGGGAGCGCATGCGCCGATTGGCGCGCTTCGCCTACGACACGGTTCCCTACTATCGCGAGTCGTGGACCGCGGCCGGGTTCGAGCCCGACGCGCTCGGAACGCGGGCGGACTGGCAGCGGCTTCCGCTGCTCGACAAGATCACGTTGCAGGAGCGCCGATCCGAGCTGATGTCGTCACGGCCCGAGCGCGGCTTGATCTCGCCCACGTCCGGGTCGACCGGACGCCCGACCCAGGTGTTCCGCAGCCATCGCTCCTGGGCACATGGCCACGCCAACAAATTCCGCCAGTGGCGTTGGTTCGGCGTCGCGCCCGGCGAGCGTTACGCCTATTTCTGGGGACTGGCCCACGACGCGGCCGGGTTGCGCGAGGCGGCGATCAAGGATCGGATCTTCAATCGCGAGCGGGCCTCCGCGTTCGCGATGGATCCGGCCTACGCCCGCGCCTTCTACGCTCGGCTGCGCCACCGTCCCACCTCCTACGCCTACGGCTATCCCTCGACCATCGTCCAGTTCGCCGACGAGCTCGTGCTCGCGGGACTGGACGGGCGCGCGCTGGGATGGAAGGGCGTCTTCACCACCGCCGAGCTGCTGCTGCCCGAGTGGCGCGAGCGGATCGAGGCCACCTTCGGCTGCCGCGTCGGTGACAACTATGGCTGCGCCGAGTGCTGCGATCCCGGCATCGAGTGCGAGCACGGCACGATGCACGCGACAATCGAGTCGGTGGTGGCCGAGAGCGCTGCGCGCGCCGACGGCCTGCCGGAGCTGCTGCTCACCGACCTCCACAACTACAGCCAGCCGCTGATCCGCTACCGGGTCGGCGACCTGGTCGAGCTCCCCGACGGCGCAGCCTGCGCGTGCGGGCGCGGCTTGCCGCGGCTCGGGCGTCCGATCGGACGCGCCGGCGACGATCTGATCCTTCCCGACGGCAGGCGGCTCAACTGCCACACCACGACGTACCTGTTCAAACAGCACGGCCAGCAGGGTCACGTGCGCGAGTACCAGTTCGTGCAGCACGCGGGGGGCCGCATCGAGCTGCGCATCCACCCCGGCCCCGCCTGGAGCGACGCGATCCGCGACCAGCTCGGCGCCGAGGCGCGCGCCGCCTTCGGCACGCCGATCCAGATCTCCACCGTCGACCGCTTCGAGCGGCGCGGCCGCGGCAAGCACCGCGACTTCGTTCGGGCCGAGGACCTCGAGGGCTAGCAACCGAGAGGCGCCCGCTCAGTGGCCAGCGGTCTCGAAGTAGTGGTCCAGGTACCAGCCGTAGCCCAGGTTGGTCGCCACCAGCACGGCGATCACGAGGGCCACGACGGCGGGAGTCCAGCGCGGTCGCTCCCTGCCGGCCGAGAGCATGCACCACGCGATCACCATGACCTTGCTGAAGCGCGCCGCGATCCAGATCTCGTAGGAGTTGACGGCCGCGATCAGGAAGATCACGACGCCCGCGGTCCACAGCCCCGCCCATTGCCGGCGCCGCCAGCATTGGAACGCCGTGAACAGAGCGGTTACGAGCACCGTCAGGATCACGCCGCCCTTGGCGAGCTTGGTGAACGATCCCATCTCGAGCGTCTGGAGCAGGCCACCCAGCACGGGCAACCCCTGCTTCATCACCGTGTGGGTCTCGTAGTTGAAACGCACGAACCAAAGCAGACTGTGGTACTTGAGGGCCCCGCCTGAGATCCACAACAGGAGCGGCAGGAAGGAGAGCGGCAGAATTGCGCGCGACCTCCGATCCTGGAAGAAGGCGGTGAGGATCAGTGGCGGCACGAAGAACCACATCACCTTGTGCAGCATCATGGCGCACGCGGCCCACAGCGTGAGAGTCCACCAACGACGGCGTATCAGCTCGAGCACGGCGAGCAGGAAGGACGCGATCGCCGAGATGTCCGACATGGGGTACGCGGAGTACGTGAGTCCCACCAGCGGGTAGAGCGCGAACAAGAGCCCGAGCTCGAAGGCGACCTCCGAGCCCACCTCCCGCGCGACCCGATAGACGGTCATCACGGCCGTGAGGTACGCCACTCCCGCGATCGGGAGCATCACCCCGAGCGGAGGGAGCAGACCGAGCGTCAGTCCGCGCACGGCGGCGATCACGAGCGAGTAGCCCGGCACCCACCAGTTGCTGAAGGGTGAGCGCCATTCGTAGCTCTGAAGCCAATAGCTGCGCACGTCCGAGCGGAACATGTCGAAGTGCAGGATCTGGAGCAGGTAGACGAGGTAGAGCAGATACGAGACGGCGGCAATGACCAGCAGCCGTCGCGGCTCCAGGGCAAGCGCCTGTGCAGGGCGGTTCAGCGGGCGGCCACTAGTTTTTCGGATCGCCGCGGAGCGAACGTGAACTCGCCGCGATCGAAGTCCACCTCGATCGTCTGCCCGGGCTTGAACTCCGACTTGAGCAGACGCATGGCGAGCGGATTCTGGATCCTGCGCTGCACGGTGCGCTTCAAGGGCCGCGCGCCGAAGTGCGGGTCGAAGCCTTCCTCGGCCAGCGCATCGCGCGCGGCGGAGGTGAGCGTCAGCCCCAGATCGCGCTCGGCTAGCATCCGGCGCAGGCTCTCGAGATGGAGGTCGACGATGGTGCGGATGTGCTCGCGCGACAGGGCGTGAAAGATCACGATCTCGTCGACCCGATTGAGGAACTCGGGCCGGAAGTGCGCGCGCACCGCGTCCATGACGCGGCGCTCCATCTCGGCGCCCTCGTCCTGGCCGAGCTCGAGGATCCACTGCGAGCCCAGGTTCGAGGTCATGATCACCAGCGTGTGCTTGAAGTCGACGGTTCGGCCCTGGCCATCGGTCAGCCGCCCGTCATCGAGGATCTGGAGCAGCACGTTCAACACTTCGGGGTGGGCCTTCTCGACTTCGTCCAGCAACACCACCGAGTAGGGGCGGCGCCGTACCGCCTCGGTGAGCGCCCCGCCTTCCTCGTAGCCGACGTAGCCGGGTGGCGCTCCGATCAGGCGCGCCACGGTGTGCTTCTCCTGGTACTCCGACATGTCGACGCGCACCATGGCGTGCTCGTCGTCGAACAGGAATTCCGCCAGCGCCCGCGCCAGCTCGGTCTTGCCTACGCCGGTCGGGCCCAGGAACAGGAAGGAGCCGATCGGGCGCTTCGGGTCCTGCAGCCCGGCGCGCGCGCGCCGCACCGCCTCGGAGACCACCCGCACCGCTTCGTCCTGACCCACGACGCGGTCATGGAGCCGATCCTCCATGTGGACCAGCTTCTGAATCTCGCCCTCCAGCAGGCGCGCGACCGGGATGCCGGTCCACTTGGCGACCACCTCGGCGATGTCCTCCTCGTCGACCTCCTCCTTCAGCATGCGACGCTCGATCTGGATCTGGGCCAGGCGGGCGTTCTCCTGCTCGAGCTGGCGCTCGATCTGGAGCAGGTGTCCGTAGCGCAGCTCGGCGACGCGCGCCAGGTCGCCGGCGCGCTCGGCGCGCTGCTCCTCGAGCTTGATGCGCTCCCGATCCTCCTTCAGCTTGCGAATGCTGGTGACCACCTCCTTCTCCTTCTTCCAGTGGCCTTCCAGCTCGCCCATCTCCTTGCGAACCCGCGCCAGCTCCTCTTCGAGGCGCTTGAGTCGCTCGCGGCTGCCGCTGTCGGTCTCCTTGGTGAGCGCCTGGCGCTCGACCTCGAGCTGGCGGGCGCGGCGCGTCAGCTCGTCGAGCTCGACCGGCAGCGAATCGATTTCCATGCGCAGGCGCGAGGCGGCCTCGTCGACCAGATCGATGGCCTTGTCGGGCAGCTTGCGGTCGGCGATGTAGCGGCTCGACAGCATGGCGGCCGCGACCAGCGCCGAGTCCTTGATGCGGATGCCGTGATGGACTTCGTAGCGCTCCTTGAGGCCGCGCAGGATCGCGATCGTGTCCTCGGCCGACGGCTCGTCGACGAAGACCGGCTGGAATCGCCGCTCGAGTGCGGCGTCCTTCTCGATGTGCTTGCGGTACTCGTCGAGCGTGGTGGCGCCCACACAATGCAGCTCGCCCCGCGCCAAGGCTGGCTTGAGCAGGTTGGCGGCGTCGACCGCGCCCTCGGCGCCGCCCGCTCCGACCAGCGTGTGGAGCTCGTCGATGAACAGGATGATCCGCGCTTCGGCCGAGGTGACCTCTTTGAGCACCGCCTTGAGCCGGTCCTCGAACTCGCCGCGGAATTTGCTGCCCGCCACCAGCGCGCCGAGGTCGAGCGCGATCACGCGCTTGTCGCGCAGGCTCTCGGGCACGTCGCCCGACACGATGCGCTGCGCCAGCCCTTCCACGATCGCGGTCTTGCCGACGCCCGGGTCGCCGATCAGGACCGGGTTGTTCTTGGTGCGCCGTGCCAGCACCTGGATGACGCGCCGGATCTCTTCGTCGCGACCCACGACCGGATCGAGCTTGCCCTGGCGCGCGAGCGCGGTCAGGTCGCGGCCATACTTGGAGAGCGCCTGATACTTGTCCTCCGGATTGGCGTCGGTCACTCGCTGCCCGCCGCGCACCTGCGAGAGCGCCTTGAGCAGCGCCTCGGGAGTCACGCCGACCTTGGCCAGCGCGCGCTGCGCGCCGGTCGCCGGCTCGGCCTGGGCGAGGGCGACCAGGAGGTGCTCGACGCTGACGTACTCGTCCTTGAGCCGCTCGGCTTCGGCTTCGGCGTGCTCCAGCACCTGGCGCAGAGTTTCGCCCAGGTACATGGATCCGCCCTGGACGCGCGGGAGCCGTTCGAGCCCCTGCTCGAGCGCACTCGAGAGCGCCTCGGCCTGCACGCCAAGTTTCTGGAGCAGCGCGGCCGAGATCCCTTCAGGGTCCTCGAGCAGCGCCTCGAGGAGATGCTCGGGCGCCAGTTCCTGATGGCCCCGCTCGCGCGCCCGTCGCTGGGCGCGTTCGAGAGCTTCCTGCGACTTGACGGTGAAGTGATCGAGCCTCATGGATGAACCCGGTTGCCTGGACCCGCTCCACCGGTCGCGGGCACAGCCACATATACCAGATTGTGTCGCGCCAGTTCCTCGGGCGCCCTGCCCTCCCACCTCGATGCCAGCGGCAACCCGTTCTGAAGCGCGGCGACCGAGCGCGGGTCCACGTCGAAGCGGCAGTACTCGAGGCGCAGGCCAGCCTGTCTGAACAAGGCGCGATGTTCAGCGTCCCGAAGTCGATTGTGGTAAGAGAAACGGTTCCCCGCCAGCCTAAGCCACGTCTCGTCCTCGAATCGGAGGAAGTGAACCCGGGTGATGTTCTGATCGAAGTGGGCGAAATGGTCGCTCGGGTCGATGTAGTGGACGCACACGCCGTTCTCCTTCAGCAAGCGCCGCGCCTCGCCTAGGATTCGGGAGATCTGCGCCGGAGGCACGTGCTCGAGCACGTTGTAGGAGAAGTGGGCGTCGACCGAGTGTTCGCCGAGGCCGGTCGCCGCCGCGTCGCCGGGGGCCACGTACTCGATGCCGGCGTCGCGCAGGAAAGTAAGAGGCTGGCCGCGCAGCCGAGCCAGCCTCGCGTGGCGCTCCCGCAGCTCCGCCTCGGGAGCCAGGTCCTTCCACAGGTCGATCATTTCGGTCTCGTGCCGGCTCATCCACTCGAGGGCGTTCCCGAGCAGGCGCACGTTGAGGTGCCGATGCAGATCGAACGTCACCACACGCGCGGCGCCACACATCCAGAACCCGACGGCGTCGAGCGGCGTCCAACCGGTTCCTACCTCCACCAGCGTCGCGCCCCGCGTGTTGAGACCGTACTGGACCATCAGAGCGCATAGGTTTCGTTGAAACGTCAGCTTCCGCGCGACGTCCGGATGGCGGAGCTTGCCAAGCGTCTGCTGGAGCCCGTTGTAGAGCGCGGCCCCCCCCGGCAGCGCCGCACACGAGCGCTGTGCGAAGGCCTTCACTTTCCAGTGCATCACCGTCATCGTAGCACGGCATGCACGGCCAATCGGCCGCGCCAATCGCCGTCGATCCGGGAGGAATCCATGAACGCCTCGGGAACATCCGCCATCGACTCCCTCGCCCGGCTGGAAGCGCGTGTGCGCTGGCTCACCGCGTTGTGCTTCCTGCTGACGATCGGACTGCTGGCCCTGGTGGCTTGGCAGTTCGTCCCGCGGGCCCGCGTGGTCGAGGCCAATGCGTTCGTGTTGCGCGACGCGCAGTGGCGGCGCCGCGGCGCGCTAGCGCTGCGCGAGGATGGCTCGCCGATGCTGCGGCTCGACAACGCCGCCGGCCGCGAGCGCGTCATGATCTCGGCGCGCGAGGACGGGCGCACGGTGATCCGGCTGACCGACGGGCACGATGTGTTTCGCGCCCGTTTCGAGCTCGATCGGTCGGGCCATCCGGTGATGCTGATGAGCGACGCCGACGGTAAGACGCGTTTGACGCTGGCGCCGCTCGGAGCGCCCTACGCCGGGGCGCAACTGCTCGGCAGCGACGGCAAGCCGGTGTGGAGCGCTCCCTAGCTCGGCTTCACTCCAGGTCGAGATAGGGGACGAGCAGCGGGATGGCGCGCCGCGCCAGCGCCGGATAGTCCGCCACGACCCACAGGATCTCGCGGATCGAGTCGAAGCTCGCGATCCCCTCCTCGATCTGGCGCGCCAGGTCGATCAGCGCAGCGCTCGCGGCGGCGCACTGGCCAGCCGGCACGCCGAGTCGCTCGACCCGCGCCGCGAGGGCCGCCAACGCCGCCGCGGTCGGGGACTCGGGAGCGAACTCGTCCGACGGCTCGGCCGACGGTGCAGGCGCTCCGCC
>JACXTT010009895.1_pt1 | contig 12959 bp, 9 predicted proteins | sample 9270951 | NCBI WGS metagenome assembly JACXTT01 (sample SAMN15532306, study PRJNA645909) | rock metagenome | isolation source: weathered quartz diorite | place: Puerto Rico | collected 2017-06-21 | reverse complement strand
TAATCCAATTACGGTTTTAAAGAACATTCGCATTAAATCAAGCGCAGCATCAGGTTTTATTCGGCAAAGTTTAGTGGTGATTCAGTTTGCAATATCAATTGTATTGATCATAGGGACGATCATCATTTACCAACAAATACAGCATGTGAAAAACCGTAACCTGGGTTATAATAAAGATAACCTGGTTTACATCTATTTGCAGGGCAATCAGTCTGACCACTTTTCTGCAGTTTATAATGACCTGAAGCAATCAGGCATTGTAGAAGATGCAGCATTGAGCGACAATATTTCGCTGGAAGTTGGCAACAACACAGATAATTATACCTGGGAGGGTAAGGATGTTTCTAAAAATCCTCTGATATCATGGCAAAATGTGAGTCCGCAATTTATTTCTACCATGGGCTTTAAACTGGTTGCTGGGCATGATTTTAATGCCAATTCTGCAACTGATAGCTTGAATGTAATTATCAACGAAACCTTCGCCAAACAAATGGGTAAAGAGGGCAGAGTAGGTGGGATTATTCGCGATGGCGGTAAACGACCGCTTCAGATCGTTGGTATTTTGAAAGACTATTTATATAACGATATGTACGGTGCAACGGCTCCATTGTTGCTGTATAATCATCCCTCGGGCACAGGTGTATTAACTATTCGTTTTAAAGACGGCGTCAACCTACAAGATGCCTTAACTAAAACAGGATCAGTTGTAAAAAGAGATTATCCGGGCTATTCTTTTGAATATAAGTTTATTGATGACGACTTTAATCAATTATTTAAGACGGAAACACTAACAGGTACATTATCAGGCGTTTTTTCAGGATTGGCAATCTTTATTTCCTGCCTTGGTCTATTTGGTTTAGCCGCTTATACTGCGGAGCGCCGGATAAAAGAAATAGGCATACGCAAAGTGCTTGGAGCATCGGTATCAGGTCTTGCCGGTCTGTTATCAAAAGACTTTTTGCAGTTGGTTGGCATAGCCTGCCTGATCGCATTCCCGGTTGCCTTCTGGGCATTACATAAATGGCTGGAGAGCTATCAATACAGGGTTGATATTAACTGGTGGGTATTTGCATTAGCCGGAGTGCTGGCTATGCTGATCGCTTTGACAACGGTAAGCTTTCAGGCTATTAAAGCAGCGTTGATGAATCCGGTGCATAGCTTACGGTCGGAGTGACTCTCATTGGTCATTAGAGTTTAGGATTTAGAAATTAGAATTTAAATATCATGATACGGAACTACTTCAAAACAGCCTGGCGCAATTTGATGCGTAACAAAAGTTATGCAGCCATTAACATTATCGGATTATCGGTAGGTATTGCGGCCTGCACGCTTATCTTCCTGATCATTCAGTTTGAGACAAGTTTTGACACCTTCCATACCAAAAAGGATAAGATATACCGTGTTATTACGGCATTTCACAATCCAGATGGTATCAACCTGTCGAGCGGCGTACCGTTGCCCATCTCAGAAGGACTGAGGCTTGATTTTCCGCAATTAAAGCAGGTAGCGCAAGTGATGCAAAACGATGGTAGTCATTACTCTATAGGAGATGCAAGCAAAGGTGAGCAGGTAAAGAAATTCAAAGAAGACTGGGCATATTATATCGAGCCGCAATTCTTCCAAATCTTTGACTATGCGTGGCTGGCAGGTGATAAGAAAACAGCTCTATCCGAACCTTATACGGTCGTTCTTAGCAGGGATGAAGCCAATAAGTTCTTTGGCAACTGGCACGATGCCATAGGTAAGGTTATTAAATATGAAAACAAAACGGACCTGAAAGTAACAGGTATCATCGAAAACACCCCGCCTAATACCGATATTCCCATGAAATTGGTCGTATCCTTTGCAACCTTGCGAGCAAAAGGAAGTGATTATTATGGCAACTTGCACGATTGGGTAAGCACGTTTGGCGACAACAGCTGTTTCGTGATCTTGCCCGATAATATCAGCCAGGCGCAATTTGACCAGAACCTAAAGGCATTTGTAAAAAAACATAAACCGGCGGATTATGTAAAAGACGGCTTGCAATTGCAGCCATTGAAGGAAATGCATTATAATACGGACGTCAATGTATATGGCGGTCATCCATTTGGTAAGCAACTACTTAAAGTAATCAGCCTTATTGGATTGTTCCTTTTGCTTATTGCTTGTGTTAACTTCGTCAACCTGGCTACGGCACAGGCTGTAAACCGTTCGAAAGAAGTAGGCATACGCAAAGTTTTAGGAAGTAACCGTAATCAACTGGTTATTCAGTTCATTAGCGAAACTTTAATTATTACACTGTTTGCCGCGATTCTTGCTATTGGAATTGCTGAATTAGCCCTCCCTATGTTGAACCATTTATTGGAAATTGAATTAAGCGGCAATTTCTTTACAAATCCTTTATTCCTGACCTTTTTGATCGTTACTATAATTTGTGTGACACTGTTATCCGGTTTTTATCCTGCCCTGGTATTGTCAGGATTTAACCCGATTGAAGCTTTAAAGAACAGGATAAAGGCCGGAAAAACAAGCGGCATCTCGCTCAGAAGGACATTGGTTGTTGTGCAATTCATGATCGCCCAGTTCCTGGTGATAGGTACATTGGTGATCATTTACCAAATGGATTATTTTAGGAACAAGTCTCTGGGTTTTGAGAAAGAAGCTATCCTAACGGTTCCATTTCCAGGCGATAGTATTAACCGGAGCAAGATAAACACCTTGCGTGATCAGCTTTTACAACAACCGGGCATAAAGGACGTGAGCTTTAGCTTTGCAAGCCCTTCAGACAATAATGGCTGGAATAGTGATTTCAAATTCAACAATGCGGCCAAACAAACCGACTTTAGCGCTAATCTGAAGTGGGCTGATGCTGAATATTTTAAATTATATAATATTCAATTTGTTGCCGGTCAACCCTACGGAAAAAGCGATACTATACACGGCTGGGTAGTAAACGAAACGCTGATGCACAAATTAGGTATCCGCGACCCAAAGGATGCTATGGGTAAATATATTAAGCTGTGGGATGATAAAAAGAAATATGCCCCCATAGTTGGTGTGGTTAAGGATTTCAACATCGGCTCCCTGAAAAACGCTATTCCACCGGTATTAATGAGCAGCTGGAAAAATGTTTATCAGAAATTGAATATCAAAATAGAGCCTAAGAACGTAAACCAAACTCTCGCTTCAATTGAAAAATTATGGAACAGCACTTATCCTGACGGTATATATGAATATCAATTCCTGGATGAAAAGATCACTAACTTTTACAAAAGTGAAACTCAACTATCGGAATTATATAAAATATTTGCCGGCATAGCCATATTTATCTCGTGCCTGGGATTATACGGATTAGTGTCATTTATGGCCGTTCAACGCACCAAAGAGGTGGGAATTCGTAAGACATTGGGTGCATCGGTAGGGCATATAGTATACCTGTTCTCGAAGGAGTTTACTATATTAATCGTAATTGCCTTTGTTATCTCTGGGCCGATTGGCTATTACTTTATGCATAAATGGCTACAGGATTTCACCTATCGTATACCGATAAGCCCTGAAATATTTATACTGGCAATTATTGCCTCAATAGCCATAGCATGGATTGCAGTAGGGTATAAGGCAGTTAAAGCAGCATTGGCGAATCCGGTGAAGAGTTTGAGGAGTGAGTGATCGGTTAATCAGTGATCAGTTAACCAGTTATTTGGTGAGAATAAGAGATCCTTCTCTATCGAGAGGGATTTTTTGTGCATCAAGCCGCCTGATCGCTGATAACTGGTCACCGATCAACAAACAACCAACTGTATCATAACCGAACGCATCTTGTTACATAAGCGAACACTGAAGAAAATAAAATATTGCATAACTTTCTGATATATAGACTATTGAAACTTTGGTATGTTATTGATTGCTTAATGCCAAAATGAATTAGTATTATTAAATCAATAATCTACTAATTCATTTCACAATTCAACTTTTGAAAAATGTTATCATTACAACACGTTACCAAATATTACCAAGCAGGCGGAAATAAAAATTTTGTACTGAACGATGTGAGCCTTGAAGTGGATGAAGGCGAATTTATTTCCATCATGGGACCATCCGGTTCAGGAAAATCTACATTATTGAATGTTGTCGGAATGCTGGACGACCCTTCTGAAGGCTACCACTATTTTATGGGCCAGGCTGTTCATCAGCTTAAAGAAAAACAACGTTCGGCTCTATATAAACAATATATCGGTTTCGTTTTCCAGGCTTACCATCTGATTGACGAACTAACAGTTTATGAAAACATCGAAACCCCTCTGATCTATCAGGATGTAAAAGGTTCAGAGCGTAAAGCTATGGTAGCAGATATGCTCGACAGGTTCCAGATCGTTGGTAAAAAAGATCTTTTCCCGGCTCAGTTATCAGGTGGTCAACAACAATTGGTGGGCATTGCCCGTGCCTTGATTGCAAAACCTAAATTATTGCTCGCGGATGAGCCAACAGGCAACTTAAATTCCAAACAAGGCGAGGAGATAATGGACTTGTTCAGGAAATTAAATAAAGAGGATGGGGTAACTATTATCCAGGTGACGCACTCTGAGAAAAATGCTGAATACGGTACCCGTATAGTCGATCTTCTGGACGGTAAAATCAGCTCCTCAAGAAAATTCTGATCTACAAATAATACAACATATACAATGCGTTTTAGTAAATACATATTAGCACTTCTTTTTATATCAGGCACTATCTGGGCTAATGCACAAGTAACGGATACTTCATTTAGTCTGCAAAAATGTTTGGATATTGCTATCAAGAATAATCTGCAGGTAAAGCAAAGTAATACAAACGCTGAACTTGCCCGGATCGATTATCGCCAGGCTATTGAAAATTTAATGCCGAATATTAGTGGTAATGCCAGTCGCTCTTTCAATAATGGTCGTGCGATTAACCCGTCAACTAACGGGTATGTAAACCAATCGGCAACGAATGACAATTATGGTTTATCGGGCAGCATGACCTTATTTAACGGGTTTTCCTTAATTAATGCAGTTAAAGCAACCTCGTTGGCGTTTCAGGCAGGTAAAATGAATTTTCAGGCTGCGAAGGATGCCGTTACGGTAAATGTGATCACGAGTTATCTGGCGATATTGGACGACGAAGAGATCCTGACCGCGAGTAAAAGTCAATTGGCTTATCAAAAGGGAACTGTCGATCGTTTGACCATCCTGGAAAAACAGGGAGCAAATAAAGCAGCTTCTGATCTTACTGATCAGCAGGGACAACTTGCTGCTAATGAAGTGAATGTAATTAATGGTCAAAATACTCTTGACGCGGCAAAGCTTACTTTATTTCAGTTAATGAATATTCCCTACCAGCCCAATGCACAATTTCAGGATGTAAATGCTGAAAATTTGCGAGGCGATTACGGCTCTGACCCCGATCAGGTATATCAGACCGCATTGCAACGATTTGCGATTGTAAAAGCGGCTGCTTTAAATCGCCAGGCTGCGGAAAAAAATGTGAGCTCTCTTAGAGGGGGATTGGCGCCGAGCATTACACTGGGGGGAGGAATGAGTTCTGCATATTCAAATAAGGCGCAGCAATCTGTATTTATCGATTCTGTCACACATGCAGTTCCTGGGATATATGCGCAAGGACCTGCAGGTAAGGAATCTATTTTTTCTACAACAGCGAACAACTCATTGCAAAATATTAGCTATCGCGATCAGTTAAAAAACAACTACCAATCTTATATATCCATAGGTGTCAACATTCCGATATTCCTTAATGGCACCAGAAGAAACGCGCTATCCAGGGCAAAGATCAATGCCCTTTATGCTCGCGATGTAGAGGAAAATGCAAAAATCGTGTTAAGGCAAAATGTAGAATCGGCTTATTTTAATATGATGGCGGCCTATAAAAAATACCAGGTTCTAATGGACCAGGTAAAGGCTTATACAGAAAGCTTTCGCATTTATAAATTACGTTTTGATGCTGGTGTACTCACTTCTGTTGACTATCTCCTCGCAAAAAACAACCTGGATGCGGCAACGGTGAACATGATCAGCGCTAAGTATGATTATTTCATTAACAGCAAAATATTGGATTATTATCAGGGTAAATTGACCTGGCAATAAATTTTAAAAATCAGTGGCTATTATTATACCTGATTTATTGTAAATAAGGCTTGTACTACACTGGTTGTCAGATAAACACAGTAAATTTAAGGGCCAATTAAAACTTATGTTTAAGAAAGCCCTTTACATTTCACTCAATCTTTTATTTTTTTCCGGGTTAGCGGCTTCTGCACAATTTAAATCCGACGCCGGAAAAGAACGGATAAGGCTTAACCAGATCGGTTTTTACCCTGACGCTCCCAAAATTGCTGTTGTATTAACCAATAGAAAAGGGAGTTTCTCAGTACAGGCCCTCGGAAAGAAAGTTGTTTATAAAGGTCTGCTCAAAAAATCAGGTCAGCCAAACTTTGCGGGCGAATATACCTGGATCGCTGATTTCTCTGCCTTCACTAAACCGGGCAAATATGTTTTAAACATTCAGGGCCTCGGTACCTCATATCCTTTTAGTATTTCTAAAAATGTTCACCAGCAGGTCGCCCATGCCGCTATAAAGGCATTTTATTTTGCGCGGGCATCTACGCCGCTTTTAGAGAAATATGCGGGCAAATGGCACCGGGCAATGGGCCATCCTGATAATAAAGTATTGGTACATGCATCGGCAGTAAGTGAGGGGAGACCAGAAGGCTCACTGGTGTCTTCGCCGCGTGGCTGGTATGATGCCGGCGATTATAACAAGTATATCGTCAACAGTGGTATCTCGACTTATACATTATTATCGTTGTATGAGGACTTTCCAGAGTATATGAAAACAGTTAAGTTAAATATACCGGAAAGTGGTAATGGTATTCCCGATCTATTAAACGAAACGCTTTGGAACTTGCGGTGGATGTTAACCATGCAGGATTCTATAGACGGCGGTGTATATCACAAACTAACCAATGCGGCTTTTGATAAAATGGAAATGCCCGACAAAGCGACCGAGCCCAGGTACATTATCCAGAAAAGCACAGCTGCAACGCTCGACTTTACAGCTGTCATGGCTCAATCGGCCCGTGTATTCAGGCAATATGAAGTACAACTTCCAGGCTTTGCTGACTCTTGCCGTGAAGCAGCTCTGAAAGCGTGGGAGTGGGCCCAGGCTAATCCGCATATCATTTACAATAAGTATGTGTTAAATGATAATTTCAAACCGAAAATTACCACCGGCGATTATGGCGATAGCGAAGTGCGGGATGAGTTTATTTGGGCAGCATCTGAACTGTTTGTTACTTTAAAGGATATTAAATATGTTCATAACGTCAACGTAATTCCAGATACTAAAATGCCCCTGCCATCCTGGAGTCAGGTGCGCGTGCTGGGGTACTATACGATTGCCAGAAATAGTGAGCGCATAGCCGGCACAGGGTATAAAAACATCGCTGAAATAAAAAAACGTATAGTGAATTATGCTAATGACCTGATAAAAGACGCTAATAAGACGGCATACAAGGCTGTAATGTATAAAAACAGGGTAAATTTTATATGGGGCAGTAATTCTGTAGCAGCTAACCAGGGGATAGCATTAATACAGGCATATAAGCTTACCGGCGATAAAAAATATTTAAAATACGCTTTGAATAACCTGGACTATATTTTAGGCCGGAATGGTACGGGATATTCTTTTGTAACCGGCTATGGAAGCAAGACTCCTATGCACCCGCATCACAGGCCGTCTGTTGCTGATGGTATTGTGGATCCTGTACCAGGTTTACTGGCAGGAGGCGCGAATCCAGGTGACGAGGATCATGTTCCGCTTCCATCATTTATCCCTGATGAAGCATATATAGACAATGACCAGGCGTATGCAGCCAATGAAGTTGCTATTAACTGGAATTCGCCCCTGGCTTATCTGGCTAATGCTATTGAAGCTTTGCAAAATGAGATAAGATGATAATGCGCTTATTCAAAATCCAGATTAAGCGTGTTGAGTAGCTTGTTTTAAGGCAGCAGTATGTTTATATCGGAATACAAAAGGGAAGACCACTGCTATAACCAATGCGTAAGCTGCAAAAGTAAGCCATATGCCATGCCAGTTTTTATTGTGATCAGCTAATATAAAATACTTGTCTATCAATATTCCGCTTGTCAGGCTGCCAAATACGGCACCGAAACCATTTACCATCATCATGAACAACCCTTGTGCGCTACCCCTTATTTCTGGTGTAGTTTGAGTTTCTACGAATAGCGAACCCGAAATATTAAAGAAGTCGAATGCCATTCCATATACAATACAAGACAATATAATCATCCATAGTCCACCGTCAGGATTGCCAAAAGCAAAAAGACCAAAACGTAATACCCAGGCCATCATACTAAACAGCATCACATACTTTATTCCAAATTTTCGAAGGAAAAACGGAATTGCCAGTATAAACAATGTTTCTGATATCTGGGAGATGGACATGATGATCGCGGGGTGTTTTACTGCTACGGTATCTCGGTAGATAGAAATACTGCTAAATCCATTGAGAAAGTCTGTACCATAGGCATTTGTTAGTTGCAAAGCGGCACCCAATAACATCGAAAAAATAAAGAAAATGGCAAATTTTGGTTCTTTAAATAATGTAAAGGCTTTTAGTCCTAAGAGATCTACAAATGATTTCTTACTTGTTTTTCTCCCTATAGGGGGGCATTTTGGAAGTGTAAATGAATAAATGCCAAGCACTAAAGCAACAACTGAAGAAATATAGAATTGGTTTGCAGACGTCGTGTTATGTGTAAGACTTATGGTCCATAAAGCCACAATAAATCCAACAGTACCCCATGTTCGTATGGGGGGATAATCTTTTACTACATCAATATTTTCCCTTTTTAAAGCAGAATAAGCAACAGTGATAGAAAGCGATATTGTTGGCATATAAAATATCATGTTAAGAAACATGAGCCAAAAGAAAGCTGAGGGATTGGACGCAAGGGGCAGTGTAAATAGCATAATTGAGCCCAATATGTGCATGATCCCATAAAGCTTTTCAGCATTTATCGCTCTGTCAACCAATATGCCGGTGATTGCAGGCATAAAAATGGCTGAGAACCCCATAGTAGAGAATATGGCTCCAAACTCTGTAAATGTCCAATGTTTGGTATGATCGCAATAAGCTCCGACTGTAAGAAGCCATGATCCCCATACAAAATATTGCATGAAGTTCATTAGTATTAAGCGGAACTTAATATTCATGGAGCGCCCTGGTTTTAATAAAAGCCATAACTATTGAGATCAAAAGCTGAAAAATAACGAAATAAATGTGGAATCAGAAAGACAAATGAATGGACATTAGTTAATAAATACAAGAGGTCTCACATCTCAAATCTTAGTACTAGGATGCTTTTCTGCGGTTCAGTTCATCTCTTATTTTAGCTGCCTTTTCGTAAGCCTCTTCAGATAAAGCTTCCTGGAGCTTGCTTTTAAGCTCGTCGGTGCTGAGTGATGCGTAGCCGCTGGTAGTAGGAGTTACCGCTTTCTCTTCGGTGGTGTCGCTCATGTTTTCGAGGTAAACAAAGTCGTTGCCTTCGATCACGATGCCTGCTGTAGAAAGTATGAATTCGTAAGTATAAATAGAGCAATCAAAACGGACAGCCATTGCAATCGCATCAGAGGTACGTGCATCAATCTCAATTGTCTTTTTGCCATCTGAGCAAACCAGTTTGGCATAGAATATGCCATCAACAAGATTGTAAATGATGATCTCCTGAATGGTAATATTATATGCCTGTGCGAAATTTTTGAACAGATCATGCGTGAGCGGTCTGCTTGGCGTCATCTTTTCGATCTCGATTGCTATAGCTTGCGCTTCGAAACTTCCTATAATGATCGGCAGTCTGCGGCGGCCATTTACTTCACCCAGAACCAGTGCATAAGCGCCAGATTGAGTTTGGCTATATGATAGCCCTACGATATCCAGCTTGATTTTTTTCATATTGTTACCCATCACTGATTCTTTTTTATACTGACGCTTTATATTCTTTTACTGCTGCTATTAATTGAGGTACTACTTCAAAAGCGTCACCAACTATTCCGTAATCAGCTACTTTGAAAATAGGCGCTTCGGGGTCTTTATTTATAGCTACGATCACCTTTGAGGAACTTATACCTGCCAGGTGTTGAATTGCACCTGAAATTCCAATTGCAATATACAAATTTGGACTGACAGCTATACCGGTTTGTCCAACGTGTTCACTGTGCGGGCGCCATCCGGCATCTGAAACTGGTTTGGAACAGGCTGTGGCCGCACCTAACAGATCTGCCAGTTCTTCGATCATGCCCCAATTCTCAGGGCCTTTTAATCCACGCCCTCCTGAAACCACTATTTCAGCATCCGGCAAAGAAACTTTGTCTGTTGAGCGAACAATCTCTTTTACCATTGCCTTGAAATCAGATTCTTTAGTTTCGGCAGAAAATGCCTCAATGGTTCCGGCGGTCGGTTTTTCAACTACATGGTATGAGTTCGGTACCAAAGCGATTACTTTATTGGCCGATGTGAGTTGAACCGTAGCGAATGCTTTGCCTGAAAATGCTGTTTTTTTAACGGTGAATTTATCACCAGCTATTTCCGGCAAGGCTACTGCACCATCGGCAACACCAGCTTCCAATTTCACGCCAATACGTGGTGCTAAGCCACGTCCCGAAAAGGAGTTGGATAAAACTACGATGTCGGCGCCTTCTTTCTTTGCTGCCGAAGCGATAACCGAAGCATAAGCCTGGTTAACAAAATTCTTCAACTGAGTATTTGATACGGTGAGTACTTTATCGGCGCCATACTTGGCCAGCAGACTGAGCTGATCGTTAGCTACGTCGCCAATAGAAATGGCTACCAGGTTGTTACTGGTTTGATCAGCAATTGCACGGGCGTAAGAAACGGCTTCAAAAGTTGATTTTTTGAATTTGCCTTCTGCATTCTCGGTATATATTAAAACTGACATATAATGATCCGGTTCGTAAAAACTATTTAAATTATATCACTTTGGCTTCGGTGTGCAACAAACCGATCAATTTCTCTGCTTCAGTAGGGGCTACCAGTTTTACTTGCCCGCGCGGGGCAGGGGTTTCGTAGCTCAATATTTCTGAATTATTTTTCACCTCAGCAGCCTCAATTACATTCAGCGGCTTGGTACGTGCCGACATAATACCGCGCATGTTTGGTATTTTAGGTTCGGCAACCCCCTCAGCAGTGCCTGCAGCAAACGGGAAAGGTATTACCAATACCTCTTTGCCGCCTTCAATTTCACGCTCTACAGTGGCTTTGTCACCATCTACATCAAGCTTTTTGATAATCGATACCGATGGAATATCCAGAAGTTCACCCAGCATACCAGCCACTTTGGAGCCATTATAATCGATAGACTCTCTTCCTGTTAAAATCAGGTCGAACGGATTTTGTTTCACATATTGTGCAATTTGATAAGCCACAAACCAAGCATCATGAGGTTTAGCGTTGATGCGAACGGCGTCATCAGCACCAATGGCCAATGCTTTACGGATAGTGGCGTCGGTATTGGCTTCGCCTACGTTGATCACAGTGACTGCCCCTTTACCGCCCTCAGTTAGCTCAATAGCTCTTGATAATGCAATCTCATCGTAAGGATTCAGTATAAACTGTACGCCGTTTGTATTAAATTGGGTGTTATTATCGGTAAAAGTTATTTTTGTCGTCGTATCAGGAACATTACTTATACATACCAGTATCTTCATCAGGCTGTTGTTTTAATTGGCAAAATGATCTTTACAATGTGTGTTATGGTTTTTATACTTTTACTCATGAACACACTAAATGGTTTTCATGAAATAGGTTTCGCAAATTTAGTTAAAAAAGAGAGAGTTTAAAATGCAGTCGAGCCGATTAGAAAAGCTGTTGGAATTTTTACAGAATGAACCAAATGATGAATTCCTGCAATATGCCCTTGCCACCGAATACCTTAGGCTGAATGATACCGAAAAAGCATTGCAGTATTACGAAAACCTGGTAAATAACTACCCGGATTATGTGGGAACCTATTATCATCTTGGAAAATTATATGAAGCCCTAAACCGCAAGGATGATGCAATAAGCACCTACGAAAAAGGGATGGACGCCGCTAAACGAAAACGTGATAATCACGCATTTTCAGAACTACAGGCTGTATACCGTGAAGCAACCGGCTGGGATGAGGATGACGACTATTGAGCTTATAGTTCTTGGATAATAGTTCATAGCCTAAAAAGTATGGAATTATTCTGCAAACACAAACTATGAACTATCAACTATGAACCAATGAGGAAACGTCAACTACTGTTTATTCGTGATGTGCTGATCTATACCTTCACCGCCTTCGGCGGACCACAAGGGCATATAGCTATTCTATTGCGCGAGTTTGTAGAAAAACGCCGATACGTCACCGAACAGGAGTTAATGGAATTAAATGCATTGGCCCAGATATTACCAGGACCATCATCTACACAAACGCTCGTTGGCATTGCATGGAAAGTAGGAGGGTTGAGGCTAGCCATCATTACCTTTTTAATATGGATAATGCCTTCGGCTGTTATTATGGGGATAGCTGCCATCAGCTATAAAATGTTTTTAACCCATGCCAGGTTTTCCGAAATATTACGTTTTGTGCAGCCTATTGCGGTAGGTATAGTGGCTTATGCAGCTTACACTTTTGCCGTGAAGTTCCTCAAAACCAAAGTGACGACTATGCTGGCTGTAGGTTCATTGATAGCGACGTTGATATTGCAGAATGCTTATGCCTTCCCGATTCTGGTTTTGTTGGGTGGGATCATCTCATCAGCATTGGAAACTCAACCGCAGGAAAGCGAACTCCGGGTAAGTCTATTTGCGAACGTGAACCCTAATAAAGTAGCTTATTTTGTAGGTATTCTATTGGCCTTTGCTGCATTGG